>Ga0068855_100007522_pt1 | contig 13185 bp, 12 predicted proteins | sample KBSCornC52_FD_66592 | JGI IMG/M metagenome (GOLD analysis project Ga0068855, IMG submission 66592) | Corn rhizosphere microbial communities from Kellogg Biological Station, Michigan, USA - KBS Corn C5-2 | ecosystem: Host-associated > Plants > Roots > Rhizosphere > Soil ... | reverse complement strand
TGCGAATGTCGCGATCCGTTTGATGTGGTTGCTGGCTGTCTTTGCCGAGTGGCGCGACGACGGACACGATGATGTTATCGCGCGCGCTTTGCTCACGATCGCCAAGGAGTTCGGCGTAAGCCCATCGCGCTATTGCATGAGTCAGGACGACACGCGGAGACGCTCGTGATGTCCGGCCGACGTCGAGGCGCGCGCCGCCGACGGTTCACGCCCGGATCAGGCAAGTAAACGGATGCTGCGGCAGCATCTCATTTCCATTGGCACAGGCTCTTGAGTTTCGCCGACGCGGCGGTAAAGGCCGGCATCATTTTCTCCTCGATCGTCGCTTCAAACCGGTCGCCGCACTGGCTTGTCCGCTGCAGCTTTCCGCCGCTGCCGCCGGTCGAGATCCGGCACTGGATCTGCGGTCCCTTCATGGTGAGGTAAACCCCGCCGGGCGGCGCAAATTCATGCTTGGGATTGGCCTCGAACGAGACGCCTCGCAGGTCCCAGGTTTCTTCCAGCATCACGATCGGCGCTCCGCTCACGCCTTCGTTGAGGTTCAGCGAGGTGGCAATGAACACGCAAGGCACAGCGCCTTGCCGCACCGCTGCGATCTGCGTGTTGCCGCCGCCGGCCTTGGCATAGACCATGGCACCGTCAGGATCGATTCTGCGGGTTGCGTCGGGGATATGAAAGGTGAAGCCCTCGGCAAACCCTTCGACCAGCGGCGCATCTTGCGCTGCGGCCGGCGTCGCCAGCAACAATGTCAACAACAGCCATTTCTGCACTGAAGCCCCCTTGCGCTCTGTGCCGGCCTGGTGGCCGTTTCCCTGAACGTTGGTGTCGTGCGCGACGAAGGCGGTTCATGCCAGGCATAGCGTTGCCATGACCGGCCATTCCGGATAGCCATGCGGCCAGATTTTCTGCTTGAGGCGCGATCCCACTATGGCTGATTTCCATGGCGTTTTTCCCTATCTGGTCTCACCGGTGGACGAGTCCGGCCAGATCCGCACCGAAGTGCTGGGGCGGCTTTGCGACGACCTGATCAAGGCGGGTGTGCATGGGCTGACGCCGCTGGGCTCGACCGGCGAGTTCGCCTATCTCAACCAGGCGCAGCGCACGAGCGTCGTGCAGACCACGATCGAGGCCGCGAAAGGCCGCGTGCCCGTGATCGCCGGCGTCGCCTCGACCGCGACGGCGGATGCGGTGGCGCAGGCCAAGGCGTATGAGAAGCTCGGTGCCAACGGGATCCTTGCGATCATGGAGGCTTACTTCCCGGTCGCCGACGCGCAGATCGAATCATACTTTCGCGCCGTCGCCGATGCCGTCGATATTCCCGTGGTGATCTACACCAACCCGCAATTCCAGCGCTCCGACCTGACGCTGGACGTGATCGCGCGGCTCGCGACCCATCCGCGCATCGGCTATATCAAGGACGCCTCGACCAATACCGGCCGGCTGCTGTCGATCATGAATCGCTGCGGTGACGGCATCAAGGTGTTCTCGGCGTCGGCGCATATCCCGGCGGCGGTGATGCTGATCGGCGGCCACGGCTGGATGGCAGGGCCGGCCTGCATCATTCCGCGGCAGAGCGTCGAACTCTACAACCTCTGCAGGTCTGCGCGCTGGGACGAGGCGATGCTGCTTCAGCGCAAGCTGTGGCGTATCAACGAAGCCTTCGCGCGCTTCAATCTGGCGGCCTGCATCAAGGCCGGGCTCGCCATCCAGGGCTACCCGGTCGGCGACCCGGTCCAGCCGCAGGCGGCGCTAACGGCTGACCAGCGCAAGGTGGTCGAGCAAGCCCTGCGCGACGTCGCCTGACTGGCTTGCGAGTTGCATAAAATCTCCCCACTTCGTCATTCCGGGGTGCGTTAGCGAACCTCAGGGGTGCAATTGCACCTCGGGGAATCTCGAGATTCCCCGGGGGTGCATTGCACCCCTGAGGTCTGGGCCTTCGGACCATTCCGGAATGACGGCGGCGGTTGGTTGTATCCCCCCAAAAAGCCGCTAAAACCCGCCCTAACTCGCTCAATTTTTGCAAGAAGCTCGAAGGACAAACTGATGAATATTCTTCCCGGCAATATGCGTTTTGGTGCGGGAAAACCGGTCAAGCGTTTGGAAGACCAGAGACTGCTCACCGGGAAGGGGCAGTTCATCGACGACAAGCCCGAGGACGGCGCGCTATGGCTCTATCTGCTGCGCTCGCCGCATGCCCACGCCAAGATCGTCTCGATTGATACCAAACCGGCGACCGAAATGCCTGATGTCGTTGCGGTCTATACCGGCGCCGACCTGATCAAGGACGATATCGGCACCATCCCGACACTGGCGATCTTCAAGCGGCCGGACGGCAAGCCGATGACGGTGCCGCCACGACGGCTGCTCGCCCATGAAGTCGTACGCTATGCCGGCGAAGCGGTCGCAGCCGTAGTGGCGACGTCACGCGTGCTGGCACAGACTGCGGCCGAAGCGATCGCAGTTGAATACGCTGTGCTGCCGTCGGTGGTCGACCCGCTGGAAGCGATCAAGCCGGGCGCGCCGGTGGTGTGGCCGGAAGCGCCGGATAACATCGTCGCCGCCATGAGCTATGGCGATGCGGCCAAGGTCGAAGCGGCCTTTGCCAGCGCAGCGCACGTGGTCTCGCTCAATCTCGTCAGCCAGCGGCTGATCCCCTCCGCTATGGAGCCGCGCTCGACCATCGCCGAAATCGAAAAGAAGACCGGCCGGCTGATCCTGCATGTGCAATCGCAAACGCCGGGCTCGACCCGCGATCTGCTTGCCGAGTCCGTGCTGAAGCGGCCCAAGGAAAGCGTCCGCGTGCTGGTCGGCGATATCGGTGGTGGCTTCGGCCAGAAGACCAGCCTCTATCCGGAAGACGGCATCGTCGCCTACGCCGCGACCAAACTGGAACGCAAGATACGCTGGCGCGGCGACCGCACCGACGAATTTGTCGGCGGCACGCATGGCCGCGACCTGACGTCGACCGGCGAGTTCGCGCTCGACGCCAAGGGCCGTGTGCAAGCCTACCGCGTGCGTTCGGTCGGCGGCACCGGGGCCTATTCCTCGGGTGCGGGCAATATCATTCCGCTGGTGCTCGGGCCGTTCGTGCAGACCGGCGTCTACGATCTGCCGCTGGTACATTTCGAAGTGAAGTCCGTCATGACCAACACCGCGCCGGTCGGCGCCTATCGCGGCGCGGGGCGGCCGGAAGCTGTGTTCATCGTCGAGCGGCTGATGGACGCGGCGGCGCGCCAGATCGGCATGGATCCGCGCACCATCCGCAAGGTGAACTACATCAAGCCGGCGCAACTGCCCTACACCAACGCCGTCGGGCAAGTCTACGACTCCGGCGCGTTCGCGCACATGCTGGAGCGCGCGTCGGATCTCGCCGACTGGAACGGCTTTGCCGCGCGCAAGAAGGCGGCGAAGAAGAAGGGCCTGCTCTACGGCCGCGGCCTGACCAGCTACATCGAATGGACCGGCGGTCGAGCGCACACCGAAAAGGTCTCGCTGCACGCCACCGCGGAAGGCCGCATCGTCCTGCATTCCGGCACCATGGCAATGGGGCAGGGGCTGCAGACGACCTACACCCAGATGGTGTCGGATTCGCTCGGCATTCCCATGGACAAGATCGACGTGGTGCAGGGCGATACGGATCTGGCCACCGGTTTCGGTAGCGTCGGCTCTCGCTCGCTGTTCGTCGGCGGCACGGCGGTCGCGGTCTCCACCAACGACATGATCGCTAAAGCGCGCGAGAAAGCCTCGAACGTGCTCGAGACCTCGGTCGAGGATATCGAATATCGCGACGGCTGGCTGACGGTGATCGGCACCGACAAGCGCATCAGCCTGTTCGAGATCGCGAAAAAGGAAGACGGCGCGAAACTCTCCGTCGACAGCGAGGGCGAGGTCGATGGCCCGAGCTGGCCGAACGGCACCCATATCTGCGAGGTCGAGATCGATCCGGAAACCGGCGTCAGCAAGGTGGTGCGCTACACCACGGTCGATGATGTCGGTGTTGCCGTCAATCCGATGCTGGTGACCGGCCAGGTGCATGGCGGCGTCGCGCAAGGCATCGGTCAGGCGCTGTATGAAGGTGTCGCCTACAGCGAGGAAGGCCAGTTGTTGACCGCGAGCTACCAGGATTACTGCGTGCCGCGGGCCGACGACATCCCGCCGATCGAAGTGACGCTCGACGACTCCGCGCCCTGCCGCACCAACCCGCTCGGCGCCAAGGGCTGCGGTGAATCCGGCGCCATCGGCGGGCCTCCGTGTGTCACCAACGGCGTGATGGATGCACTCAGCGAGCTCGGCATCAAGCAGCTCAACACGCCGCTGACGCCGGCGAAGGTCTGGCAGGCGATCAGGGATGCGAAGGCTTGAGTTGTCATTCCGGGGCACGCGAAGCGTGAACCCGGAAGTTCGAGGTTCCCCGATGCGCAATTGCGCATCTGAGGTTCGCGCTCGCGCGCCCCGGAACGACGGTGTGAACTTCTACAACCCCAGCACCATCTTCGCGACGATCTCGCGCTGGATCTCCGACGAGCCGCCAAAAATCGTGTAGGCACGGCTGTTGAGATATTCCGGCACCACCGGCAACAGCTCTTCCGGAATGCCCGGCGCCTCGTTGAGCCGGTACAGCGGCCGGATCGGCTCGACATAGAGACCGTCATTGCCGATCACCTCGACGCCGAGCCGGGTGACCGCCTGGCGGATTTCGCTGACGCGCAGCTTCAAGAGCGACGATACCGCGCCGGGATTCTGTCCGGTCTGCAGCGCCGACAGCACCCGCAGTTCGGTCATTTCCAGCGTGTCGATATCGACCTCGATCTCGGACATCCGCACCACGATATCGGGGTCGTCGATGGCGCGGCCGGTGGTCTCGGACTCAGCCAAGTCGGACACCATCTTCAGCGCTTCGCGCAGCTTGGCCGAGGCAATGCCGGAGCCGCGTTCGAACTCAAGCAGATATTTGCCGTAAGTCCAGCCCTTGCCTTCGTCGCCGACGCGGTTGGCGACGGGGACGCGAACGTCGTCGAAGAACACCTGGTTGACCTCGTGGTCGCCGCCGATGGTCAGGATCGGGCGCGTCGTGATGCCCTTGCTCTTCATGTCGATCAGGATGAAGCTGATGCCGTCCTGCTGGCGCTCGGTGTCGTTGGTGCGCACCAGCGCGAACATGCGGTTGGCGTGATGAGCATGCGTGGTCCAGATCTTGGTGCCGTTGACGATGTAATCGTCGCCGTCGCGCACGGCGCGCGTCTTCAGCGAGGACAGATCGGAACCCGAACCCGGCTCCGAATAACCCTGGCACCAATAATCCTCGCCGGAGAGAATTTTCGGCAAGTAAAAGTTCTTCTGTTCGGGCGAGCCGAAGCCGATAATGACGGGGCCGACCATCTTGACGCCCATCACATTCACATTCGGCACACCGGCGCGGGCGCACTCGGCCTCGAAAATCCAGCGCTGCCCCGGGGTCCAGTCCGGACCGCCGTGCTCCACCGGCCAGCCCGGCGCGCCCCAACCTTTGTTGTGCAACGCGCGCTGCCAGGCCATTCCGATGTCGGGGTCTGAAAATACCGACGGCGTCAGCGCGGTCGCGCGCTTCATTTCCGGCGTGAGGTTGGCCGCGATGAAGTCGCGGACTTCCTGCTCGAAAGCGCGCTCTTCGGCGTTGAAGGTGAGATCCATGTTGCGCTCCGTTCAGGCTTGAATGGCACGGCCGCCCAGGGCGGCATAACGGCGGTAATGATGGGCGCTGCCGCCGAACAGGGTGTCGAAGGCGAGCAGCCGCTTGAAGTAGGAACCGATATCGAGCTCTTCGGTGACGCCCATGGCGCCGTGAAGCTGAACGGATTGCTCCGCGACAAAGCGGGCGCATTTGCCGATCTTGGCCTTGGCGCCGGAAGCGGCGCGCGCCCGCGTTACCGGTTCGGCGTCGGCCATCAGCGCCGCGCGCAGCGCCATCGAACGGGCTTCGTCGCATTGCATCGCCATGTCGGCGAGGCGGTGGCGGATCACCTGGTTGGCGGACAGCGGTTTTCCGAACTGCTTTCGAATCTTGGTGTATTCCAGCGTCTGGTCGAGCAGCGTCTGCATGATGCCGACGGCTTCGGCGCCAAGTGCGGCCATCGCGCGATCGACCACGCTTTCGATCGCCGGCAACGCGTCGCTGCCGTCGCCGAGCAGAACGTCTGCGGGCACACGCACGTCCCTGAGATCGAGGTTGCAGGCGCGGCCGCCGCCGAGGCGGGGGAAGTCGCGCGAGGTGAGGCCGGGCGCATTTTGTTGCACCAGGAACAGGCCGAGTTTGCCGTCGTCGATGCGGGCGGAGACAATGATCTGTCCGGCGGCGTTGCCGTCGAGCACGACGGTCTTGTGGCCATCGAGCCGCCAACCATCAGGTGTTTTCTTCGCGGTCGTCTTGACGTCAGCGAGATCGAAGCGGGCCTGCCGCTCCGAATGCGCGAACGCGAGAAAGAGCGAACCATCGGCAATCTGCGGCAGCAGCGTCTGCTTCTGCGCCTCGGAGCCGCATTCCGCGATCAGCGAAGCGCCGATCACGACGGTCGACAGATAGGGCTCGGAGACGAGGCCGCGTCCGAAGGCTTCCATCAGGATCCCAATCTCGATGGCGCCGCCGCCGAGTCCGCCGTGGTCCTCCTGGATCGGCAGCGCGAGCCAGCCGAGATCGGCGAACTGCTTCCAGATATCGGTGCTGAAGCCGCGCGGATCGCTCGCCGATCGCTTGCGGTGATCGGCATTGTAGGTGTCGGTGACGAAGCGGTCGGCACTTTCGCGCAGCATCCGCTGCTCGTCGCTCAAGGTGAGGTCCATCTGATCTTCTTTGCTCTTATAGGGCTTGTGTTGGTTTCCTGACGGAAGGATGCAAGCCGGCGGGATCCACCACCATGCCGAATTCCTGCAGATTGTGCGCATGGCAGAGCTGATGCAGTGCGAACGCCTGTTCGATCGCTGCCGGTTGTCCCATCACGTCGACCGAACGATTGACCGCTTCCTTGGTCAGCTTCAGCGCGAACGCAGGTTTTGCCGCGATCCTCCGCGCCAGCGCCATCACGAACGACGAAAGTTCAGGCCGCGGTACGACATGGTTGACCATGCCGAGCCGGTGCGCCTCTTCGGCGTTCCAGATGTCGGCGGTGAACAGCAATTCCTTGGCCTTGCGCGGACCGAGTTCCCAGGGATGAACGAACCACTCGACCCCGCAGACACCCATCGTGACGACGGGATCGCAGAATTCAGCGTCGGCACTGGCGACGATGAGGTCGCAGGCCCAGGCCAGCATCAGGCCGCCGGCGATGCACTTGCCATGCACCTCGGCGATCATGGGCTTGGCCAGGTTGCGCCAGCGCCGGGTGATCTGCAGATAGATTTCCTGCTCGCGGGCGAAGCGGCCATGAGCGTTGGGTTCGGCGAATCCGCCCCAATTTCCGACCGGCGGAAAATCAACGCCGGCTGTGTTTTTGCCGCCCGGGCGCAGATCGTGGCCGGCCGAGAAATGCGGCCCGTTGCCGGCGAGAATGATGACCTTGACCGCGTCATCCTGCACGGCCTGGTCGAACGCCGCGTTGAGATCGTAGGTCATTTGCAGGTTTTGGGCGTTGCGCGCCTCGGGCCGGTTCATCACGACCCGCGCGATACCAGGCTCCGGCCGCTCCACCACGATGGTCTCGAAAGCGGTCAATCGGACCTCCCATTATTTATTGTTGGGCCATGTTGTGGTTTCGGCGAATGATAGGCAAGGGGCTTGAATCATCACAACGACTGTCATTCCGGGGCGCATCGAAGATGCGAACCCGGAATCTCGAGATTCCGGGTTCGCTTCGCGCCCGGGAATGACGAAGAAAGAGTTCTGCGACGCAACCGTTCTGATATGTTGACGGCAGATTTACCGGGAGAATTTCGATGCGAAAATTATGGACCGTGCTGGCGGCGCTGGCGACCCTGAGCCTGACCAATTGCGGCTACAACGCGATCCAGACCAATGAGGAGCAGGTCAAGGCGAACTGGTCGGAGGTGGTCAATCAGTACCAGCGCCGCGCCGACCTGGTGCCCAACCTCGTCAATTCGGTGAAGGGCTTTGCCCAGCAGGAAAAGGACGTGCTGCTCGGCGTCACCAACGCCCGCGCCAAGGTCGGCAGCATCCAGGCGACGCCGGAAGTGTTGAACGATCCGGCCGCCTTCCAGAAATTCCAGGCCGCCCAGGGTGAACTTTCCAGCGCCCTGTCGCGACTATTGGTCGTGACCGAAAACTATCCGCAGCTCAAATCCGATACGTTGTTTCGCGACCTGATGGCGCAGCTCGAAGGCACCGAAAACCGCATCACCGTGGCGCGCAACCGCTACATCAAGTCGGTGCAGGACTTCAATGTCGGTATCCGCACCTTCCCGAATAACCTGACGGCGATGGTGTTCGGCTACAAGGAAAAGCCGAATTTCACGGTCGATAACGAGAAGGAAATTTCAACCGCGCCGAAGGTGGATTTCAACCCGACGCCGGCACCGGCGGCGCCTGCAGCGCCCTCGAAATAGCCGGTCCGACGTGCCGGCAACAGACAAACCGCGATGAATGCTGCGAGAGCTTCCTTTCTTGCGCTGCTGCTGTGCTGGGCGTTCGCGCTTCCTTGCGATTTCGCGCGCGCCGATGTCGCGGTGCCGCCGTTGGTCGGGCGCGTGGTCGATCAGACCGGCACGCTGTCCACCAACGACGTCAGCAGCCTGAACCAGACCATCCGGGCCTTCGAGGCCCGGAAGGGCAGCCAGCTCGCGGTGCTGATCGTCCCGACGACAGACGGCGAGGCGATCGAGGCGTTTTCACTTCGCGTCGCCGAAGCCTGGAAGATCGGCCGCAAGAAGATCGACGACGGCGCCTTGCTGGTCATCGCCAAGAACGACCGCCATCTGCGCATCGAGGTCGGCTACGGCCTCGAGGGCGCGCTGACCGACGTCACGTCCAAGCGCATCATCGACGAAGACATCACGCCGAAGTTCAAGGCCGGCGATTTCTCCGACGGCATTTCCGCAGGTGTGGACAAAATGATCCGGGTCATCGACGGCGAAAAGTTGCCGGCGCCGGAGCCGCCGCACTGGCAACCGTCGACGCGCTCGTTCGATCCGGGCGATCTGTTCAATCCGTTCCTGCTCATTCCGGTGCTGCTGTTCGGTGGCGCCCTACGAACGATGCTGGGCCGCCTGCTCGGGTCGGGTGTCGCCGGAGGCCTGGTGGCACTGATCGCCTGGTTTTTCTTCGGCTCGCTCATCCTCGCGCTGCTCGCTGGTCTCGTGTCATCGGTGCTGGTGATGTTCAGCGACGCCATCACGACGCCATCGTCTGGCGGTCGTAGCGGTAGGTCGGGCGGCAGCAGCGGCTGGTCGGGCGGTGGCGGCAGCAGCGACTGGTCGAGCAGCTCCGGCAGTTCAAGTGACAGCGGCGGTGGCGGCGGCAGTTTCGGCGGCGGCGGCGCGTCGGGGAGCTGGTAGCATGGGCATCGCACGCATCGGAAAACATCTGCTGCATCACCACTGGTGGAAGAAGCACTATTTCCCGCCAAAGGTGCTGGCTGCGATCGAGGCCGCGATCAAGGCCGGCGAAGCCACGCATGTCGGCCAGGTGCGTTTTGTGGTCGAAGGCGCGCTCGACGGTGCGCCGCTGTTCCGCGGCCAGCCCGCGCGGGAGCGGGCGCTCGATATCTTCGGCCAGTTGCGGATCTGGGACACCGCCCACAACAACGGCGTGCTGATCTATCTCCTGCTCGCCGACCGCGATGTCGAGATCGTCGCCGACCGCGGCATCGACGCCAAGGTCGGGACCGCCGGCTGGAAGAAAATCTGCGCCGCGATGGAAGCGGACTTCAGGGCGAAGAATTTTGAAGCCGGCGCGATCAGGGGGATCGAGGCGGTGTCACGCGAAATGGCTGCGCATTTCCCGCGAAGCGGTGGCGGCCCAAACGAATTGCCCGATGCACCAGTGGTGATTTAGTTTGGCTGTCATTCCGGGGCGATGCGAAGCATCGAACCCGGAATCTCGAGATTCCGGGTTCGCGTTACGCGCGCCCCGGAATGACAGCGTCAAATTACGCCCTTGCCGAAGGCCTCTCCGCAACCCGCGCCATCCACGCCGCGATATTGGCGTTGGCGGGATCCAGCGGCTGGCCGACCTTGGCCGCGAAATCGAGCCAGCAATAGAGCAGGATATCCGCCATCGTAAAACGCTCGCCGCAGAGATACTTCCGGCCATTTGACATCTGGCCATCGAGCCACTGCAGGCGGTTGGCGGCGATCATCTTGAGGCCCGGCGACGCTTCCGGCGCGCACGGGATGCGACTTTGGAAGAACTTGAGGCCTTCGCCAAAGCGATAGCCGTTGCCGAGGTGCTCGCAAATGTTGAGATCGACGCGGCGTGTCCACATCCGGCACTCGGCGCGTTCTTCCGCCGTTGCGCCGATCATCGCCGGCTTCGGATTCTTCTCCTCGAGATATTCGCAGATCGCGGTGATTTCAGAAAGATAACGCCCGTCGTCGAGCTCGAGCGTCGGCATTTGGCCGTGTGGATTGCGCTTCAAATGCTCGGCCTCACGGTTCTCGCCCTTGCGCAGGTCGACCGGTTGTTTCGGTATTTCAATGCCCTTTTCCGCCATGAACATGCGGACGACATGCGGGTTCGGTCCGACCGAGTCGTAGAGCTTCATGGTGCATTCTCTCCCGTTGTTTTTGGTGGTGCAGTCGTTTCCGCTTTTGAACAGGCCGCAGCGGGGTTTGTCAAATGGAGCGATCACACGTTTCGCGCGATGGAATGTCATTCGACATCACGCGAAAATCAGCGCCGATGCGGGAATAAATCGGAAAGTCGCGATCGTCCGCTAGCTAGCCGTCGTCGAGCTTGTTGAGGTCGCGCACCGATTGCATGATCGGTTCGAAATTCGAACGCGCATCGAGCGCGTCGAACAGTTGCGCCGTATCCGACAGCAGCGTGTGCGAACGCTGGATCGCGATCCGGACGTCGTCCTGCGGCGTGTCGGACAGCCGGCCATGGCCCGACAGCAGGATCTTCGAGTTCAGGCCCTTGAGCCGCTCCAGCGACTGGATGTAGTCGGCGATGCTGCCGGAGCCGAACACGCCGCCCATCACGCCGCCGGGCATCAGCGTGTCGGCGGCGAACAGCAATCCCTTCTCCTGGTCGAACAGCGTGATGCAGGCCGAGGTGTGGCCGGGCGTGTACATCACGTTGAGGCGGAAATTGCCGAGGTCGATCAGATTGCCTTCCTCGAGCCAGATATCGACGTTGATCGGCACGTTCGGCTCGTTGAACATTTTTCGAAGCATCGAAAAATCGTCGCGTAGCATGATCTTGTTGGCGGCCAGCCGATGCGCGGCGATGAAGGTTCGGCCGGCGAAATGCCAGGCCGCACCGATGTGATCGAGATGCTCGTGGCTCAGCACCACCATGTCGATCTTCTCGAGCGGGCAACCGACGTGGTTGAGGCATGTCAGGAGATGCGGAAAGTTCGACGACAGCCCGACGTCGATCAGAATCGTGCGCGAACTGCCGCGCACCAGATAGGCGTTGGCCGCGCGGTTCTTGAAGCGGATCTGATAGACGTCCTCGGCGGCCTCGATCAGCGTGCAGACGTCGTTGTCGAGCAGGGTCTTGAACGGGCTCGGCTTGCGGTCGCTCATGGATTGGCCGCGGCTTTGAAGGTGACGGCGTTCGAGGCCCGCAACCGCTTGGAGAGCGCATCCATGATCATCAGCGCGAATGCCGGCTGCTGGCTGACCAGGTAGACGAAGCGGGCATGGTTGATCCGCATCACGCGGGTATGGGGGGCTGCGGCGATCGCGGTCGCCGAGCGCGACGAGCCGTCGATCACGGCCATTTCGCCGAAGAACTCGCCCTTGCCCAGCGTCACGATGACGGTCTTGGCAGCGCCGTTCATCTTGGCGATCTCGACCTGGCCTTCGAGCACGACGAACAGCTCGCGCCCGGTCGATCCCTCCTCGAAAATGACGTCATCGACATCAAACTCGTTGATGCATTTCTCGATCGCCATCGCTGTCCCCGACCCCCGGCCTTCTGGCTGGTTGGTGGGGCATGTTAGTCGGGAAACCGGCCAGCGCAAACGGCGCTCCCCGGGATTGCCGCATAGCAGCATGGAAATCGGGCGAAACCGCCGGCCGCGCGACGGCCGCCGTACGGCCACAAAACCGGCCCGGATGACTTCCTAAAATTTCGGTAAGCCCGCGGCCGGTAACGATTTCGCAAGCAATAAAAGTTACCAAAAGGTCAACCAATCCTGGAGTATTTGATGTGAGCGATCTCAAATCCGAGCCAATCAGCACTGAAACCGGAACCGTTAGCGCCGGGATGGCTGCTTCCGATATGTCCGCGCCGGTGACGGCTGCGGCCGAGGTCGAGTCCCCGATGCTCGCGCCCGAGCAGGAAGAGACCTCTCCCAAGGCTGATGCGCCCAAAGCCGAAATGCCCAAGGTCGAGCCTTTCAAGGTCGAGGCGACCAAGGTTGACACCCCAAAGGCGGAAGCTCCGAAGGTGGACGCGGTCAAGCCGGAGGCGCCGCCCATGCCCAGCAAGATGATGATCATGTCGCCCGGGGAGCGCGTTAGCGCCGATGCGAAGGTGGAAGCGGGATCGGGCGAAGCATCGTCCGGCAAGCGCCGGATGTCGGCGATGGCGGCCGTAGTAGCGCTGGCAGCGGTTGCGGGTGCGATGGGCGGAGCGCTGGCGACCGCCGGTTTCGGACATCTGCTGAATGGAGAGGCCGCGTCGGCTTCAGCGAACACCGGCGCGCTGGAAGCCTCGATTGCACGGATCGATGCCGATATCGTCGCGCTGAAGGCCGGCGTCGAGCACACCTCGAAGCTGGCGACCGGCCAGTTCAACAAGACCAGCGAGCGCCTCGACAAGGTCGAGAAGGCGCAGGCCGAACCCGCCGCGAAGCTCGCCAAGCTCAGCGAAGCCGTCGACAAGCTCCGCGCCGCACCGGCGCCGGCCCCGGTTGCCACCGCCGCGCCGGCGCCCGCAAGGGAAGTCACGGGTTCGGTGTCGCAGCCGTCTACGGTTGCCGCCGCCTCCGCGGCTGCTCCGCCCAAGCCTGACGTCGGCAGGTTGCCGAGGGTGGAAGGCTGGGTGCTGCGTGACATCGCCAATGGCGGCGCGCTGATCGAGAGCCG
>Ga0068855_100007521_pt1 | contig 13186 bp, 7 predicted proteins | sample KBSCornC52_FD_66592 | JGI IMG/M metagenome (GOLD analysis project Ga0068855, IMG submission 66592) | Corn rhizosphere microbial communities from Kellogg Biological Station, Michigan, USA - KBS Corn C5-2 | ecosystem: Host-associated > Plants > Roots > Rhizosphere > Soil ... | reverse complement strand
TGCGGCCAACGTTGCCGGTCTGGCGAAGACGCCCTCGCGCACGATGGAGTTGAAGCTGCACGGCTGGACCGATCAGTCCAGCACGATTGCCGCGGAGTCGGATCGCGTGTATGGCTCCGATCTTCCCCTGCTTCAGAAGTTGTCCGAGGATGATCCTGCGCTGGATGCGCGGCTGCATCCGCGACTTCCCTACCGATTGCGCGAGGTCGTGTGGGCGGTGCGCCATGAGATGGCGCGCACAGTAGAGGATGTGCTGGCACGACGGACGCGGGCACTCTTTATCGACGCGCAGGCGGCGATCGAAGCGGCCCCGGCAGTCGCAGACTTGCTGGCGCGCGAATTGAATCGCAGCGATGCGTGGAAGCAGAACGACCTTGAGCAATTCTTCGAGGTTGCACGAGGATACATCTACCACGAGGACTAGCAGCTCGCCGCTCGGCTACTTTGACTCTCCGGAAAGTGCGCGGACGTGGGCGGGCAGATAGGGGCGAACCAGATACTGGTAGACAGCCCCACCGACAACGCCGCCGATCAGCGGACCAACAATCGGAATCCACCAGTAGTTTTCGGGTGACGGGAAAGCGGAGCTACCCCATCCCGTCACGTAGCAGAAGAGTCTGGGGCCAAAGTCACGCGCCGGGTTGATCGCCCATGCCTCCAGATAGCCCATCGACGCACCGATCAGAGCGACGAGCAGGCCGATGATGAGCGCTCCGGAGTTCGCGCCGGGCGCCATCTCGTTATATCGTTCGGTGATCGCAAAGATCCCGAAGATGAGAAATGCGGTCAGGATGATTTGATCGCTGAAGGCGTGCATGGGTGTGATCGCCAGGCCGGGATGGGTGAAGAAAACTCCGGCTGCACCACCCGCGGCCCGGGTCAGGTTCGAGACCTGATTGAAGTGGTCGATGACCGGCGAATAGAGCACGTACACCAGCGACGCTCCGAAGATCGCACCGACAACCTGGGCGATGCAATACGGAATGACTTTGCTCCAGGAGAATTTTCTGTAGAGAGCCAGAGCAAGCGTGACGGCCGGATTGGCGTGAGTGCCTGAGACCGATCCCGTAGCGTAGATCGCCATGGTAACGGCCAGACCCCACGCGATGCAGACGCCCCAGTAGGCACCCTGATAAGGACTCGGGTTATACAGCGTGTACATGCAAGCAACGGAGTCGCCGAAGGCGATGATGATGAAGACGGCGATCGCCTCCGCGATGAGTTCCCCAAGATATTGTCGATTCATCGTTACCCGGCCTCTTCAGAAATTGAATTGAGTGGAACATCGATCCTTCCCGCATCTCAGATCGAGCTGCCACACAGAATCAGTGCAACCTCGCTGCGGAGGATCGTTGAGTTTGATCTGTGTTGGATCTGCGAGATCGGGGAAGCCGCCCGCGACGTCTTCCCCGACCTGCCTACCAGGTGCCTGAATCTTCGAGCGCCTTCTTCATCCCCGCCCAACTGATGCGGCTGGACTCTTCCGGCGTTGCAGCGCCATGCCAATGCGTCTCCAGACTTACCGCCTGCCGATAGCCAGCCTGCTTGAGCGCGCGGAACTGCGCTGTCCAATCGATGAAGCCAGTGCCGACTGGGGACCATGAGGTCTTGCCGTCTGCTTTCTTAACTGCATTCTTGACGTGGCAGTGCAGGATGCGTTTCTTCGGAATCAGGTCCCAGCCTGCAGGGAACGCATCGAGTTCGCCGCGCATGACGGCGTTGCCCGGATCCCAGTTCAAGCCAAAGTGAGGAGAGGGAACCCCAGCGAGCGTCTGCACAGCTTCCCGTCCTGTTCCCGTATTGCAGGCAAACTCGTTTTCCATCACCAGAAGCACGTTCTGCTTGCCGCAGATGGTTGCCGCCTCCTGCAGTTTGGCGTTGATGGCGGCGCGGTATGGGGTCACGTCCGCGATTCGCCAGAAGTCGAAGCACCGAACCTTGTTTGTCTGGAAACGCTTTGCCAGTTCGATGCAGCGGGTCAGAAGGTCATTCTGCTGTTTGAAGGTCTCATCCGCTCCAAAATCCTTCCTCGTGTTGCCGGGCGCTTTCGGTGCGCCAGGCCAGTCGACTTTGAAGAGAGGGCTCGCGATGTCGGTTACGCGCAGATTGTATTTGCTAAGAATCTTCTGGGTTTCGGCAAGCTCCGTGTCGTTCAGATCGTGAAGACTCTTCTTCCACATGCCTCGCAGTTCAACCCAGTGGAGGCCGAATTCTTTCGCGGCTACAGAGCATGCATGGTCGAAGTCCTGAGAGATCTCGTCCGTGATGACGGCAACTTTGAACGGCGAACTGGCTGCTGCCATGCCAAAAAGCGGTTGTGCCGCACATGCCGCGGCGGTCATTCCCGCTCCGGCAAGAAAACTACGTCGTGAAGTCCCTTCCATTGATGCTCCTTTTCCTCGTGATGAATGTAACGTATATTCCAATGCCGTGCTTAGAGGATCGAAGCCCGACTCTTGCTACTCCGTGAACGCGCGCAATCCGCATCGACAAAGCCTTGAACATCTTAGAACCTGGCAGGGACCGGTGGGGGAATCGTCGCTAAACTTTCCCGTCTCGAAAACTTGTCAAGCCCCCCAATCTGTGGATAACTCCATAACCCACACATAACAAACGATCATTTTGTCTTTTAAAGTTGGCGTTTTAGTTTTGCCCACACAGCTACAATAGAAAGAGAGATAAGAGAAAGCCCTGGCAACCGCCGGGGCTTTTCAACTTTCGACTACCATGATTCTCCGTAACTCTTTTGGAATGACGAATTTGCCTGTAACTAATTTAGAATGACGAATTTACAAAGATCAAACAGACGCAAATCGTTGAATATAAGCGCTTTAGCAGGGGGTACCCCCCCGGGGGGGGTACCCCCTACCCCGTCGGCTCCAAAGTACAACTTGGCTCATGACCCCGGATGGGAGGAACGGAAGAGTCTCCTCAAATCGTTCGTCGGGTCGTTTCTGGGCAGACTCTGAGGCTCCGGCTCTTCGCGGGGCAATTGGTGCACCGGTGCTGCCCGTCGATTTTAAGTCCGGTCGAGAAGATGTGGACGAGTGCGCTTCTTATCAGTATGATTCGCAGCATGAACAAATCAGTGACTCGGCGCAACCTTCTGCGTGGAGGTGCCATGCTCGGCGCCGCCTCCCTTCTCTCAACCCGTCCCATGGCGTTCGCGGCCGAGACTGGGCAGTCCTCCTCGCCCATCCGCCTGGGAATCGCCAGCTATACCTTCCGGAAGTTCGACCAGGCACACCTGCTCGAGTTCATGAAGCAATTGAAGACGCCCTATTTGAATTTGAAGGATACGCATCTTCCGATGACACCCCTCGATCAGGTAGCGACGAAGGCAGCCGAGTACAGGGCTGCCGGAATGAAGTTGACCGCAGCGGGCACGATCTACTTCCCGAAGGATGAAGATGCCGATATCCGAGAGAAGTTTGAGTATTGCAAGGCTGCAGGGATCTCTCTGATCGTAGGCGCTCCGACGCACCAGACCCTGCCTCGCGTTGAGAAGTTCGTGAAGGAATACAACATTCGCGTGGGCATCCATAATCACGGCACGGAGGACAAGCAGTGGCCATCGCCTCTCGATGTCCTTGCCGCCGTGAAGAATATGGACCCGCGCCTCGGCTGCTGCATTGATGTGGGCCACACGATGCGGACGGGCACCGATGTTGTCGCGGCGATTCGCAAGGCAGGTCCACGGCTGTTCGACATCCACATGAAAGACCTCGCCGACGGCAAGGTAAAAGAGAGCCAGGTCGCCGTGGGACAAGGTGTGATGCCGGTTCGCGACATCTTCAAGGCGCTGATCGACATGAAGTACGCCGGAGATGTTGACCTCGAGTATGAGATCTTCCCGGACGATCCTATGCCGGGCGTGATGCAGAGCTTCGCGTACATGCGAGGCGTTCTGGCCGGAATGGGCTACAAAGCGTAGCTGAAGGCTGGCTGTTTCTCTTGTAGCTGTTAAAGATATTTTGAGCTTTTCCAAAAGAGGGGTCACAGCGCATTTGAAGATGCGCCTGACCCCCTTTCCATGCAATCCGCCTGGCGTCGAGATCGATGCTCCGTCTCTCGATGATTCGCAGAATGGAGCGTACAACTTTCGGTTCTTCCCCCATGAGGAGATCGACGCCTCTGAAGCCTCTCGTAGCCGAAGTTCTGTCTTCCAGCGAAGCAAGGGCCAATGTGTAGATTCTGACGGTGCAACTTTCGTGTAATACCTACGTCACATGGCGAAGGTTACGTTGGTTACGAAAGTTCTGTCGCGGCAGTGCCGCGCTCTAAGGAACCTATGACACCCTCGTCGCCTCGTTCCCTCAGCTTCCTTTCTGCGATTCGAAAATTTTCTGCAGGCTGCCTCTTCCTCCTTGGGATGGCGATTATCTTGACGCCTGCAGCCCACGCGGCTCCCGCAGCCACTTCGACGACGCTGGTGATTTCGTCCACTTCGGTGCCTTATAAGACGCCGATTACCCTGACGGCAACGGTAACATCCTCGGGAGTGCCTGCAAGTTCTGGACTAGTACTTTTTTGTGAAGCAACCGCCACATACTGCGAGAACAATTCGGCCCTGGGAGTTGCACAGCTCACGTCTCCTAATGGAACTGCGACGGTCAAGATCGGGAGCGGTCCGATCGGAATCCACCAGTACAAAGCGGTATACCGTGCCAACAACAGCTATCTCAGCAGTATGTCGAACACGGTCAGCTATTCGGTAACCGGAACTTATAACTCGCTTACGACCCTTGCCGCCAGCGGAGTTCCGGGCAACTACACCCTGAAGGGCTCAATTGCGGGCATCGGTTCTCTCACAACGGGGCCGACGGGCACCGTCTCCTTTCTCGATACGAGCGTTGGCAATAACGTTCTGGGATCGCAGAATCTGGTCGTCTCGACGCTGAGCAATACCTTCGCGGCAAATCCGCCCTTTACGATTGGAGGCGGAAATACAACGCTGCGATCGGTCTCGCTCGCCTCTGCATATCTCGATGGCGATAACAACCTGGATGTAGTCACAGGAGACGCTGCACAAACTATTACCGTTTTGCTGGGCAATGGAGACGGAAGCTTCAAGCCCAAGGTGAACTATCCCGGATGCACCGTAGGAAGAGCGATGCAGGTCGTTCTAGCCGATTTTAATCGCGACGGAAATACCGACGTTGCGCTCGGCTGCTCAGACGGAACGAACGGCGGCCTCATTATCATCATGGGCAATGGCGATGGCTCTTTTCAAACGCCTGTTGCGTACCTTACCGGAGATGTCTTCGGAATCGCCCTGGGCGATTTCAATAACGACGGCCTGATCGATATCGCCGTCTCCGACCAGACGCAGAAAAATATCACAATCTTTCTTGGCGCCGGAAACGGCACGTTCAGCGCTACAGGCAGCACTATCACGACACCCGATTTGGCGCACGGCATTGTCGTTGGCGATTTCAACCAGGATGGCAACGACGACCTAGCTTATGCAGTCACAACATCGGTGAATGGGAGTACCTTATCCGATTTATATGTAGCCCTCGGAAAAGGAGATGGAACCTTCCAGACTCCAACCAAAGTAGCGACGGGAATCGGTGAGTTTCTGACTGCGGGCGACGTCAACGCTGACAATCTTGTCGACGTTGTCGCAGCGACCATCACTCGGCCTGGAGGAGGCAACATTGGCAACAGTCTCTTTGTCCTTCTTGGAAAAGGGAACGGGACGTTCAACCCTACCGTAACGTACGTCTCTGATATCCCCTCTGATCCTCATCTTACCGATGTTAATGGTGATGGAATACCCGACATCATTGCCGGTGGCAGCTCTGGCGCGCTGGTCTATCAAGGTAAGGGCGATGGAACGTTCCTGCCATACCAGGAGCCAAGCATTGGGGGTTTTGCGCTCACCTACGCGGTGAACGCCGGAGACTACAACAACGATGGCAACGCCGACCTGATTGGTACGGATGCAGATACGCCACACGCTGCTGTCTCCTTGAGCCAGGTGCAACAGACGTCGGATGCATCTGCTCTGACGGGCGTTGCAGTGCTGCCACTGGGCAGCGGCATTCATCAGGTGGATGCGAAGTATTCCGGCGACTCGATCTATATCGGCAGCACGTCAACCACAGTTCCTCTGACGGCAGCACAGGTTCCTACGAATCTTACGCTGAGCGTGTCGCCCACATCGGCCACCTTGTCTGGACAGGCCGTTACGTTGACTGCGACCCTAAATCCCTACACCGTAGGACCACCGACCACAACCACCGATGGGGAGACAATTCGGTTCTACAACAGCGGCACACTGATTGGCACGGGAGTTCTTAACGCGGGTGTTGCCACTCTGGTTACGACTTCACTGCCGGTCGGCTCAGTCGGTTTGCAAGCGTCATTTGCGGGAGACTCCAACTATAAGGCGAGCAGTTCGAACACAGTGACGGTGACAGTCTCGGCGGTTACGCTCACGTCATCTTTGAACCCCTCCACTTACCAGCAGTCCGTCACCTTCACAGCAACCCTGATCACAGGGAAAACGGGTACGGTGACCTTCATGGACGGCGCGATCGCCCTGGGAACCTCAACGATCGTCGGAATCACGGCAACGCTGACCACCTCCACGCTGTCGGTTGGCTCCCATGACATCACCGCAATCTATAACTCCTCCACGTCACCGATTCTCACCCAGGTAGTCAATAAGGCGATCCCGACGGTAACTGTAACGACCTCTGGCCCGAGCGTCTATGGCGATACAGTGACGATTACAGCTACGGTACCCACTGGCGTTACAGGAACAATCACCCTCACCAGCGGTACCACAACTCTTGGCACTGGGACGATCGCGGGTGGCGTCGTAACCATCACGACCGCGACATTGCCTGTTGGAAGCAATCCAATCACCGCCACTTATAACGGCGATGGAAACTACGCCTCGGCTACAGGAACGACGACACAGACTGTAGCGAAGGCTTCGCCAACGTCCACATTGACCTCCTCGAAGAATCCATCTCTATTTGGGGATTCTGTAACGTTCACGGATACGCTCTCTGCGACTGTCACTGGAACGGTCACTTTTACCAGCGGTGCCACACCGCTGGGAACCTCCACCCTGGTCAATGGAGTTGCGACCGTTACGACGTCGACCCTCCCGATCGGAAGCGATCCAATCACGGCAACCTACGGCGGCAATAGCAATAACAATAGCTCGGTCGCGACTCTGACTCAGACGGTCGCAAAGGCGACGCCAACCGTCGCCGTGACCACTTCAGGTCCGAGCACTTATGGCGACCCAGTTACGATTACGACGACGCTGCCTTCGGGCACGACCGGCACGGTGACGGTTACGAGCGGCGGGACGACCCTAGGCACGGGAACGATAGGCCCTGGCGGCACGGTAACGATCATCACAACGACACTACCTGTCGGAACCGATACGATCACCTCGACCTACAGCGGCGATAACAACAATAACCCGGCGACAGGAACGACAACCCAAACGGTAGCAAAGGTCGCGCAGACAATCACTCTGCTCTCTTCGGTCAACCCTTCGACTGTGCACCAGTCTGTGACCTTCACCGCAACGATGGCGACAGGGCTCACGGGTACGGTGACATTTCTTGATGGTGCCACACCACTGGGTACCGGTGCGCTGGTCAACGGCGTGGCGAGCCTTGCCACCTCAACGTTGGCGGCAGGTGCCCATGTCATTACGGCGAGCTACGCTGGAGATTCGAACAACGGTGCTGCCGTTTCCACGCCTCTGACGCAGACGGTGAATAAGCTTACACCAGTGCTCCCGATACCGGTCGTATCATCGACCAGTCCGATCGTCGGAACCCCTGAGACGATCACCGAAACCGTCCCTGCTGGAGTCTCGGGTCCCGTGACCTTCTATAACGGTGCGACTCCGATCGGGACCGCTCCCATCGTGGGAGGAGTCGCCACCATTACGGTAACGAACCTGCCGCTTGGCACGGCTGAGATCACGGCCACCACTCCGGGAGATGCCGACAATAACCCAGCCACCTCCCCCGCCGTCTCGGTCACCGTGGTGACGACGGCTCCTGAGGTGACGCTGACCTCTTCGCTCAATCCATCCATCGTCAACCAACCTGTGACGTTCACGGCGACGGTTCCTGCCGGCGCAACGGGAACGATCACCTTCCATGACGGCGCGACTATCCTGGGAACGGGCACGGTGGTGGGCGGTCACGCAACCCTTACGACGAGCACCCTGACCGTCGGCGCCCATACGATCACGGCAAGCTATGGTGGAGATACAAACAATTCCGCAGCGACGTCGGTTCCTCTGACGCAGTTCGTGAACAAGGCGACACCCGTCCTGCCGCCGCCTGGGGTTTCGAACCCGAATCCGACGACCGGGACCCCGGTGACGATCACCGAAACTGTTCCCACAGGTGTCGATGGGCCAGTGACCTTTTATGATGGGTCCACTCCCATTGGAACAGCGCCCATCGTCAATGGCGTCGCCACCATTACGGTTTCGAACCTGCCCATTGGCGCGGATCCGATTACCGCGAGCACACCGGGAGATGCAAACAATAACCCGGCAACCTCTCCCGCGGTGACCGTCACGGTAGCGAAGGCAGTCCCGACGGTGACCCTGGTGTCATCCGCGAACCCGTCGGCGCCCAATGCACCAGTGACGTTCACGGCGACGACCTACCCGGGTGCAACCGCCCCTGTAACGTTCTACGATGGGTCGACGATCCTCGGTGTCGGAACGGTCAACGGAGCGGGCGTTGCGACCCTCACGACGTCTTCTCTGCCGATCGGGTCCCACTCAATTACGGCGTCCTATGAGGGCGATGCGACCCATAGCGCCGGAACTTCGGCGGTGCTGCTGCAAATCGTGGGCAAGATCCCAACCATGATTACGGTGACGGCGAGCAGTCCGGCGCAGTTGTTCCATAGCGAGGTTACGTTCACGGCGATTGTTACCGCTCCTCTCCCAACACCCACCGGAACGGTGACCTTCATGGACGGCACAACCATCCTGGGAACGGTCAACCTTAGCACCAACGGCGGAGGCGTGATCGTCTCTCTCACAACGGGGAACGCAGCCTTTATCACCGGTGGTCTCGCCACTGGAGACCACCACATCGTAGCGGTCTATTCCGGTGACAATACCTTCCAAACGAGCACCTCGGCACCTGCCGACAACACCGTGGAAGATTTCACCAATGTGAACAGCGGACCGGCGAGCCAGAATGTCTTTCCGGGAGACTCCACCAGCTATAACTTCAAGCTGACTCCGATTAGTGCATCAACTTTCCTGAACGATGTCACCTTCACTGTGACGGGTCTGCCAGAGGGTTCGACCTACACAGTTACACCAGCATCGATTACCGCAGGTAGCGGAGCGACTGGAGTCGTTCTTAAAGTGCAGACGAGCAGCTCTCTCAGTGCGCAAAACCATACTCCGCTGAACGGTCCTAATCCCCGCAATGAAGTCCCGATTGCTCTTGGGATGCTTGGATTGGCAGGCCTTGGGACGATCCGCAAACTGCGGCGCAAGCTGCCGCGCCCATTGCTCGTCCTGCTTCTGATGCTTGGCACGCTCCTGCCGATTGCCGCCCTGAGTGGTTGCGGCGGAGGCTACTTTACCCTTACTCCTCACACCTACACCGTTACCTTGACAGGTACCGAAGGCTCGATACAACACTCTGCGACCGCAACCCTGGTCGTACAGTAGGAGAAGAATGATGCATCTGAAGAGGGCCGCTCTATTCGCAATGATGCTTGCTCTGCCCTGGGTGCTGCACGCTCAGGCGATCCCGAATGGACCGGCGACAGCCGACGAGATTCCAAGGTATGAGCTCGGCCTCAATTACAACTACTTCCACGCGAACGCACCTCCAGGACAATGCGGCTGCTTCAGCCTCAATGGAGGCAGCGGCACGATCGTTGTGAATCTAACGCCCGCCTGGAGCGGTGTGGCTGATGTTGCCTACGCTCATGCGAACAATGTCAATAACACATCCCAGAACATCACGATCATCAATTACCTTTTCGGACCACGGTACAGCCGACGCACGTCGAGCCGTTTCGTTCCCTACGGCGAGGCGCTGCTGGGTGGCGCGAAAGAAAATGTCAACTTCCAGTTCGATATCAACCGCAATGCGTTCGGCTTTCTTGTCGGCGGCGGAGTCACGACTCGGCTGAAGCCGAGGATCGGATGGACCATTGTTGAGGCAGACTGGGTCTATACGCGGATTCCCAATGCCAAGAACAATCGGCAGAACGATGTCCGCATTGCCACTGGCATCACCTTCAACTTTGGCCTGAGGTAGTCCATCCTTGAGACGAATTGCCCCCTTGCTGCGCGCTTGGGGCTTTCGTGCGATAGCCTATCTGCGAGACGACTTTATAAGTTTTGCCGTCGTCAACTCTTGTAAGGATGGAATCGTGCGACAAATTTCAAGGCGTGGGTTTCTTTACGGTTCGGCTGCGTTGTCTCTTGCGGCGCGGCCGGGATGGATACAGGCGGCACAGGGGGGCAGCAAGGAGCTGCTCCTGGTGGGGACGCAAACCGCGGAGACCAGCAAGGGGATTTACGCCTACACGCTGGACGGAGCGACCGGTGGGCTGACGCAGATTGGACTGGCTGCGGAGGCGGATAATCCGACCTTCCTGGTGCTCGCTCCAAACGGCCGAACTGTCTTCGTCGCGAACGAACTCGCCGAATATGAAGGCAAGAGCGGTGGAGCGGTGTCGAGCTACACACTCGACCGGAAAAATGCGAAGCTGACGAAGATCAATGAGGTCGCCTCGCACGGGGCGGCGACGTGCCATGTGGCGGTCGATCACACGGGGCGGGCCGTCTTCGCGGCGAATTACAACGGCGGCAGCGCGGTGTCGTTCCTTGTGAGCGCGGGCGGCCGCCTGAGTCCATCCATCTCTTTCGAGCAGTACACCGGGCACGGACCAGATAAAGACCGGCAGACGGTGCCTCATGCGCATCGTGTGACCGTGTCGCCGGACAACCGGTTTTTGCTGGTGAACGACCTTGGACTGGACGAGATCCATATCTACCGGCTGGATGCCGCCACGGCAAAACTTACGCTGAACGATCCGCCGGCGTGGAAATCAGCTCCCGGAGCAGGGCCGCGGGCATTGCGCTTCCATCCCAACGGGCGGTGGGCCTACTGTGTGACCGAGATGAAGTCTACGGTCGACGTTCTGCACTGGGATGCCCACCGTGGCGCGCTGGAGACGGTGCAGGTGCTGTCGATGGTTCCTGACAGCTTCCACGGCGTGACCGGAGGAGCGGACATCGTGTTCGACCGGGCAGGGCGGTTTGCTTATGCTATCGACCGGTTCGACGACATCGTGGTGACGTTCTCGATCTCGCCCGCGGACGGCAAGCTCACGCTGCTGAACCGAATCTCGTGCGGCGGGAAGGTTCCGCGTCACCTTACGCTGGACCCGAGCGGCCGCTGGCTGCTGGTCGCCAACCAGGCATCAGACAATATTGCGGTGTTCGCCCGAGATGAGAAGTCCGGTCTGCTGACTGGACCGGGGAAGAGCTTTCCTCTCTCCAAGCCGCAGTGTCTGGTCTTTGCATAATCGAGGACGATCGAGGGTCGAGGCGGAGATTGGGCGCGGATGGAACCTTAGAGCCTGCCCTCAGAAGCTATCTCGAAGAACGATCCGATGCCCTTTTCGGCTCCTCCAATCCGTGTTGACCTGGGACTCTCAAGGGGGGTCCCCCCCCGGGGGGGTACCCAGGGCTAATATGCTTCGATTCAATGACTTGCGTGTATATCATATTCGTAAATTCGTCATTCTACAGTGGTTACGAGCAAATTCGTCATTCCAAAAGAGTTACGGAGAATCGTGGTGGTTGAAAGCTGAAAAAGCCCGGCGGTTGCCGGGGCTTTCTTTAGCTCTATTTCTATTCTAGCTGGGCAGGTATAACTCATCCGCCAACTTCAAAAGACAAAATGATCGTTTGTTATGAATAGGTTATAGAGTTATCCACAGATTGAGGGGCTTGACAACTTTTTTCGCGACGGTAAAGTTGACGACCGAGAGAGACTCCCCCAGATGGTTTTCCGGGCAGACCCCGAGCGGCTTCGTAAGGGTCACTCTTCAGAGGTTGATTTGGGTGATGTCGGAAAGAAAAATTTGGGGTGCGTCCCGGGTTGCCTGAACGCCAAATAAATTTCCAAGTGATTCATTTCAGAGAGCCTTTCAAAGGAATCCGAAAACTATACACGGTGAGGGCCTGGAGGGCGAACAAAACATGGGTTGACAAGAGCAGCGGGGTATGGTGGCGAGAGGGCCATTTTTATGTCGTTAAAATGCTCATTACCCCCTTGAATTTCTTATACTTACTGTATGCAAACCCCACTCGAAAACGAACGTACCACGAACTCGCCAGGGAGGTACCGTTCCGCTTGCACGATCGCGGCGATGGTCATCATGGCGGCGTTCGCAAAAGACGCCGTCCGTCCGGTGTTTGCGTGGACGGGGAGTTCTACCGCCACGATTAAGCATGAGGCCACGCCAACCGAGGTGCCGATCACATTGAGCTCTCCCAAGCTGAGGCCGGTGCGTCGGATCAAGAGCGGTCTGGCAAGCTGGTATGGGAATATGTTCCACGGGCACCGCACGGCCAGCGGGCAGACCTACGACATGAACGAACTGACAGCAGCACATCGAACTCTTCCCTTCGGCAGCAAGGTGAAGGTGACGGATCTGCGCAGCAGGCGGTCGGTCGTGGTGACGATTACCGACCGGGGGCCTGTGCCGGAGGACCGGGTGATCGACCTGTCGCTGGCCGCCGCCAAGCAGCTTCGGATGACTGGCAGAGGTGTCGATCCGGTCCGGCTTGATCTGATGGCCTATCAGAACTAAGTCCTTCCTACAGGGGGGTGGGCCGGATTGTGGCTCAGGGCTACCCGAAGAGAAACGCAGATTCCCTTCGGGAATGACAACAAAATAAGGATTCCGCTTCGGAAGAAAAAGCCGTGAGGGCTATACCTTCAGGGGAATTGCTCTAAGCAAAACGGAGCTTTCAGTGCCCTCGCTGCGGTCAGGTGTGGGAGATGTAGAGGAAGCGGAGGAGGAAGAGGGCGGCGAGGAGGTAGAGCATCCAGTCTCGGCGGAAGGTGCGGCGGGCGCGGCCGGTGATGATCTGGAGGAGAGCGTAGCTGGTGAGGCCGAAGCTGAGGCCGTCGGCGAT
>Ga0068855_100007518_pt1 | contig 13191 bp, 11 predicted proteins | sample KBSCornC52_FD_66592 | JGI IMG/M metagenome (GOLD analysis project Ga0068855, IMG submission 66592) | Corn rhizosphere microbial communities from Kellogg Biological Station, Michigan, USA - KBS Corn C5-2 | ecosystem: Host-associated > Plants > Roots > Rhizosphere > Soil ... | reverse complement strand
GGGGCCAGAGGGGATGGCTTCAGCAAGTTCCGTCAGGCGAACTGTAAGGGCGAAGAGCATGTCCGCGGTTTCGAGCAGCACATTGAGATTCCGGGCTCGGATGGTGCGGGAGGGGGCGCGTGCGACGGTGGTGCCGAGGGTAGCGTGTGCGGCCTCAAGTTTCTGGCGAATCTGCCGCTTGAAGTCGATGGCGTGCGTGTGGTCATCGTCATGGGCGTGGTGCCGCGATGCAGCGTGCGAGATGCTTCGGGTAAAACCCGCGAGCAGGTCGTAGCATCCGGCCACTTCCAGGCGAGCGGGCCGAAAGGGATCGATGGGCCAGAGGAAGAGACTGAGGAGCGCCGCCCAGAGACCTCCCAGAATGTAGGCTGCGGTGCTGATCAACGCGTTGGACGGGGTGTGGTTCGTGGTGCCGAACCCCGCGAAGTAGAGAACGATGAGGATGACGGAGCTGTTGGCGATGGGCTGCGATGCGACCCGGGCGTAGGTCATGACGAAGCAGACGGCAGCGCTGATCAGAATTGCGGCGGCGACGTTTTCCGGTGAAAGAATGCCGATCGCTGCGCAAAGCGCTCCGCCGAGCAGGACCGAGGCGAAGGTGTAGAGGCGGCTGCGATAGGGGCCTCCGTTGTCGACGATTACGACCTCAAAGCCTCCGAGGGCCGCCCAGCCCATGGGCTGGTGCAGCCATCGGCAAACAAGCATGGCACTGGCCACGGCGAATCCTGCACGGAGTCCTCGTCGCCAATGCAGGGTGTGGAGAATCGCTGCGAAGCGGCCCATGTCTCTCAGTGTAGCGGCGAAGGAATCAGGTGCTAGGGAGCTGCTCCCGGACACGAGTTCGAGAAGCTGTGGTGATCAGGACTGCGGCTACAAGAATGAGCGCTCCACCAATGCGTGCCGAGGGACCGAGGGACTCGTGCAGGACGAAGACTCCCAGCAGCGAACCGACGAGCGGCTCCATGTTGAGCAGGACGCCCGCCTCGGATGCGGCCACCTGGGTCAGTCCCCAGTTCCATAACAGTGTGGTTGTGGCTGTGCAGAGCAGTCCGCTGGCGGCCAGGGCGAGCCATGCCTTGAGCGAGATGTGATGGAAGGTCGGGATGCCGTAGACAGGCGGCACGCACAGGCAAAGCATGACCGTGCCGCAGAGCACACCGTAAGCGCTGATCACGATCGCGCTGTGGGTCTCCATCAGATGCTTGTTCAGCAGAACCCAGCCGAGCGCAATCACAAGCGAGAGCACGACGAGCAGATCGCCTATCAGAGTAGGGCCTTCACCAGCGGTCGCCGTATGGGCGCCAAGCGCTATGAGCACCGCGCCCACAGTGGAAAGCCCGAGCGCGATCCATCCGGTGAGGTCCATGCGCTCGTGCGCGAAGAGGGTAGCAGCGACCGCGAGCATCACTGGCATAGTGCCCACCATCAGAGAGGCATGCGACACCGTGGTGCGATGCAGTCCGGAGAACTGCACCAGGAACTGCAGCGGGATGCCAAGCAGAGAACAGACAAGGAGCAGGCGCCACTCCGATGCATTCAGGCGCGGCCTGTGTGTCAGCAGCAGTGGGATGAGGGCGAGCACTGCGAACAGAAACCGATAGAGCACCATGTGGCCGACGTTCATCTCGGCCAAAGCGATCTTGCCGAAGAAGAAGCCGCATCCCCAGAGAGCGCTGGCGAGGGTGCAGGCTGCGAAGCCGAGCGTGCGGCTCTGGTTTGAAGCAGGCATGTACTTCTATTTTCGCCTGAACTGGATTACCACACCCGGCAGGCATTCACCGGAGCCATCGGCGCGCCCTTCTTGCAGCCGAAGGCATCCGCGAAGGCCGGCTGATTGACTATCACGCCGTTGACCCGGTCCTTATCCGGTGAGTGTGGGTCTGTGAGGACCTGGTTGCGGATGGACTCCGGCCGGGTGTTCTCGCAGTAATTCTGTGCGTAGCCGATGAAGAAGCGTTGGGGACCGGTGAAGCCGTCGGTCTTCTGATCGGTGTCGGTGCCGCTCTCTTTCGCGCGCTGGAGGTAGGCCATAAAGGCAAGCCGAAGGCCACCGTTGTCGGCGGTGTTTTCGCCGAGCGTAAGCTTGCCATTCACCTTGACGTCGTCGACGGCAGTGAAGCCGTTGTACTCATTGACGAGGCAGTCCGTCCGGGACTCAAACTTCTTGAGATCCTCGTCGGTCCACCAGTTGCGAAGGTTTCCCTTGCCGTCGAACTTGCGGCCTTCGTCGTCGAAGCCGTGGGTGAGCTCATGTCCGATTACAGCGCCGATGTGACCGTAGTTGAGGGAAATATCAGCGCTGTGGTCGTAGAAAGGAGGCTGCAGAATCCCCGCAGGGAAGTTGATGTCGTTCATGCTGGGGTCATAGTAGGCATTGACGGTGGGAGGCGTCATGCTCCACTCCTGGTGGTCGACCGGCTTGCCGATTTTATTGAGCAGCCTGTCATTCTCAAATGCGGTAGCGCGCATGGCATTGCCCGCGGCCTCTGTGGGTACGATGGTGAGCTTCGAGTAGTCCCGCCACTTGTCCGGATAGCCGATCTTGTTGGCGATGTCGGCGAGCTTCTCGCGTGCCTTCTGCTTGGTTGCGGGGGACATCCAGTCGATCTGGTCGAGGTCGCGTGACATTGCGTCTTCGATGTCGTGGACCATCTGCAGCATGCGGGCTTTGTTATCGCCGGCGAAGTACTGGCTGACGTAGACCTTTCCAAGGGCCTCGCCGACCGCCGTGTTCACCGCGTTGGAGCAGCGCTTCCAGCGGGCACGTTGTTCCGGCTGACCTTCGAGCGCGCGGCCGTAGAAGTTGAAGTTCTCGTCATCCAGAGCGGCGGGCAGGTTGGAGTGCAGCGTCGTGAGCAGGTGATATCGGAGATAGGCCTTGATGACTCCGATATCCGCGGTATTGATCTGCTCCATCATGGCCGGCCAGAACTCCGGCGTGGAGTTGTTGATCTCCGTGACGTGAGGCGAGTGAATGGCATCCTCAAAGGCGGCCAGGTTGAAACTGGGCAGGGCGGCCTGAAAGGTCGCGATGGGTTGCAGGTGATACACCTTCTCGGGATCGCGCAGTTCGACCACGCCCATGGACGCTTTGGCGAGCGCCGTCTCCAGCGCCATGATGCCCTGCGCGTCTTTCTTCGCCTGCTCCGGAGTGCTGCCGGAGAGGGTAAGCATCTTCTCGAGGTGCTCGAGATAGTCTTGCCGAAGCTTGACGTCCTTCTCCCCGGTGCGGAAGTAGTAGTCTTTCTCGGGTAAACCCAATCCGCCCTGGCTGGCCGAGGCAATTTGCTTGGTGGCGTCCTTGAAATCCTGTTGCTCGCCGTAACTGAAGAATGCATCGACGCCGATGCGCTGTAACTCGCCGATCAATCCGGCGAGCTGAGCACGCCCTGCGCGAGTGCCCTGGAGCGAATCGATCTTCGCAAGCAGTGGCTGTATGGGCTTGAGCCCGTCGGCATTGATCGCGTCCGTGTTCAGGCAGGCTTTGAAGTAGTCGCCGATCTTCTGCTCATCCGGGTTGCGGCCGGGACCACCCGCTGCCGCCTTTTGCAGGATGCCGTTCAGCTCTTCGGTGTTCACGTTGTAGAGGACGTAGAACGGATCCATCCCCGGCAGGTCGGGCGGGATGGGATGGTTGGCCGCGAAGTTGCCGCAGGCAAATTTGTACATGTCATTGCAGGGATCAGCTGCCCGGTCCATCGAGGAGAGATCGATGGAGGGCAATGGTCTCTCCGGCTTCCCCGCGCCCGGGCCTGCAGCCTGCTGGGCCAGTGCAGTGGAACAGGCAAGCGCAAGGGCGAGGGGGGCAAGAAACCGGCGCGGGATGAGAGACATAGGGAGGTTCTCCTGGGAATACATAGGCGTGCCGATTCGCTGAAACCTCCATCACGGATCGGCGGGCCCAAAGTTCTCTTGTATCACCGTGAGGGATCGCTTCGCAGCACAAACTGAAGGTAGCGGTTTCCGGGATCCGGGACGGATGAGCCGGCGGGAGCGATTCGGCGCCCTGATACGTCTGTGAAAATGGAAGGGTGATGAGGGTGGCGGGCTGCATGAGGAGTTTGAGGAGCAAGGGAGCGGGTGCGCGCCGGCTGGCCTTCGCGCTGATGCTGGTTCTGGCGGCTGGCGCCGCACCAGGTCCCGCTGCCGTTCTGGCGCACGGGCCAGAGCCGATCGCGCGGATCGACCTTGAACCGTTGGGGTATGAAGGTCTGCAGGCACACCAATTGCTGACGGGCAGTCCCATGCTGACCGTGGACTTCGTGGATGAACAGCACGTCCTAGTGACCTTTGAAGTGCGCCGGCTGATGAAGCGCGAGCCGGATGCCCTGCCGGGAGAACAGGACAGGACCGTGGCCGCATGTCTGGTGGAGGTTGCCACCGGTCATGTATTGGCCAAAACCGAGTGGCGACTGCACGATCGTGCACAGTACCTGTGGAACATGGGGAATGGCAGATTTCTGCTGCGGATCCGCAACGAGCTTTCCGTGTTCGCGCCCATGCAGCACGGCGCGGAAGATGCTTTCCGCGCCAGCCCGTTCCTGGTGACGGATCGCCGACTAATCGCGGTGCTGCTCTCCGCGGACCGGGATCTGCTTACAGTCGAATCGGTGAAGCGGCCGGATATGTCGACGGCTGAAGCTACCGCAAACAACGGGCCGGAGCCGAACTCGGTTCAGGTTAACTTCTACCGGATACGGCTTGACGACACGGGAAAGATGGTTGCGATCAACGCCGGGGCGATTCGCAGCCGCACGGCGGTTGCTTTGCCGATTACGACCACCGGGTATCTGGACATACTGGAGGGCGGCAAAGGCACCTGGTACTTCAACTTTGACGAGCACGCGGGCAAGGTGAAGGAGTTGCTGGCGTTCGATACCAAATGCATGCCCAAGCCTGTATTCGTCGGGCACAGCGATTTCGTGGTTTTCGGCTGCAAAAGCGAGGACCGGCGGATCTTCGCGGGCTTTGATCTGCAGGGAGAAGAGATGTGGCAGCAAGGCCTTTACGACCCGTACGTAGGACCTACGTTCTCCTTTGCCCCGGCCGCGGGTAGATTCGCGCTCGGTCGTACCCTCGTCGCCGAACCCATGGCCGAAGATGCAAGTCCTGAACCATCCTTTGTGACGGGCGAGGATGTCCGCGTGTTCCAGATGCACTCCGGTCGCCAGATCTTCCGGATCGACTGCACGCCGGTGGAACGCGCAGGCGGAAATTACGCTCTGGCGCCGGACGGTCTGGAGCTTGCAGTCGTACGCGAGGCCGAGGGACGGCGCAACGGCGATTCAAGCTCGACGATGACCACCTCGCAGGCCGTCGTGGAGATCTACGCGTTACCGCCCTTAAGTGTGCAGGACATCAAGGATGTGAAGGCGGCACAGGCCGCCGCTCCACAGGATACCGATGCGCGAATCGACCAGGCCTTGATCCGACTTGCCAAATCACGCCATCCTGAGACCGGCAAAGCGGCAACGGAACACATCACACCCGCTGCGCCTGCCCGGGAATCGACGGTTACCTCGAGTGCGCCTGCCACGGCAAACCAGAACACCAGTAGGGCGAAGGACTCTCCGGCTGCTGCCGCCGCCGCGGCGGCGAGCGCCAACTCTTCCTCAGGCGATGCACAGCCGGAGGAGCCGCGAAAGCCGCCAACGCTGTATGGCCCGGACGAAAAGCCGGAGCACAAATGAAAACCGGCCCCTGACGGGCCGGTTCACTCTTACCTCACATCGAATTCGCAAATTAGGCTGCGGCCTTGCCGGTCACCAGCGCCTTCACGCGGGCGTTCAGGCGTGCCTTGTAGCGGCTGGCAGTGTTCTTGTGCAGAACACCCTTCTGGACGCTCTTATCGAGCACGGACACGGTCGCGCTGTATGCAGTTGCGATGTTCTTCTTGTCGCCAGCGGTCAGAGCCTCGCGCAGCGCGCGGAGGCTGGAGCGGAATTTGGTGCGGTTGGCGCGGTTCGCGGCAGTCTTGGTTTCGGTCTGGCGAGCGCGCTTCAACGAGGAGACATGGTTTGCCATGAAATCGGAACTCTTTTCTGGACCCGCCGCGGCGGGAGATATAAGTGCAGGCGGAAGACGGAGTTTCGCCGCATCGCCGCAAGTATCAAGTTTACGGGGAAGCAGGCCAGGGGTCAACCCAAATCGATTTCGCGAAAGCTCGTGTCCTCCATGCCGAGCAGTCGGGTTGCCTGCATTCATTGGCCTTAGCGCCAGAAAAGAGGTCAGAAGTCCCGGCTGCAGAGCGCCCCCACCTCCGGGGCAGCCTGCATCTAACCGTTTGTGAGGTAAAGAACCATGACCATGACTACGAAGATGAAACACTTTGTTGCAGTGACGGCATTGAGTTCCTTTATGGCGCTTCCGGTCTTTGGCCAGACAGTTTCCGAGCGCGAGCACGAACGCGCCAAAGCCGAACAAAAGGCCAGCGATCACAGGCACCATACAGGCGCAAAGATCGTTGGCGGCTCGGCTGTCGGTGGCGCCGTCCTCGGCGGAGTAATGGGCGGCGGCAAGGGTGCGCTGATCGGCGGCGCTGTTGGCGCAGGCGGTGGCGCCATCGCCAACAAGGCCCGGGAAAACCATGATGTGAAGAAGCGCGAGCGGGCGCACCAAGCACGTGAAGGCTACTACGATCGCGATCACCGGTAGCGCGTCTGATCTGAAGGCATAGCGGCGGGAGCAGAGGCTTCCGCCGCTTCTGTTTCAGCCTGAGCCGCGACTCGACCAAGTCACCCGTGGTGGTCGAGGCGAGTGCAGTTCGGTGGCCAACGCTCGCTCGCACCTGCACCTTTCGCGGTCCGTCAACATCCAAAGAATAGCCTTGACTGGGTGCGAGCGCCCGGCTAATCTGTGCGCAACTTCGGCAGAATATTGGCAAGCTTCGCCAATCCGAATTGTGGGCCACGGCAGTTGCTTTGTGCTGTGTCCGACATCGGTTCTCCCGAACCCACTTCGCATACCTTCCACTCTTCCAAGCATCTAATTCAACGTGTTGCGGGCTCGCCCGCCCTGACGGAGGTCAGACGAACGCTTGATTAAAAAAATCCTTGAGATCACGCCTGGTATTGAGCCCCTGTACGGGACCCGCGACGAAAACCTTCGCCTTATGGAAGACGGCCTCCAGGTGACGATTGACCTCCGGTCCGACGCCATCCACATCACAGGTCCTCAGCAGGGCGTGGATCAGGTTCAGCAGATCTTCGGGGATTATGAGAGCCTCCGAAAGTCAGGCGTGACGCTCCAAAACGGCGAATTGAAAGGCATGCTGCGGCTGGTGATTGCCGACCCGGAGGTGACGCTCAAGTCACTGGTGGACTCCGGCAGGCAGCGCTCCGCGGGCGTGAAGCGCATGGTTCAGCCTCGCTCACCGAATCAGCGCAAATACGTAGAGGCGATCGAGCGTGGGGATATGATATTCGGCCTCGGGCCGGCCGGCACGGGAAAGACCTATCTGGCGGTCGCGATGGCGGTCTCGGCGCTGCTGGCCAAACGCGTGAGCCGGATCATTCTGGTTCGGCCGGCCGTGGAAGCCGGCGAGCGGCTGGGCTTCCTGCCCGGCAGCTTGCAGGAGAAGGTGGATCCTTATTTGCGCCCGTTATACGACGCTCTTTACGACCTGCTCGATCCGCAAAAAGTGGACAAGCTGCTGGAGTCCAATGTCATCGAGGTCGCTCCGCTGGCCTTCATGCGCGGCCGCACGCTTTCCGATGCCTTCATCATCATGGACGAGGCGCAGAATACGACCAACGAGCAGATGAAGATGTTTCTCACGCGTCTCGGCAATGGGTCCAAGGCCGTGATTACCGGTGACCTGACTCAGATCGACCTGCCGAATCCGAAGAAATCAGGGCTGTTCGAAGCGCTGAATGTGCTCGACGGCGTGGAAGGCATCAGTTTCTGCCACTTCGAGGATATCGATGTCGTGCGGCACGCCCTGGTGCAGCGCATTGTGCGGGCCTATGACAGCTTCGGGAGGGCTCAGCAGCAGCTTCCGCTCGAGCTTGGCGAAGGTGCGCTCCCATCTGGCAGCCTTGAAAATGGCGTCGTTCCCCAGAACGGAGTGAAGCTGGCAGCCAAGCCCCAATAGACCCAGTTGCGGTACCATTGCCAACGGAGGGCTCAAATAGCCCTCCGTTGCCGTTTAGTGCGGAACGCTATCGCCATGATTACGATCGAGCTTCCATCATCACTCTCCGGCTCCGGCCTCGCAGGGATCACTCGGCCCGCTGTATCCCGGTTTTTGATCCGCGCACAGAAGGCCGCAGGGCTGAACGGCGAGGTCCATGTCCTGCTCGCCGATGACGCTACCCTCAAACGGCTGAACAAGACATTTCGCGGCAAAGACAAGGCTACGGACGTGCTGTCGTTTCCTGCCGGGCCTTCGAACGTATTCTTCGGTGAGCCGGATGCTCCGGAGCTCGCGGGCGACCTGGCCGTATCGCTGGAGACCGCGTCACGGCAGGCCAGCCGGTTCGGGCACACGCTGGCGGACGAGGTTCGCATTCTTCTGCTCCATGGGCTGCTGCATCTCGCCGGATTTGACCATGAAACCGATTCGGGCGAGATGGCGGCGCGCGAAGCAGAGCTGCGGCAGCAACTCGGCCTGCCTGCGGGCCTGATCGCGCGGGTTGCGAAGCCCGCTCCGCAGAAGGCAACGGTGAAGCCGGGCGCGCTCCGGCGGGCGCGGGCATGAGCAGTCTGTACTACAACGTAATTCTGGCGCTACTCCTCTCCGTGCTGGCGCTGGCAGCGTATGTCGACCGTATTTACACCGAGATGGGCAAGTTTTTGGCCCGCGAGTACCAGGACAACATTGACGCCTGGACGCGGGCCGTCGAGCCCCGGCTGCGCCTTGGCCGGGAGTCCATTGCGCTCTCCGCCTCCGTGCTGCGTCAGCTTGCGCTCGCGGCGATTGCGCTGATCGCCGGACTCCGTTTGTATGTTCATATCCGCAACTCAGAGCTGGCGCGCGCGCCGGGGTTGGGAGAGATTGCGGTCACAGCTTTTTTTCTGGTGCTGCTGATCCTGCTGTTCGATCGGCTTATCCCGCAGCTTCTGTTCACGCGCACGCGTGGGCTTTGGATTGCCCACATCCGCATCCTGCTCGAGGTGATCTTCTACGTGCTTCTTCCGGTCACGCTGACGCTTGGGCTCATGCTGTCCATTCTTGCGCTGGCGGAGCCCGAGGACGAGCAGGAGGAGGAGCATCCCTCCGAGGCCATGGATGCGCTGCTGGAGGCCGGCGAGGAGGAGGGAATTCTGGAGGAAAGCGACCGCGAACTGGTGCGCTCAGCCGTCGAGTTCGGCGATAAGGTGGTGCGCGAGGTGATGACGCCGCGGCCGGACGTCTTCGCCGTTCCCGGAAGCCTCAGTCTGCGCGAGTTGCTGGAGCTGCTGAAGGACAACTCCTTCTCGCGTGTGCCGGTTTTTGAAAGCTCTCTCGACCATGTCACGGGCATTGTCTTTGCCCGCGACCTGTTGCAGGTTCTGGATACGGAAGCGGCGCATCGCACCGTGGCCGAGCTGCAGCGCCCGACCGATTTTGTGCCTGAGACCAAGAACGTTGCCAAGCTGCTGCGTGAGATGCAGCACGAGAAGCAGCATATGCGGATTGTCATCGACGAGTACGGCGCAGTCGCTGGCCTGGTTACGATTGAAGATCTGCTCGAGGCGATCGTGGGGAGCATCGCCGACGAGCATGACGAGGAAGACGCGATCGATGAGCCGGTTCGCGAGCCCGACGGAACCTACGTGGTTCCCGCAAGCTTTGAGGTTTCGCGGCTGCGGGAACTTTTCGCAGAGCAACTGGAGCCGCCGTCGCGTCCGACGGAATCTGTGGAGGCGGTCGACATTGGAGACGGCGATGCAGACGGACGCAACAGCGCGCAGAAATTCGCGCTCCACCTTCCCCAGAACTATGAGGCCACCACGCTGGGAGGGCTGGTCTCGGAGATCGCGGGCCACATTCCGCTTGCGGGCGAGGTGATTGCGTCTGATGGCCTTAGGTTCGAGGTGCTCGCCTCGACCGACCGCAAGGTGGAGCGAGTCCGCGTGGGACTGGTCTCCGTACCCGCCGAGGAGCGGGGCTAGAGAGCTTTATCCACGGAGCTATCTACTTGCACTCCCCTTTGGAGTTGCAGGGAATGGTGTACGGACCCAGGTCGATCTTCTGATTGAGCCGGATGTTGGAGTAGGTCGCAGTGTCGGTGTTTCCGGTCGGATCGAAGAACTCCTGCTTCAGCGAGACGTCCCGGGTTGGGTCCACCCAGATGGTGATGTGCGTGTAGCTGTTTCTGACGCTGGGGTCCTTCGAGACCAGGTCGAGCTTCTCAGTCTGCACGGTCTTGGAGCCGTCGCTGAGCGGCTCCGTTCCCTGGTCGGCGATGTTCCAGGCCTTGGCGAGATCGCTGCCGCTACCGCCGAATCCCAGAGTGAGAAAGGTTTCCACGCGGCCCTGATTGGCACCTGATGCGGCGACCTGATCGAGGTGTTTATTGGCTGCCGTATAAAGGCGGACGTTGCCGCTCTTGTACTCGACGATCTTCAGGTCAGGACCGAAGCGTCCGCCGAACTGTGTTGAGCTGCCGTTGCGGAGGAAGTAGACTGTGCCTGTTTCCGTGGAGGTGTCGTTCACCAGCTTTTCCAGGTGGACGCGTTTGATATCGGCCTGCGCGGACTTGAAGTTCTTGCTGGCCGCGTCCATCTGGCTGAGAACCTGCTGGAGCTTATTGCTGTTCGCCTGTCCAGAGGCCAGGACGGGGAGCGCGGCGAGGGCAAAGGCTGCGGCGAAGCTGAAAGCTCGGGTGCGTCGATACATATTGAATTCAACTCCTTGGGGCGGCGAAAGTCGCGAGAGTTCCGCAGTCGTCCAGCGTGATGGCTAGCGAATTACCCATGCGTTGTAGGCGATAATCTTCTTGCCGCTTGCGTCGTATACGGGTTCTACGCGCTCCAGGGTGACGGCTCCGGAGATCGGTTCGACTACACGGAGGATGGCGGATTCGCGGGTGTCCTCATCCTGCGCAGGTTGCGGGCCGCCGGCGATGTCGGCACGGATCTGATAGATGAAGCGCGGGCTGCCATCCACCTGGCCGGCTTCCTTGACCAGCACTTCACTGGAATTGAGGGCGACAGTCTCGACCGGCTTATCGTTGAAGTCGATGAAGCGAGGCGAAACGAAGAGGAAGATCAGGATCAGCGTCACCATCACGTCGTAATGGAGACTCCCGCGATCTTCGGTCCACCAGAGGTAACGGCTCAGCAGGTTCGGCATTGCATTTCTATGCTACTGTACCTCCCGGGTGCTCTGAACCCTCCCTCCCCCCGTCCCCCTATTTTGGGGAGAAGCGAAGTGGTTTGTGGTACTTAGAAGGGGCCACCGTCTGCAAAGTGTTCAATCCAGATGAGTTGAAGCTAAAATAGCCAGAATCGGCACTTTACCTGCCCCTGAGACGGCGAAACCCCGGGCAGACTGCCGGGGTTTTTCGCTTTCGTCTTCTGAGTTAATTATAACCGGCCTGTCAAGCCGTTACGGCTGGTTAAAGCTGAGCGGTCATTGCGGCGGGAGGCACTTCGACGGAGTACTCCCAGGCGGCAGAGTTTTCCGGTGAAGCCGAGTCCGAGATGCGGCAGGGGGTATCGGCATCGGCTGCGCCGGTTCCGCTGGTGAGCAGCCTTGCGAGCAAAGGGACGGCTGCGCGCTGGCTCTCGATGAAGTCCACCCCATCAACGGTCAGGGTGAACTCGGCGTTGTCGGCGCGGGTGATGTATTTCTTTTTGCCGAGATACCAGGTGGTGAATTCAAGATAATCGCGGGGGAATCCCATGCGCTGCTCGATCTCGGCGAGTTCCACTTCCGGACTGTCGGGATACATGCGTCGGCGGTAGTAGAGGATGGCAAGAACCGCGAGGCGGCGGTTGAGATCGCCTTCCACCTGGTCCATGAAATCCACCGTAGTGGACAGTGGATTCTGGAATGTGACCTGACGCATGGACCGGCGCGCGTTGTATTCGGCGCGCTGGGCGGGATCGGAGAGAACGCGGTAGGCCTGGGTGAGCTGGGTGAATTTTTCGAGGTTGCCGGTGGCGGAGTGGTCCGGATGATATCGGGCCGCGAGGAATCGGTACACGCGGTGGATGGTCTCTTGCGTGGCCTGAGGGCTGATCTCCAGGAATTCGTAGTAGTCCGGGATTTCCGTTGCAGGCATGGGCGACCTCATCGAGAATCAGAAACCGTGTTGCGGCACTGGCAGGAGTTCTTCCTGTTGGAAGGGCCTGGGGCGCGCACTCTCCGAGGGTAGGGAGGCGCGAAGGTTAGGAAAATAGCATATTTGGGGGATAAGGCAGCCATTGCCTCACCGCAGTAGCTGCGTTGAAGGCAAAGCAGCTAGGCGCGTTTGGTGATGACGGATTCGCCGTTCATGTAAGGAACCAGTATCTCCGGAATGCGGATCGTGCCGTCGGGCTGCTGGTAGTTTTCGAGGACGGCGAGGTAGGTTCGTCCGACGGCTAGACCACTGCCGTTGAGGGTGTGGAGGAACTCGGATTTCTTGGAGGCGGCAGGGCGGTAGCGAATGTTCGCGCGACGGGCCTGGAAGGACTCGAAGTTGGAGCAGGAGCTGATCTCGCGATACAGCTGCTGGCCGGGAAGCCAGACTTCAAGGTCATAGGTCTTGGCGGAGGAGAAGCCCATATCTCCGGTGGAGAGCAGGGTGCGCCGGTAGGGGAGTTCGAGGAGTTCAAGGACGCGCTCGGCGTCGCGGGTGAGCTGCTCATGCGCGGCGGCGGATTCTTCGGGGCGGGTGAATTTGACCAGCTCCACTTTCTGGAACTGGTGCTGGCGGATCATGCCGCGGACATCCTTGCCGTAGCTGCCGGCCTCGGAGCGGAAGCATGGGGTGTACGCGCAGTAGCTGATGGGCAGGTTGGCCTCGTCGAGGGTCTCGTCCCGGAGAAGGTTGGTGACGGGGACCTCGGCGGTGGGGATGAGCCAGTGGTCGTTTTCCTGGAGCTCGCCGGGGACCCAGGGGCCCTTGTCGTCGCAGTGGAAGAGATCCTGCGCGAACTTGGGAAGCTGGCCGGTGCCGAAGAGCGAGCGGGAGTTGACCATGTAGGGCGGCAGGACCTCGGTGTAGCCGTGCTCGCGGGTGTGGAGGTCGAGCATGAAGTTGGCGAGGGCTCGCTCGA
>Ga0068855_100007516_pt1 | contig 13191 bp, 11 predicted proteins | sample KBSCornC52_FD_66592 | JGI IMG/M metagenome (GOLD analysis project Ga0068855, IMG submission 66592) | Corn rhizosphere microbial communities from Kellogg Biological Station, Michigan, USA - KBS Corn C5-2 | ecosystem: Host-associated > Plants > Roots > Rhizosphere > Soil ... | reverse complement strand
TTCACGCATCTTTTTATCGAATGCCAGACATCGCTGCGAGATCTTTGTAAATTCATTTTTTGCTTTTACAAGCTGTGTCTCGATCGTTTGTGTGGAATCGTTTCTCCACCATGGTCTGAGGTTTTGACCAAAATAATTAATGGAATATAAATCGTCATACGCCAACAGAAGGATTTTGGATTTACCGGAGCTGCCGATTGTTCCAAACGATAGAACCGTATTCAAAACCAAATTCGTGTCTTCTTTAACTGATGTAGCAAAAAGATTTTTTTGGAAAGAAGCAGCGGCATCAGCGGCACTTGTTATGTATTGTTTAGTATCTGAAGTTATTGGCACTGCTACGAGGAAATGCCCCCAGTCAATGCGCAGGTTATCACCTTTCTTTTGTAACACCGGTTGCTCTTTTGTTCCCACCCGTAAAATTGAAAGACCGCTATGCTGATATTGCTTTACCTCCACTGGCTGCGATATCGTATTGACAGCAATGTTACCCGACGCGCCAACATAAATTTCGACCTTGTGCTTGTTGCCGTCGTTCGACGAAACCTTTGTTATAATATATGAAACCGGACGGGATAAAAGATCTAAGTCATCCATCAAAAGCGGTGAAAGAAAATCTAAGCTCAGATCAATGCTACCTGCCCTGAATTGATAAGCCGTTTTGGTGGCAGTAACAGTTAGTGATTTTTGTTCGGCTTCGGCGAACTCTGTTTTTTTTATATTGGGTTCGCTAGGGAGGCCCAAAAAGCGGTAGATTTTTCCATCTACTTTCATTAAGCCCACTAAAGACTGGTTAGCACCGGTCCAATGTTTTGTTGGCATCTTCGTAAGCGTGTCGTCAAAAGACCAGATGCTGAAGTAGGGATCGTGCGTAATGAGCGGATATGCCGGCGCCTTGTCTGTCTGTGCATATACACTTATTTCTGTCAAAAGAAAAAAAAGAACGAATAGTTTCTTCATAGCTCTAAAATAAAACATTTCAATCGCGTGCGAAGTACGTATATCTGCGGCAGTATTATTATTCGGTCCGTATCATAATTTGTTCAAAATGTTGCATTTTTTGACTGCAACGGAGAATATAGACGTAGAACATCGCAAATAATTTTCGAATTATTAGGTGTTATGCCGTTGTTGTGTTTAACTAATGTCGACGCAAAAGCTTCGAAACTTGCTTTGTGTTCCGGTTGTCGGGTAGCGGCGGACTGCGTCTGCCGAAGCCCGCCGGGAAATTGAGCGGGACTGATTTTAGGGCAAGGCCCGCCTACGCTAAAGCTTCGGCGGGCGAAGGCGGAAAGGGAGGGATTCGAACCCTCGATACAGTTGCCCGTATAACGGTTTTCGAGACCGTCCCATTCGACCGCTCTGGCACCTTTCCAAAAAGGGCTTGCAAATTAAATGATTCCCGCAAACCCACAAAAGATTCGTTTTTATCGGAAGACAGCGGAATATTAGTAATCAAGGCCTTAGCCCGGCTATCGCGGTGCCTCGCCCCGATGGTCCGCGGCCACTTTTCCCCTCTGAACTGCCGATAAAAGAAAAATGTAATATGCACTCCTGCGGGCTTTGCCCGTCATAGCATTGACCAGGATGGGCTTTCGTGTGTAAATCCCAATCACTTTGCAAATAAAACCCCAACAAACCGGCTAATTTCCTGACCAGGGTTCTTGTTTTTCCATACCAATTGTTGTAAATTACCCTAATGATTCTTCACCAAAACATTGCTATATGAATAAAAAAGTGGCCGACGTTCTTCTTCGCAAAGGAAGCAGTATTATAACCGTTTCACCTGATACAACCGTACTCGACGCATTACATATCATGGCCGATAAAAATATCGGTTCTGTTATGGTATTGGAAAATGGCCACTACCTGGGCATTGTTACAGAGCGTGATTATTCACGAAAAGTAATCCTCAGAGGAAAACATTCTACCGATACAACCGTTACGGAAATTATGTCTTCCGATCTGCCGCGGGTTACACCACATGATTCGGTTGACTACTGCATGCAGCTGATGTCTGACAGAAATATCCGCTACCTGCCTGTGTTTGACGATGATCAGGTAACCGGCATTATTTCCATTAACGACGTAGTAAAAGAAACGATCCTGTCGCAACAGGAAACCATCACACAGCTAAAGGATTATCTGCATTCAAGTTTATAAACAGCGATTACCATACTAAGTTGAGAAGACGCTGCAAAGATCCCGTATTAGAGTTAGTACGGGATTCTTTTTTATCACTCCATCGATCTATATCTTTGGATTAAGAAATGCCTATTTAAAAATCAATTAAGTAACCCATGAACCTATCCCTTAATAAGATTATTCTTTTTGTTCAGAACGTAGAACTTCTTAAACTTTTCTACCAGAAAAATTTCCATTTTGAACTTTCAGAAGAAATAAAAGATGAATGGGTTGTTCTTAAGTGCGGTAACTGTGAACTCGCCCTGCATAAGGCAGGCGTTATCCCAAAAGAGAATAACGAGACCAACAATGTTAAGTTAGTATTTGAAACTACTGCCGGTTTAACTGAATTAAGGGAAGAGCTTCTCCGGAATAACGTACAGATGAAGGAAATCAAATCTTTTGATGGTTTTCCATACTTATTTTGTGATGGAAAAGATGCAGAAGGAAATGTGTTTCAGCTTACGCAAAAAATCAGCTGAGAAAACCTTTCCTTCCGTCCTTTCTGATTCCTCACTTCTTATTCATCATTTTTTATTTCCTTTTCCGTTACCACCACCAGATCATCTACCGAAACAGTTATCGGCATCAGGCCAAGCTGCACAACAGCCTTCTTGCCACGTAATTCTTTCACCTCCCCTACCTGGTGATTCTTTTTCATCAACACCTTATCGCCTATCTGCACAGTGCCGCCCACCTCTTCGTATTTGGAATTGATCTTCTTCTTTACTTTTTCAGTTGCCTGCTTCTGATGCTGCTTAAATAACAAGGCATGCATCTGCTTTATCAGCTCCTTTTTATCTTCCTGTCCTTCTGCCTTACGCCAGTCGAACAGCAGTTGCTTCAGCTTACGCTCCATGTCTTTCAGGTAAGCGATCCGATCTTCGGTTATGCGGTTTTGCTGCTTAAGCAATTCCACCTGCTGACGGTGCTTTTCCTGGTTTATCGTCGTTTGCATTTCCTTCTGCAGCTTTTCATTTTCTTTGATCAGCTTTTGCAGCTCTTTCTCCTTCTTTTCAATTTCACGCAGGTCCTGCTCGGTACGGTTGAGAAGTTTGTCGAGCCGGAAATGATCTGCTTCTACCAGGTTGCGGGCACGCGCAATCAGTTTGGCATCCAACCCAATACGCTCTGCAATGGAAAAAGTATAGGAACTACCGGGCTTGCCGATCGTTAACTTATATTGAGGCTGCAGGTTCTTTTCATCAAAAGCCATGGCGCCGTTTATAATACCTGGCGTTTTGTTGGCCATTACTTTCAGGTTCAGATAGTGCGTGGTAACAATACCAAACGCATGCTTGTGCGACAACTCATCAAGTATAACTTCAGCAAAAGCGCCACCCAAATGAGGATCGCTACCACTACCCAACTCATCAATAAAGAACAAGGTTCTGCCATTGGCATTTTCAATAAAATGCTTCATGTGCAACAGGTGCGAACTATAGGTACTCAGCTCAAATTCCAGACTCTGGGTATCACCGATATGGATCATGAGCTGTTTAAAAATTCCAAATACCGAATTGGGATGTACAGGCACCAACAGTCCGCTTTGTATCATGAGCTGCAGCAATCCTACCGTTTTTAAGGTAACGGTTTTACCACCGGCATTCGGACCGGAAATTACCAGTATGCGCTTTTTATCGTCCAGTGTTACATCGACCGGTATGGTCGACTTTTTTGTTTTCTGATGATACAGATACAATAAAGGATGGTATGCCTGCACCAGGTGTACGTGCGCTTTATCATTTAACAACGGATAGTTCCCGTTCATATCCAAACCCAGCCGCGCCTTGGCCTGAATAAAGTCAAACTCACCTAAAACCTGATGCCATGTTTTGAGCAGGGGCGCATACATTGATAACCTGGCTGTCAGTTGTTGCAGAATACGATACACTTCGCGCCTTTCTTCATTTTCCAGCGCAAATATTTCGTTGTTCAATTCAATGGTTTCTTCGGGCTCAATATAGGCGGTACGACGGGTATCGCTTTCGCCGTGTAAAATTCCTTTTACCTGTCGCTTTTGCTCGGCTACGATAGCTACCACACGACGGCCATTTAAAAAGGCTTCGTCTATATCTGCTGTATAGCCAGCCTTGCTAAGTTTTTGTACAATCTTATCGAACAAGCGGCGCAGGTCGGTACGGCGGCGATAAAGGCTCGTTCTGATGCGGGCGAGATCTTCCGATGCATTGTCTTTTACTTCGCCGTTTTCATCCAGCACCTCGTCGATCAGTTCCAGGATCACTTTTTCGTAATAGGTATCTTCTATAACCTTTACCAGGGCCGGATATGCAATTCGACGGTCATTGTCGAACCAGCGGAAAATATTCTGAATACTTTCTGCAAGTTTACGCACCAGTATAAATTGTTCGCCGGTTAAAACACCGCCGGCAATTCCCAGTAAACGCAGTTCTTTAGCTAAATTCAGCACATAATCATTGGGAAAATACATGCTGTGCTGTATCAGTAATTTGTATTCGTGGCTTTGTTGCAACTCCAGTTCAATGAATTCTTTACGGGTATGAATGCGCAGTTCCTGCGATTTATTTTTCGCATACTCCGTTTTGCAATGCTCCTCCAGCAAAGTCTTCACTTTGTCAAACTCCAGTTGTGATAACGCCGATTCAGGAAAAAACTTCATAACTAATCTAATTCTTCTCGAACCGGCAAAGGTAGTTATTATTACAGATTGTTTATGGAAGATTGAAAATTGATCCCTACCTGGAATTAACCAATGGTCGTGGCTTTATCATCATAGTTATAAAATATAGTAAAAAGATAACCTGCGCTGAAAGGAAAATTATGCTCGATACAATCAGTAACTGATTATACCGCTGATAAGCAGTGGCGACCTGCATCACAGTTTCCGGTGAATTACTTAAAAACCGGCGAGGCACTGGATTAAACAAATATGAAAACAATATTATTCCTATAAATATGGTACTAATCAAAATATGGGGAATGGCCCATTTATTATTTATCGATCCATGCCGTTTTCGGATGACTTTATACAATATAAACAGAATAATTAACCATCCCGTAAACCTAAGCGCCATGGGAATGGGCGAAACCACGTAATAGGTATCATGTAAATGAATATCAATCGTGGAATTAGCTATAAAGATTTCACCAACAACAATCAGCAATAACGGCAAAAGAAGAAGCAGGTTTTCAATCTTTTTCATCCGGACAATCTACAAAGGTTTTTAAAATATTGCCATTTCTACACTGATTACCAAATAATTATGCCGTATTTTTTAAAAATTCATTGAAAAATTCTCTTTTTTCATTAAACAATTACAAATTCTCATCAAACAATTGAGAATTTTTATCAGACAATTCTAAAATTTCATCAAACAATTCGGAATTCGCATCAAACAATTTCAAATTATCATTAAAGATTTTAGAATTGTTATCACGAATTTTAGATTTCTTATTCAACATTTCTCTTTTTTCATTCAGAAATCTGTTTTTCCTGATAAAAATCACTTTTGTTTGATAAGAATTCAGAATTGTTTGATTAGAAAAGCAAAATGTTGAATAAAAAACCTGAATTGTTTGATGAAAAAAGGGAAAAGTTTAATAAAAAAAGAGAATTGTTTAGTGTCAGAGCCGTCGGGCAGATGAAAAGCGGGCGGCGCAAAACAAAGGGTATTAAATTGAAAACCTTAAAGCCCGCACCTTCAACATTCACCCCTAAACCTTGTACCTTCCCCTTTGTTATGTTAACTAAATGATAAAAGGACCAGTATGCCTGCCAGTCTGCAAAACCGCACAGCCTTCCTCTACGTAACTTACTGTACCATGTCAAAAAAGATAAAACAATACAGTATGAAGCTTATATTCACAAGTGTGCTGGTAACCCTGGCCACGATGATTTCCTGTGCCCAAAAACAAAAAGCAAAAAAGAATATAGATAAGGATATGACAACAAACACAAACGGAACAGTAAACACCGCAACCGATACCGCCACCTTTGGCACCGGCTGCTTTTGGTGTACAGAAGCTATCTTTCAGCAATTGGAAGGCGTAGAAAAGGTAACGTCAGGTTATGGCGGCGGACATGTTGCCAACCCCAGTTATAAAGAAGTATGTACCGGCACTACCGGCCATGCCGAATGTATACAGGTGGTATACGATCCCAAAAAGATCACCTACGATGAACTGCTTGAAGTATTCTGGCAAACACATGACCCTACCACGCTTAACAGACAGGGAAATGATGTAGGCACACAATACCGCAGCGTCATCTTCTACCACAATAATGAACAGAAGGAAAAAGCCGAAAAATATAAGGCAGAACTGAATAAAAGTGGTGCTTTCAATAACCCGATCGTTACAGAAATCACCCCCTTTACGAACTTCTACGCCGCCGAAAATTACCACCAGGATTATTATGAACAGAATGGTGACCAACCTTACTGTTCTTTAGTGATCAGACCGAAAGTGGAAAAGTTTCAGAAGGTGTTTAAGAGTAAGCTGAAGCACTAAGTTTAAAGTACAAGGCCCGGGACGTGCGTCCCGGGCCTTGTACTTTAAACTTACTTTCTTTCCAACCACGTTCTTCTCAGTTCCAGCAAATTCAATCCATTTGGTTTAAAACCTTTCACGCGCGGCTGCACCAGCCGTATCACTTCATCATACCATAAAGGAACTACGGGCGCATCGTCGATGACCATCTGGTCCATTTGCCGGTAAAGCCGGTAGCGAAGGCTGTCGTTTTGCGTTACCATCGCCTGATCGTACAGGGCATCGAAACGGGGATTGTTATAGCGGGTGTAATTGGGTGGCGCCGGGTTTTTGCCATAAAAAACGCTCAGATAATTTTCTGCTTCGGGAAAATCGGCAATCCAGCTTCCCCTGAAGAACAAAGCTTCTGACTTAGCGGTTTGCTCAAGCAGCAAACTTTTAGGTACTACTTCTACCTGTATTCTGATACCGATCTCTTCCAGCTGCCGGGCAATAAAACTGCCGATGTCGCTGTAGGTGGCAATGGTAAGCAGTTTTATTTCGGGCAATCCTTCTCCGTCGGGAAAACCGGCCTGCGCCAGCAGTTTACGCGCTCTTTCGGGATTGTAGGTATAGCCTTTTACAACAGAAGAATCAAAAGAAGGTAAACCGGCAGGGATAAATCCGCTTTCGGCAGGCATGCCTTTGGAATTGTACAGGTACATGATCATCTTGCGGCGATCGAACCCATAATTTATAGCCTGCCGCACCTGTTTTATACGCAGGGGCGATTGCTTTACCAGCGGATTGCTGCTGTCTGTTAAAATGCCCAGGTATTCGGTATTAAGAAAAGAATGTTTTGAGAGAATGATCTTATTCTGCCAGTCTTTTCGCAGTTCGCCCTTTTTGGTAAGCACTTCATCCTTAAAGGACGGATCGATATCATTAATAAAATCCAGTTCGCCCTGCTGGAATAACAGGAATTCGGTGGCCTTGCTGTCGTAAAAAGTTATTTTAATGCCATCCAGATAAGGTAAGGGTTTGCCGGCACTGTCTTTTTCAAAATAATTTTCATTTTTCTGCAGGATCATGGCCTGTCCTTCTTCCCATGTTTTGAATTTAAACGGACCGGTACCGCAGGGATGGTTGCGAAAATCGGGACCGTATTTAATCACAACTTCTTTGGGAACAATGCAGCAGTACTGCATACTCAGCAGGCCCAGAATGGGAGCAAAAGGTTGCGTAAGGGTGAGTTGAAAGGTAGAATCATTCAGTGCTTTAAAACCTTTTTTATCGTCTACACGGTCGTTAAAGATCCACGCGCCGCTGCTGGCAGTGGCGGGGTCGATAAGGCGGTTAAAGCTGTATTCAACATCAAAAGCGGTGAACTTGCGGCCTTTTCCGTTTGGAAAGGCGTCGTTATCGTGAAAAAATACGTCGGGGCGCAGGTGAAAGGTATAAACTTTACGATCATTCGATACATCCCAGCGGTATGCCAGCGATGGCACAATGTTCATGTCATCATCGGTTTGTACCAGCGTATTGTAGAGCTGATGAACGGCCCAGATTATGGAAAGGTTTTTGGCAAATGCCGGGTCAAGCGTGGCAATGCCGAATGGTTCATTATAATGGAAAACCTGATTATTGCCGCTGGTGTGGCGACCGCACGAATTAAATAAAATCAGGCAGCAAAAGACCGCAAAACCTATAACTTTACCCCGCATAATTTGCAAATTAGCAGATGTGCGAATGCGCGAATGAATGTGCAAATGTGAAAATTTGAAAATGTGCAAATAAAGTATCTTGAGTTCAGGAAAGATATATAACTTTTCAGAACCTCCAATTTGCAAATTTGCATGTCTGCTGATTTTCACATTTGCAAATCCGCACATTTATATATTTTCAATTAACTGATTACGACAATGATAAAGAATACCCGCATATCCTTTACTTTCTTATTTCAGATTTTTAATTTCTTATTTCTCATTTTCGTTGCGTCTTCCTGTATTGCGCAACCGTTGAGCAGTAAAACAAAGTTCACCCATCAGGATACGCTGCGGGGCACGATTACACCGGAAAGAGCCTGGTGGGATGTAATGCGCTACGAAATAAGCATTACGCCCGATTATATAACCAAAACAATCCGCGGAAAAAACCGCATCACCATACGTGTTTTAAAGCCGCATAATCTGATGCAGATCGATCTGCAGGAACCATTGATCATCGACAGTATGCTGCTTGTTAAAGAATCGGGCAACGCGCACCACGGCGGCGCAGCCGTTGCAGAACCCGGCACTACAAGCTTATTATATAAGCGCGATGGCAATGCCTGGTTTATTACCGTACCTTCTTTACCGGCCGGTTCGCTTCAAACTATTGAAGTGGTATATCATGGCAAACCCCGCGAAGCTGTTCATGCTCCATGGGACGGAGGCTGGTTATTTACGAAAGATAAAAAAGGCCGCCCCTGGATGACGGTCGCCTGTCAGGGACTGGGCGCGAGCGTATGGTATCCCTGTAAAGATCATCAGAGCGATGAACCCGATAGCGGCGCTATCATGCACATCACTGTTCCCGACACGCTGGTCGCCGTAGGAAACGGCAGACTCCAGAGCAAAGTATCGAACAACGACGGAACGGCCACCTATACATGGCGCGTGGTAAACCCTATCAATAATTACGACATCATTCCCTACATAGGAAAATATGTTACCTGGCACGAAGATTTTGCAGGCGAGAAGGGAAAACTGGATTGCGATTACTGGGTGCTTGACTATGATCTGGAAAAAGCAAAAGAGCAATTTAAACAGGCACAGGCCATGCTGAAATGTTTTGAATACTGGATGGGTCCCTACCCTTTTTATGAAGATGGCTATAAACTGGTTGAAGCGCCTCACCTGGGAATGGAACACCAAAGTGCCGTAGCGTATGGCAACGGTTTTCAGAATGGCTATCTGGGTCGCGATCTGTCGGCAACCGGCTGGGGCAACAAATGGGATTTTATCATTGTGCACGAAAGCGGCCACGAGTGGTTTGGCAACAATATTACCACCAATGATATTGCCGATATGTGGATCCACGAAGGCTTTACCAATTATTCAGAAACACTGTTCACTACCTGTCAGTATGGTGTTGAAGCAGGCAATGAATACTGCGTTGGTTCAAGGCGCCTGACACAAAACGATGCTCCCATCATTGGCACCTATGGTGTAAATAAGGAAGGCAGCAGCGATATGTATTACAAAGGTGGCAATCTCTTGCATACCATCCGCCAGATCATTAACAACGACTCTACCTTCCGCATGATCCTGCGTGGCCTGAACAAAACATATTATCACAAAACGGTTAACAGTAAAGATGTTGAAGCGTACATCAGCAAACAGTCGGGCATTGACTTTTCAAAAATATTTGATCAATATCTGCGCAATACAGAAATACCGGTACTGGAATATTCCATCAACGGAAATCAGTTGAAATTCCGTTTTGTTAATTGCATCAAAGGCTTTGCTATGCCTGTAAAAGTGAAGTGGGGCAATGAGGAAAAATGGATCCATGCAACGGATCAATGGAATACGGTTACGGGCAGCAATTCAGGCGATTTTACAGTTGACAAGAACTTTTTCATCTACAGTAAGAAAGTTGGCAGTTAACAATTGGCAGTTAACATCGCTGTCGCGGTTTAAATTTGACTATTAAATTCATCGGGGCTAAGCGTTTGTACCAATTGCAAACTGCCAACTGCCGACTAGAACTTGGGCAACTCAGCAATTAATTTAAGAACTTAGAACAAACAAATTCATGAGCATACGGCGGCAAAGTATTATTTCTTCATTCTGGTTATATTTTGGCTTTGCGCTGGGCTTTGTAAATACATATCTCTTTGCAAAGGGCTTTACAGAGGCGCAATATGGGTTGTACGGAGCCTTTATGGCTATTGCAACTATTATGTTTGCGTTTTCCAATGTGGGATTAACCTATTACATCTACAAGTTCTTTCCCTATTATAATGATAATCTCAAACCTAAGGAAAACGACATGATGATGCTGAGCCTGCTGACCGGTATAGCATCCTTTCTGTTCGTAATACTGGCCGGTTGGGTGTTTCAAGGTTTGGTTATTCGTAAATACGCAGCTAATTCTCCGGAACTGATCGTTTATTACCGCTGGCTCTTTCCGTTTGGTTTTGGCTTATCGATCTTTTCCCTGCTTGAGGCCTTTGCATGGCAAATGCGAAAATCGGTGCTTACCAATTTTCTCAAAGAAGTATTGTTCAGATTACTGACCACCGTACTGATCGTACTCATATTTACCAATGTTATTAAAAGCTTCGACCTGTTTATAAAACTGTATGCATTTACCTATCCTGCAGTTGCGCTTATATTACTGGGATATTTGCTCGTTAAACGCAGGCTATACTTTCCCACGTCGTTAAGCCGGGTAACAAAGAAGTTTTATAAAAAGATAATTCCGGTGTCGCTGTTGATTTGGGGCGGTTCACTGGTGTTTAATATTGCACAGGTTTTTGATACGCTGGTAATAGGCGCTGTTATAAAAAACGGAATGACCTATGTAGGTATTTACACGCTGGCGCAAAATATATCCAGCCTTATACAGGCGCCGCAACGCGCGGTAATTGCAGCGGCCATACCGCCCATTTCGCAGGCATGGAAAGATAAAGATTATGAAAAGATCACCCGTATTTACCAGCGGTCGAGCATTAACATGCTGATCTTTGCAGTAGGCATGTTTATGCTGATATGGATGAACTTTACCGATGGCGTTCTCACTTTTCATTTAAAACGCGGATATCTCGATGCACGATATGTGTTTTTGTTCATTGGTATTTCGCGCGTCATTGACCTGGGCACAGGTGTAAATTCGCAGATCATCGGAACAAGCATTTACTGGAAATTTGAATTTGTCAGCGGCATTATTTTACTGGCGCTTACTCTTCCGCTGAATTATATACTCGCTAAAGAATTACAGGTAATTGGTCCGGCCATTGCCAACCTGTTTGCCATATTAGTGTACAATGGCATCAGATATATTTTTTTATTAAGAAAGTTCAGGATGCAGCCCTTTACCATAAAAACCCTTTACCCTGTTTTATTGGGTATTGCCGCTTATATTGTCTGCTATTTGCTGTTTCATTCATATCAGGGATTTGGCTGGATTGTATTACGCAGCAGTGTGTTCATAGCTATATATGCAACAGGCGTATTACTGCTTGATCTTTCACCTGATGTTTTGCCAGTGTGGAATACGGTAAAGAAAAGATTGCGATTGTAATGATTGCAACCAACATTTATTAACGAAACCGTTTTCGTTGAATAACTATTAAACATTCCTTTTGATGCTTTATAACTGAATTGAGAATTCGAAATCGTTTTCGTTGAAGAACTTCTAATGAGCACTCCTTTTTGTACCTCACAACTGAATTATTTCTATTGGTAAAACTTACAAAGCACTTACTTTAAAATGTTAGTCTTACAGCTGCATTTCCATCTTTCGTTCACAAAGTTTTAACATTAAGTGTCTGCTAAACAAGATTAAGTGTCATTCAGCCCTTTAATATGAATTTTTGGTGTAATCGAAGTCAATTAAAATACCTGCGATTTTACAGGAAAACCTTTAGTGAGCTTTTATGCTTTAGTATATTTTTTTTGATAACAACATGGTGGTTGATGCGTTCGCCTCTTTTGTGTCGTTAATTTGATACAGCATTTAACGATGCGGGAGTTTTTGGTTACATACCTGATGAAAGCGAAAATCCGTTCCAATTTCCTGGTTTAATACGTACCCTGTGGATTTATTAATTCAAATATCTAATATTATAAAGTCCCAGTTATGAAAAGCTTGTCAATTGCATTAAATCCCGAAACAGTCGATGCAACGACCCCAACCACCTCTGTTTCACTTCACACGCTGGTAAACCAGCTTATGAACAGTTTTATACCCGTGGCCGTAGCCCAGAAGAGTTTTATTATCAACGACGTAGACAAAACATTTGACCTGAAGGCCGACGAGCAGGTATTGGCCTTTGTTGTAGGTAACCTGCTGCACAATGCGATCACCAGCTCACAAAATGTTTGCATTCGTGTAGAAGCTGTAAAAACGGGTAAGGGCCTCGAAATTCGTGTGCGCAACAACGGCTCTTACTTTTACAGCACCGTATCGCATGGATTTTCACATATATTAAACGCAGCCCGCAGTTTGGGTGGCAGTATTAATATCTATAACCAGCGTAACGAAGGAACAGTAATTACGTTGTCGATGGCGGCGTAACCCTTTAACTCAGAACAAGCCCGCTTAGGCGGAGCCCGCACCAGGACCTGATTTCAAAATCCAATATCCATCAGGGGACCAGAACGAAAACGAGCGTGCCACGGTTAAAACCGTGGCACGTTCATTTTATTTAGTTTCCCGCGCATCGGCAGGACGGCCATATTGAAACTTATCGCTTACAACCTGCTACTCTATTCTTCCCGCTCCCGCATATCGTGCTGAATAATAATCATCTTCGAGGTCGCTGATCATTACACCACTGCTGGTAGAAGC
>Ga0068855_100007514_pt1 | contig 13193 bp, 10 predicted proteins | sample KBSCornC52_FD_66592 | JGI IMG/M metagenome (GOLD analysis project Ga0068855, IMG submission 66592) | Corn rhizosphere microbial communities from Kellogg Biological Station, Michigan, USA - KBS Corn C5-2 | ecosystem: Host-associated > Plants > Roots > Rhizosphere > Soil ... | reverse complement strand
AAGGGATCGGTGAACGTGGCGCGGTCGGCCACGGTGGCCGGATCGAACAGCACCAGATCGGCGGCGAAGTCATTCTTGATCAGCCCGCGGCCGCCGATGTGCAGCTGGGACGCGGTGAGACCGCTCATCTTGTGGATTGCCTGCTCGAGCGGAATCACGTGCTCCTCGCGCACGTACTTGCCGAGGACGCGCGGGAAGGTGCCGAAGCTCCGCGGGTGCGGCACGCCGGCGCGCAGCGGTCCGCTCGTCGCCAGCGCCGACCCGTCCGATCCGACCGACACCCACGGCCTCTGCATCGCCAGCTTCAGGTCGTTCTCGTCGATGATGAACCAGACGCAGCTGACGTTGCCGCGCTCCGCGATCAGCAGCTCGAACACGAAGTCGTACGGATCCTTGCCGGCCGCCTTCGCGGCCTCGTCCACGCGCATCCCTTCGTACCGCTTGTACGCCTCGGCGCCGGGCCGCGCCGGAATGCCGGCGAGCTGCACGTTGTGCCAGGTGCCGGCGGAGAGCAGACGGTTCTCCCACGTCGGGTGCGGATCGTCCATCTCCTTGCGGATCTTCGCGCGCGTGGCCGGATCCTTCAGGCGCTGCGCGAGCTTTTCGCCGCCGCCTTCGTGCGCCCACGGCGGAATCGTCTGCGACAGACCGGTGCTGCTGGCGACGTACGGATATTGATCCGCGCTGATCTCGACGCCGCGCCGCTGCGCGCCTTCGATGAGCGCGATCGCCTCCTTCATCCGCCCGAAGTTGTTCTTGCCGGTCACCTTCAGATGAAAGATGTGCACGGGGATGTGCGCCCCTTCGCCGATCGCGATCGCTTCCTCGATGCCGTCGCGCAGCTTGTCGCCGTCGTAGCGCAGATGCGACGCGTACAGGCCGCCGGCGGCGGCCGCCGGTCTGGAGAGCGCGATCAGCTCGTCGAGCTTGGCGTAGGCGTTGGGCGAATAGATCAAGCCGGTGGCGACGCCGTACGCCCCCTGCCGCATCGAATCGGCCACGATCGTCGTCATCCGCTGGAGCTCCGCCGGAGTCGGGGCCCGCTCGTCGTTGCCCATCACGAACTCGCGGACCTGCCCGAGTCCGACGTATGACAGCAGGTTCACGGAGATTTTCGATCGCTCGATGGCGGCGAAGTAGCCGGAGAAATCGGTCCAGTCCGGACGGACGCCGGTGCCGCGCGTGTCGGCTGCGTCCGCGCCCGCCGCCGCCGGCGCACGAGGCGCGACCGATCCACTCTCGCCGATCACCTCGGTCGTGACGCCCTGGCGAATCTTGCTCTCGGCGTTGCCGTCGGTCAGCAGCGAGTAGTCCGAGTGCGAATGCGCGTCGATGAAGCCGGGCGCCAGCGCGAGGCCGTGCGCGTCGATCGTACGCGTCGCCGGACCGGCGGCGTCACCGACGGCGGCAATCCGGCCGTCGCGCACGCCGACCGCGCCGCGGATCGACGGTCCGCCCGTGCCGTCGATGATGCGCGCGTTCGTGATGAGGAGATCGAAGGGCCGCGGCGGCTGCTGCGCGCGAGCAGCCACGAGCGCGCCAGTCAACGCGAGTGCGCAGAGAGCAGCTTTCATGGGACCTCGGCGGATGTCGGACCCTACACCGAGATCGCTCTCGCGGCCTCGCGTGCGTAGTACGTGATGATGATGTCGGCGCCGGCGCGGCGGATCGCCGTCAGGCATTCGAGCATCGCCCGCGGTTCGTCGATCCAGCCGCTGCGCGCCGCCGCTTTCAGCATCGCGTATTCGCCGCTCACCTGATAGGCGGCTGTCGGATACGCGAACGCGTCCTTCACGCGCGCGATGACATCGAGGTACGCCAGCGCCGGTTTCACCATCACGATGTCGGCGCCTTCCTCGATGTCCTGCTCGACCTCGCGAAGCGCCTCGAGCGCGTTGGCCGGATCCATCTGGTGCGATCGACGGTCGCCGAACTGCGGCGCGGAGTCGGCGGCGTCGCGAAACGGCCCGTAGAACGCGGAGCAGTACTTCGCCGCATATGCCATGATGGCGACGCGATCGAAGCCGCGCTCGTCGAGCGCCCGGCGGATCGCTCCGACCCGGCCGTCCATCATGTCGGACGGCGCCACGACGTCGGCGCCTGCCGCCGCATGCGACACCGCGGCGCGCACGAGCTGATCGACCGTCGGGTCGTTCACGATCTCCTCGTCGACCACGATGCCGCAGTGGCCGTGATCGGTGTATTCGCAGAGGCACACGTCGGTGACGACGAGCATGCCGGGTACTTCGCGTTTGATCGCGCGGATCGCGGTCTGCACCGGCGCTTCGGGATCGTACGCGGCCGATCCGATGTCGTCCTTCTGGCCGGGCAGACCGAACAGCAGCACGCCGCGGATGCCGTCGGCGGCGGCGGCCTCCGCTTCCTTGACCGCCTCGTCGACCGACAGTTGAGAAACGCCCGGCATCGAGCCGACCTCGCGCCGCACGCCTTCGCCCTCGCACACGAACAGCGGCAGGATGAACATGTCGGGCGACAGCCGCGTCTCGCGCACGAGCGCGCGAATCGCCTCGGACTGACGCAGACGCCGCAGCCGGCGCGGCAGGTGCAGCGTCGCGTGCGTGTGTGTTTCGGTGGAGCTCATGTCTAACCCTCTATGAGGCACGGAGAAGATCGCCACCGAGGCACGCAGAACATTGCCACAGAGGCACGGAGGCACGGAGAACATTGCCACAGAGGCACCGACAAGATTGCCAGAGAGGCACCGACAAGATTGCCACAGAGGCACGGAGTCACAGAGAATCGTTATCCGGCGTCACTTCCGCATTCACTCACACGGAATCGTCATCCCGCCGGTTTTGCGCAGAGGTATTCGCATCTGTGTCTCTGTGGCTCTGCGCCTCGGTGGCCGATTGACTCTGTGGCTCACCTAAACCCTCTGTGCCTCCGCCGCGAAGTGTTCGACAATCGCGTCGACGAGCGCCGGAATCGTGTAGTGCGCCGGCACGATCGTGGAGGTGATTCCGAACTGCGCCGCGGCCTCCGCCGTCACCGGTCCAATCGACGCGACCACCGTCGTGCGCAGCAGATCGGCCGCCGGCTCCTCGCCGACGACGCGGACGAAGTTGCGCACCGCCGACGGGCTCGTGAACGTGACGACGTCGATGCGGCCGTTCAGCAGCATCTGGTAGATGTCCGGTTCGCCTTCGCGCTCGGGCTCCGCGATGACCGTGCAGTACGCGACCGCTTCGGTCACCACGGCGCCGCGCTTCTTCAGCTCCTCGGCGAGCAGCTCGCGCCCGATGTCCGCGTGCGGCAGCAGCACGCGGAGTCCGCGGACGTCGCCGACGTCCGACAGCGCGCGAAGCACGGCCTCGGCGCGGTACTCCGCCGGCGTCAAATCGCTCTTCAGCCCGTACTTCGCCAGATGTCCCGCGGTCGCCGGGCCGACGGCGCACACCTTCACGCCGCTCAGCGCGCGCACGTCCTGCGGCGTCTTGAGCAGACGGTCCATCAGCGCGTCGACCGCATGGCTGCTCGCGAAGACGATCCAGTCGAAGCTGCCGATTCGCGCGCACGCTTCGTCGACCGGTCCAAAATCGTCGGGCGGAACGATGCGTATCATCGGCGCTTCGATCGCCTCGGCGCCGGCTGCTTCGACGAGCTGGACGAAATCGGCCGCCTGATCGCGCGGGCGCGTGATCAGCACGCGCTTCCCGAACAGCGGACGCACGTCGTACCACCGAAGGTGTTCGCGGAGCGCCGCCACGCGGCCGACGACGAGAATCGCGGCGCGGCGATCGGCGGAATCCTTCGTCAGGCGCGCAAGCTCGCTGAGCGGCCCGTCGATCGTCTGCTGGGTCGGCAGCGTGCCGTCGTACACGAGGATCGCGGCTTCGCCCGACGGGCGGCCGTGCGAGAGCAGCGCGCTCAACATCGTGTGCACCTGCTGCGGCCCCGCGTAGCAGACAATCGTGCCGTCGAGCGTCGCGAGGCTGGCCCAGTCGATCGACGTGCGCGTTTTCCCTTCGTCTTCGTGTCCGCGCACGAACGTCAGCGTGTCACCGCCGCCGGGGTAGGTGATCGGCACACCGGCATATGCGGGGATCGCCACGCCAGCCGGAATGCCGGGCACCACCTCGAACCGGAGGCCCTGCTCGTGCAGGAAGAGCGCTTCGGCGCCGCCGCTGTCGAAGACGAACGGGTCGCCCCACTTCAATCGCGCGACGGTCTTGCCTTCGCGCGCTTTCTCGGCCAGCAGATAACAGATCGCTTCCTGCTCGAGCGGCCGCGGCGCGGCGAGGCCGACGTCGATCTTCTCCGCGTCGGCGCGGGCGTGGCGGAGCAGCCGCGCGTGCACGAGCCTGTCGTACAACACGACGTCCGCGGACGCGAGATGTTGAAGGCCACGCACGGTGATGAGCCCCGGGTCGCCGGGGCCGGCGCCAATCAGGTAGACGGTGGAAGGCATGAATCAGTCGTCAGTGATCAGTCGAGCTACTGTCGTTCAGCCATCAGTCTAACAGTCTCTCGCGAGTGACAACTCAAGAGTGACGAGTGACGACCGGCGACTGGTGAGTCGCAAGAATTTCCGCCGCTCCGTCTTCCAGCAGCGCCGCGCCCACTGCGGCGCCGAGCGCGGCGGCATCCTGCCGCGGACCTCGCGCGTGCTGCCGAAGCGCGCGGCTGCCGTCCAGCGCGACAACGACGCCGACGATTTCGATGGTGTCGGCGTCGATGACCGACGTCAGCGCGCCGATCGGCGTCTGGCAGCCGCCTCCGAGCGCCGCCACCACGCCGCGCTCCGCCGTCAGCGCCGCATGCGCCGCCGCATCGTCGATAGCGGCGACGGCCGCGCGCGTCGCATCATCGCCTTCGCGAATTTCGATCGCGACGATTCCCTGGCCTGGCGCAGGCAGGCACGCCGTGGAGGGAATCGCGAAAGAAATGCGCGATGCGAAGCCGAGGCGGCGCAAGCCGGCCGCGGCGAGCACGATCGCGTCGAAGCCCCCCTCATCGAGCTTGCGCAGCCGCGTGTCCAGATTGCCGCGCACCGGCAGGAAGCGCGCGCCGGGAAGCAGCCGCGTCAACTGCGCGATTCGCCGCACGCTGCTCGTGCCGATTCTCGGCGTCTGTCCCAGCGCCGCCACCAGATCGTCAATCGTCGTCACAACTGACGACTGATCGCCAAGAACTGACGAACCCTCAGCCGTCAGCCCTGAGCCCTGAGCCCTGACGGGTAACACCATCGCGTCGAGCGGGTCTTCGCGCGGCAGGACGGCCGCGATGGTCAGGCCCTCCGGCAGAATCGCCGTCATGTCTTTGCTGCTGTGAACGGCGAGATCGATGACGCCGTTCAGCAGTGCGTCCTCGATTTCCTTGACGAAGAGCCGCTTGCCGCCGGCCTCCGACAGCGGCGCCTCCTGCAGGCGGTCGCCGGACGTCCTGATCCTCACGACCCGGCACGCCGGACCGCCGGCGGCGGCGATGCGTTGGGCCACGGCATGCGCCTGCCATAGCGCGAGCGCGCTGCCGCGGGTGCCGAGACGAAGCTCCTGCATCTGCGCCATGTCGCGGCTCAGCGGCTGCCGCGCCCCTTGGCGCGCGTGAAAGGCTCTACTTTGCTGTTGGCGGCGTCGCGCTCGACCTCACTGGACGCGCTGCCCTCCTCGGCGAGCGCGAACAGGCGTCGCAGGGCTTCCGTGTACGCGGCCGCGGTCTCGGCGTCGCCGAGTGATTTCAGCTGCTCGGTGGGCGTCAACAGCAGCTTCTCCACGATCAGATGCGTGATCTCGTCCACGCGGGCGCGTGCGTCCGGCGACAACGCCGACAGCTTGAACTCCAGCCGCTCGAGTTCCGCGCGGCGAATGCGCTCGAAGCGCTGGCGCAGCGCGACGACGGTCGGGATCGCGCCGCGCGATTTCATCCAGGCGCCGAACCGGTCGACTTCCTCGGCGACGATGGTTTCGGCGCGCGCGACCTCGCTGCTGCGCCGCGCGAGATTCTCGCGCACCGCCGCTTGCAGGTCGTCGATGTTGTAGAGAAAGACCTGCTCGATCTCGCCGGCGGCGGGCTCGACGTCGCGCGGCATCGCGATGTCGATGATGAACAACGGCCGGCTGCGCCGCGGTCGCATCACCGCCTCCACGTGCGCCTTGGTCAGGATCGGCGCCGTCGCGCCGGTCGCGGCGATCACGATGTCGCTCGCGCCGATCGCGTTGTCGAGATCGTCCCACGGCGCGGCGCTCGCGCCGCCGATCGCCTCGGCCGTCCGCGCGGCGTGCGCCATCGTCCGCGAGACGATCGTGATGCGCGGCACGCCCTGCGATTTCATGTGCAGCGCGGTCAGCTTTCCCATCTCGCCCGCGCCGATCACGACGACGCTGCGGCCGTTCAGATCGCCGAAGATCTTCCTGGCGAGCGCCACCGCGGCGTAGCTGACCGACACGGCGCCGGCGCCGACGCCGGTTTCCGTGCGGACGCGTTTACCGACGCCGAATGAGGAGTGGAACAACCGGTTCAGCACCGGTCCCACCATCTGCGCGTCGCTCGCCGCGGCGTGCGCCTCCTTCACCTGCCCGAGAATCTGCGGTTCGCCGACGACGAGGGAGTCGAGCCCCGCGGCGACGCGGAACAGATGGCGCGCGGCGTCGAGGTCCGCCGCGTCGTACACGTGCGGCGTGAGGCTGTTCTGATCCACCGCGTGGAAATCGGCGACGAAGCGCGCGAGCTCGGTCCGCGCCCCGTGGACGTCGTCGCATGCCGCGTAGATTTCCGCTCGATTGCAGGTCGAGAGGATCACCGCCTCACGCGCCGCGCCGCGCTCCGCCAGCGCGCGCAGGGCGAGATCGACGCCGCGGGTCTGAAAGTCGATCCGCTCGCGCAGCTCCACTGGCGCGGTGCGATGACTGATTCCAACGAGCAAAAGGTGCATATCTCGTCAAAAATTATGGCTTTGCGGAATGAAATAGCTGATCGGCACGAAATTCAGCAGCACGATCGCAAAGCCGATTGCCGACAAGTACGCCGCGCGGCGGCCGGCCCAGCCGATGCGCCGCGCCGCGAACAGCTCGAACGAGTACACGATCCAGCAGACGACCGAGACGAAGATCTTCGGATCCTGCAGCGACATCGCGCGCACGTGGGGATCCGCGCCCGAGTACGTCCGCGCCCAGATCGCGCCGGCGACGATGCCGACGGTGAGGAAGACCCAGCCGATGACGATCGCGCGCTGATTCATGCGATCGAGCACCTGCAGCGAGGGGAGCCGCGCGTAGAAGAATCCGAGGTGCTTCGCCTTGATCTCCTTGAACAGCAGCACGTACGTGATGCCGATGACGCAGGCCAGCGCGAAGCTCGCGTAGGCGAACAGCAGCGACAGCACGTGGATGCCGAACAGCGGACCCTGCAGCAATGGCGCGCGCGCTTCGATCATCGGCCGCAGCGCCGGAATCGTCTGCAGCGCGACGAGCAGCGGCAGGATGAACACGCCCATCGCCCGCTCGTCGGTCGTCATCTCGGTATAGAGGTAAGAGAGCGCGAGCAGCCACACGAACGACGAAATCGCCGTCGTCGCGTTCGTCACCGGCACGTGGCTCACTTCCATCGTCTGCATGCCGATGATGAAGGTGTGCGCGAGCGCTGCCGCGACCAGCAGCGTCGTCGCGGCGCGGCCGACCGCCGGCTCGCGGCGCGCGAAGTGCCAGACGTAGGCGACGAGCGCGGCGGCATAGAGAATCAGGAGAAGAACGTTCATACCGGCTTCAGAATGCGTGAAGGCGTCCGTCCGCGCTAATGCGATGTCGGCGCGAAGTATCCCTGCTTGGTGCGCGCGGTCAGGCTCGGGCGGTCGACGCGCACCACAACGCGGCGCCAGCTGCCGTCGTGCTTGGGATTGCGCGACGTGTAGCCGACGGTGTACTGACTCGACAGCTCATCGGAGATCTGCCCGTAGACGCCGGCCAGATCCGAAAGCTGATTCGGAAAGAACGTCCGGCCGCCTGTTTCCTGCGAGAGCTGCCGGAGCACGAACTCCGCTTCCTTGAAGCTCTTCGCGCCGCCTGAGGAGACCTCGTCCGATCGCAGGCCGATGGCGTAGATCGCCGTTTCGGATCGCTTGGCGAGGTCGAGCACCTCCTCGAACGGCAACAGGCTCGAGGTGTCTTCGCCGTCCGACAGCAGGACGATCGCCTGACGGCGGATCTCTTCGACGTTCTTCGCGACGACTTTCTTCAAATCCTTGAGCGCGATGTACACGGCGTTGTAGAGCGACGTCGATCCACCGGCGGAGGTCTTGTGGATCGCCTGTTCGAGCTCCGACGCGTTGTTCGTGAAATTCTGCAGCACCATCACGCGGCTGTCGAAGTCGATGACCTCGGCGAGATCCTGCGGCCGAAGCCGGCGCGCGAACCCGACCGCCGCTTCCTGCGCCGTCGGCAGCTTCGTGTCCATGCTCGCGCTCGTGTCGAGCAGCAGCGCCAGCGCGATCGGCAGGTTCGTTCGGTTGAAAAAGGTGACGTCCTGCTTGACGCCGTCTTCGTATACTGCGAAGTCCGACTGCGCGAGATCGGTGACGTAGTGCGCGGACGCGTCGGTCACCGTGACGTTGAGCGAGACGAGCTCGACGCCGGCACGAAACGACGGCTGTTGTCCACGCCCTTCTGGACGCTGCGGCGTCGGCTGCTGCGCGGCCGGCGGCGGCTGCTGCTGCGTGGCCGGCGGCTGGCCTGCGGGCGGTGTCTGCGCCGGCGTTTGCTGCGCGGCGGCGCCGACCAGACGCAGCGACACGCAGAGCGTGACAGCGACGATCGGCCAGCGGCGACGAGGTCGGATGTCGCTCGTCACCGTGGAGCCTGCGCCTCTTTGACGAGTGTTCCACGCGCCGTGATCCCCGGCTTCGCCGCGGCCACGGTCGTGCGCTGCGGCGGAATCAACGACTGCGGGCGCGCGAACGTGACGAGGTACTGATGCGTGAGCTCGTCAGCCACCTGCTTCAGTTTCCCGCGCAGCGCCATGCTCGTCAGGAGGTGATCGAGCCGCCCGCCGGTGCTGCTGGTGCCCTGATCGAGCACGATGCTGCGGTTGCGCGCATCATCGGTCGTGTCGCTCGACATCGGCCCGACGACGATGGCACTGAACGCGGCGCCGGTCTCGTGAAGCGGGTTGAGCACCAGATCGAAATGGCGCGAGCTGAATTCCGGGCCTTCAGTCGTGATGGCGACGATGACGGGCCGCGTCGCGCCGCGCTTCTTGAATCCCCTGCAGACCTCGATGATCCCGTCGAGCAGATAGGTGGCGCTGCCGCGCTGCGAGAAGAGGCGGTCGATGCCTTTGTGCAGCTGAGCGGCGTCGAACGTCGGCTCGGCCAGCGTGGTCGGGCGCTCGCCGAGCGCGACGAGCGCGATCTCGTTGCGCCGGCCAGCCGTGTTGGGCACGAGCAGCGCATCCACGAACTCGGCAAGGGCGCCGCGCATGTCGGCGATGTAGTCGCGGGCGGCCTGGCTGTTGTCGACGAGGATCTCGATCTGCATCGGCTCGTCGGCAGGGGCGACGCGGAGGATCTCGCGGGCGACGTTGTCGTCGCGAACGACGAGATCGGCCGGGCTGACATCGGCGACGGGCGCCCCGGCGGCGTCGAGGACGCTGACGTACATGGATCGCTGGACGGCTTGTGCGGCCAGGCGGGTGCCCGCCCCGATCACCAGCGCCAGGAACACGAGCGCGACGGAAACGAGGCGCCTGCCGGTCATTCCGTGAGTATAGGTCCCGGTTTTGAACAGCGTCAAGGAAACTCCGCGGCGAAACTGTTTGAAATCTGTGAGTTGCGGGAAGTCTGCGGCGCGGTCCGCGGCGTCTCCTGTTTCTTGACACCCCTCAGGTCGCGTGTTATAAACCAACGGCTTTCCGAAGCTGCGCGGGCATTCGCCGCCTACACCACCGATGCTTTCAGCCTACATACCGATCGCCATTTTCGTCGTCGTTGCGACGGGCTTCGCGTTGTTCACCCTCGTCTTCTCGAGTCTGCTGCACTCGGAGAAGTACAACAAGGTGAAGCTGGAGCCGTACGAATGCGGGATCGAACCGACGACCGACGCGCGCGATCGCTACAGCATCCGCTATTACCTCGTGGCGATGCTGTTCGTGATCTTCGATGTCGAGACGGTGTTCATGTTTCCGTGGGCGGTCATCTTCGACAAGCTGCTGCTGTTCGGACTGATCGAGATGCTCGTGTTCATCTTCATCCTCGTCGTGGGCTACTACTACGCGTGGCAGAAGGGTGCCCTCGAGTGGGCCTAAATGGCTGACGCCCCTCCACACGACGATCCCAAGGGTTCGGCCACTCCCGCGAACGAAACGACGCCTGCGACAGCGGCAGGCGACAAGGCCGCCGGACAGACGCCGGCCGAACCGGTCAAAGGCGAAGTGTCGCGCACCGATGCGCCCGGGGCGGGCGCGTCTGCCGCGCCCGTTGCGGCGCCGCGCGAGGAGCCGCCCGCGCCGACGCCGGCCAATCCTGCCGCCGCGACGACGGCGGTCACGAGCGAGACGAGCTCCGCCACCGGTCAGCCGACAGCGCCCGCGCAGGCGGCGTCCGCGCCGGCCCCGAAGCCGGCCGCCGCTGCGGCCAAACCGGTCGCCCCTGCCGCGGCCAAACCGGCCGCGCCGGCGGCGAAACCCGCAGCCAAGCCAGCGGCGGAGCATCCGCCCAAGGCGGCTGCGCCGACCGGGCCGTCGGAGCCGCCGCCGCCCGCTGATCTGCCGCTGCCGGCGTTCATCACGACGTTGCAGTCGCGCATGCCGGATGCGATCGCGCATATCAGCTATTTCGTCGGTGACTGGACGATCGTCGTGCCGGCCGCGCGCGTCCACGACGTGCTGCGCTATCTGCGAACGGCGCCCGACGCCGCCTTTGACTTCTGCTCCGATGTGACGGCCACCGACTGGCCGCCGCGCCCCGAGCGCTTCGATCTCGTTTACTGTCTCTATTCGATCGCGCATCGCCACCGCGTGCGCGTGAAGACGCGTGTGGCGGAACATCAGCCGGTGCCGTCGGCGACCGATCTGTGGAGCGCGGCGAACTGGCTCGAGCGCGAAGTGTTCGACATGTTCGGCGTGAACTTCACCGGCCATCCCGATCGGCGCCGGATTCTCATGCCGGACGACTGGCAGGGGTATCCTCAGCGCAAGGACTATCCGCTCGAGGGACCGGGTGAACTGCTGATCGAGAACCCGGTCGACTGGTTGAAGCTGCGCCAGACGCGGGACGAGGCGGATATCGAGTAACGCGATTTGGATTCCGGTCGGGGATTCGAAAACGGGGATTCGGCCACCGCGAATCCCGAATCACGATTCCCGAAAGCGTCGAGTAGCTGAGTTCTTGATGGAAACACCGACAGTTCACCACGGCGCGATGTTCGACACCAACGAGCTGGTGCTCAACATGGGGCCGCAGCATCCGAGCACGCACGGCGTGCTGCGCGTGGTCCTGCGGCTGGACGGCGAAAAGGTCGTCGACGGCGACGTCGTCATCGGGTACCTGCACCGCGGCATCGAGAAGCTGAGCGAGAACCGCAACTGGACGCAGATCATCCTGCTCACCGACCGGATGGACTACGTCGCGGCGGCGACCAACAACGTCGGCTACTGCGAGACCGTCGAGAAGCTGATGGCGATCGAGGTGCCGCGGCGCGCGCGCTACGTGCGCACCATCCTGTGCGAGCTGCAGCGGATCGCGAGCCATTGCCTGTGGGTGGGCACGCACGCGATGGACATCGGCGCGATGACGGTGTTCCTCTACGCGTTCCGCGAGCGCGAGCTGATTCTCGATCTGTTCGAGGAGTTCTGCGGCGCGCGGCTCACGTACAACTCGATGCGAATCGGCGGGCTGCCGCTCGACATTCCTCCGGGGTGGGATAAGAAAGTCCTCGAGTTCGTCAAGATCATGACGGACAAGGTCGAGGAGTACGAGGAGCTGCTGACGCACAACCGCATCTGGCTCGAGCGCACGAAGGGCATCGGCGTGATCTCCGGCCCCGACGCGATCGCGCTCGGACTCAGCGGTCCGCCGCTGCGCGGCTCCGGCGTTCTGCGAGACATCCGGAAGGACGAGCCATACGCGGCCTACGACGAGATGCAGTTCGACGTGCCGCTCGGCAAGGCCGGCGACACCTACGATCGGTATCTGGTGCGCATGGAGGAGTTCCGCCAGTCCCTGCGCATCATCAAGCAGGCCGCGGAAGGGATTCCCGAAGGCCCGATCGTCGGCAAAGTGCCGCGGCTGATCAAGCCCCCCGCCGGGGAGACGTATCACGCGATCGAGTCGCCCAAAGGCGAACTCGGCTACTTCATCGTCAGCGACGGCAAGTCGACCAATCCGTACCGCTTCCGGGTTCGGCCGCCGTCGTTCTGCAATCTTCAGGGGCTGCGGACGTTGATCAAAGGCCACCTGGTCGCCGACGTGGTGGCCCTCATCGGATCGCTGGATGTCGTCCTCGGCGAGGTGGATCGGTGATCGACAACTTCGTCATCCCGCTCGTCAAGATTCTCGTCGTGTTGAACGCGACGCTGGTCGGCGTCACCTACATGGTGCTGCTGGAGCGGAAGGTGATCGCGTGGGCGCAGTCGCGGCTCGGGCCGATGCGCGTGGGACCCTACGGCGTCCTGCAGCCGGTCGCCGACGCCGTGAAGCTGATGATCAAGGAAGACATCACGCCGGTGCGCGCCGACAAGTGGGTCTTCACCGCGGCGCCGATCATCTCGATGGTGCCGGCGCTGATCGTCTACGCCGTGATCCCGTTCGGCCCGACGGTGAGCATCTTCGGGCATCCGGTGTCGCTCTTCGTCACCGACGTCAACATCGGGCTGCTCTACATCGTGTCCGTCGCGTCGGTGGGCGTGTACGGCATCATCCTCGCCGGCTACGCGTCCAACAGCAAGTATCCGCTGCTGGCGAGCCTTCGGGCGTCGGCGCAGTTGATCAGCTATGAGGTGGCCGTCACGCTGACGCTCGTCAGCATCATTCTGATGGCCGGCTCTCTCAGCATGGTCAGCATCGTCAACGCGCAGTACAACCAGCACGTCTGGTACGCGTTCGTGCAGCCGTTCGCGTTCGGCATCTTCGTCATCGGCGGGCTGGCGGAGACCAACCGCGCGCCGTTCGACATGCCGGAGGCGGAGCAGGAGCTGACCGGCGGCTTCCACACGGAGTACAGCGGGATGCGCTTCGCGCTGTTCTT
>Ga0068855_100007503_pt1 | contig 13204 bp, 10 predicted proteins | sample KBSCornC52_FD_66592 | JGI IMG/M metagenome (GOLD analysis project Ga0068855, IMG submission 66592) | Corn rhizosphere microbial communities from Kellogg Biological Station, Michigan, USA - KBS Corn C5-2 | ecosystem: Host-associated > Plants > Roots > Rhizosphere > Soil ... | reverse complement strand
TCTCAGGCATTCAGCAATATCAGAGTGGCCGGCCGATCCACATCGAGTACGACGCATCCGGCGCTTCCAATCCTTATTTTGGGGCTGGCGACGGATTCAGCTTCCGGCCTAATATCGTTCCTGGCCAACCATTCAAAAATCCTGCATATAAACGTAGCTGTTCAGGACCACTGCAACCCACGGCAGGCCGCAATCCGTGCCAGTTCTATATCAATCCTGCTGCTTTCACCCCGCCCCCTCCGGGTGAGTTCGGCAATGCTCCCAACCTGATATCGTCTCTGCGAATGCCTGCTTATGTGAATGAAAACCTGTCGCTCTCCAAGCGAACGACTCTGTTCGAGGGACTTGACATGCAATTTGAAGCGAATGCATTCAATGTCCTGAATCGCACTACCTTTTCCTCGGGAGGGAATGCGCAGACATTCATCATCAACGCTGCCCCGCCAAACCTGAGTAGCGGCGCTCTGGCGAACTCAAATACCAACTTCGGCATTATGACCAACCAGCAGAATGCGCCCAGGCTCATACAATTTGGTGTGAGACTGGAGTTTTAAACGCATGGCCATGCTCGCCCTCAAGCTGATTCTTGCCGTGAGCATGGCCTCACCGTTGCTGGCGCAGACCGCTTCCGATTCGATCGCCGCGCATGCACAGGCGGCGCAGGAAGCGGAGCGCAGGAATGATTTCCCTACGGCTATTCGCGAGTATGACTATCTCGTTCACCAGCTTCCACGGAGCGTCGAAATGCAGAGCAACCTGGGAGTGGCATTATATTTCGACCATCAATGGACACGCTCTATTGAGGTGTTGCGAAAGGCAAGCGCGCTGAATCCTGCCTTGCTCGCGCCTCACCTGTTTTCTGGGCTCGCGTTGTATCAGCTTGCGAAGCCTGATGCTGCTGCGCCGGAGTTGGAGAAAGCGGTTCACCTACGCTCCTCTGACGTGATCGCGCACACGTGGCTGGGCTATACCTATGTTGCTCAGTCGCGATATAAAGCTGCTTCGAAACAGTTTGAGGCGGTTTGCCGCCTTGAGCCTAACAATATAGATGCCTGGTATGCGCTCGGCCAGTCTTATCTGCAGATTGGTAAAGATGCGACACGCGAGCTGCTTGCGATTGCACCCGATGGAGGTCGAGCCTGGGAACTTGCCGGTGAGCAAAGCCAATTGCAGGGAGACAATAAGAAGGCGTTGGTAGATTTCCAGGAGGCGAATAAGCGCCGGCCGGACATTCCCGAATTGCGGAAACAGATAGCCGACATGGGCGGGACTGCAATAGCTGGTCCCATTTCGCAGACCGGCAGGAACTCCCAGGAAGAGGCGCTCTATCGAGAAGCGCATGATGCAGAGCAAGATGCGCGTACAGCGTTCGAGCATGTGATCCAGATTGACCCGAACTCTTATCGAGCGCACCAAATCATGGCGGATGCTTTGATTGCGGAGCAGCAGAACGAGAAGGGAATTGAAGAATATCGAACGGTGTTGCAGTTGAAACCTGATCTTCCGGGTATTCATGAGGCCGTTGGAAATATCCTTGTTGAAGCAGGCAAACTACCCGACGCGCTGAAAGAATTTCAGGATGAAGTCCAACTTCAACCGCGTTCAGCAACTGCGCACATGAACGTCGGACGAGTTTTGCTCATGATGGGAGATGATGAGAGCGCTGGAAGGAGCCTTGCCGATGCGCTCAAACTCGATCGGCCACCTTTGGAGACCTATTTTCTTCTGGGGAAGCTTGAGTTGCGTCGCAATCGTTATCCTGCCGCTATCGCAGCGCTGACGCATTACCTCTCGACGGAAAAAGAAGCGTCCAGTGCGTATTACCTGCTGGCCAGGGCCTACCGGGGAACAGGTGACAAAGAGCAGATGAGTCGTGCGCTCCAGCTCTATAAAAAGACTTCGCAGGATATCGAGAAACGAGGCCTGGCACAAAAGGACCTCGCTCGCCTGGCCGATAAAAACCAGATTGCTGAAGAGGCGGCGGACCCGAAAGCTGCCGCACTCACAGGCGATAACCCATAACAGCGAAGGAGAGCAGAATCGCAGTTTCCTTCATTTCATGTATTGAAACGTATAAATTTTTCTAAAGGATTACGTGACATACAGGCTTCACATGCAGGTTTCCGAAACACCGGCTGAGAATAAATTTCAGGAGCCATACCTTGCATGTAATGTTTAGGACGGCCAACTTCGATCTGAACATAGATTAGATGAGTGAAGATGGATTAAGCAGAGAAGCGACAGAAAAATAGTTCCAATAACCGGTAGCTGAATGTACGACAACGAGAGGAATTTTAGTATGTCAGATGTAAAGATTGACTTGCCTATGAAGGAAGTTGTGCTTATTACCAGCGGAGATTTGCGGCTCTCAGCAAATCAGGTGTGCTGGCCGGCCCAGGAAGAACTGGAGCGTAAACTGACGCAATGCTATCTCGATGAAGGCGTGAAGGTGCGGCGTGCCTTTCCAGTGGATTCCAGCGCAGGGCATGGCTTCATATCAAGTCAGCGGATGGGGATGGATATCTTTACCGGCATCGATCCGGATGCAAACCTCGTCTTCGCGACCGCCGCATGGCAGTACAGCCATCATGTATTGCCGGGCATGCGCAGCCATCGCGGGCCCATCCTGACGGTTGCAAACTGGTCGGGTCAATGGCCCGGCCTGGTCGGTCTGCTGAACCTGAATGGTTCGCTCATCAAGGCCGGAGTGAAATTCAATTCGCTGTGGAGTGAAAATTTTACGGACGAGTTCTTCCTCCGCGGTCTCAAGCAATGGATCAATGAAGGAATCGTGACACACGATCTCTCGCATGTTCGCGATCTGGACATTTGCGCGCTTCCTGACGAAGCCATCAAGATGGGGAAAGAACTCGCCGGGACATTGCGAAAGCGAAAGGCAATCCTTGGGATATTCGACGAAGGCTGCATGGGTATGTATAACGCTATCGTCGATGACGAACTGCTCAACGCAGCCAGCGTCTTCAAAGAGCGGCTCAGCCAATCGGCGCTTGTGGCCCGGATGCGCACTGTCTCAGATGACGATGCCAAAGGGGTGCGGCAGTGGCTGGACGCGAAAGGGTTGCGCTTCATCACCGGCAAGGACGAGAAAACCGAACTTACCGACGCGCAAATCCACGAGCAATGCAAGATGTATGTTGCCGCAGTTCGCATGGCGGACGAGTTCGGTTGCGATGCTATCGGCATTCAATATCAGCAAGGCCTGAACGATATGACACCCGCATCTGACCTCGTCGAAGGTCTGCTCAACAATGCCGACAGGCCTCCTGTATACGGTGGAAAATCAGGCAAGGAACTCTACGCCGGTGGTCCACTGCCCCACTTTAATGAGGTGGACGAGTGCGCCGGGTTGGACGGCCTGGTCACAAATCGCTGTTGGACGGCGCTCAAGCTTGACCCTGCTACCACGCTGCATGACGTGCGCTGGGGCGAGCACTTTACGGGCGAGGGAATTGACGATTTCGTCTGGGTCTTGCAAATTTCAGGTGCCGCTCCAGCGAGTCATTTTGTGGATGGCTATCGAGGCGCTTCCAGTGAGCGGCAGCCGCCTATGTACTTTCCACTTGGAGGCGGAACTCTAAAAGGAGTCGGCAAGCCCGGAAAGATCGTCTGGAGCCGTGTGTTTGTCGAGGGCAATGCTCTGCATGTCGATCTCGGTCTAGGCTCCGTCGTCAAGTTGCCGGATGAAGAGACAATGCGCCGATGGCAGCAGACAACGATCCAATGGCCCATGGTCAGCGCCACCTTCGATGGAGTCTCGCGGAATTCATTCATGGCTCGGCATCGCGCAAATCACGTCAACATCGCCTATGCACCCGATGCGAAGACCGCCGCCCAGGCACTCGCGGTAAAGGCTGCAATGTTCCATGAGTTGGGCGTCAAGGTGCATCTATGCGGCTCAATCGCATCTGCGTAAATGCGCTGAACGAATCCGCCCCGCTGCCTTTCGGCAACCTCATGAGCCTCAACTCGGCAATCTTTGTCCGTTGGGCTAACGGCGGTTTTACTCAGGAAATTTATCTTCGCTCGGAATGCCCGATGCGCACTGTCTGCGTCGGGCACATCTTGCCCAAGTTGCGTAAGATTGCAAACGAAATACCGGAGCGTAAATGAGCATCAATTCTCACGTGATTAAGAGCACTGTAGTAGGAGCACTCGGCGGCCTGCTATTTGGATTCGATACCGCAGTTATCTCTGGCACCACAAATGCCCTCACCCAGGTCTATCACCTCACACCGTTTTCTCTCGGAGTCACAGTCTCAAGCGCACTGGTGGGTACGGTCGTCGGCGCGCTGACAGCAGGTATCCCCGGCCAGCGGTATGGCCGCCGCGACAGCCTTCGGGCTATGGCTGTCTTCTATGTCATCTCCGCTCTGGGCTGCGCTTTCGCCTGGAACTGGCCGGCGTTGATCTTCTTTCGTTTCATCGGCGGCGTGGGTATTGGTGGATCGTCGGTTCTGGGACCCATGTACATCGCCGAAATTGCGCCTACTGAATGGAGGGGGCGCCTGGTCGGCTTCTTTCAGGTCAACATCGTCGTCGGCATCCTGCTCGCTTATGTGTCAAACGCCGTGATCGGCACCATGCATCTGGGTGCACACGAATGGCGTTGGCAACTGGGCATCTCCGGAGTTCCCGCTCTCCTCTTCCTGATCGCATTGTTCGCCATCCCACGCAGTCCACGCTGGCTGGCCATGAAGCATAAGCTTGATGAAGCGCTTGAAGTGCTTCGTCTTACCGGCATTCCGAACCCGCAGGAGGACCTGGACGAGATCGTCGCTTCGGTCCACCTGGAGCGGGCTTCATCGGCTGACCCTCTGTTCTCCAAGCGATATCGGCTTCCTGTCTTTGTCGCGATAACGGTAGGCATGTTCTGCCAACTCTCTGGCATTAACGCCATTCTCTATTACTTGAATGATATTTTTGCCATGGCCGGTGCCTCCAAAGTATCCGGAAATCTGCAGGCCGTGGCCGTCGGCGCTGCCAACCTGGTTGCGACGTTACTTGCGATGTCGGTGATCGATAAATTTGGTCGCAAAAAGCTCTTGCTGTTTGGGACCGCCGGCTTGGCGCTCTGCCTTTCCGTAGTCTCCTATGTCTTTCTAACCCATAGGCATCTCGACTGGCTCGTATGGCTCCTGATGATCTACATCGCCTTTTTCGCGGTGTCTCAAGGGGCGGTCGTATGGGTCTATATCAGCGAAGTATTTCCAACCAGAGTGCGTTCGAAGGGCCAGAGTCTGGGCAGCTCATCGCATTGGATCACCAATGCGGCTATATCGCTGATCTTTCCCCTGATGGCAGTCTCTTCAGGCGCCTATCCATTTATATTTTTTGCCGCGATGATGGTGCTCGACTTTTTTCTGGTCCTGTTCTATTACCCCGAAACCAGCAATATCTCGCTTGAACATCTGCAAACCAGCTTAGGCACTGACTAACTCAATGAAGGCTTGATGAGGAAACAACGATGATGCGACTTACCACTCTTTTTTTACTGGCTGCCAGCACTGTAGCGATGGTCCATGCCCAGACTCCGGGATGGCAGCCAGATGTTACTCAACAACAGACTTATACGCTGCATCGCGCCTCCAGCGCCGACCCGACCGGAGCCAATGCAGATTTCCGTCGCGTACCGCCGGGCGCCACCGTCACCGTTCTGGATACAGATGGTCCGGGCGTAATATCTCACATCTGGTTCACTATCAATGACCAGGAGCCCTACCATTTGAAGCGCATTGTCTTGCGTATCTATTGGGATGGAGAGGCGACGCCCAGTGTTGAAACTCCTATTGGCGATTTTTTCGGCCTTGGCTTGGGCACTTACCATAATTGGCATTCGGAGATGTTGTCGGTCGGAAGCGTCAAGGCGCTGAATAGTTATTTCCCCATGCCATATCGCCGCCACGCGCGTATTACCGTCACCAACGAAGGCAAGCAGCCGATCGGCAGCCTCTACTACAACGTCGATTACCGTTCGGAAACGAAACCGCTCCCGGCCAATACTCTCTACTTCCACGCGCAGTATAGCCAGTCGCAGCCGAACCATGGCTGGACGACCGACTGGGAGACAAATCAGACGCCCGCGGTAAACAATAAAACCAATCTTGACGGCAAGGACAATTACGTCTGGTTCGATGCGCAAGGGCACGGGCAATATGTAGGGGTGACCATGTCGGTTCTGCAAAATCAGGACATGTGGTGGGGTGAAGGAGACGATATGTTCTTCATCGACGGAGCAAAGACCCCCGACATCACCGGAACCGGCAGTGAGGATTACTTTCTCGGTGCATGGGACTTCGGCGGTCAGGCATTTTCCTATCCTCTTTATGGAGCGCCGGTCGTGGGCGAGGAACTGGCGGGCAGTAGATCAAGCGTTTATCGCTTCCACTTCGACTCTCCAATTCCATTCACCAAATCCATGAAGGCAACCATCGAGCATGGACACGCAAACCATCGCTCAGACAACTTCTATTCCGTTGCTTATTGGTACCAGGCAGAGCCGCACGCGGCCTTTCCTGCGCTTCCACCGGTTGACCAGAGAATACCCCGGTTGCAACCCGTGGGCGGCCCTGGAAATGCTTCCGCACTCACAACTCCCGACGCATCTCACTAAAAGTATTCCTGACAAAAGATGCCCTTCCTTGATATCGCTGTAATCGAGGAAGGGCATCTTTGCTTGAGCTTCCCTGGCCTGAAATCATTGCCCGGCGTTGTAGCCATCCCGAGCCAGAGTGGCGCCATCAACGGTGCTGGAGTGGCTTCCATTCCACGTGATCTGATACCGGGCATGTTTGTCCACGCCTGAAAACCGCACATTCACTGATCGCATTGCCGGAAATGTATCCACGTCGAATGAGATCGAGTGGCCCTGTACAGTCACGTGGCGAAGCGAGCAGGCATTGAAGCCGGCACCTTGTTTTTTCTCAAGGTCAATGAACGCATCTCCCAACGTGGGAGACATCATTTCAACCGAGGTCATCGCACTTCCCGGCCCCCAGTGAAAACCTGTAAGCGCCCCCGGCTCGTCGATATGACCGGTGTGGGCCCAATTCTCCCAAGGCGCGACTGCGAATGTAGAACGCGCTGCTGCTACGGCCCGCTCCAGATACTCTTGTTCCCCTGTCGCCTTGTAGTAGTCCCATAGCAATACCGCTGCATAGCCCTGGCGTGCATCGCTCCATTCCGCGTCTGTATTCTGCGTCGTAAATCCGCCGACCAGCTTCGGGGAAAACGCTGGGTTGTTCCATACCTGCTGGGTAAGAAGCAGATAGTCGAGCACCTGCATCCCCTGTTCACGATAGATATGGTCTTTCGTGATCTGGTACAGCTTCAGATAAGCCTTTGCCGCCTGAATCTCAGCAAGATTGTTCTGCGGATATTGGGCAGTCCACGCGTCGTAGAAATCAAACGGCTTTGGAGCGCAGGACTTGAAGGTCTCAAAGTCATACCAGCGCTCCCGTGGGAGCACTTCTTTCGTAATAAAGCCCATCGCCCGTTCCGCCGCCTTGAGATAGGTGCGGTCTCCAGTTACTTCGCCAAGCGAGGCAAGCAGCAGCGCCGATGCTGCTGTCTCCGCGTTGAAGTCGCGGAACTCGGTCCTTGGCTTCAGGTCTCCGTCATACCAGGAGGGAATGACGCCGCTGGCAAGCTGATGCTTCACAAGAAAGTCGCCATAAGGGCGCACAAACGCCAGAATCTCTTCTTTTCTATTTGGAGTGAGATTCTTGCCCCATTCCAGCATCCAATAGGCCGTCCACGACATGCAGAACGTATGGTAGTCATCCGCGAAGCCTGCCCAGCCATCATCACGAATCCAGCGCTTTTCATTCAGCAGGTAGATCGTAGAAAAGGCGCCATGGTTTTGAGGGCTCTTTAGCGCAAGGTTCAAAACACTTTCCGCTTTGCCTTCGATGTCCTTATTTCCAGTCTTTTGGCCGTAGAGATACCAGCCATAGGCGCTGCGCAATGTCTGGAACCACGCATTGAACCATGCATCCGGAGCCGGCTTGTCCCATCCACCGGCCGGATTCCGATTGCTGACCAATGTGCCGCAACGTCGGTTGCCGCAATCGAATCCGCGATACACCTGGTTCGCATAGCGCACCCATGTATCCGCTCTCCAGTCGTCGAAGGTCACCAGCTCGGGCCGTGTAACGTTCTGCTGTAGATCGTCGGATCGAAGGAGTTCCTTGTGTCCTTCGTCCCTCCACAGGCGTCGCACTACTGTGCGGTAGCCAAGTTTGTATGGCTGCTCAGAAGCGACGATGGAATATCGATATTCAATCGTGCCTGCGACCACCCGAGGGCCTGTATTCGGCGAGCGCCGGAAGTAGCTATGCCCATACGGTTGAGAAGCCACAGCGCCATAAGAGAGCCACGGAAGTTTGTTCGACGTCACGTCGAGGTCGAGAGCCAGAGGATCGCTGCGCCTGTCGCCGAGTTCCGGCATAAGCGCCGTGAATACCTTCCCTTGCTGAACCATGACGACCGGAGACTTGAATGCCCAGTTTGGAACAATGTCATCGGCCTCATTCTTAATGTTTTGGCTCCAGACAAAATCGACAGGCCCGGATGTCAGCGTGTTCGATTCGCGTCTTCCCGGCGCAAAGTCATAACGATCTTCGACCGAGCGAATTTGAACCCCTGGTTTAGGCATGAACTTCATTTCTACGGTCAGGACGTCAGGCTCAGGTGTAAGAAGCACTCGCTCTTCAAAGGCGCCAGCCGGGCAATCTCCATGCAGAGACAAACCCTTTGGGATCTTCTGGATTTTGTGGACAAGACAAGGTTGCGCTTTGTCCGGGACCTTTGCTGTGGTAACTCGTGTCGCCGTATTGACCGCAGTGAGAGCTGGGGTCCAGGAATTGTCTTCTTTGATAGAAATGATCACATTTGCCGTGGTACCTTCGCCCTCAACATCAAACCGCACCGAGCCGTCTGGACTCTGTAGCGTAACTGCGTCAAGCTGGCAAACAGAAAACGTCAAAAACAAAGATGTCAGGACCGTTGCAGCGCGTAGGTTCATAATTTTCGCAATTCCTTATTTAGTTCATATGTGTTCGGGGCGCACGCCCATGCCGATGAAGCGGGCCAAGGCGCGGCGAAAACGGAGATGTGGTGTCAGGAGACGAAGAAGCAATGGTGGCTTGATCGGAGCGGGATTGCCCAGCGCCCGATATAGAAAATAATGTACCGTCACCTGGAAGGCTTGAGTAATGCGGGTAGGGAGTTCGCGGCGGCTCTGAACCCGGGCCAGAGTACGTTCCGTGACAATGCCGCTTTTGAGCGCGGGCGTCAGAATGCGGGCGGCGGCCACAGCGTCCTGAATGGCAAGGTTGATCCCGACGCCGCCCACGGGAGACATGGCATGAGCGGCGTCGCCGATACAGAGCAACCCGGGATTGTGCCAGCGGGTAAGGCGATTCACCTGAACGGAAAGAAGCTTGAGTTGGTCCCAAGAGGTGATTTCGTCTACGCGATCGCGCAGGAACGGGACCAGACGGACGAGAGACTCACGGAAGGAGGCAACACCGGCGGGCTGAATTTTGGTGGTGAAGGAGTCTTTCGCGATGATAAAGGCGCACTGGAAGTAGTCGCCGCGATTGATAAGAAGGAGAAACTCGCCGTAATTGAAATTGCCGAGGGCATTTTCCGGTTCGCCTTCATTGCGGCTGAGGCGAAACCAGAGGACGTCGATGGGCGCTCCGGTGTTATAAACGGGGAGGCTGGCGGAGGCGCGGGTGGTGGCATGGCGCCCATCGCAGCCCACCACCAGCGCGGCCTGAATCTCGACCGGGCCTGCTGGAGTGGTGGCGTGGACTCCGGTAACGCGACCGTTCGATTCGATGAGGCCGGTAGCCTCGTGCTCCATTAGCAGATGAAACGTCGGGAGCTTCGCCGCCTGAGATGATAGAAAATTGAGGAAATCCCACTGCGGCATCAGCGCGATGAACTTCGCGTAGGTTGGGAGATGGCGGAAATCCGCCATGGTCACCGTCTGACCGCCTACAGCGATAGCAAGCTGCGTGAGCTCCTGGTGCGGAAGCGCAAGGAAATCATCCAGAATGCCAAGCTCGTGTAGAAGCTGAAGCGTCGAGGGATGGATCGTATCTCCGCGGAAGTCGCGGAAGAAGTCCTTATGTTTTTCGAGGACGGCGACATCTATGCCAGAGCGGGCAAGCAGAAAGCCAAGCATGATGCCCGCCGGGCCTCCCCCTACGATGCAACATGTAACTTTAGCGGGAGTGCTGGAACTCTCTGGCATGGTGCGGCAAGGGTAGCAAGGGGCCGTCAGTGAGTCAAAGAATTATCGGTGAATTCCGAGAAGAGAAAGCCAGTCTGTGGGCCTGTCGGCGAGTTGGTCGGGTTCGGCGGCCGTGAGAGTCTGGGGAGCGAGCCCGAAGGTACAGCCGATGGACCGCGCCCCGGCATTCCGCGCCGTGAGAATATCAACATGCGAGTCGCCGATCATCAACGTTTGAGAAGGAAAGATAGCCTCGCCGCTCACAGCCGATGCTTCAGCGATGAGAGTAAGAAGGCCGTGAGGATCGGGCTTCTTTGTGTGGAAGCTGTTACCGCCGTAATTCTGGAAGAAGAAGCGCGAAAGCTCAAAGTGGTTGCAGATATCCCGTGAAGGGTTAACGGGCTTATTGGTGAGCACGCCCATCAGTAATTCAGGATGAGCGCTGCGGATAGCTTCGAGCGACTCCATCACGCCAGGATAGACATAGGTGTAGTCGAGCTTGTGAACGCGATAGTAATCGAGAAAATAGGCAAGAACTTCGGCTACATATTCTTCGTCGTGAACATCGCCCTCGGGGTCGCCGAGAGCCCGGCGTACAAGCATTGAGGCGCCATCGCCGATATAGCTCGCGATGACCGCTTCCGGAAGCCGGGGCTTATTAAAGCGCGTGAGCGTCGCGTTGATGGAATTGCAAAGATCGACGCGGGAATCGATCAGTGTGCCGTCCAGATCGAAGACAATAAGCCGAGGTGAAAAGGGAACTGCCATAGATTGAGAATAATCGACTGACTTGTTGTAAGCTCGGTGCCGGGGCCGATCTGCTTTTGAAAGCAATGATCTGTGCTGAGCTATGGATTGCACCAAGGCATAATTGAGTATGTTTGATCTGACTGGAAAATGCGCCGTGGTCGTCGGCGGAACGTCGGGACTGGGAAAAGCTATTGCGCTGGGGCTGGCTGCTGCCGGAGCGGATGTTGTCGCCTCTTCTCGATCGCAGGAGATGGTAGATTCCGTTGCGGACACGCTTGAGGCCTCCGGCCGCAGGACGCTTCGCCTGCTGTCGGATGTTACGGACCGGAACTCGCTCCAGGAGTTACATGATCGGGTCAAGGCGGTATTTGGAAAGATCGATATTCTTGTCAACTCGGCGGGAATCACGAAACGCATTCCGACGCTGGACTGTCCCGAAGACCTGTGGAACCGCATTATGAATGTGAACCTGAGTGGAACCCTCCGCACCTGTCAGGTATTCGGTAAATCCATGCTGGAGCAGAAGCATGGGCGCATTATCAATGTGGCCTCGCTCTCGACTTTCGTGGCATTTCAGGACGTGGCTGCCTATGGAGCAAGCAAGGCGGCGGTTGGGGCGCTGACTCGATCGCTTGCGATCGAATGGGCCACCCAGGGAGTGTGCGTCAATGCAATTGCGCCGGGTATTTTCCCTACTGATTTAAATCGCGCGCTGCTGGATTCGCCGCGCGGAAGGGAACTTCTGCTGCGGACGCCGATGAACCGCTTTGGTAATGTGGACGAGGTTGCTGGGGCCGCAATTTTTCTTGCTTCGGATGAGAGCGCTTATCTCACCGGAGAGATCATCGCCGTTGATGGTGGTTATCTGGCCAGCGGTGTGAATCAGTAGCTGGGTGCGCGCATCCTAATCTCCAGACTCCAGGAGCTTGCTTGAGGAGCTATTCATTTTCGTGCGTCTAACCATTGAAGGGAATTCTATGACCCGCTATCTCTTAGCCCTGACTCTCCTGACTGCAACGACCATCACCACGCAAGCGCAGCAGGAAGGGCCTACACCTACTCAAACGCTCGTGGTGATCGATTCGAAAGCTGCCACGACTCCGACCGCAGAGGATCTGGCAGTCTCGGTCAACAACCATCAGACGCAACTCACTAATTTAGCGCCCGTGTCTGCGACCGGCGCGCAGGTTGCATTGCTAATCGACGATGGCCTGCGCATGAGCATTGGCCGCGAGCTCAGTTCCTTGCGCGACTTTGTCCAGTCACTCCGGCCGGGGACTGAAGTCTTTGTCGGTTACATGCAGAACGGGCGCATTCTGGGGCCGCAAAGCTTTACCACCGACCACAATGCCGCCGCCCAGCAGATTCGGATGCCCGTAGGATCTCCCGGGCTTAGCGCCAGTCCTTATTTCTGCCTCTCCGATTTTGTAAAGAAGTGGCCCGCCGACCCGAATTCCAGTCAGGGGCCCAAGGCCCGGTTTGTCCTGATGATCACGAATGGCGTGGACCTGTATAACGGCAGCACCAGCATCATGAACCAGGACAGTCCCTACGTTCAGGCCGCAGTCAGGGATTCGCAGAGAGCGGGTGTGGTGGTCTCTTCCATATATTTCTCGAACGCCGGCATTCGTGGCGGACAAGCGAGTTTCAGCGGCCAGAGCTATCTCTCCAAGGTTTCCGAGGAGACCGGCGGAACGGCTTATTACCAGGGCATGGGGAATCCTGTCTCCATAGCGCCCTACCTTCAGCAATTTCAGAAAGCCATTTCGGAAAGCTATATTGCGACCTTTTCGGCTCCGGGCGGGAAAGACCTTGTACAACTCAAAGTCTCAACCAAGCTGCCTAAGACCAGGGTTCATGCCGCGCGCGAGGTGCGTCCGGGAAACCGGCTTGAATAAAGCTCCGTCCGCACCTTCATTGCGAAATGCCGCGAATGAGCGAAGTCTGGGAAACCTCGGACCCGCTCCACACCACGTAGATATCGCCATCCGGAGAAAGACTGGCCGTGGGGTAGCGTTCGCCTCCTGAACCATTCGACGGGATGGGAGTTGTGGCTGAAACGCGGCCTGTTGTGTCAATGCGAAATGCATATGGGGTAAGGCTGTTCCAGCTTCCATGCTGTGGGGGCTGCCGCCCGGAGAAGACGACGGCAATGGTTCCATCGTCAGCCATCGAGAGATAGGGATGGTTTGC
>Ga0068855_100007502_pt1 | contig 13204 bp, 10 predicted proteins | sample KBSCornC52_FD_66592 | JGI IMG/M metagenome (GOLD analysis project Ga0068855, IMG submission 66592) | Corn rhizosphere microbial communities from Kellogg Biological Station, Michigan, USA - KBS Corn C5-2 | ecosystem: Host-associated > Plants > Roots > Rhizosphere > Soil ... | reverse complement strand
AACTGAAGTTGCTCCCGCAGCGATTCAATGTGCTGCATGGATTCATAATATTCACTAATAGAAGGGCGCACTCTTAATTGCTGTACATGTCCCTTTACAGTTTTTATGCTTACTTCAGATATATTGGTGGTAAGGCTGGCTTCATATTCGTAATACTGATCAAGTTTATCAGGATTTAAGTTGTAGCCCAGCCAGGAAAACAAAGCATATAAGATATTTTCCACATTAGTATACTTCCGCTCTATAGGAGCCGCTGCACTTGACAGCCTTGTCAGGCTCACGTAAATACCCCGGAAAATAACATAGCCCAGTTCGATATCCTGGTTGAGATTAATTTCCAGATCAATAAACCGAAAACCGTTTTCCTGAATGATCAGGTTAATGGGAATTGCATCTATGTATTTACTGCTTATTTTCAGATCGCGGTTTAAATAGTCGTGCCGGGTAAATCCATATAAGCGGGTTAACTCTTTTTTTAAACATATTAACCATTCTGTCATCCATCCCCCTATCTGCTCAATGGTCCAGTTGTTGCGGTTAATTATTTCAACCAGTTTGTAATGATGCAGTGTGCCTTGCCAGGCCGGTTCTTCTGCATCAAATGAAATAATATGTTGCTTGCGGGCAGCTGGTTCCAGATAGTTGCGAAATACTTTTACTGTTTCATTATCCAGTTTAAAGAAAGTTTCTTTACAATATTCTTTTTTACGTTCTGTGCGATAAAATGCGAAAAGAATATCATTGTCTATTTTATTATTATTGGCAGGCTGCGAAAAAATGCAAAATGAATTGCTCAAATCATATAACAGGTCATTTTGGGCAATTAAAGGCAACGCTTTATCTAAAGAAAATAATGGTGTTTGTGGCTGCTGGTCCTGATATGATATATTTGAAAGAATACTTTCAATATTCACTTTGCAGTTTTCGTTCTTTTCGTTGAAGCCGGGATAGAAAATAAGTGACGGCATTTTATAATCGGGGAAAGGAAGGAACAGCTCATTGGATCCAAAGCCGGCTTTCGCAAACATTTCAAGCAATTTTTTTCTTCCTGTAGTGGTAGCTTCACCGGGCTGATAGTTATTATTGATACTGTGCATGAGCACGCCGGCATGATCTTCCATAAACCCTGAAAAATATTTCAACCCCAACTGATTCTCGATTGCGGTAATTAAGAAACCGGTATTTTTTAAAAACTTTTTCAGGTGAATAAGGAAGTTAAGGGCGGCATTGCTTTCATTGGAATAACGGGTGGCGTATTCCAGCACACCCACCTGTATAATACCATCAAAGAGCTGATCGCTTTGGAAGTGCGCAATGTCATCGCAGAAAACTTTAACGTTTTCCAGATCGCGGCAACGCTCTGCGGCGATCTTTGCTCTTTGCAGGCTTGGTTCAACGGCATATACATAAGCGCCGCATTCACCTAAAAAACGAGTAATGGGTCCTGCACCGCAGCCTACTTCAAGTATATGTTTACCCTTAAACAATGAAGCAAAGGGCCGTAATAAATTGGCTCTTCGTTTTGAGAAAAAGCATAGGCTTGTCCAGTCAAAGATCTGAAGTTCTAATTCTGTTGAAAGTACCGATACATCGCTGCAATTCTTAACAGCTTCAAAGATCTTTTGCTCGACTTCAGATCCATCGGAATAAATTATATTGTTAATATAGTCGTTCCTGATCCATACTTTCGTTTCTACGTCAAACAAATAAGGGGTTTCCATCTGAACTGGTTTGGTCAATTGAATAGAATAAAAGCTGAAGGTTTAATTGATCCGATCAAATATCCGGACTTTATTTTTCTTCGTGTTTATTGTAACGTTAGATATTGGTTTTTTAAATCTGATTAACAAAAAAGATCATCGTAACAATTGGTCGATTCATCGATACATCACCGGTTACTGCCGATATTTTCTTATTTATGCCCAACCCTGTATTATTATTTTTCGTAACTTTTGGGATGTACTTTTAAATCGTATGAATATGAAAAAACTGATTGTGGTCGGGCTGTCATTGATGCTGGTAACGGGCGTTTCGGCACAGTATCATTACCGCGGAGGTTTTTACGCGCGCCCTCGTGTATCGATTGGAATCGGATTTGGCGTTCCGTTTTCGCCCTTTTACGGCGGCTATTATGGTTATTCACCATTTTTTGGTTATCCGCCATTAGGTTATGGTTATCCCTATGGCTATCCCTACGGATATGGGTATGGTTACCGCAATGGCTACCGCCCTTCGAAACTGGATCTGCAAATACGGGATATTAAGAATGATTATACCAACCGGATCTATATGGTTAAACATGATAAAACCATTAAGCGGAAGGAGCGGAAGAAACAGATCCATGAGCTGGAACATGACAGGGATAAAGCGATTATTCAGGCCCAAAAAGACTATTACGAAAAGCCGGCACAGCCGCAACGGCGTCATAACTTCAATTCGAACAGCAGCAACACTGACAATGGTTAAAGAAACCAGGCAGTGGGCAGTAAAGCGTGCCACGGTAGCAACCGTGACACGCTTTTTTATTCGGCCCCTGATTAGTTAATATGTTGTTAACCAAAACCTCAAATATTGGTACTATGGGCAGCAATATGCTTTTTTGTCTATTATTTGGCAACATTGATAGATTATAACTTTTGCTGTGCTGTATCAACAAATATTTTTGAACACCTTCATAAGATTTAAACACATTCATTTACATGAAACGAAAGCCCTTTAACAAATTCCGTTTAATGAAATGTGCAATTGTTTGCACTGTACTATTCTCAACTGCTACAGTAAAAGCCCAAACCATCCACTTCGGTCCTAAGCTGGACCTGAATTATTCGAACATAAGTGGGAAAGGCATTCAGAAAAGTTTTACAGCCGGTTATCAGGCAGGTGGATTTCTGGAAGTTAAGTTCAATGAACACTGGAGCATTCAGCCCGAAGTATTGTACACCTGGTCGGCCTATAAGGAAGGCAGCGATTTTCTAACCTATTATGTTAATGAAGGAAGCAGTGGAGCAAATACCAATATCCACCTCGGTTCTTTAAGCGTTCCTTTACTGGCAAAATACAGCTTCAATAAAACATTCAGTATTCTGGCAGGGCCACAATACGATCATTTACTGTACGATGATGAAAACCTGTTAAAATACGATAAACAGGCTTTTAAAGATAATGAGATCAGCGCCAATATCGGTGTACAGGTTAACCTAGAGAATGTTGGCTTTTACGCACGTTATACCAAAGGACTTACCGATATAAACGGTATCGATGACCGCTATTCATGGATGACCAATCATATACAGGTTGGTATCGCAGTTCGGATAATGTAATTATAGTTGCCAGGCAAAGGTGGGTCGCCGGCACCAGTTGGCGCCCACCATTTGCACTGGCATGGTACGGCATCGGATGGTTTGCTATTTTAATGTGCTGATTTGAAAATGTGCACATATGAAAATGAAATCACAAAGCAGGCCTGAACCGAATTATTTGCACGTTTACTATTTTTCACATTTGCTGATTATCTTGTATAAGGCTCATAGGCACAGGCAACCGTTACAGCCACTGATTCAGCTACCTGTTTGGATACCAGCGAAGGCACCTTAATTTTATAATCAGCCAGGCGTACATCGAATTTTGAGGTAGCATTGAGTTTTCCCCCCTGAACATTAATGGTAGCAGGTATAGTTACTTTATTGGTAACACCGTGCATGGTCAGATCTCCCGTTACATTTACGGTATACGAACCGTTGTTTTTAAAGTTCACCTTACTCAGGTCGGCAATGGCCCCCTGAAAAGTCGCTTTGGAGTATTTGCTGCTTTCCATGTAGTTCTCATTGAAATGTTCCTCCATAAGCGCTTTCTTAAATTTAAAGCCCGTTATAAGCACCTGAAAAGCGACCTCTCCTTTTGTAATATCTACCAGACTAAAGGCCTCATTGTTTATGGCATCGATATTTTCAGCAGAGCCGGAAGAGAAAAACGAAACAGATCCTGTGCGCGTGAAGTACTTGCTTTGCGCTTTGAGCTGAACAGAAAATAAAAATAGGGTACAGATAAAAATTGCATTGTATTTCATAAATAAGGTTTTTATTTTTTAAGAGAAAAAATTCTGGATAAGTTAAAGCCCCATCTGAATTGCCCCATCTTCCACGTTGTAGTGGTGTAGGGAATAAACTGATTTTCGAGAATGGAGGTACAATTGGTAAAGGTGAGGTCAAATACATGGCCGCCCGTTTCAAACTCCAGGCCCACACCCAGCGGATTATAAAAAGTTAAGCCGTTCGCCTTAAACTTATCAATGCTCTTCTGATCGCGAAATACTTTAAAGTAATCAGCCACCAGGCCCATACGTTTGGTAATTTTTAACCGGCCCGCTACACCAATGGCATATACATCGTTTACATCACTTGCAATAACATAATTGGTGTGTATATAAGCCGGTATAACCATCAGCGAAAAACCATCTGAGATCTTGGATGCGATGAATACTTCACCTGCAAAAGACAGGCGATCAGAGAATTTTTCAAAATGATCGGGCGTGTTAGGTTTAACATTCGACGTCATACCCGATGCTACTGTGTTAACAAATGCGGTCACTGTAATGGGCCATCCTTCATCATCACCCTGCCGGATCATTTTGAATTTTAAAGAAGCTTCGTACAGTTCGCGAATATCGGTTGCCCCTTTTGCGCGGCCGATGCCGAATGTAAGCCGGTCGGAAATACCGTAATCGAATGATATTTTTATATCGGTGGAATTATCTAAACCATAAAAGCGTTTTATTCCACCAAATTCACCGCCAAGATCTCCAAACCGGTGCGATACCCTGAAATCAAGTTCATGTTTCTTAATAGTTTCAATAGTACGTGCATTGATAAGATGCGTTCCTTTAAAAGTGGCATATGCAAAATGTTTTTTATTATTCTCCTTTGTGCTCACTTCCTTGTCCAGCGCATCTGATAATCTGTTCTGTGCGAAGCCGGATCCTGAAAATATAAAAACGAGAATGGTTAGAATAGAAAGACGCACCCGATGTATTTTTTGCATTTTACGAGTTTGGTAAGTTGGTCAAATGTTGTTACTGAGGCATGCCCCTGTCGAGCCAGGCCCGCATCATTACTCTGTCTGAATCTGAGAAAGGTTTTCGTGGTACAGGCGGCATAGATCCGGTTACAATTGTTTCTACTATGCGTTCGCCATATTCTGCTGCATTGGAATAAGTATTGGTATTAAACCAGAACTGTTCTGCAGAACCTCCTTTTCCGTGACAGGTGCTGCAGTTATTTTTTATTACTGCAGCAACATAATTGGTATGGGTTACATTTTTTGTAGTTACACCGGCGGGTATAAATGTGGAAGGACTTGTTACAGGATCACCCACTTTTTTATAACAGCCGGCAACAGACAATGAAAAAAATAACAGCAATAGAGATCCGTTGCGTATCCGGAATACACACATCATGGAAGTGGTTAAAGAATGAGAAAATTAATTCATCAGGTAGCTGTTGGTAAGCACCACATCACTGAGATACCCGGTGCAAATACCTTTAATAGTAATCTTTTCGCCTGGTTTTACAGGCCGTGCAGGTGTTTCAACACTACTCAGCGAACAGGCAACACCAAACATAGGATCGCCGGTGTTTAATACAACTACTTTTCCTGCAGCGGTAGAGTTCTTTACCTCAAGCACCTGGCCGCTTACCTGAAGCACTTTGTTCAGGTATGCCTGGTTTGCCTGTGGTTCATTGGAAGTGAATTTCGAATACAGTTCTGTGGCGCTAACTGGTATGCCGGTTTCGTCGGCCACATTACGCGGGGGTTTGTTGTAGAGATATAAAGCGGTACCGGCAAGACCAACCACAAGGCCGCAGCCCAGGGTGAAAAAAATGTTCCTCATAAGGCGAATTTTTATACGTTAACAAATAGGCATTATACTCTTTTGATGCGAAGCCAGAGGCTTCGCATAGCTGCTTCATGGTTTATGGAAAAGGGAGAGATCGTTTGTTTATGGCCGGGGGATAAATAGTGAAAGGAGCAAGGGCAATCAATTTGTATCAGGAAGTATAAACGTTGTACCTACGTTTATTCGGTGTGTGATTATGTTCGACAATAAAAATCCAAAAACGATGCCGGAAATTTAATACGCTGATAATGCCGAAAACAATAACGCTTAATAATCAGCGGTTAAAATATTAATTAGTTGGGGAAAAATCAAAGTAATGAAGTTATGCACAAAAAATAACTACAAACCTGTAAGCCGGATTTTGTGTTATTCCGACAATGACGCCGGAATAATGCTATCATTTATCTTGTCCCAACATTACTGTTGGGATCATTCTGCCTACCCACCCAACGTTCCCGGCCCAATGGGCCGGAATCGGACGAGCCGCCCTTCAACGCTGGTATACATGGCATTTCAGCATGCAAGGTTTACCCTTCCCTGTTGTTACCAACCGGAACCGTGGGCTCTTACCCCACGTTTTCACCATCACTCTCCGTAGCATAGCTACAGACAAGTCCGCCTTCGCTAAAGCTACAACGGATGAAAGCTGTAATTTTCTGTGGCACTGTCTGTTCCCGCCCCGGCACAAGTGCCGGAACAAGACCCGGCTGTTCACCGGTACATTGCCCTATGCTGTCCAGACTTTCCTCCCCTAAACAAGTCAGGGGCGATAGCACGGTTTGTAGTTGATGCAAAAATATGATTTTCAGGCTAGTATTGGAAATAGATCTCCGTTGCCCCATATCCATAAGAAGGATGATACTGATTCACGAAGGTCTTTACTTCTTTCCGAAGCCGCAGGATCTCATGAATTTCATCGCGCAGTTTACCGCTTCCCACCCCATGGATAACGACCATCCAGGGTACGCGATGAGCTATGGCCAGGTCGAAATACTTTTCGAAGGTTTTTAACTGTAACGACAGTATTTCGAAGTTGCTCAGCGATTCCCACTCGGGCGTAAGCCGTTCAATATGCAGGTCCAGCTCCTGTTTGGCAGGCTCCAGATTCTGGCGAACCTTCGAGGCATCATATATTTTATAACCCGCTTTTGCCAGGTTGCTTAATTCAACCGGTTCTTCGTATGGCTTGCCGGGATACACTTCAAACAATTTATACGAGAAAGTGGCCTCCCCTTTCTGCCGCACTTCTTCAATACGGGTAAAAACCTGTTTGGGTTTTAATTTAACAGAGGCCTCATAGTAGTCGGCCTTGTTTTTGTCGGGGGTAACGAGTGAAAATTCAAAACTGAATACAGGGCTGTCGTTCAGGTTTTCAAAAGGCACATCGTGTATATAAAAGTCTTCAAAGGCGTGTACCTGATTGGTAAGCTCAAACTCGCTTTGTCCGAAATAATTCAGCCGGTAAATGAATTTATACCCGGCTTCAGTCCGGTTAACAAGGTGAACTTTTAATTCTGTTACCACATCGTCGCCAAAGTCATCGTTATCAATAACCGGAATAAAGGTGAGCCACACCCCATCCACCACTTTTTGGGTGATCTTCTTTTTTTCGCGGGGTACATCGTCGATAAACTTTTTCTCCTTTTTTTCGGGAGGAAAGAGTTTTTTTTCGGTGAATCGCTTAAAATAGGGAAAATCAAGCTGGTCAACGTAGGCGGGAAACTTTACACCGCGCACGTCTACCATCACCATTTTATTATTAATAATGTCAACCACCTCCCCTTCTTCATTGGAATGTATGACTACAACTTTATCGCCAACCTCGAATTTCATCTCTGAGTAAATTTGAAATGCAAAGGTACGAAATCTGAAGTCGGAAGTCAGAAGTCCGATTTCTGATTTTCTGACTTCAGACGTCAGACGTCAAACTTCTTAATTCCTGCGCTATATTACTGCGGGCAGCAGTTTCGTAGTTTTTCCGGAATTCGGGGGTTTGAAAGATATGTTGGGTTTGAAGACAGTGTTCCAGAAATTTCGTTCTGCCAGGGATATAAAGTTTGTCGGGGTAAACGCGATATTCACGGCGCACCTGTTTTGTATATTCCAGATAATCGTTCCATTGGGCGCCCAGGATCGACATATCAAAGTCAAGAAAAAGCTGCAGATCGTGTGTGTTTACTACCGTAGCGGTAAGAGCGTGCGATTGTGTAGCTTCAATAAACAGTTTTACCTGTGCTGTTTTATCTTCCGGAACTCCTAATGCATACAGCCGTTTAACGGCCAGCAATGCACTGCGCGGCTCATTGTCTTTTCTTAATACATTATAAATAATGTCGTGGTAAAAAACAGCCAGCGCAACTACATCTTTATCGGTTAACCGGTGGCTGTACTGTTCGCACAATTGCAATAAAGCCGCTATATGCTGCAGGTTGTGATAGTGGCGGCTACGCCCTGTATATTTCTTTTCTATTTCTTCAAAAAAGCGGTCTGTTAACGAAGTATCGGAGCAATATGGTTGGATCAGTTCATTCCAATAATATTTAACCGTGCTAACCAGTTCAGGTGTACTCATAAACCTGCGAGCTTGCTTTTACGGTATCCGTACAGAAAATAGATAGTGAGCCCCAGGGCCATCCATCCAAAAAACCATTCCCACGAAATGGCGGGAATTTCAATAAGCAGATAGGCACAGGATAAAACACCCAGAATGGGGATCAGCGAATAATTTTTCACGACGGTCAGTATCGTTAAAATGGTAGCCAGCAAAACGTATATGAGGAAAAGAACATCCTGCAAATGATCGTGGCTGAATTGAAAGGAAGCCATAATACGTGTGCGAAATGCAAATATGAAAAATGCATACAGGACCGGAATAATAAATCTTCCGCTGATATAAGGCATTTTAAATGTGCCCGGCCGGTGGTTTTCAATTTTTGGCAATAACAACACGCCACCTGATACAAGTACAAAAGCAAACAGGGTTCCAATGCTGGTTAAATCGGTCATTAGACCGCTTTGTACAAATAAAGAAGGAATGGCCACCATTAAACCGGTAACAATGGTTGAAAAGTAAGGCGTGTGATATTTGGGATGCACTTTTCCAAAGGCCTTTGGCAATAAGCCATCGCGGCTCATGCTCATCCAGATGCGCGGCTGGCCCAACTGAAAAACGAGCAGCACGCTGGTAGTAGCTACTACAGCGCTTATGGCTACGATATAACTGATCCATTTCTTTCCCACACGCTCAAATACAAACGCCAGCGGATCATTTACATTTAATTCAGAAAAATGTACCATGCCTGTAAGCACCAGTGCAATTAAAATATATAATACGGTACAAATGAGTAGTGAATACATCATTCCCCGCGGCAGATCCCGCTGGGGATTGCGACATTCTTCAGCTGTGGTTGAAATAGCGTCGAAACCAATATAGGCATAGAACACCGCCGATACACCTTTGAGCACGCCTTCAAATCCGTTGGGCATAAAAGGACTCCAGTACGATGGCTTTGTGTAAAAAGCGCCTAATACAATCACAAATATGATCACCGCTATTTTAAAGATCACCATGTAGTTGGCGCTGTTCTTACTTTCTTTAATACCGATATAGGTCAATACAGAAATAAAGCCTACGATCACAAAGGCGGGCAGATTTATAAACAGTTTTTTTCCGAATACAATGGGCGCACTGTTCCATGCATTGAGAATAGCCTGCATATTGGGCGTTATGGTAGTGCCATGATGAATGGCATCCTGTGTGGCTGTATAAGCAGTATTGGCCGTAATTGGATCAACACTCAGCCAGCCGGGCAAATGCAGCCCTACTGCTTCGAGCAGATTATTAAAATAACTGCTCCATGAAATGGCCACTACAATATTGCCAATAGCATATTCGAGGATCAGCGCCCAGCCAATGATCCAGGCAACGAGTTCGCCGAAAGAAACATAGGCGTACGTATAGGCGCTGCCGGCAATGGGAACACGGCTGGCAAACTCGGCATAACATAAAGCAGAAAAACCACATGTAACGGCAGTAATAACAAACAGCATTGAAATACCGGGACCGCCATTAAAAGCGGCTGTACCAATGGTTGAAAAAACCCCTGCTCCCACTACTGCGGCGATGCCCATAAACGTAAGGTCGCGCACTCCTAATACCTTGTCGAGGTGCGTTTTATGGTGCCCATCGGTAGTTCCTTCCGCCGCCTCTTTAACGATCTTATCAATGGACTTCTTCCGGAATAATGCATTTGGCATGTTGGGAGTGGGTTTTATTCGCGGGTAAATTACTAAAAATAACGAATGTTGGTTACGATATAAGTGCAAGAAGTTATTCGGATATTGCCTTTGCAACCTTTGCGTCTCTTTAGCGTTCTTTGCGGTGCGAAAAATCGTCGAATATAGCATCGCAAAGAACGCAGAGAAGACGCAAAGTACGCTAAGTTTGACTTTGGACTACTGATGTCAATATTCTCTCTGGATCAGAAAATGCGCGAGCTCTCTCAGCGGCTGTTTGCGGGACGATACTACGGCCATTTCTTCAAGGTGTTCAAAAGCTACATTGAGGTATTTATCTTTCAGATCAAAAGCCCATTTGTCTACGCCGCAGTCATGAAAAATGGATAACACTTTGGTCACCTTATCATCGGGATTTTCATTCATCAGGCGTCTCAGCTCCTTTAATTGCTGTGGATCGGCCGATTCCAGCGCCTTGATCATTAAAAACGTTTTTTTGTTGGCCATAATGTCGCCGCCGGTTTGTTTACCAAACTTGGCAGGGTCACCAAAGGCATCGAGGTAATCGTCCTGGATCTGAAACGCGATACCCAGGTTGCGGCCAAACTGGTATAAGTGTTCCTGATTGCTTTGTCCGGCCCCGCCCAATATGGCGCCCAATTGCAGACTGGCGGCCAATAACACAGATGTTTTCAGCTCGATCATGTTGAGGTATTCATCCATCTTCACTACATCGTGTTTTTCAAAATCCATATCGAGTTGTTGTCCTTCACACACTTCTTTGGCTGTTCTGTTGAACAGGTGCAGGATCTGGTGCAGGAAATCGTTCTTTATTTTATTCAGATAATCATACGCTACTACCAGCATTACATCACCTGCAAGCAGTGCGGTTGATTCACCATACTTCGCATGTACAGTAGGCTTGTTTCTGCGAAGCGGCGCTTTGTCCATGATATCGTCGTGAATAAGCGTGAAATTGTGAAACAGTTCAATAGCGGCAGCTACATGCCATGCATCATCACTGATCTCATCGAATAATTCGTTACCCATTAAACACATAACAGGCCGAACCCGTTTACCACCCAGGCTTAAAAAGTATTCATCGGCATCGTATAGGGTAGCCGGTTGCTGCGGAAAATGACGGACGTTGAAATACTGTGCAAATTGTATTGATAAGTCTTCGAAGCTGTGCATCTGATCTATATATTATTCGCCTTTTTTCTTTCGTGGCTTTCTTGTTTTGGGGTTTGGGTGTGGTTTCTTTGCTTCACCGGGTTCTTCAGCCATGCTTCTGGTAATAACCCATTCATAATCGAGCTGGCGCTTGGTTAAATTGGCGGCTATCACTTTTATGCGGATCTTATCGCCCATTCTGAACTTGCGGCCGCTGCGTAAACCAGCCAGGGCATAATCGCTTTCTATATGGCGGAAGTCATCATATTCCAACAGGCTTTGAATGCTTACCAGGCCTTCGCATTTATGCTCGATGGTTTCTACCCAAAAACCAAATGACGATACGCCGCTGATCACGCCTTCAAATTCCTCACCAAGGAATTCCTTCATGTATTCAACCTGCTTATATTTATTGGCGGCACGTTCAGCTTCCATGGCAGAACGTTCTTTATCGCTGCAGTGCCGGCATTTTTGTTCCAGCTTTTTATCGGGCTGAACGGTATTGTTGAGCACATCCTGCAATATGCGATGTACCAGCACGTCGGGATAACGGCGTATGGGTGAAGTAAAATGACAGTAATGTTTAAAGCCTAATCCATAGTGACCGATATTCTCAGTAGTATAAATGGCTTTGGCCATGGTACGGATACCCAATTGTTCCAGCACATGCTGCTCGGGTTTACCCTGAACATCTTTTAACATCTGGTTAAAGGATTCAGCAATGCCTTCAGGTGTTTTGGTATTGAAAGTATGACCGTATTTTTTAGCAAACTCTGCAAACGGCATCAGCTTCATTTCATCGGGCGTATCGTGAACGCGATAAGGGAAGGGAATGTCTTTCTTATTGAACTTTATTTTGCCGACATTCTCCGCAACAATGCGGTTGGCCAGCAACATAAACTCTTCAATCAGCTGATGCGCTTCCTTGCTTTCCTTAACGATAATGCCAATGGGTTTTCCTTTTTCATCGAGCTTAAAGCGTACTTCCTGTGATGAAAAATTAATAGCGCCTTTTTTAAACCGTTGTTTGCGGAACTTCTGCGCGAGTTCATTTAATACCTGAACTTCTTCCAGGTACAGGCCTTCGCCTTTTTCGATTATTTCCTGTACTTCTTCATAGGTAAACCGGTGATTTGAATGAATCACTGTTTTACCAAGCCAGTATTGTTTTACTTCGGCTTTTGGTGTTATTTGAAAGATGGCCGAAAAGGTGAGTTTGTCTTCATGCGGTCGCAATGAACACAATTCATTCGATATGCGCTCAGGCAGCATTGGCGCTACCCGGTCGGGCAGATAGACCGATGTGGCCCTGTCGTACGCTTCCTTATCCAGAGCTGTATCGGGCTCTACATAATGACTAACATCTGCAATATGCACTCCTATTTCGTAGTAACCGTTCTTAAGCAACCGGATACTTATTGCATCGTCAAAATCCTTTGCGTCGAGGGGGTCAATAGTGAATGTAAGTATATCGCGGCAATCCTTTCTTTTGTTGATCTCTTCCTGAGAAATAGTATCGGGAATTCTTTCGGATTCCTCTATTACGTTTTCAGGGAAAAATAAGGGAAAGCCGTTTTCCATTAATATTTCCTTCATGGCCATGTCGCCTTCGTCGCCGGCCTCCATGATCTGCACTACGGCACCAATGGGTTTCTTTTGTTTTTCCCACTCGGTAATTCGTATAATTACACGGTCGTTGTTATTGGCGCCATTGAGTGATTCTGACGGAATAATAACATCGGGCATAGGCTTTTCGGTATCGGCCACAAAGAAAGCGCCGTTCCTGCTTATTTCGAGTTTACCCAAAAATTCCATTTGCTTGCGGTGCAATACTTCCACCACCTGGCCCTGCTGGCGACCGCTCTTTTTGGCCGGGCCGCCAAACACCCGTACCCGAACTGT
>Ga0068855_100007498_pt1 | contig 13208 bp, 11 predicted proteins | sample KBSCornC52_FD_66592 | JGI IMG/M metagenome (GOLD analysis project Ga0068855, IMG submission 66592) | Corn rhizosphere microbial communities from Kellogg Biological Station, Michigan, USA - KBS Corn C5-2 | ecosystem: Host-associated > Plants > Roots > Rhizosphere > Soil ... | reverse complement strand
TCAGCTCCCGGTCATTGATTCGGACAGATTGCTTTCGGAGCATATGCGAACTTTGTAGGGGCCATGATGAAGATCGCTTTTTAAGGCCGCGGTGACCCTATCCTGTAACCATCGACAACGGGGCGCTTGCGGCCTGCGCCTTCTCTTCGCCGCGCGCAGATATGATGCCGGTGCGCGACCGATGCATCCAGTTGGGCGGTTTTCACGAATTCCACTTTGAATGACCGCCGCTCGATACACCCAGAAACACGGCCAAACCGCCAAGATGGCATTGTGACCAAAAGCAAAGTCCACAAACTGAGTGGGTGGAGAATTCTCGGGATCGTCGTCGTCAGTGTTTTAGTTGTATTGATTTTAGTGGCCGGCTTCGGCATCGCGTTTCTCAAGCGAGCGGTCGTGGACTATCGCTGGGAGCACGACCTTTCTACGCGTGATCCGTCATTTTTTGGTTCGGCGCATGCGTTGGCCGATCCCTTGCCACTCGAAGGAAACGCCATCCAGCTTCTCCAGAATGGCGACGAAATTTTCCCCGCGCTGCTGCAGGCCATTCACGGGGCTCAATCCAGCGTCAATTTTGAAGCGTTCCTCTTCTACTCAGATCAGGTAGGGGCGCAATTCCGTGACGCTTTGTGTGAGCGCGCCCGGGCCGGTGTGCGTGTTCGGGTGCTACTGGACGGGATCGGTTCCGGCAAGAACTTCTCCGACGCGGACGAGAAGACGTTCAAGTCCGCTGGCTGTACCTTTGCCTACTACCATCCCACGCATTCCTGGCGGGTCGACAAGCTCAACCGACGCACTCATCGCCGAATCTTGATCGTGGACGGCAAGACTGGTTTCACCGGCAGCGTCGGGTTCGCGGATTCCTGGGCGGGGAACGCAGACGCACCGAATCACTGGCGTGACATCCAGATGAAGCTGGAGGGGCCCATTGTGGCAAAATTGCAGGGCGCCTTTCAGCAGCACTGGATTCGCGCGACGGGCGAGACGATCAGCGGCGCTGCCGAGTTTCCTCCATTGTCCCCCGCGGGGAAGCTTCCCGCCCAACTGATCGCCTCTCATTCATTTTCCGTGTCACCCCTTTCCTTGGTGCAGGCGGTGGCCTTCGCCTCCGCGGAAAAATCGATCTACATCACCAATTCCTACTGCACACCCAGTCACAATCAGGTGAGGCTTTTGGTCGAAGCGGTAAAGCGCGGAGTAGACGTCCGAATCTTGATGCCGGGAAAGCATGACGATCAACCGGCCACCAAAGCCGCCGGTCGGCCTGCTTATGGCGAGCTACTGGCCGGAGGCGTAAAGATTTACAATTATACACCCACCATGATTCATACGAAATCGATGGTGATCGATGGCCTTTTCTCTGTCCTTGGCTCTTCCAATTTCGATTCCCGCTCGGCGCAGATCAACGAAGAGCTCGATATCACGGTGTATGATCGCGGCTTCGGCGCCGAGATGGACGATATCTTCATGAAGGATCTGGAAAGGTCCACCCCCTACACGATTGAGCAATTCAAGAATCGGCCGCTATCAGAACATGTTTCTGAATGGGCCGTCTCTCCTTTGGCGCCTCTATTCTAGCCGCCGCAATCGGCGATAAAACACGAAAACGGGTTCATTCCTTCAACAAGTCCTGACAAGCAGCTTCGCACCGTCGGCACGCTTCGGCGCAAATCGCGCAGTGTTTCATGTGGGGCGCATGCTTTTCGCATTCTTGAGCGCAAAGACGACATGCATGAGCGCAGGCTCGCAACTGGGCGCCAACGAGTTCGCGATCGGTCGCGGTGATACGACTGACAATCTTGGCGGCGGCAAGACAGATGTCCGCGCAGTCCAGATCGGCACGAATACAGGCTACTTGCTCGCCTACTTTGTCTTCTCCGAGGCAGGCGTCGGCGCAGGCGTTGCAAGCTTCCGCGCAGGAATAGCAGGCGACGATGCATTCCACAGCCCGGGAATGATCGATCGCCGGTTCGAAGGGATGCGCCTCGAACATTTGTTTGATGTAACTCATGAAGGCAGTTTCGTGACTGCCGGGGACTTTGCGCGCACGTTCCTCGAGACGGTCGCCCACGGACACTTTGTTTCGAGTGTGAGAGTCTTCTCGACCTGTCCGTCCTCGCCATGGATGCAATTTCGCACGCACTTTCGCGGTGAGCACTTTCCTGCGCGAGTGCGATCACTCCGTCCCAGTCCTCGGCCTCACCCACGCTGGTTCCATCTCTTTTTCGATGGTCCAATGCCCGCTGAGGCCAGGAACAGGCAGATTCTCATTTCAGGCGGAATACTGGCCGAGTCCGCGTAGGTCGGGACGGACGCTGATTGGAAGATCAGTTCGGCGAAATCAAATCCACCAATCGATTTTCGCGCGAAACTCTTCATGCCCCAACGAACTGGGCCTCGTTACCTCCCCGCTTCCATGCATTCCCACGAACACGACGAAAATAGCGCACCCAACCAAGCGAGACAGGAGAAGCCCACCGATAGGACGGCCGGCCTGGCGAAGGGCCTTCCCGGCGCACAACCGCCAGCTGAGAAAGATGGCGCTGCCGGCGGTCGGAGGGACAAAACAGCAGCGGGATTGTATGCCATCTACGAAACGGCCCATTTCGGGTTCAAGGAAATGGGAATTAAGCGCAGTTTGAAGACGCTTTTGACGATGAATCAGAAGGGCGGTTTTGACTGTCCAAGTTGCGCGTGGCCGGATCCCGATGGGAAACGGAAAGTCGCGGAATTCTGCGAGAATGGCGCCAAGGCGGTGGCTTCCGAGGCGACAACGAAGCGATTGACGCCCGAAGTCTTCGCTGCGCACCCGATTTCAGAAATGCTTTCAAAACCCGATGCGTGGTTGGAAGAACTTGGACGAATTACGCATCCCATGATCCGCCGTCCGGGCGCGAAACACTATGTCCCCATCGCGTGGGAAGAAGCGTTTTCGTTGATTGCCAATGAGATCCAGAGTCTGGCCTCGCCCGACGAGGCCATATTCTATACCTCCGGCAGGGCGAGTAATGAGGCGGCTTTCCTCTACGGACTTTTCGCCAGACAGCTTGGGACCAACAATTTGCCCGATTGCTCGAATATGTGTCATGAGTCGAGTGGTACCGGGCTAACGGAGGCAATCGGTTTTGGAAAATCGACCGTCCGCATCGATGATTTCTCCAAGGCAGACGCTATCTTCGTGATTGGCCAGAATCCCGGCACCTGCCATCCGCGGATGTTGACCGAATTGCAAAAGGCTGCTCGGAACGGCTGCCGAATCGTCAGTGTCAATCCACTGCGAGAGACGGGACTCATGCGCTTCAAGAACCCGCAAGAACCGCTTCATATGCTGGCCCCGGGGACCGAGATGGCCTGCCTTTTCCTTTCGCTTCGCATCAATGGCGATGTGGCGCTGCTGAAAGGTCTAATGAAAGAGATGCTCGAAGAGGACGAGCGAACGGGGGGAGGCGTTCTGGCCCACGATTTTATCGAACATCATACGGAAGGGTTTGAGGCATTTGCCGCCGACCTTCGCCAGACAAGTTGGGAGGAGATCATGGAGGGATGCGGCCTGTCTCGCGAACTGATTCGGGAAGCCGCGCAGATCGCGATTCAGTCGAAACGCATGATCTGCTCATGGGCAATGGGGATTACGCAGCACCAGAATGGCGTGGCAAACGTGCAGAGCATTGTCAATTTTGCGCTACTCCGAGGGCAAATTGGCCGGAGCGGCGCCGGGTTATGTCCCGTTCGCGGACATAGCAACGTCCAAGGAGACCGGACGGTAGGAATCTGGGAGAAAATGAGCGACGAATTTTTATTCGCCTTGGGGAAAGAGTTTAGCTTTTCCCCGCCGGAAAAGCATGGCTTCGACACCGTCCGGGCCATAGAGGCAATGCATCAGGGGAAAGCCAAAGTCTTCGTTGGCTTAGGCGGCAACTTTCTGGTCGCCAGCCCGGATACCAAGTACACTTCAGAAGCGATCAGTCGTTGCAAGTTGACGGTTCAGATTTCCACGAAATTGAATCGGGGTCACCTTATCACCGGAGAGCAAGCACTGATCTTGCCGTGCTTGGGACGTACCGAACGGGACTGGCAGAAATCGGGCGAACAGTTCGTCAGCGTGGAGGACACGACTGGAGTGGTCCACCTCTCCCGCGGGGTGCTCAAACCTGCGTCAGAACATCTGCGCAGTGAACCTGCAATCATTGCAGGCATGGCGGAGGCCACGCTGGCGGGAAGAACGACCGTTGATTGGGCAGGATTGATGGCCGACTACGATCGCATCCGTGAGCACATCGAGCACGTGGTGCCCGGATTCACTCAATACAACGCTCGGGTCCGTCAACCAGGCGGATTTTACCTGCCAAATCCCCCTTACCAAGGGCAGTTCAAAACGAAATCTAAGCGGGCGAAATTCACCGTCCACCCGATTCCTCACCGCGTCCTGGCGGAGAATCAATTGCTGCTCACCAGCCTCCGCAGCCACGATCAATTCAACACTACCATCTATAGCGAAAACGATCGATACCGCGGAATTTCAAACGGCCGCCGCATCGTTTTCCTCAATGGAGAGGACATTCGCCGCCTTGATTTGAAAATCGGACAGTGGGTGGACTTGATTAGCCACTTTGAGTCGGAGACGCGTCGCGCGGAACGTTTTCGGGTTATTTCCTACGAGATTCCGAGAGGTTGCGCCGCAGCTTACTATCCGGAAACCAATGTCCTGGTGCCGCTCCGCGACGTCGCCGAAGGCAGCGACCAACCGGCGTCGAAGTCGATTGTCATTACGATCGAAGCGGCGAGGTCTGGACAGTAGCGCCCATTTGGAGTGCCCGAGCAGCTACCCCCGGAGTGGCAAAGTCTCATTCTTTGGAAGCTCGGGCGAGATAAGAGGCTGTTCGACTTCCGGTTGATCGCATGACACTCGCCGGAGTTCCTTCCGCGACAATCCGGCCGCCCTCATCGCCGGCGCCGGGACCCATATCGATGATCCAATCGCTGCAGGCAGCGACATGCATGTCATGCTCCACGACGATCACCGTGTTGCCCGCTTCCACGAGGCTGTCGAGCTGGGTTAATAACTTTTCGACGTCAGTGGGGTGCAGTCCTGTGGTGGGCTCGTCGAGAATATACAGCGTCCCGCCGCGATTGGGGCGCTGAAGCTCCGTTGCCAGCTTGATTCGTTGGGCTTCTCCTCCCGACAATTCCGTCGCGGGTTGGCCAAGGCGAAGATACCCCAGGCCTACTTGTTGGAGAACGTCGAGAGGCCGCGCGAGCGGTGGCTCCCCGGCAAAAAAATCAGCAGCAGCGTCTACCGTCAGTTGCAGAACTTCCGCGATATTTTTGCCGCGATATTGGACAGCCAGCGTTTCGCCGTTGTAGCGCGCGCCGTGGCAGGCCGGGCACGGCGCATAGACGCTGGGGAGAAAGAGCAACTCAACGAAGACAAAGCCCTCACCTTCACAGGTTTCACAGCGACCTTTGGCGACGTTGAAGGAAAAGCGGCCGGCATCGTAACGGTGACGCCGGGCCTCTTTTGTCGCGGCGAAGATTCGGCGCACATGATCGAACAGCCCGGTGTAAGTTGCGAGATTCGAACGTGGCGTCCGCCCGATTGGCTTTTGATCGACCTGCACAAGCCGTTTGATCACTTCCATACCACCAGTGATTTCACCCCCTTCGGTGACGACTGCCGTGCGCTCCAACTCCTCGCCTTCTTCCTCTTCCAGAGGCGATTCGTGGCCGAGCTCCTTGGCCACCAATTCGACCAAGACCTGACTGACGAGACTCGATTTTCCAGAGCCGGATACACCCATCACGGTAGTCAAGACACCGGTAGGAAACGCGACGTCCAGGTTGCGAAGGTTATTGCGGGTCACACCGCGGAGACGCAGCCAACGGTGCGGCTGACGCGAAATGCGCCGAGGGGAAGCCTGGCGGCCGAAGAGATGCCGGCGCGTCTGTGAGTTCGCGATTTTTTCCAGGCCGGCGAGGGGACCACTATAAAGAATTTCACCCCCTTGCTCCCCAGCAGCCGGGCCGACGTCAACGATCCAATCGGCGTGGCGGATGACGTCCAACTCATGCTCGACGATGAAAAGCGAATTTCCCGATGACTTTAGCTTTCCGAGTGCCGTAAGCAGGGCCTCAGTGTCCGCCGGATGCAGCCCAGCGGAAGGCTCGTCGAGCACGTAGACGACGCCGAAGAGGTTTGAGCGGACTTGCGTGGCGAGCCGCAATCGCTGGAACTCGCCGGGGGAAAGCGTTGGCGTGCTGCGTTCGAGCGAGAGATAACCGAGTCCGAGGTCGAGAAGTACCGCAACCCGCCCACACACGTTCTGGGCAATGCGCTGAGTCACGACCGCCCTTTCCGGATGGTCCCTGACCAGCTTCGCCCAGCCAGGCGCTTTCGCCTCTGCGTACGGGCACAATATCGCGGCTAGGCGCTTTAACGGCAGCGCCGACAATTCAGCAATATCGCGGCCGGCAAATTTCACCGAAAGCGCCTCCGCGCGAAGGCGCTGGCCGCGGCATTGAGGGCATTCGGTACTCACCATGTAGCGGGCGACGCGCTTTTTCATGGAGGCACTTTCCGTTTTCGCAAACGTCTCCAGCACGTGCTTCTTCGCGCCCGTAAAGGTGCCCATGTAACTTGGCGGCTCCTTGCGCTTAATTGCGCGACGCACTTCCTCGCGATCCCAGCCAGCGTAAACTGGCACGACGGGTTGCTCCTCGGTAAAAAGGAGCCAGTCGCGATCCTTCTTCGATAGTTCGCGCCAGGGCTTGTCGATGTCGAAACCGAGCGTGGTGACGATGTCGCGCAGATTCTGTCCGTGCCAGGCGGGTGGCCACGCGGCAATGGCGCGTTCGCGAATGCTCAGCGAATCGTCGGGAACCATCGATTTCTCAGTGGCTTCATAGACGCGGCCCAAGCCGTGACAGCGAGGGCATGCTCCTTCCGGTGTGTTGGGCGAAAAGGATTCCGCGTAGAGTAATGGCTGGCCCGGGGGATAGTCGCCCGCTCTCGAGTAGAGCATCCGGAGAAGATTCGAGAGCGTCGTGACGCTGCCGACCGACGACCGGGTCGTCGGTGAACCGCGTTGCTGTTGAAGCGCTACTGCGGGCGGCAAACCCTCGATCTCATCTACTGACGGCGCGCCGATTTGGTGGAAAAGCCGTCGAGCGTAAGGTGCGACGGATTCGAGATAGCGGCGTTGTGCTTCGGCGTAAAGGGTCCCGAACGCAAGGGATGACTTGCCTGATCCCGATACTCCGGTGAAGACGACCAGGGCATCGCGCGGAATATCCACGTCGATGTTTTTGAGATTGTGCTCTCGTGCTCCACGCACGCGCACAAATCCAAGCTGTTTGTCCATCTCAGGCACCCGTGGATCTAAGTGATTCCCGTTCCATTTTGCACATCACAAATGGGACAGTGGGAATTGGCGGGCTCTTGGTCGGCAATGGAAGAGACCAGTCATCTGGAGTGTTCATAGCCCGTGGAATAGTCCGCTTCGTTCTGGTCATTCGAAAGACCCCGCGCTCACGGCACCGGGAGGCGATAGACGGCAAATGGCCCTTGCTGTTTGCTTTGCCCCCCGTGGTACTTCGGCATGCGGTGAATTTGCGAGGTAGTCACGTAGAGCTTCCCGTCCGGCCCCCAAGCCATGGTATCGGGCCATTGCAGACGTGGGTCCGCAATTACGGTCGTCGTCTTTTTCGTCGTAGGGTCAAATCGCGCGATGGCGTCTTCTTCAAATGCGGCGAGATATACCGTGCCATCACGCCCCTCCAGCATGCCATCGGGCTTCGGTGTCGGACCGAGCCTTTCAACCTTCGCGGCCAGCTGTTCCGGGGTTAGAGATTCATCAATCAAGGCCGCCGTCTTGATGCGGTAAATCGTCGCTCCCGCCAGCGCATGGTAATACAACCAGCCTCTCTGGTGATCCAGAGCAATTCCGTCGACCTGGAAAGCGGGCGTTTCCTGAGTCTTTGGATCAATGACTTTCATCCCGTCCACCACGATCTTGGCGTTGGGCTCCGCCTTGGTAGACGGATGATCGGCGAGCACCCGGCGCGCCCTGCCACTCTTCAAATTCACAACGATAATGGCCCCGGTGCCACTTTCGGTAATGAATGCGTGACCCGTTTTCGTGTCGAAGCGCACATCATTAAGATAGGACTTCTCCGGGGCGATCGTGGCGTCAAAGAGAATGGTCTGCATGACTTGGTTCGTCGCGAGGTCGATCTTAACTAGTTTCGGTCCGCCCGGCACCACCGCCTCCGTTTTCGGTGAAGCGGGGTCGAGGACCCACAGCGCGTCTTGATCATCCACGACGACACTTTGAACGCACACCCAGCGCTTCCCCGGATCACCCTCCTTCCGCTGCCACGCGTCATTTGGAAAGGGCTTTGGTTTTCCTTCCACGATTTCTGCCACCGACGTGGTGTGATCGTCCGACCAAAAAGGAAAGTTCACAAAGATACGCCCCTTCGCGGAAACCGTGATTCCCGTGACCTGTTGGGTAGGAAAGGCGGCCACTTCCTCCAGCGCTGCCTTCTCTCCGTAGACGGAGGAACTCGCGAAAAGGGCCACGGCCAGAAAACTGAGACAAGACCATTTGGGTAATGCGTTCATGGTTGGGAAAACGGATCGACCCGCACGTGACGTTCGTTCCGAACGGCCAGCGGTGTGTAGTAGGTTCGCCGCACCTCCCGTCATTGCGCGTCTCCTCCGGCGGACGAAAAATGCCTCAGCGTTCATTCTCCACCCGTCTGGCTTCTCTGTCCGCTTTTTCAGGTTTTGACCTGAAGGAAAGTTCAGCCCTCGGTTCCTCGCGCTCACCTATCTGACGCTCGCCGAAGTGAATGTGCTCACCACATTCGCACACCATCATGAAGGCCCTCGTTTTTTCCCTCCCCTGGAAAAGTATCCGTAGACGATGTTCCCGATCCTCGTTTGGAAAAGGACGATGACATTCTTTTGAGGTAACGTCGACCGTCATTTGCGGTTCCGATCTGCTCGAAGCTATCGCGGACCTGCCTCATCCGGATGATGGCACAAACGAAATTGCCGTCGATCTCGCTTACCGCCGCCTGGCCATGGTCAATGTGGTATTCTACGGTTTGCCCGGTTGCGGGGACGGAAATTGGATTTTGATCGATACCGGATTGAAAGGAATGGCCAGGCGAATTAAAGCCGCGGCGCGCGATCGTTTTGGGGGAGTGGGGAAACCAGGCGCAATCATATTTACCCACGGCCACTCGGATCACGCCGGCAACGCCGAGGAGCTCTTGGAGGAATGGAACGTACCGGCGTATTGCCACGCGGAAGAACGCCGGTTTTTAGACGGGACCAGTGGCTACCCACCGGCAGATACCTCGGTCGGCGGTGGTTTGATGCCAGTGCTCGCGCCGCTGTTCCCCAAAGGCCCTATGGACATTGCTGACTGGCTGTCTTCTCTACCACAGGACGGCAGCGTCCCCGGAGTGGTGGGATGGGAGGGGATACATACTCCCGGACATTCACCTGGACACATCTCTTTGTGGCGAAAGACTGATCCTGCTTTGATCGTTGGAGATGCCTTTGTGACGACCAATCAAGAGTCCATCTACGCCGTCATCACTCAAGCCGAAGAACTTCACGGCCCACCCGCCTTCATGAAATCTGACTGGAAGGCGGCCCAAACTTCTGTCGCGGCTCTGGCGACGCTGCGCCCGGAAGTTGTCATCGCGGGCCACGGCCGTGCGATGCGAGGAGCAGAAATGCGGGCGGCCTTAGAGAAACTCGCCGCGGAATTCAAAACGATAGCAATCCCCGAGTCCAAACGTGGCGATTTCTGAGTGACTTTCCGAAAGTCGCCGCGGCACTTGTTTAGACGCTGCGGTCGGTTTCATTGGACGGGTGTAAGCGTGACGTCCATTGAGAGGGTAGAGAGACCTGAGCTAAGTTACCGCGCCGGAGAAGACCCCCAAAAATCTTCGGCGAACAACCGCGGAAAACAGGTCGATTTCGTTTAACCCTTCGCCTTACCAAACTCGTGTAACCGCAACTCCAAAGGCTTTTTTATCTGTATTTTGGTAATTTGGAGCGGGTGAAGGGAATCGAACCCTCGTATGCAGCTTGGGAAGCTGCCGTTCTACCATTGAACTACACCCGCGGCAGCTGGAAAGCTTCGCTTACTGCCAGGAGACGATGTCGTCGGAATTGCTGTTCGTGCTCGTATTCCGATACATGCTGTCGCCCTTGTTCCCGAGCATTCCGTCTTTGCCGATCGAGAAGACACACACGCCCGTGAGCGGAGAGGTCTGTCCCTGGAAATCGGTGTAAGGAAGATTGGAGATCTTGTTGTCGTAGTCGCCGTCGATGCAGACGCGATACTGCTGGCCCCACGGATCGACGAAGGAATTCTTGGTCACGCCGTTGGCCGCATCCTGTGTGGCGAAGCCGCTCTTGGGATTGTTCGGGTCCGAAGCGGTCTTGCCGTCGAAGAAGACGATCGCACGGGGATTGTATTGGTTTGGCTGGCCGGGAACCTGTCCGATATTGCGGAGGATATCGAAAAGGACCTGATTGGAATTGGTGCCGTCGCCGAAGATGACGTCCATCGGGCTCTGGGCGTTGGCCAGGGTGCCGAGAGGATACTTGCCGTATTCCGTGTAGTATTGCTTCACCGCGGTCGCGATCCCGGTCACCGCCGTGCGGGCTTCGGCCTTGCGAGCTTGATCCTTCGCCACGCCAATGGCGGGGAAGAGCAGGCCCATGAGGATGGCGATAATGGTGATGACGGTCAGCAATTCGACCAGGGTGAATGCCGAGATCCGATTAGAGGGCTGGGGGCGATTGTTCATTGGAAAAACCTTTATTAAGAAGCTACTGATGAGAAGCGTGATGACAACAGAAAATCTGTCTCCACACGAAATTTCAAATCGCAGCGGTGAAATAGGGTGGCCGTCCGCGCAAGAGGAATTTTTATCTGCCGGCGGAAACGCTTCGCTGTTCGTGCGTTACGCTCGTCCTTCTGAAGAGGCGCGCGCTTGCGTCGTGCTGGTGCATGGGCTGGGTGAATACTCGGGCCGCTATGGACACGTGGCCCGCTCGCTGGTGGAACGCGGTTTTTCCGTCGTCGGCTGGGATATGCGCGGACATGGCCGATCCACCGGCACACGAGGGGATATGACCAATGACGAAGCTTTGGTGGAAGATCTGGCGGTGATCTGTGCGCGGTTTCGCCCGCAGAGGGCGCCGCTCTTTCTCTTTGCCCACAGCTTGGGCGGCCAGATCGCCCTGCGGTTTCTGGAGAAAAACGCGACGATGTGCCGTGGAGCGGTGATCGCGTCTCCCTGGTTGCGACTCGCTTTCAATCCGCCGTGGTGGAAGCTTTTGCTGGCCCGCCTGGCGATGCACGTTCGGCCGAGTTTCATTCAGGCGCGGGACATCCGCTCGGAGCGGCTCTCGCGCGATGCCGCACACCTCGCATCCTTTCCCGACCTGAATCTGCAGCACCAGTCCATCTCGGCGCGGATGTATTTTTGGGCGATTGCCGGCGGCGAACGCATCTTTGCCGAAGCCGCGTCAGTGCGCACGCCGATCCTCTTGTTGCATGGAGACAATGATCCGGTGACCTGTCATCGCGCCACTGGCGATTTTTTTCAGCGGGCGGGCAGCGCCGACAAAACGCTGCGGATTTTTCCCGGCGCCCGGCACGAGACGCACAATGAATTGGATCGTGTCCAGTTGCTGCAGGAGGTGGGGGATTGGATCGCCGCCCGGCTCGCGCCCCTCGAAAAGACGTGATTTTTCCCTTTCCTCCTGGGAGAATGTCCGTATAGTCCGCGTCCCTTTTCCTACCAAAAACGAACCCTTTTATGTCTCAACATCGCAGCCTCAAAGGCCAAAGCACCATCGCCGCGAAGCGCAACGTCCTGAAGCGTTTCGAGCGCGTCGAACTCCTCCAGCAACGTGGCCAGTACAAGCAGGGTGACAAAGTCATCGGCCTGCGCAAGACCAAGCCGAACGAGTAATCGCGCGGCGCTGCCGAGCGCTTTTGCCTGATTCTTTTCAAAACCGCCGAATGCTCGATGCGTTCGGCGGTTTTGCTTTTCCTTCTTTCACGAAAGCCACGCTGCTCCCGGTAGGTGAATTTGGGCGTCGGCGGGCAGATGCACGCCGAAATGTTCGGTCAGCACGGCCAGTAGTTCCTGCTTCGAAGCGAGCAGGCGGATGTTCGCCTGGCCGCGCCCGTCGCGGAGGATGAGCCGGTTATCGAGCAGAGTCACGCGGCCGCCATCGGGGCCGGCGCGGGCGACGAGGATGTTGCTTTTGAAATGCGATTTCGGGTGGGTGGAGGTGAACCAATTGGCCACTTCGCGGTCGATCATCGGCATCGCTTCCAAAGTGAATTCGCAGATGTCCTGCCATTCGCCGCCGAGGCAAACCTGATGGTAATAGATCGCGCCTTCCTTGATGAGTCGGCGTGGTTCGTGAGGCGTGGGTTGCACGGCGTCGAGTTCGAGTCGCAACGCGTAGGTGGGACTCATACCGCCAATCCCGACGTCCGCGAGCCAGGAGGCGCCATCGATTTCCACCCGATTGAAGAGGTGGGTGCGCGGCGGGGTGAAGTCGCGCGGGCGTTGCCAGCGCGCGCGGGCGCTGATCGGTGTGACGTCGAAGCCGAGCGCCTGCAAGACGAGCAGGAACAATCCGTTCTGCTCGAAGCAGTAGCCGCCCCGATGTTCATGAATCAGTTTGCGCTCGATCGAAGCGGGATCGAGGGAAATGCCGCGCCGGAGAAGGACATCGAGGTTTTCGAACGGAATCGTCTGCACGTGGCGGAGGATGAGGCCATTGAGTGTGGCCAGGGTCGGCTCGCGCGGGCCGGTGCAACCGATGCGGCGAAAGTAAGCGTCCAGGTCGACGGAGGGCTCTGACATTTGGGGGACGTTAGAGCATCTCGGACACTTTGCACTGTTTTGTGTTACAGGGAGGCGTTCCCAAAGAAACCTGCCCGCGAGCGACAGCTCGCTGGAGGGCCGGCGCTCCGTCGCCGCCCAAATATTGGGGCGCTGACGGAGCCTAATCATTACCCACATCTTTGCCCGTCGCTACAGATGGCGCTTCTGGGAGCGGCGATCTCCAGGTCGCCGACCCAAACCAACGCGCGCAGCGCCATTATTTGGCGTCGCTTCGCGACGCAGGGCGATCTGGAGATCGCCCCTCCCAGTGG
>Ga0068855_100007494_pt1 | contig 13211 bp, 15 predicted proteins | sample KBSCornC52_FD_66592 | JGI IMG/M metagenome (GOLD analysis project Ga0068855, IMG submission 66592) | Corn rhizosphere microbial communities from Kellogg Biological Station, Michigan, USA - KBS Corn C5-2 | ecosystem: Host-associated > Plants > Roots > Rhizosphere > Soil ... | reverse complement strand
ACCGCACCCTCACGAAGATAGGCACGGTACCGAAGATTATAGATTTCTTCTTTTTCTTCAGGCGTTTGCGCTAGACGATAGTCGACTTGATCCAACAGGTCCGAACTCCGTCCAAAGGCCGTAATAGAAGCTTCGGCCGGGGACCTCATGCTGTACTCCTAACACTTCAACAACTTACGCGAGCAGCCGAAAGATTAACAGCTTGTTAACGCAATTGCAAAGGGATCACGGCGTTAGGGTTAACTACTGCGGGCAAATACGCAAGCGATGTCGGCCCGGGCACCTCACACTTTAAGTTGCAATACCTGTTCTCAACCGTCAAGCGATCGAGCGCGAGGCAACCACCAGTAATGGTTCCTCCGGCAGCCGGCGGCCGTGCGACACGTTCAGCAGCTGGCGGATCCGTGCTGCCGGCACCGGCCGGCTGAACAGGTAGCCCTGAACTTCGCTGACCGTGCCATCGGCACTGATCAATTCCAGTTGCTCGTTGCTCTCGATGCCCTCGACCACGACCGACATGCCGAGGTCGGCCGATAGCCGCGCCACGCCGCGCAGCAACGTCAGCGGACGGTCGCTATCGATGCCTTCCAGGAAGGAGCGGTCGATCTTGACCTTTTCCAGCGGGAAATTGTGCAGATAGCTGAGGCTGGAATAGCCGGTACCGAAGTCGTCGAGCGAGATCCGCACGCCGAGCGAATGCAGTTGCGACAACACGTCGTGCGTCAGCTGCGTATTACGCAACAGCGAGGATTCGGTGATCTCGATTTCGAGCCGGTTCGCCGGCAGACCGGAAACCTCGAGCGCGTAGCGGACTTCGCTCAGCACGTCGCGCTGATGGAACTGCTGCGGCGAGAAATTGACGGCGACGCTGACGGCTTCCGGCCACTTCATGCATTCCATGCAGGCCTTGCGCAGGATCCAGCGGCCGAGGTCGACGATCAGGCCCATGTCCTCCGCGACCGGGATGATGTCGATCGGCGAGACCGTGCCGCGCACCGGATGATTCCAGCGCAGCAGCGCTTCGCAGGTCGAGATCCTGCCCGACTTCAGATTGACCAGCGGCTGGTAGTAGAGCTCGAATTCCTCGTTGGCGAGCGCCTTGCGCAGGTCCAGTTCGAGGATGCGGCGGGCTTCGACCACTTGCGCCATCTCGTCGCGGAAGAAACAGAAAGTGCCGCGGCCGTCGGCCTTGGCGCGGTACAGCGCCATGTCGGCGTTCTTCAGCAGCGTATCGGCGCTGACGCCGCGCGTGCTCATGGCGATGCCGACGCTGGCACCGATCTCGACCAGGTGATTGTCGATCTTGTAGCGCTCGCTCAGGCGATCGACGATGCGCCGGGCCAGGATGGCGGCGTCGTCGGCGGAATGGATGTTCTGCTGGAACACCACGAATTCGTCGCCGCCGAACCGCGCCACGAAATCCTCGGGCCGCAGCATCTCGCGCAGCCGTTCGGCGACCGCGCACAGCAACTGGTCGCCGCAGGGGTGACCGAGCGTGTCGTTGACCTGCTTGAACTGGTCGAGATCGACGAACAGGAGCGCCGACAATTGCTCGGCGCCCTGCTGGATCGCCAGCAGCCGCCCGATCTCGTCGCGGAAATTGACCCGGTTCGGCAGCGCCGTGAGTTCGTCGTAGCGCGCCAGGTGGCTGATGCGCGCTTCCGCATTGCGGCGTTCGGTGATGTCTTCGAGCAGCACCACCGCGCCGCCGCCGGTCATCGGCTGGAACGTCCACGACAGCGACCGGCCCCGCGTCGTGTCGGGATCGGTGGTGATCATGTCGCGTGCCTGCGTATTCTCGATCTCCGACAGGATCATCTTGCCGCTTGCGGCCGACACCGAACCAGCGACCACGCAGGCCGCGATGATGTCGGAAGCGCTGGCGCCGCGCTGAACGAGGTCGTCCGACAGGTTCATCATTTCGCTGAAGCGGTGGTTCATCACTGCCAACCGGCCGTCGGCGCGGAACATGCACAGCCCGTGCGGCATGTTGTTGAGCGCGGTATCGAACTGGCCGGCCAGCGCCGATTCACGGAAGCTCGACGTCAGCGCCTTGACGAAGATGGCGTGGAGGCTGAGGTTGATGCCCTTCAGGCCGATGAAGAACAGCGCCAGCAATATCGCGAGGCCGATATAATAGGGATCGCTGTGCAGCGCGAGCGCCAGCGACATCGGTCCGCAGGCGAGCAGCACGTGATACTGGACGAGGTTGGGCCGGCCGTAATTGCGCGCGGCCGCGCCGGCGGTGTAGCCGATGGTGACGGCGACGCACACCATATGGGCGACCGCGTCGTCGTTGCCGAAAATAGTGAGGAAGCACCAGATGCCGAGCACGGCGGCATAGACCATGGCGCCGATGGCGTAGCGCGGCTCCAGGTGCCTGGCCTGTTCGAAGCTCAGCACGGCAGTGCGGCGTTCGTATTTGCGCATCTGGAAGGCGCGGGCGGTACCGATCCCGACGATCAGCAGCACGAACGGCCACAGCAGCATGTTGCCGGTCTTCAGCGCCGTCATCACGGCGGCGGCGGCGGTGCAGACGGTGCCGACGAACATCGGCCAGAAATTCTGGCACATCGAATCGATCAGCGCGGAATAGAGCACCGGCTCGAGCTCTTCCCGACTACTTCTCTTTTTCTGGTCGACCAACTGCATCGGCAGCGCACGCGTCCTGTTGGGGTGCGTAGTTCTACCCTTTGCAGATGAAGCCTTTCTGAGGGAACATCGTTACCGATACGTTGCCGTCCGTTTCCGGTTGTGGAAATCTGCTCGAAAAATCAGCAGGCTAGGCAACGTTTGCCGAGCCCTGCGACGTTCTGGTTGCTGCCGCCCCGCTCAAGACAATAGCGGGGACCACGCCGGATCGGACGCGTAGCCCGGCGTCGGAACTTTCAATTCGTTGCGTCCGGAGATGTCGATGGTGAACAGCGACGGCCCGCCGGCGCCGCCGGCCTCGCGGAAAAACATCAGGACCCGGCCGTTCGGCGCGAACGTCGGGCCTTCATTGTGGAAGCCCGAGGTCAGGATGCGCTCGCCCGAACCGTCGGTCTTCATGATGCCGATCGAGAACTGGCCGCCGCCCTGCTTGGTGAACGCAATATAGTCGCCGCGCGGCGACCACACCGGCGTCGAATAGCTGCCCTCGCCAAAGGAGATGCGCTGCGCCGGGCCGCCGGTCGCCGGCATCACGTAGATCTGCGGCTTTCCGCCGCGGTCGGATTCGAAACAGATCTTGCTGCCGTCAGGCGCGTAGGACGGCGAGGTGTCGATTGCCGGCGTATCGGTCAGGCGGGTCGTGGTCTTCGACCGCAGGTCCATCACGAACAGGTTCGAGTTGCCGCCCTGCTGCAGGCTCATGATCACGCGCTGGCCGTCCGGCGAGAACCGCGGCGAGAACGACATGCCGGGGAAGTTGCCGACGATCTCGCGCTGCCCGGTCTCGATGTTGAACAGGTAAACCCGCGGATCGCCCTGGCCGAACTCCATATAGGTGATCTCCTGGGTCGACGGCGAGAACCGCGGCGTCAGCACCAGATCGGAGCCCTTGGTCAGGTAACGGACATTGGCGCCGTCCTGGTCCATCAGCGCCAGCCGCTTGACCCGGCGCTCCTTGGGCCCGGTCTCGTCGACGAACACCACGCGGCTGTCGAAATAGCCTTTTTCGCCGGTCAGCCGTTCGTAGATCTGGTCGGAGATGATGTGCGCGATCCGGCGCCAGTATTCCGGCGAGGTGAAATACTGCTGGCCGGTAAGCTGCTGAGCGGTGTTGACGTCCCAGAGGCGGAACTCGGCCTTGAGGCGGCCGTCGCCCTGCCGCGTCATGCGGCCAGTTACCAGCGCCTGCGCATTGATGGTCTTCCAGCTCTGGAACTGCGGCGCGGTGTCGATATTGGTGATGCGCTCGATGAAAGCGGCCTGATCGATCGGCGCGAACAATCCACTGCGCTTGAGATTGTTGGTGATGACCTGCGACACGCCGACGCCGACCTCGGCGTCGCCGGGCGTGCCCGCCACGAAATTCGGGATTGCAATCGGCAGCGGGGTGAATTCGCCCTCGGGCACGATGATGCGCTTCGGCCCCTGCGCAAACGCAGGGCGACCGCCGGCGACCGCGCCAAGCGCGGCCATTCCGGAAATGATCTGCCGGCGGCTCAGGCGGAACGGCATCTGGGGCAATCCATTCTGGTCGGTCATGACTTCAAGCCTTGCTCATATCTGTGATCGCCGCGACCGAACGTCAGGTCTTCTGTTCGGTGAAAACAGGCGCGAAATATTTCCATTCCTCGAAAAACGCCGCGGGCAGTTTATACGGCTGGCATTCGATGATCGCGCGCAACGCGCTCTCCTGATAGACGCGCAGATAAGGTGTCGCCGGCGTGCCTTCCGGGACCGGCATGCCTTCCAGCGAGCCATCGCGCTTCAGCCGGATGTTGAACACGGCTTCGGACCGCTGCGCCTCGATGCCGCCATAGGGCTTCTTCCAGCAACGCTCGACCTGCTGCTTGAACATCGCGCCCCAGGTCGCGGAATTGTCCGCCGCCGCACCCTTCGACAGGCCAAGAGCTGCATTGGAATTCAGCGTGGCGCCGGTCGCGGCCTGGCGCGTCGGGTCGCGTTTGTCGAGCAGCGCCGCGATCTGCGACTGATCGTAATGCCGTTCCACGATCTTCGGCTTTACCTCCGGCGGCTTGGCGGCGGCCTGCACGGGTTTGGGCGGCGGCTTCTTCTCTTCCTTCTTGATTGCTTCCGCGATCGGATCGGGCTTGACCGGGTCCGGCTTCTTCTCGATCGGCTTCGGCTCTTCCTTCGGCTTCTCGGCCACCTTCGGCGGATCGGGCTTTTTCTCGACCGGCTTTTCCTCGACCTTCGGCTGTGGCGTCGGCGCGGTTTCGGTGATGACGGGCGCCTTCTCGCTGACCTTGCCGACGGCGTCATCGACCGGCTTGGCTTCGGCGACCTTGTCGACCAGCGGCTTCGGGTTTTCCTTCTTGCCGGTCTTCATGCCGGCCATGATATGGGCGAGCTGATCGGGCGAGACGACGTCCACCGGGACCGAGTCTTCCGGCGTCATTTCGAGCGCGCGGGTCGAAAACGACACCATCGTCCAGCCCAGCACGAGAACGTGCAGGACAACCGACGCAACCAGTGTCTTGTCGACCTTGACCTTCACCTGACCCTTCCCGCTCCGTCGTCGGCCGTCGCCACCCTCACGAGCCCTGCTCTGGCACGATCACGATATTCGCCTTGAACCCGGCGGTCCGAATATACCCCAATAATTTCATCATATCCGTGTAACAGACGTCTTTGTCGCCGCGCAGATAGACCACGCTGTCGGCATCCGACCGGGTTTCCCGGATCGCCTTGATCTTGGGCAAGAGGTCATTGGACGAGATCAGCGTATCGCCCAGATAAAGCTCGATGTTCGAATTGCAGGCACCATTGGTGCGCTTCACCGACAGCGTCAGCGGCGGCGCATTCGAGGCCAGCGACTTGCCGCCGCTGGCAATCGGCAGATCGATGTCGATGGTCGAGGTCATCAGGGGTGCTGCGACCATGAAGATGATCAACAACACCAGCATGACGTCGACCATCGGCGTGACGTTGATTTCCGCCATGACGGCGGCGCGACGCCGGCCGCGTCCGCCACCACCCGACGAACCTGCCATGTTCATCGCCATGATATTGATCCCGCCGATCTATCCATCATACCGCCGCTCACGCCCGCTCGTCGATCTGGCGCGACAGGATGGCCGAAAACTCATCCGCAAAACCTTCCAGCCGCTGGGCCTGCCGGTTCACCTCGGAAATGAACTTATTGTAGAAAATAGTCGCCGGAATGGCGGCGATAAGGCCGATCGCGGTGGCAAACAGCGCCTCCGCGATGCCGGGCGCCACCACCGCCAGCGAGGTGTTTTTCGAGGCCGCGATCGACTGGAAGCTCGACATGATGCCCCAGACGGTTCCGAACAGGCCGACGAACGGCCCGGCGGAGCCGACGGTGGCCAGCACCAGCAGCCGCCGTTCCAGCCGCTCGACCTCGCGGGCAATGGAGACGTTCATCACTTTCTCGATCCGCATTTGCAGGCCGGCAAACGACCGTGTCTGGCTTTCGAACGAACGCTTCCATTCGCGCATCGCGGCTACGAAACATGCCGCCATCGACTGCGTCGGCTTGGCCGACAGCGCACGGTACAGTTCCTCGATCGATTGCCCGGACCAGAACGCCTGTTCGAAGCGGTCCATGGCGCGCTTGGTGCGGGAGTAGAGGATGATCTTGTCGATTGCGATCGCCCAGACCCAGACCGAGCAGGACAACAGCCCCAGCATGACCGTTTTCACGACCCAGTGCGCCTGCAGGAACAGCGCGATCAGCGACACGTCGCTGGACGCCAGTGGCAGCGCTGTCTGGGTCACGTCGGCGGACTGCGCGACGCAAGCGGTCGAAGCCGTCATTAAAAGGCTGGCCAGCACCGCGAACTGAAGGAATTTTCGAGCCACTAGATCAGATCCTCTCAACGTGTCCCAAAATTCTCCGGGGAGCCAAATCCCTATTCTTGGGAATAAGGGCTGCCGGTTCCACAGCCGCGCGTCGGGCGCGGCGGTATGCGCCAGCGCAGGAGCCTCTTTTGTGTCGATGGGGGCCCGCCGAAAGCCGGGTCCTGCATCCCCTGCCAACATGTCAAAACGAGGGCTATTCGCGCGTCATACCGCCTCCAACCAGACGCCACGCGTGGTTAACGCGAGGTTACCAAAGGGGAATTTGGCTGCCGGAAATGCAGGCGGGATGGAGGGTTAAGGCGGGTTCCCTCCGACCTCGACCGCCCTCTCCGTTATCCCCCCGCGCAGGCGGGGAATCCAGTACGCCGCGGCTTGTCGGCTCACCCATTACCGCCTCTGGAATACTGGGTTGCCCGGTCAAGCCGGGCGATGACAACTGAGCGCGGCTTCACCGTCTCGCGGCGCGATGCGCCCGAAGTTTTGCAATCAACCTCACCCTCGAAATCAGAGGGCGCAGGGAAGACCGGGTGCGCGCCGCACCCGCGGTCCCATGTGCGTGTTGCACAAGAACAGGCTGCACATGAGCATACAGGTTTGGCGGAAGCCTCCGGCCCTCCCTGCGCAATGGCTTTACGGCTTATACGAGATCGTCCTGGTGACCCTGCTTTTTGTGACACCATCGCTCTTAGGCCACGTTGGCAGCCTTTGAACTTGACGCCTGCATCGGGGCGTCGGACCCAAACGATTTCGCCGTACGTGAAGTGCCGCGCTCGTCAGTCGCGGCCTTACGTCCATCGCTTCCCTGCCCCGCGTTTGCGACGATGGCCGACGCCCCTCTGGTGAGACAGGATGGCGGGAGTTATGGATTTGATTTGCCCGACGGGGCCAGCGAAATATTTTTGCGCGGAGGGCTGGACAGGTTTTGCTGATTTGCCCGTCGTGCCATTTTGTCGCAGAGGTCGGGAGTTGCCTCGCCGGGGGAATCAAGGGTCGAAGCTCGATCTCTAACGATGTTTTCCACCGCGAAAGGCGAACGTTCAGGCCGGCAGTCCGGCCTCCGCGCAATTGACGAGCCGCGCGGGAACGCCGACCGCGGTGCATCCCGCCGGGACGTCGTGCTCGACCACCGATCCAGCGCCGATCTTGGCGAAATCGCCGATGCTGATATCGCCGAGGATCGTCGCGCCCGAGCTGATATACGCGCCGCGCCCGATTCTGGGCGCGCGGCCGGGCAACGCCTGCTTTCGGCCGATGGTGACGTTTTGCATGATCGTCACCTCGTCGCCAACGACGGCGTAGGCGCCGATGATGATGCCGGTGGCATGATCGAGAAACACCGAGGTGCGGATCGAGGCCGAGGGATGGATGCTGACTTGCAGGGTATCCGACGACAAGCTCTGCAACAGCAGCGCCAGATCGGTGCGGTCCTGATGCCAGAGCCGGTTCGACACCCGCCAGGCCTGCAGCGCGATGTAGCCCTTGTAGTTCAGAAACGGCGGCAGAAAGGTTGTGACGGCGGGATCGTGAATAGCGGTGCTCTGCAAATCGAGACTCGCCGCCTCGACCAGATCAGGCGCGGTGCGATGCGCCTCAGAAGCGAGCCGCGCGAATTGGGCGCGCTCGTCAGCGCTCTTTCCGAGCCGCTCACCGATCTGATGCGCCACCGCGCTGCCGAGATCGGCATGATCGAGAATCGCATGCGCCAGCCTTGCGCCAAACACCGGATCGCGCGCCAACGCGCTTTCGGCCTCGCCGCAAATGGAACGCCAAAGCCGGTCGGCTGACATCATTGCGTTTCCGGTCATCGCCATTCGCTCCCAGACCACGCATATATAGAGGTCCCGGGAACTGCGCCAACGCAAAGCCTCGCCAAAAAACAAACCGCCCACCTGCTTGCGCAGATGAGCGGCTGTATCCGCCGTCAGGCTTTATGGGGGCACATCGCCTGAGGGCTCAACTCTCTTTTTTTTGACGCGTTTTCTTCACGCGAACCGGAAGGCCACCCTCGGATCAAGTCCGAGGGCATGCTTCGCGCACCGAAGTATTAGCTCTGCGGCTGGTCGTTCGGCGGGGTCGGACGCGTCTTGTGCTGCGCCATGAACTGGTCGAACTCTTCCTTGTCCTTGGCGTGGCGCAGGCGGTCGAGGAAATTCCTGAACTCGACCTGTTCCTCTTCGAGGCGCTGAAGGGTCTCGGTGCGGTATTCGTCGAAGGCGCGGTTACCGCTCGACTGCGGACCGAAGCCCCCGAAGCCGAAGCCACGGCGCTCCATGCGACCGCGCATCCGCTCCATCTTGTACTGCATCCGCTCCATCTTGTTCGCCCAGCGATCCTGATGACTCCAGCAACCCATTTTTCTGCTCCCGAGTGTGAAAAAGAGAAGGGCAAGTCCGACCGGCCACCAGATGATGAAGCCGAGGATGGTCACGGCGATCCAGCCGGGATGCCAGGGGCTATCAAGCATATGCGGGCGGTAAGGCTCTTCGTTCGGGCCGCGCCATCGATTGACATCTGCGGTGTAGGCCATTTCCCTCTCCATGACGGCTTCACGCCGTTGTGAATGTAAATAACATTTACATACCTAAACCATCCAGCGGTTTTGTCAAGCCGGGCGCAAACCGCGCCCGCTAAATTATTTTGGGGTGCCCCACGGTCCAGCCGGGGGTACCGGCGGCGGACCTGGCGGTTTCGGGTCGGCTTTCGCCGCCTCAGGCCGGCGTTCGGTCGGGAAGCCGAGGCCGCGCAGGTAGATCAGCACTTCGGCTTCCAGCAGATCTTCCGGCGACATCGGCAGTTTGCGCCGCGCCGCGTCACCGCGGCCGAACAGCGACGCCACGCCGTGCGCCATCGACCAGATGTGCAGCGCCATCATCATCGCCGGCGGCCTTGGCGTGCCCGGCGGCGCCAGCGCAGCCAGCCTTTCAGCGGCAGCGCGGATAATGCCGAAAGCGCGCTCGCTGGCGGCCATCAGGGTCGGATTGGCATCGACCGGAAGCCCGGATTCGAACATCGCCGAATAGAACGCGGGCTCGTTGCGGGCAAACGCCAGATAGGCCTTGCCGACCCGCTCGAACGCCGTGACCGTGTCGGGGCGGCCGTCGTCCCAGGCCTGCGTCAGCAACGCCTCGAACTGCTCGAAGCCGCGCTGCGCAATCGAGGACAGCAATTCGTCGCGATCACGGAAATGCCGGTAGGGCGCCGCTGGGCTGACGCCCGCCATCCGCGCCGCGTCGGCGAAGGTGAAACCGGCAGCACCCTTCTCGGCGATCAGGCCGAGGGCTGCCTGCAGCAACGCCTCCTTCAGATTGCCGTGATGATAGCCGCGCTCGGCGCGGCGCGTTTCCTTGCGCCAGCTCATGTGAAAGGCTTTTACATGAACCGGCCGAAAACGCTACGGTTTTGAACCGCTCTCCTCCGACGTTCACCAGGCTTAACGGAGCTTTTTGGAGATTAACGAAGCCTTGAAGTTAGCGAAGCCTTGAAGTTAGCGAAGCCTTGCCCTGCCCGGCAGGTCCTCGAAAGCCCCGGCGGCCTGATGGAACTCTTCGGCGTAATCCGTCATCTCGTGCACCTGGCGAATTTCGATGATCTCGTTCGCCGAAGCCGGGCATTGGCTGGCCCAGGCGATCGCGGCTTCGCGAGAGGCGACGTCGATCATCCAGTAGCCGCCGAGCACCTCCTTGGCCTCGGTGAACGGGCCGTCGGTCACGACAGGTTTACCTGAAGCAAACGACACCCGCGCGCCCATCGACGGCGGATGCAAGCCGTCGAGCGTAATCAGCACGCCGGCATCCTTCAGGGCCTCGTTGTATTTCATCATCGCCTTCATCCGCTCGGGATCGAGTTCGACGTCCGGCGACGCGGTCTCGTAGCCAAGGGGGATCATCAGCATCATGAATCGCATGGCGGAGTGTCCTTGTTCGTACTCGGTGTCATTCCGGGATGGTCCGAAGGACCAGACCTCAGGGGTGCAATTGCACCCCGGGGAAGTTCGAGATTCTCCGATGTGCAATTGCACATCGCGGTTCGATGCTGCGCATCGCCCCGGAATGACGTGGAATTATTTCTTCCCCGCCTGCGCCCGCAAGCGTTCTTCCTGCTCGCGCAATTCGGGAGTCAGCGCTTCGCCAAAATCCTCGGCCGAAAATACCTGGCGGATCTCGATCTCGTCGCCGGCGCCGAACGGCGCGCGCTTCATCCAGGCGATTGCTTCGTCCAGCGACCCGGTCTTGATCAGCCAGAAGCCGGCGATGAGGTCGCCGCTCAGCGCGAACGGACCATTTGTCGCAGCGCCCTGCGCGCCCGAATATTTGATCCGCGCGCCCTTCGAGGTTGGATGCAGGCCCTCGCCCGCCTCCATGACACCGGCTTTCACCATCTCCTCGTTGAACTTGCCCATCGCGGTCAGCAATTCCGTGGAGGGCATGACGCCGGCTTCGGAATCCCTGCTCGCCTTTACAATCACCATAAATCGCATCGTCACGCTCCGTTTGCGGTCGCATCAGGCCGGATATTGCCTGATCTCGTCAACTGGACGAACGGCACTCTGCGGCGCCGACATGTCAGATGAAATTATTTTGAAGGTAATTGCGAATGGGCGGCCCGGCAAATCCGGACAGATCGACGTTGGAATATCGCGGGGCCGGCGGCGATAGGATTTGCATGGACGACAACGGAGCAATCGCCATGTCTCTCTCGTCATGCCTGAAAATGATCGGCCTCGCCGCAGCGATCCTCGCCGGGCCCATCGCCGCTGCAGATGCGGAAATCGTCACCATACGCTCGCAGATCGACGCCGGGATCAAGCCGTGGCCGGCGCCCAGGGGTCACCGCCAGCCACACCTCGCCGACGTTGCACCTGATACGAAGCAGCAAGCGGATCGCAGCGACGATCTGCTGGACATCGAAATCGATCGCAAGCTCAGGATCTGCCGCGGCTGCTGACCGCGGCAATCAATCAATCGTGAATCCGACCGCCGCTTGTTTGATCTCATCGCGCACCGACATTGGAATATCGCAACGCCTGCGACGATAGATACGGCAACGTCACAACAGAGCCAACGTCATGTCTCTCTCATCACGCCTGAAAGCGCTCGGCGTTGCCGCGGCGATCCTCGCAGGCGCCGTTGCCGCCGCGCAGGTGGAAGTCATCGCATCGGAGTTTGAGGCAAGCCCGGCCGTCAACGCCGTCATCAAGGTGCGACCGGCGCCGATCGGTCATCGCCGACCGCCTGCCGGCGATATGCTGCACGATGTCCGACAGGATGCCGTTGTACAGGATGCCGTTGCCAGGAACGAAGAAGAGTTCGATCGCAGGTTCGGCATGTGCCGCCGCTGCTGACGCAGCCGCAGCGAATCAACTTTCGCTCTGCCTGACGAAGGCTCCGTTTTCGTAAGTCGCGCCGAAATAGACCTCGATGCGCTTCACCCTGTCGCCCTGGAAGACGAAGAACTCGGTATTGCGAAAGCGCTTGCCGGCTTTGGCGACGCAGAGGTAGGTGACGAAAGCCTCGTCGCCTTCGACCAGTATCCGCTCCAGTTCGTTCCGCTCGATCCAGTCGCTGTTCTTCCAGCACCGTTCGAAGTAGGTCGGCTTGTCGATGTTGTCGTCATAGGGACTGGTAAAGCGGAAATCCTCGCTCAGCGCCTCTTCGACCCGCTCGCGGTCGCCGGCGAGATAGGCCGCAAAGATGGCGCGGATGGTATCCGCCCGGTTTGCCGTTCCCATCTACTTCTCCTCCGGTACCGGGTCGCCGAGAGTGACCGAGTTCGGCGTAAGCGGAATGTCGTTGTCATACAGCGCAATCAGCGCCTTCCAGCAGAACGACGACAAGGAGTGAAAATGCAGCGTCAAGGACATGGAAACTCCCGGTTTTGTGACAAGACGAACCGTGGTGTGGTCCGCCGACATCGATCGGATGATTTTCGACCGGTCAACGCACATTCGTCTCAATCCTTCGCGCGCGCAGCATGACCTTTGGCGTTGGAGCGCCTAAGCTCTACCCTGCGGCGATCGTCCGGCACCGCACACGCCAAAACTGATTCCGGATCGGGGAGTATCGCGTCATGTCGGGATTGCTCATCAACCTGCTCATCCAGATCGTCAGCGGCGCCATCGGCGGCAATGTCGCCGCGGGGGCGGCCAAGAACATCGATCTCGGCACGCTCGGCAACACGCTCGCGGGCGCCATCGGCGGCGGCGCCGGTGGACAGATCCTCGGCATGCTGATCCCGCTGCTGGCGAATTCGGCTTCGACGCCGGATATCGGCAGCATCGTCGGCCAGGTCGCCGGTGGCGGCGTGGCGGGCGCCGTTCTTACCGCGATCGTCGGCGCCCTCAAGAACAAGACGGCCTGAACCATCGGCCATCGCTAGCGGGGCCGCCCGCGGCCCTGACCCGGGTCCGCGCACGACGCGGCCCGGACAAGGAAGTCGTGCGCCAGCAAGGCCGGGACTCGGCGCGGGGCATGGGCTATAGGGTCGCGAAACTCAGATGTCGCGAACGGATCCCCCATGCCCCCCTCCCCGCAGAAAACAGCCCTCGTCACCGGCGCCGCGCGCGGCATTGGGCTCGCGACAGCGAAACGGTTTCTGACTGACGGCTGGCGCGTGGCGCTATTGGATATCGAGGGCGAATTGCTGGATCGCGCGGTCGCTGATCTCGCCAATCCGGAAAACACGCTGGCGCTGCACTGCGACGTCTCGAACAGCAAAGC
>Ga0068855_100007493_pt1 | contig 13213 bp, 11 predicted proteins | sample KBSCornC52_FD_66592 | JGI IMG/M metagenome (GOLD analysis project Ga0068855, IMG submission 66592) | Corn rhizosphere microbial communities from Kellogg Biological Station, Michigan, USA - KBS Corn C5-2 | ecosystem: Host-associated > Plants > Roots > Rhizosphere > Soil ... | reverse complement strand
TTGGACTTAGCGTAGGGGAGTCCCTTTCTAGTACATAGTGGGCGTGGCAAGCATTGAGTTTAAGTCTGGGGAGTCACTTCGCAGTTAATAGCGGAAGGCCCGGCTATCGACCGGGCCTTGTTTAATTCCTTAATTTAAGGATATCAGGTGGAACATAACTCGTGTCACATGATTCGTATGTTCGGAAGGTGCTTTGTTGGTGTGACTTGGCGAGTTTTCCATAGGGCTGGGGACTTGACAGCTTCGGAACGCAGGAGGCTGTGTATGAGGTTGAACTTCGGTTGGGCTTTTCTGCTTGCATTGGCTTCGACGACCTTGTGCCCCACGCAAGCTATTGCTCAGATCGTTGTGTCCCCTGGGACAGCTGCCATCCCAGGTAACCCCCCAAAGGCACCATCCTTCGATGTCGTTTCAATCCGTCCGCGTGAGTGCAAGCCGGGAGTATTTGCTCACACCATGTTTACTCCGGACGGATTTACGTCGACGAATACACCGTTGTATGTCGTTCTGATAGTTGCGTACGAGTTGCGTGACCCCACACTGTTGGGGATCCAGCCCGGAGGACACCTTAGCCGAATACCGGGTGCACCCGAGTGGACCTATTCCGATTGTTACGATATTCAGGCGAAGATGGCGGATTCCGATATTGCAGAACTGAATACATTCGGCAGGGAGCAGAGGGCTGCCCGGCTGCAATTGATGTTACAGGCGCTACTTGCCGATCGATTCAACCTGACTGTCCATAATGAGACCAAGGATGTTCCGGCCTTTGACTTAGTAGTTGTGAGCCGCGGCCCTAAGAACATGAAGAAGGAGTCTGACAGCGAGCCGCCGACTCTTGCATGGCAGGGACGGACTCATCTAGCGGCGCATGCCTTACCGTTTACGGACCTTGCGAATCCGATCCTAACGGGCAGAATGGGATCTCCTGTGGCTGACAAGACGGGGCTGATCGGCAAATACGATTTCACCTTGGATTGGTCGCCTGAGACGGCGAATGGAGCCGGTCGGGAGAGCGACAATACTCCTGCGCCAATGCCCTCTGGACCGTCGATCTTCACGGCGCTGCAGGAGCAGCTTGGGCTGAAGCTGAAACCCACAAAAGTTCCGATGGAAAGTATCGTCATCGATCACATTGAACGTCCTTCGGAGAATTAGGCTCGGGGTCGCTGTCGCCCGCATTACGGATTTTCTACCACCCGCGCGTTCTGAGGAAGAGCTAATGTCGAAAGCAATTGTGCGGATTCGATTTCGTGGCGCGTTGCTTGCCGCAATTGTGGCTTTATCCGCGGGCGCCGCATGGTCGCAGCCTAATCCACCCAGCTCTGTGGTTGACCCGGAAGCTGGCGCGGGCCCTGCAGGAAGCGCGGTTGCGCCGCTTCGATTCGATGTGGTCTCCATTCGGCGGGTGACCGTACCTTCTGATCACTCTGCGATCCAGTCGCAACCGGACGGCGACAGCATCGCCATCACAAACCTGGCGCTGAAGTGGGTGATCGAATTTGCCTATGACTTTCAGCGACCCGACCTCGTTTCGGGCCTGCCGGACTGGGCGATCAATGAGAACTACGACATCATCGCAAAGGTGAGCGAGCCGGACCTGCCAAAATTCCGCAAGCTGGATCAAGCGCAACGTCGGGCAATGTTACGTCAGTTGCTTCACGACCGTTTCCAGTTGGAGGCGCACACCGCGCCAAAGGAGATCCCGGTCTATGCGCTGACGGTGGCGAAGAATGGACCGAAGCTGAAAGAGGCCAGGCCAGGCGAGACGTACGTGAATGGCGCCCGGAATGGAGACGGGGGTCTCGCCGGAGCGGGGACCATCACGCCGAGTTCGAAAGGCCTGGTAGGCCAGGGTGCAGAGATACGGCAGCTCGTGGTGTTATTGTCCAGGCTTCAACTCGGTCGGCAGGTGGTTGATCGTACTGGCCTGAAGGGCCGGTACGACTTTGTGCTGCAGTTCTCGCCGACTGAGGCGATGCGCCCGGTTATTAACGGGCAACAGCTACCACCCTCGCCCGAGCAGGAGGCGATGCCCTCCGTTTTCACCGCCGTACAGGAGCAACTCGGATTGCGGCTGGAGCCAGCAAAGGCAATGGTGGAAGGGCTGATCGTCGATCATCTGGAGCGGCCCTCGGAGAATTAGGTTCTGATGCAGCTTTCGCACGCACTATGGACTTTCTCAGGGCCGCCGAATCTGAGAAACTGGTACATATGACCACCACAGCCACCAAGGTCCTCTCGGACCGGATTAACCGGATTGAAGTATCTGCCACGATGGCCATCACCGCCGAGGCGCTGAAGATGCAGGCGGCCGGCATCGACCTCGCCAACTTCGGCGCGGGCGAGCCGCACTTCGCCACGCCCGAGCACATTAAGCGGGCCGCCATCGAGGCCATCGAACAGAACTTCTCGAAGTACACGGCGGTCGCCGGTGTGCCGCAGGTGCGTAGGGCCGTGGTGGAGCGCCATGCTACGGACTTCGGCTCCAACTACACGGTTGAGGAGTGCGTCTTCACGACGGGCGGCAAGCTGGCGCTGTTCAATGCCATCCAGGTGCTGGTCGATCACGGCGACGAAGTAATTCTTCCTGTTCCGTATTGGGTGAGCTTCAAGGACATCATCCAGTACGCCGGCGGTGTTCCGGTGTTTGTGGAGGGCCGCGAGGCGGAAGACTTCCGCATTACAGCACAGAGCATTGAAGCTGCGATTACGCCGCGAACCAAGGCCATCATCCTGAATACACCTTCGAATCCTTCGGGCGCGGTGGTCTCTCCGGCGGACCTGGAGGCGATTGTGCGGCTGGCACATTCGCGCGGCATCTACGTGCTGCTGGATGAGTGCTACGTCTACCTGACCTACACGGGCGCCGCAGTGAGTGGCGGCTCGTTTACGGATTGCAAGGACCACGTTGTGATCCTGGGATCCCTCTCGAAGACCTATGCCATGACCGGGTGGCGTGCTGGTTTTGCGCTGGGGCCGAAACAGATCATCGGCGCCATGAGCAAGCTGCAGTCGCAAAGCACGTCCAACACTGCGAGCGTGGTGCAGAAAGCGGCCATCGCCGCCTTAGCCGGTCCGCAGGAATGCGTCGCGGAGATGCGGGCGGATTACCTGCGGCTACGCGATCAGACCTTGGCCGGATTCAAGACAATTCCGGGACTGACCTGCACGGTTCCGCAGGGAGCGTTCTACGTTTATCCCAACATCGGCTCTTTCCTCGGCAAGGGCGGCATCAGGACAGCGGCGGAGCTGGCTTCAAAGCTGCTGACCGAGGCGCACGTGGTCGTGGTTCCGGGTGAAGCCTTTGGCACGACCGAGCACATCCGGCTCTCCTATGCGGTTTCATCCGCCGAGGTAGAGAAGGGCATTACGCGCATGCGCGAGTTCTTCCAGAAGCTTGGCTAATTGCGCACAGAAGTACCTGGCTGTATGTCGCCGGTCATACCACGCCAGCGACATCGTACTGTTACGGGGCACATTGCTCTAACATTGAGAGATATGGACTCACCAAGCAGTTCGGCGCCCCGTTTTGCGCCTGTGATTCTGGCGGGCGGGAGCGGAACGCGATTCTGGCCCAGAAGCCGGCAGGCACGTGCCAAGCAGGTGCTGGCTCTCGACGGCGAGCGCACAATGATCCAGAAGACGATTGACCGGCTTCACTTGCTCGCGAGCCCCAAGGATGTGTGGGTCATCACCAATGGGTTGCTGGAAGAGACGATTGCGCAGCAGTTGCCTGAAGTGCCACGCGAGAACATCCTCAGTGAGCCTGCGGCGCGCAATACTGCGCCGGCCTGCGCATTGGCGGCTTTTCTGCTGGAGCCCAAGGCTCCGGATACCGTCATCGGGGTTTTTCCCTCAGACCATGTGATCAGCGATGTGGAGCGGTTTGCCGAGGTGATTCGCGCGGGTATTGAGCTGGCAGCGAGTGGCGAAAAGATCATCGTGCTCGGTGTGCCGGCGACGCGGCCGGAAACAGGCTACGGATACATTGAGCAGGGCGAGGTCGTCCGCGAGGGCAGCGTTCCCGTCCGCCGCGTGAGGCGCTTCACGGAGAAGCCAAATCATCGGCTCGCCCAGGAGTTCCTGGCCGCGGGCAATTACGCATGGAATGGGGGGATCTTCCTCTGGACGGCGCGAACGCTGGCGAATGCAATCCGCGAGCATCGCCCGGCCATGGCACCGCTGCTTGAGAAGATTGCCGCTGCGCATGGAACGCCGGAGTTCGATCAGGTGTTTGCCCAGCTTTACCCCCAGTGCGAAAACATCAGCATCGACTACGCCGTGCTGGAGCCTCGTTCGGCGAAAGGCGAGGTGAAATCGGAGATCTACTGCCTTCCGGCCGATTTTTGCTGGAATGACATCGGCTGCTGGGGATCGTTGCATGAGCACCTGACCGAAGGCACCATGGAGAACAAGATCGACGCCACTGATCCGGTCCATTGCACCATTGATGCGGAGCGGAACTATGTGTACGCGCCCGGTAAAGTGGTGGCGCTGGTCGGAGTCAACGATCTCGTGGTGGTGGATACAGGAGACTGCCTGCTGATTACGGCGAGGGAGCGATCGCAGGACGTGGGGAAGGTGGTCAGCGAGTTGAAGAAGTGCGGGCGCGAGGGGCTGGTATAGCGCGTTCCATCTGGGCGCGGTGAAGGGAATTGCATGGCAGAGACGACCTCAGTGGTGAAGTTTGGCACCGATGGCTGGCGGGGCATCATCGCGGACGACTTCACGTATGAGAATGTGCGGGTGGCAGCGCGCGCCATCGCACAGTATGTGCTGAACCATGAGGACCCCAAAAAAGGAATTTGCATCGGCTATGACACGCGATTCGGGTCCAGATCGTTTGCCCGGGTGGCAGCGGAGGTCTTTTCGAAAGCGGGGATCAAGGTAGCTCTGGCATCGGAGATTACGCCCACCCCGGCGCTCTCGTACGCGGTGCGCGAGCGCCACGCAGCCGGCGGCGTGATGATCACCTCCAGCCACAATCCGGCGGAGTGGAACGGGGTGAAGTACAAGGCGAGCTACGGCGGCTCGGGCCGGCCGTCGATCATGTCCTCGATCGAGAGTTATCTGGGGAAGGCGCTGCCGGATGCGGAGAAGAAAGGAAAGATCGAAGAGGTCAACTTCAATCCGGAATACGTCACAGCGATTGCGCGGTTCGTCGATCTGGAGGCGATTCAGCGTTCGGGCTATAAGTTTCTAATCGACAGCATGTATGGGTGCGGGCGGGGAATACTGGCCTCCATCTTCCGGCGCTTAGACGTGCCGTTTGTGGAGATTCGCAGCGAGTTGAACCCGGCGTTTCCCGGGATCAATCCCGAGCCGATTCTGCCGCACATCAAAGCGGCCCAGGAAGCAGTGGTACGGGAGAAGTGCGACGCTGGCCTCATCACGGATGGCGACGCAGATCGCATCGGCGCAGTGGACGAGCACGGAAATGTGGTGGATGCACACAAGATCTATGCGGTGCTGTTGAACTGGGTTCTCGAACGTAAGAAGTGGCCGGGGGACATCACCCGTGCCTTCAATACCACCAAGATGCTGGACCGCATTGCGGCAAAGCACGGCCGCGATCTGCATGAGCACGGCATCGGTTTCAAGTATGTCTGCGACCTGATGCTTGAGGGCAACATCCTGATGGGCGGCGAGGAATCGGGCGGAATCGGGATCAGCAGGCACCTGCCGGAGCGCGATGGCCTGCTGAACTCGTTGCTAATTGCCAATGTGATGGCGGACGAGAAGAAGACGCTCGGACAGTTGGTGGCCGCGCTGCAGGGGGAGTTCGGAGAGCACCAGTACGGGCGCGTCGACATGCATATCGACGATGCACTGAAGCAATCAGCAATCCAGCGCGCCGGGGCCATGAAACCGGGGGACGTGATGGCCGGAATGCAGGTATTGCGGACAGAATCGCTGGATGGAATCAAGTTCTTCCTGGAGAACCCTGCGTGCGCCGGGAAGGCGAATGCCGCCGAGACGTGGCTGCTGCTCCGTGCTTCCGGTACGGAGCCGCTGTTGCGCGTTTATTGCGAGAGCTGCTCTACAGATTCGGTGGAGAAAATTCTGAAGCAGGCACGGGATTTTGTGCTGGCCGGGAGAGCATCGTAGTGCAGATGGTCTCCGGCGCAGTGCTGGTACAAACACAGGCGCTGCTCTTCGACATGGACGGCGTGCTGGTTAGCTCCATTGGATCCGTGGAGCGCTGCTGGAAGCGTTGGGCCAAGCTCTACCACGTTCCCGAGGCTCAGGGACTGCAGGTGCCGCACGGCGCGCGCGCGGTGGATATCGTCCGCATGCTGAAGCCTGAATTTGACGATGCTGAAATAGCAGAGGGCCTGCGTGTGATTGAGGACATGGAGATCGAAGACACCGGCGACCTGAGGGTACTGCCGGGCGCCAAGGCGCTGCTCTCGTCTCTTCCTGCGGAGCGCTGGGCGATTGTCACTTCGGCCACTCGGCGACTTGCCTTTGCGAGATTGTCGGCTGCGGGTCTGCCAGTGCCGGAAAGGCTGATCGCAGGGGATATGGTCCTCCGCGGCAAGCCGGACCCCGAGCCTTACCGGCGAGGAGCGGAACTGCTGGGGATCAGTCCGGCAGAGTGCATTGTGGTGGAGGACGCTCCGTCAGGCGTAGGCGCCGGATTGGCTGCAGAATCGCGCGTTCTCGGCATCCTCAGCACGCATGCGATGGAGGATCTGCGGCAGGCGACTTGGATCGCCGAGTCGCTGGAACGGGTGCTGGCGTGTCCGGCGTCCGGCAGACTGGAGCTTCAGATCCTTCCAGCGCGATAACACGACCAGCCCCTGCAGAAAATGTGCCGGAGTCCGCAAGCGAACTCCGGCAAAGGAGGGGTGATGTCCTGCCGCTGTTCGGATCTGCAGCAGGGATTTTGCCCGGTTCAGAAGTGCACCGGAAGTCAAAATCTGAGAAATCACAAGGCAGAACATGCGGAGATTTGAAGAACTATCCGCAAATTAAGACACAGTGCCCTCGTACCGCCAGTTCGCTTTCGTAAACACAGATTGTGCTGGATAGTTGCGGAGCCGGACCCGTGCAACGTGGCTCTAAATTGAAGTATTCAAAACCAAGAGCTTGCGGACTCAACCGCGCCGAAGCAGCTTCTTTTCGGCGAGCTTCAGATCGGCTTCTGTATCGATGCCGAGGGTATCGAACTCGGCCGGTTCGACATAGAGGTGAATCCCGTTTTCAAGGAAACGTAACTGCTCCAGCCGTTCGGACCGTTCCAGAGGACTGACCGGAAGCGCCGGAAAGCGCTCGAGCGCAGCTTTGCGGTAGGCATAAAGTCCAATGTGCTTCCAGTATTGTGCGGTACGTGGTTCACCGGTAAGAGCAGCATCGCGGTCGTACGGAATGGATGCGCGGGAGAAATACAAGGCGCGACCATCGGCTGCCGTCACCACTTTCACAGCGTTGGGATTGTCGACGTTCTCCGGAGTGCAGCGGACTTTGACAGTAGTGACCTCAACGTGCGGCATGGCGAAGGGCTTCAGCAGAGCCCGAATGTGTTCGGAGCGGACGAAGGGCTCATCGCCCTGAATATTCACGTAGATCTCCGCCGGGTATTGGCGCGAGATGGCATGAATTCGGTCGGTTCCGCTGGGGAGGCTTGGAGAGGTTATCTCGCACGCCACGCCTATCTGGCGGCAGGTGGCTGCGACCTCTTCGGAATCGGCCGCCACGACGATCGACTCGAGTTCAGGGCAGTGCCGTGCCGCCTCAACGACCCAGGCCAGAAGCGGCTTGCCGGCGATCTCGCGCAACACCTTCCGCGGCAGGCGAGTGGATGCCAGTCTTGCTGGGATGACGCCGAGGATGCGGATGGGGGTGGGCATCGGGGCCGAGCGGGGGAGTCAGCGCGGCGCTTCACTCCGCCCTCCCTTTCACGTATCATAGCTAAGTTGCGCCTTCGAGTCCCTTCCCGGGGTTTGGGTGCATCTCCTTGCCTCTGCGATTTGCCTGCTGGGATGTTGCAGCCCGGCGATACACCCGGCGGTGTAGCTCAGATGGTTAGAGCGACGGACTCATAACCCGTAGGTCAGTGGTTCGATTCCACTCACCGCCACCAAGCAAAACAACTCAGATTTCTATGCTCGTGCAGGCTTTGCCCGCTGGAGTATGATTTTGGATACCGGCCCGAAGGCTGGGCGCGTCTAACGAACACGCCTGTGCTCCGGTGCATGTCTGTCGTTCTGGGGGTGTTCCCGCTCTATGCCAAAGATTTCCAAGATCCTGGTGCTCGCAGTCTCTCTCGCCCTGGTGCTTACCGTTTTTCTCGGGGTACGGCTTAACGGAGTCAGCGCGGCGACCGAGGACCAGGATGGCGCGTATCGGCAGATCAATGTCTACGCTGAAGTGCTGCAAAAGATCCAGACGGCGTATGTGGTCGAACCGAATATTCCCGACGTCACCAATGGGGCGCTCCGCGGTCTGCTCGAGTCCCTGGACTCGGATTCCAGCTATTTGACGCCGGAAGACAATAAACTGCTGAAATCGAGGATGGTGGTCTCGCCCAAGGCGGCCCAGGTGGGCATCAATGTCTCCAAGCGATACGGATACGCCATCGTCGTTTCGGTGCTGCCGGGTAGCCCGGCTGATCGAGCTGGGTTGGCGGACGGCGATTACCTGGAGTCCATTGACGGGCACGATACACACGATCTGTCCTTGGCGATGATCCAGCGCATGCTGGAAGGTGCGCCCGGCAGCGCCTTGAATGTGGGTGTGATTCGGGGTGGGAAGAATGAGCCGGATCGAATTGCAATGGGCCGGGCCGTGGTGAACGTTCCTCCGGTATCGGAGAGTTTGTATGAGAACTCGACCATCCTGTATCTGAAACCGGAGGTCCTGGATCGCGAGCATGTTCAGGAGATCGAGGCCAAGCTGAAGGGTATGCAGAAGTCGGGCAGCCGGAAGGTACTGCTAGACCTGCGCGATGTGGCCTCTGGTGAGACCTCCGAAGGCACTCGGCTGGCAAACCTGCTACTGAAGAGTGGCACGATTGCCACACTCGAGGGTCAGAAATTTCCAAAGCAGGTATTTACCGCCGACCCGGCGAAGGCAATCCAGCCGACGGCGCCTCTAGTCGTACTTGTGAATCGCGGGACAGCCGGGCCGGCAGAGATTGTGGCCGGGGCGTTACTGGACAACAAGCGCGCCGATCTCGTGGGCGAGAAGACGTTTGGTGAGGGTGGAGAGCAGAAGACATTCGAGCTGCCCAACGGCGGCGCGCTCATTCTCACGGTCGCGAAGTACTCCTCGCCTTCAGGCAAGAAGCTGGAGGAAGAGGGCGTGACTCCGAATGTCGTGGTCGCCTCGGCAGGAGATCAGATTGAAATGGTGAATGACGATGCCGGGCCCAACCAGGCAGCGGCTGCGCCAATCAAGAAGCCTACCCTGCAGACGGATGATCAGCTGATGAAAGCGCTGGAAATCCTGAAGAACAAAAACGCCTAATGGCCGTAGAAATTACCTGGTTGAGGTCGCCTCGTCCTTGTAGAAGCCGGCGATCTGTCGCGCATATTGCTGTTCCACAACGCGGCGTTTGAGCTTCATGCTGGGCGTCAGTTCGCCGGTTTCAATCGACCACTCCTCAGGAACAACTGCGAGTCGTTTGATCGTCTCAAATGGAGCGAGCGTGGCGTTCACTTCATCCACGATGCGGCGGTACCGCGCGATCACCTGTTCGATCGAAACCAGCTGCTGGCGATCGGTGAAGTCAACTCCCTTGATCTTCGCCCAACCTTCCAACGTGGCGAAATTGGGAGAGATCAGAACGCATGCGAACTTGTGCTTGTCGCCAACCAAAGCCGCATTGGCGACGAGTGCATGAGCCTTCAGCTTGTTCTCGATCGGCTGCGGAGCAATCAGCTTGCCCCCGCTGGTTTTCAGCAGCTCCTTTTTGCGGTCGGTGATGTAGAGGAAGCCGTCCTCGTCCATGGATGCGATGTCGCCGGTACGCAGCCAGCCATCCGGAGTGAACGCCTCGGCAGTTTCATGAGGCTTGTTCCAGTAGCCCTGGAAGACAGACGGTCCGCGGACCTCCAACTCGCCGTCTTCGGCCAGGCGCACCTCGACATTCTTGAGCACCGGCCCAACGGAGCCGATACGGTATCTCTCGCGTGTGTTGAGCGAGATGACCGGCGAGGTCTCTGTTAGTCCGTAGCCCTCGAGAATGCGAATGCCCACATCCGCGAACCAGCCGGCTGTGTCGATGCCCAGCGGGGCGCCTCCGGAGACGAACGTTCCCACTCGTCCACCAAAGGCTTCATGAATTTTTGAGAACACCAGCTTGTCAGCGAGTCTCCAGCTTATGGCGCTAGGTGTCTTGCCGGCTGCGGTCTGGGTTCGATGCGCTTTCCCGACATTCAGTGCCCAGTTCAGGATGCGTTTCTTTGTTCCGTGGCTCTTGCCTTCAACGCCCTGGCGGATCTTTTCAAACACGCGCGGGACTCCGACAAAGATGGTTGGGCGGACAGCTTGCATCGCATGACGCAGGGCATCGATCTTCGGGCAGTAGGCGACGGTTACTCCCTGCAGCATCAGGGCATAATCCAGATGACGCGCGGTTACGTGCGAGAGCGGAAGGAAAGAAATGCAGGAGTCTTTTTCTCCAAAGCCGAAAGGAGCCGTGGAAAGGGTGAAATTGCTGACGAGATTGCCGTGGGTCAACATGACGCCCTTAGGCTCGCCGGTCGTGCCTGAGGTATAGATGATCGTCGCGAGGTCACTAGGCTGCACACTTTGGCTCTGTGCGTTGAAAGCGGCGTCAGGGATCTGGATCTCACCAGCGCGAGCCACGAGGGAAGAGAAGCTCTCTGCATTGGGAAAATTCCCTTCTTCCATGACCACAACATGCTCGAGCGCGGGAAGTTCACCTGCTGCGCAGAGCTTGTCGTACTGTTCTCGCGTGGAGACCGCGACAACCTTGGCTGCGGAGTCGCGCAGCATATAGCCGATCTGTTCCGGGGTCAGCGTCATGTAGAGCGGTACGTCCACTGCCCCGAGCGCGAGCACGGCGAAGTCGACCACGGGCCACTCCCAGCGGTTCTCGCTGAGTAGTGCGACTCGGTCACCTTTGCCGATGCCCCATCCGCTGAGTACAGCGGCGAAGGCTCGGACGCGCCGGTAGGCCTCTGCGGCCGAAATCGGGTTCCATGCTCCGCTCGCCTCCTGGTACAGCCACGCTGTCTTCTCTCCCCGATCGGCCATTGCCAAGAACGCGCCGTTCACGGTTTGTACGTCTTGCATGCTCTCTCCTGGTTAGCTTTGTGTAGACCGTGAGCGCTGCCGCACCTCTTCGCGACTTTAGCAACACACTCCATCTGCTCCACTGGAACTGGTGCGTAGATTACCAAGTGCAGCCGTAAAGCTCGAACAGCTGGACCGAGGTGGTGCAGAAATAGGAAAAAGATTGGTTTGACTCCGACTTTCCCTTCCGGCATACTTGATAGAGTGTCTCTGCCTCCGGGCGGAGCCTGGTCACATTTCACCACGGCCGAACGGCTCATCCAGCCAGCGATTTCTATCCAGGCAATCAAGGGTGGGTTCAGTGCGTCAGCACTGCAGGGTTCGCGCGGTGGGAGACGAGGAAACATGCCTAAGAAGCTGTCAAAGAACATTGCAAAGGCGCGTGCATTGGTTGAACCACGCCCTTATACCCTGACCGACGCTGTCCCCCTGCTGCAAAAGGCCAAGTATGCGAAGTTCGACGAAACCGTCGACCTGACGATGCGCTTGGGTGTGGATCCAAAACATGCCGACCAGATGGTGCGCGGTACGGTGGTGCTGCCGCATGGTCTCGGTAAGTCGAAGACGGTAGCGGTGATCGCCTCCGGCGACAATCTAGCCGCTGCGAAGGCTGCCGGGGCGGAACATGTGGGCGGCGAAGAGATGGTCGAGCGGATCCAGAAGGAAAACTGGACGGATTTCGACGCTCTGATCGCCACCCCGGACATGATGCGTTCGGTCGGCCGGCTGGGTAAGGTGTTGGGACCGAAGGGTCTGATGCCCAATCCGAAGACCGGCACCGTGACGACCAATGTCGCTGACGCAATCCGGGAGATCAAGGCCGGTAAAGTCGAGTTCCGCACCGACAAGACGGCACTGGTGCACGTCCCGGTGGGTAAGCTCTCGTTCGATTCCCAGAAGCTCGTTGACAACGCTATGACGGTGATTACCTCGGTGATGAAGGCGAAGCCTTCGGCAGCCAAGGGTAAGTATGTCAAGGGGATCACGCTCAGCTCCACGATGGGTCCTGGGATTGAGCTTGACTCGGCTGTTACCGAGGCCGCAGGAAAGGCGTAGAGCGGCCGGTTCCGCTATTCGCTTCGACCCTGCTGCTGACTGGATTTCGCTTGGGGCTGCCCCCGGGCACTACATATGGCTATTCGAGATCTGGAATAGCGAGAGGTTAGAAACATGGCATTGACCAAGGCAAAGAAGGCGGAGAAGGTTGCGACGCTCGCGAAAGAGCTGGAAACCTCAACCTCTGCGATTATTGGCACCTTTTCGGCGCTGACTGCGAGCAAAGACTTCAGCCTGCGAAAGACCGTTCGCGAGGCTGGCGGCAGCTACCACGTCGTCAAGAACAAGCTGGCAGCGCGGTCGTCCAAGGGCACAAAGATTGAAGCTGCACTGCAGGGCCTGAAGGGTGTCTCGTCCGTGGCTTACACTTCGGGCGATCCGGTTGCACTCGCCAAGGCTCTCTCGACCTGGGTGAAAGAGAATGCAGAGTTCACGTTCAAGCTGGGCATCGTTGACGGCAAGGTGATCACCAGGGAAGAGATTGCCGCACTGGCTACCCTGCCGGGCAAGGAAGAGCTGTTCTCGAAGCTCCTATTCCTGATCAACTCGCCTGCCCAACGGCTCGCCACGGTGATCAACGCAACCGGCCGTGACCTCGCGATTGTTGTGAACCAGGCGGTGGAGCAGAACAAGTTCACCGGCTCGGCACCAGCAGCGACTGCCAGTTCGACCCCTCAGCCGCCCTCGCCTGAGGAGACCCATGCAGAGGAGTCGGCAGCCGGCGAGCAGCCTTCGGGCGCAGCTCAACCTGAGAACTCGACGGCGTCCCAGTCGGGCGAAGCGGCTGACACGGAGCCCGCGGAAGGCGCATAAAGTTTCGCTCCTCCTTTCGGGGGCGCTGGTCTGGACGCTTGGTCTGGGCTCCGCCAGCGCATCGGAAACCCGGCGG
>Ga0068855_100007492_pt1 | contig 13215 bp, 17 predicted proteins | sample KBSCornC52_FD_66592 | JGI IMG/M metagenome (GOLD analysis project Ga0068855, IMG submission 66592) | Corn rhizosphere microbial communities from Kellogg Biological Station, Michigan, USA - KBS Corn C5-2 | ecosystem: Host-associated > Plants > Roots > Rhizosphere > Soil ... | reverse complement strand
GCGACGGGACTGGCCTCCATCAGGGCATCGAGGGTATGCGGCAAGTCGGCGGCGGCGCATGGGATGGCGGCTAGCAGAAGCGCGGGCCAAAGTCGTCCCATGCTCCGAGAATCGCACATTCGGGTCCTGAAGACGCAGCGACAAACGAACCCAGGAAGTGAATGAATCCAATGGAACGGGTGGTTCTGTAATGCGATTCTGCTGGAAGGACATTCATGCGGAATGGGCTCCAATGAAAAGTTCGGGGCCGGGAGAATTTGTGATGGGGCGACTCGGAGGCAGGGCTCAAATGAGCGTGAGACGCTATCCAGTAGTCATCGAACCAACAACAACCGGCTACTCTGCTATTCGCCCGACGTTCCCAGATGTGCCAGCGCGGGCGGCACCGAGAAAGAGCCTCGTCGAAATTTTCAGGATGCCCTGGTGGTGTATTTCGATGCCATGCGCGAGGATCGGCGCGCCAATCCCGGAACCGTACACCTCCGTCGACTACGTGGAAGTCGCCGCATAAGCACCTCAATTTCGGTAAGATCCGAAATCAAGGTAGCCCCTATAGCCGCTCGCCCGAGGCTATTGCAAATCTTTGAGAGGATTTACTCTTACGAATTTCACCAGAGCGAAGCTATTATTTTTCCAGTCGAAGTAGTAAACGCCGCATGAGTTCCTGTCCTTGAAGTTCCTGCACGCATTTCGAAGAACCAGCAGACTGCTATTCGACCGGAAGTCAACCTCCATATCGCTCAGATTATCTAACGGCACGTTCAGCGAACCTTTGTTCGCAAGTGGTGGCTCATAAATAGTCCCGGTTTTTGCGTCTACGGTGGCCATCATTACACATTGTGATCCACAACCCCACCGGATAACGAAATATTTTCCTGCGAAGTTCGGGCCCACCGCTCGACTCGGATTCTTCGAAGTCCCGATCCATACGTCAGAACCCTTTTTGAGACCGTTTTGTATTCTGGTTCGATATCGCCGTGTCTCGGGGATTGAGAGAACCGGTGCCGCCGGCGTGTCAGTGAACATCTCAGTGACAGGGTAATCCTCGAAGCGCGGGGAGTTCGGAGGGTCCGCTTTCTGCGGCCACATCTGAAAAGGGCCCAATACCACCCAGATAAGAACTACCGCGCCGCGCACGAATTGATTCTATCTCGACCCCAACATACAGCGTTAACGAGGCGGTAAGCGCTTGATGATCACCTAAGAGCACTCGTACGGCTGGATGTGTTACACAAGTCGAGATGACTGCCGCGACCAGCATTGCCGAATCCAAAAACATGCGCAAGGCAGTCGCCACCGGCTTCCTCGGGTGGACCATCGACGCCTTCGACTTCTTCGTTCTGGTGTTCTGCGTCTCGGCCATCGCGAAAGACTTCGGCCGTTCCGTGCCCGATGTCGCCCTCACCATCACCGCCAGCCTGATGACGCGCCCCATCGGCGCATTCGTCTTCGGTCTGCTCGCCGACCGCTATGGACGCCGGCCGATTCTGATCGCCAATATCGTGTTCTACACGTTGATGGAAGTGCTGTCCGGCCTCGCTCCCAGCTTGACCGCGTTCTTCTTGCTGCGGCTACTCTACGGCGTCGGCATGGGAGGCAACTGGGGCGTGGGAGCCTCGCTCGCGCTCGAATCGGTGTCCGTCAAGTGGCGTGGCATTGCTTCAGGGATATTGCAGGAAGGCTATGCTGTTGGCAATGGACTGGCCGCAATCGCGTACTTCACGATCTTTCCGTACTTCGGCTGGCGTGCCATGTTTTTCGTCGGCGCGATCCCGGCACTGATCACCATTCTGCTGTGCTTGAGCGTCCAGGAGTCCCGCGCGTGGAAGGAATCGAAGACGGATGCGGCTTCCTATCGTGCGATTCTGCTCTCGAACTGGAAGTTGTTCCTGTACCTTTGCCTGATCATGTCGGCCATGAACTTCATCTCGCATGGCACTCAGGACATGTATCCGACCTTTCTCCAAAGCCAGCGCGGCTTCAGCCCGCAGGACACTTCGATCGTCACCTTTATCGGCGTTCTGGGCGCGATCATCGGCGGGGTAACACTGGGCCATTTTTCCAGTACCTGGGGTCGTCGGCGCATGATATCCAGCGTGACCCTGTGCGGACTGCTGGTGATTCCCCTATGGATCCTGGCCCCTACCAAGCCGCTGCTGATGCTGGGCGCGTTCCTCATGCAGGTGGTGGTGCAAGGGGCGTGGGGAGCCATTCCTGCACATATCAACGAACTCTCGCCGCCCGAAGCCCGAGGCTTCTTCCCCGGCTTCGGTTACCAGATCGGCGTGCTGGTGGCGTCCGGCTCGGCGTATATCGAAGCTCGCTTCGCCGCGGCCTTCAGCTATTCGACGGCGATGGGAGTGATGGCGGCGCTGGTGCTGCTGCTTGCGGCGGTTACAGTTGGCTTGGGACCGGAAAAGCGCGGACGGGAATTCGTCAACAGCAACACCTAATGCTATGATGCCGACTGTGCCGGTGATGCTGGCGGCGAGTTGTATGCCCGCAGTCGCGACTCCAGCCAGATCAACAGCAGAAGAACAAACACGATCACCGAACCAACCAGTGGCAGCACCATGATCATGCGCAGGCCATACACGGAGGCGATGTAACCCATTAGCCCCGGCGTCAGCAATCCGCCTGCCATGGCGAGAGAAAAGATCCCGTTATAAAAACCGGGGTGATAATACGGGAAACGGTGGCCGATTTTTTCGACGACCAGGGGATAGATCGGGGCAAATGCCAGGCCCAGCAGTAGCACTCCGGTGATCGCGCCGAACTTATTGTCGGTCGCTTCGAGGATGATGCAGCCGAACATCGCCGCGGTGACCGTCGCCAGCAGCAATCGTCCGTGCCTTACGCGCGGGAGAATCCATTGCGAAGCTGCACGTCCTACAGTTAATGCGAGCCAGTACAGCGCCAGCATTCCAAGCGCCGAGGGCGGACTGATACCAAGTCGCTGGCTCAAAAAAAGAGCCAGCCAGCCAGCCAACGCCCATTCATTGCCCAACTGAAAAAATAGCAGCAAGCTCAAGAGCACGGCTCCCGTGCTGCGGAGCTCCGATAGCGTGTTATGCGCCTGGGATGGCTCGAGCGCGGGCTCGGCGTTTTGAGCTGGGAACTTGGTCCTCCGATACATCCAGCCGAACATCGCCGGTATCACTGCGATCCAGACCTGAACCGCCGCGGCCGTGTAGAGATAAAACGTCCCCGATATCACGATCGCCAGCGCGAAACATCCGGAGCCAAATAGGATTCCGGCGAGGTTCACCGTGGCCGCGGGATCGTGACGATACATCGGTGAGATCGCGTGGAAGATGGCCGTATGCAGCAGGCCCGCGGAGAATCCCACAATTACCATTCCGGCGACGCGCCACCACGGAGAAAATGGAGGGGACACGAAGGCTAAGTAGAGGAATGCCGCTCCGGCGAGTCCGCACGCGAGCGCGAGCGTCCACCCGAGGCCTTTGCGGCGAAGCAAGGCGGGCGAAAGCCGGGCAGATCCAACCAACCCCGCGATCAGCCCAGCGTAATACAGCCCCACGATGCCGTACTGCGAGGTGAGGTGATGCTGCCACGAAAAGAGAATGGTTCCTAGGAACGACAGCAACACTCCGGAGACGAAGAATCCGGCGAGTGCGCGGCGCGCGCTGGATGAGCCGAGAGGATCGCCGCTGGAGGATGAAGCCACGGTCGGTTCCGGAAAGTGAACCTGCATTAGCAGCCCTGCCGAATCAGAGTACGCCGTCGCCTTGCTCGGCCAGTGTCACTTTGACTTCCATCGTATGGCCGTCGCGCCAGACGGTCAGGTTGAGCGTATCGCCCGCGTGCTTCAGCGAAACGGCGCGCGTGATCGCATTCTCCTCGTCCACTTTCTTTCCGTCCACGGCGGTGATCAGGTCTCCGCCGACACGCAGCAATCCGTTACCGATGCGGACCACCTGAGTGCCGCCGCGCAAACCAGCGTCCGCCGCAGGAGTTCCTCGAGCCACTTGTCCGATTAGCAGGCCGCCGGCTCGGGGCAAATGCAGCGCCTCCGCCCAATCGCCGGAGACGAGATAAGTGGATACGCCGATGGTGCTGGAGGCCGGCCGCCGTCCGGATCTGAAATCGCCCAGCATCACCTTTGCGCGATTGATGGGCATCGCAAACCCGATGCCGACACTGCCGCCGTTGGGACCATAAATAGCCGTATTGATCCCGATGACGTAGCCTTGGGAATCGAGCAGCGGACCGCCACTATTGCCTGAATTGATGGCGGCGTCCGTTTGGATCATGTCTTCCAGATCGCTGCGTTCCTCGCTTTGAATTTTGCGATGCAGCGAGCTGACGATGCCGGTGGTCAGCGTGCCAGCGAGACCGAACGGATTGCCGATGGCGAGCACTTTCTGCCCCACCTGGAGGTTGTCGGAATCGCCCAGCTTGAGAAAGGAAGTGAGTTTCTTCTTGGGCTCAATCTGGATCAGCGCGAGATCGTGACCTGGGTCGCGATGCAACACCTTCGCTTTGTAGCGACTCTGGTCGGGAGGCATGGTCACCTCCACGTCGGAACTGCCACTGATCACGTGATAATTGGTGAGAATCTGACCGTCGGCATTAATCAGAAATCCCGAACCCAAACCTTGTACAGCCTGCACTCCGAAGAAGAAATCCCGCTGATACACGGTGCTGGTGATGTAAACCACGCTTTCCTTTGAAGCCTTATAGATATCGATGTTGTTGGTTTCATCGGGGCTGAGACCCGCGGAGTATGCCACCGACGGCCCGGTCCATACGGGTCCACGGTCCGTCCAGAGATTGCGCACCGGAGAATTCTGGCGGCTGGTGAGGAAGACAAAGACGCCGACCAAGGCCAGAGCGATTAATAATGTTCGTAGCTTCATGGATTCAATTTCCGTAACGATTCATACACGGTCCGGACTTGCTGCAGGGTATTTTCCTTGCTTCCGGAGGTGTCGATGATGAAGTCGGCATGCTTCACCTTCTCTTCAAGGGGCATTTGACGGCTCAACCGTTTCAGGACTTCCTCACGGCTGACTCCGTCCCGCTCCATCGATCGTTCGATCTGCTGTTCAGGGCGGCAGACGGCGACAATTAAGCGGTCGTAATCCCTATAACTGCCCGTCTCGACCAGTATCGCAGCTTCGGTAACGGCGATGCCATCGGGATGTTCGCGGGCGAATTCGTCCGCCAGCTCACGTTCGCGCAGCTTCACAGGCGGATGCACCAGGGCATTGAGCTTGGCGAGTTGCTCGGGATCGGAGAAGACGATCTTCGCGAGCCGTCTTCGATTGATTTTGTTATCGGGGTCCAGGATCTGGTTGCCGAACGTCGCAACCACGGCCTCGTAGGTTTCCCCGCCCTGTTCGAGCACCTGGCGACCCAGGACATCGGCCTGGATCAGCAGGCAGCCTAGATCGGACAGAGCGCGGCCCACGAAGCTTTTGCCGCTGGCCAGCCCACCGGTGAGGCCGACTTTAAGCATTGGTTCGAGACGCGGCGCCGGCCTGGTGCTGTTCCGCGAGCGCTACGGTATTCGCCATCAGCATCGCGATGGTCAGAGGACCCACGCCGCCCGGTACCGGCGTATACGCCGACGCCACACGGGCGACTTCGACGGGATGAACGTCGCCGACCAGGACGGAGCCTTTGCGATCGAACTCTTCGGCCTTGCCCAGGCGTTCCGCCACCGCGCGATCGGTTACGCGATTCATGCCGACATCGATGACCGTCGCTCCGGGAGCCAGGAAGTCGCCGGTCACCATACCGGCTCGGCCTATAGCGGCCACCAGAATATCGGCACGATGGCATTCGTCGGCCAGTTCCGAGGTGCGGGAGTGGCAGATCGTCACGGTGGCGTTTTCATGCAGCAACATGAGCGCCATCGGTTTGCCGACGATATCGCTGCGCCCCAAGACGACCGCGCGGCGTCCATCGACGGGAATCTTGTAGTACTTGAGCAGTTCCATGATGCCTGCGGGTGTGCAGGCTCGCGGCGCCGGCCGGCCTGCCACCAGATGGCCGACATTGACGGGGTGGAACCCGTCGGCGTCCTTATCCGGCGCGACACTTTCCAAGACCTTCCGGGTGTCCACATGCTTGGGTAAAGGCATCTGCACCAGAATGCCGTCGATATCGGGACGGCGGTTGAGATCGTCGATCAGCGCCAGCATTTCATCGGTGGTGATGGTTTCCGGAGGCGTGAGCTTATCGCTGAAAATACCGATTTCGCCGCAGGTCTTGATTTTGCTGCGAACGTAAACTTCAGAAGCCGGATTGTGGCCTACTAAGACCACAGCCAGCCCGGGTTTGCGCTTAAGTTGGGCGATGCGCGGTTTCAGCCGCTCCAGGATTTCGTTGCGGACGGCGGTGCCGTCCAATATTTGAGGCATTCACAGCGAGTTTAGCAAACGACCGTCGGATCCCCCGGAAACAGTCTTAGACTCGCCGAAGTACGCTGTATTGAAAGGACTGTGGCTTTCCTCCAGGAGTGATATGCGTCTCCGGGACCGTCTTAAGAAGTTTCCAGCTAGTTCCCAGCTCCGAGTGCAGGGTCTGTCCACTATAGCGCCGAACATCCAGACCGCTGCATTTCTCTGGTCCGTCCAGAGCGAAGGTTGCGATCACCGCGTGCCGCCCAACCGCAAGAGTCCGTTGCAAGAGTGCGACGTAAGCCGCACGATCTGCAGGATTCGTGAGAAAGTGAAATACCGCCCGGTCATGCCAAACGTCGAATGCGCCGAGGTTGGGGAGCGCGGTTACATCGGCCGCTATCCATTGGATCGTTTCTGCTTTGAGTCCCAGTTTTTCCCGTCCGCGCGTTACCGCCGCTTCTGAAATATCGAGTACAGTGACCGAATACCCGTGGCCTAAAAGCATGCCGGCAAGCGGAGATGTCCCGCCGCCCACGTCAATCACGCGGCCAGCGGGGCACACTTCAGCGATCAACGACAGGGACAGATGGGGATCTGGCTGGGTCCAGCTTAATTCCGCATCCGTCTTGGACGCATAGACGGATTCCCAATGGTCTTTTGTAGACACGGGCACACGCTTCCACTAAAGAGTAGCCGGTCTGAGGCCAAGCGATTGGTATTACGTGGCTTATTTGAGCGTACGCGGATCTGGTCGCGGCGAAGTTACCTGCTTCTCAAAAAACCTGTCACAAACCGGCCTCGAGCGGCGTTGTAGAGGTGTGGATGCATCACGCGAAGCGCTGGTCGAGATGAATGTGGGCGAGGACCGGCTGGATATTGAGGCTATCTTTCATGCCCACTATGAGCGCATCGCGCGGGTGATCGCGCGGGTTCTCAAGGATCCGTCGCGTGCAGAGGAACTCGCAGTCGAGGTTTTTCTAAAATGGTCGCGAAACCCTGGGGCGCGCGGTGAAAACGCTTCGGCATGGCTATATCGGGTCGCGGTACGGGCGGGCTTGGATGAACTCCGCCGCGAAACTCGCCGCTCCCGACGGGAAAGCCTGGTGCGGTTCTTCCGCCCTTCGCCGACTCCAGAGGACGTGAGAACGGCTAAAGAAGATCGGGAACAGGTTCGCGCTGTGTTGGCCGCCATCCAATCGCGCCAGGCCGAGTTGCTGATCCTTCGCAGCCATGGGCTCAGCTACGAAGAACTAGCGGCTGCACTGAACCTGAACCCGGCCTCGATTGGAACTTTTCTCAGCCGCGCAGAGCAAACTTTCCGAAAGGAGTACATCAAAAGATATGGATCCCAATAAAAACGAATGGGTGGAAGAACGTCTGGCGGCGCTCCGGCCGGACGGCCAGTGGCACGCCGATGTATCGCGGGGTCTGGCGCGGCTTCGGGAGCGACGCCAACTGAAGGGAAATCGCACGCGGAGGTGGCGCTGGGTGGCCGCGGGAGCGATCGCAGCGAGCATTCCGTTGATGGCGTTCCCCACCACACGGGCTTTCGCGCAGCGCTGCGTTTCGGCTTGTGTCGGCCAGTCCAACTGGGTGCACGGCTTGCTCGCGCATAATGTGTCCGGCGCCGTGCCAAGCTCGGTGCTGTCGAAGCCGACGGAGCGGGCGATGGCTCCCGATTTCGTTCTAGCCGACGCTTCCGGTAAACCCGTGAGGTTGTCGGAATTGCGCGGCAAAGTGGTTTTGCTGAACTTTTGGGCGACGTGGTGCGCCCCGTGCTCGGCCGAGATCCCGTGGTTCATCGAATTTCAGAAAGGTTACGAGAGTGCGGGGTTTGCGACGATCGGCGTTTCGCTGGACGAAGATGGCTGGAGTGCCGTTAAGCCTTATATCGAAGCCCACAAGATCGATTATCGGGTGATGGTGGGCAACGACGACTTGGCTCAATTGTACGGCGCAAATTCGCTGCCGACCACCTTCATCATCGACAGGTCCGGCCGGATTGCCGTTACTCATGTCGGCATCTGTGGCAAGGGCGAATATGAAGCGGACATCAAAAGAGTGCTCGACGAGCGAGATTAGAGAAAGGAATCGGAATATGAAACTACTTCCAATGGGTTGTATTGCGGCGGCCTTACTGCTTCCAGCTTTCAAGAGCGGAGGGGCGAGCTTGCCGGCCCGAGTCGACGGGCATCGGTCGGGTCTGACGGCAAGAGTCGTTGCGGCCGACGGGACCAGCCGAATGGTCAGGCTCGAAGGAATCGGATGCACGGAAAGCATGTGCTCCAGAGTCTTCATTAGAAGCAAAGCCGCAGGTGGAGCACCGCTGCAAACCTGGCTCGATTCTGTCGCATCGATCCAAGATGCGACCGCCAGCGATGCCCTGTTCGTGATGCGGGACGGTACCGAGCGACGGCTGGCCTTCGTGCCGGATTTCCGCGTCCTCTACGTGTCGAATCCGAACGGTCGCACAGAGAAACTCGACTTGGCTACCATCCGGTCGATCAAGTTTCTTGCTCCAGCCAGATAAGGAGGACACACATATGAGAACATTCACATCTCAATGGAAAACGATTTCCTTGCTAGCGCTGATACTGGGTGTCGGCAGTGCTGGCGCTGCTGAGCCTCCGGCTGCAGTTCGAGCCACTATTCAGCCGATCCGGGGCCGAAAACAGGCCCCGGCCTTCTGGCTTGAAAATGCCGCGGGCAAGAAGGTGAGGCTTTCCGACTATCATGGCAGGGCCGTGCTACTTGATTTCTGGGCAACGGAATGCGGCGGGTGCGTTCGAGAGATGCCAGGGTTCATGGACTTGGCTCAGGCATACAAGAAGCAGGGTCTCACCGTTGTCGGTGTTTCCATGGACATCTCCTACGAGGACCTGAAGAACTCCAGTGAAGCCTGGAGCCGAGTAAATCCTTTTGTCGAAGCCCACAAGGTCAACTACCAAATTCTGATGGGTGATGACCAAGTAACCAAACGCTACGATATACAGGCGTTACCGCTAACCTACTTAATCGATAGGCGTGGCAGGATCGCCGCCTCCTATGCGGGCGTCGTCGACAAGGACAATGTGGAATCTAACATCCAGACCGTATTGAAGGAGAGTAAGAGATAAGCGCAACGGGTCATACCGAGAGCTATCAAAAACGCAACAGGTAACTGACTTTCGCGAAAACCTGCGACCCTGTCTGCAAATCCGGATTGGGAGTGCGAACCAGCGTAGCGGGCTCACCCCGTACAAATTCTGGGCGTCGTAAGCCAGCCACGCTTTGGTTTCGCTGCTGGCAGTTTTCCCGTCATCGGGATTGCGCTGGATGAAATCGGACACGGGCATCGCGCCGTCGGGCGGAGAGCGTTGAAGTACTCATCAAGGACCGGCGGGGTGGAGACACGAGTGATGTGTATGTTTCTGGCGGCGTGAAGTGGCGGCGTATGCTTTTTTAAAGACGTCCAATTCCGGGAAAGTTCCAAGTTTTGAATTTAATCGGCTGCTGCCCGATGAAATGCCAGTATTGCGGACACTGCGCCGGGATCGGCATTGGCCAGAGCCTTCGCGATGGCGCTCGCCCGGTCATCGAGCTCGAACGGCGGAGTCATCGCGTGCACCAATCCCCACGCCAGCGCCTCGGGAACCGTGAACACGCGGCCGGTCAATGACAATTCGCGCGCGCGTCGATCTCCGATCGCGGCCGACACCGCGCCGAGGATCCCGGGATGGCAGCGGCCCTCGCGAATATCGGTTAGCCCGAAGCTCGACCCTTGTGCAGCGACCGCTACGTGCGCATTGGCGATCAGCGCTACACCGGCCGAGACAGCGACTCCTTGCATCGCCAACACAATCGGTTTCGAAGAGCGGCAACTGAAAGAGAAGATCCCTTCGGGAAGCGGTTGGGCGAGATCCATACCGCCGCAGAAGACCTGACCCTCAGCGTCGATCAGAATTGCACCAGTGTCCGCGTGCTCTTGCGCATCGCGGATCTCGTTCAACAGCAGCGAAGCCAGCGCGGCATCCAGGATATTTCGCCGAGCTGGAGTCGCGAGCGTCAGTCGCCGCACGCGGCCGTCTTGCTCCACACGTAAACTCATACCGCCAGGCTCATTTCAACAGCTCTATCGGCAGATGCTCGCGATGCCCGGAGGCGGTCGCGGCTTCCAGCGCGAAATCCAGCACACGGCGCGTTTCCAACGGGTCAATGATCGCGTCGACATGTCCGCGCGCCGCGGCATAGCGCGCATCCAGCCACTTTTCGTAATCTGCGCGCGTCTGGGCGATGCGGGCTTCCAGCTCGGCTGGAACGGGCTGTCCGGCCGACTTGAACTTTTCGAGTTCCGGCCCGTGCACCGCTTGCACCGCAGCGTCTCCATCCATCACGCCGATCCGCGCCGTGGGCCATGCGAAAGTGAAGTTCGGATCGAATCCCTGCCCGGCCATCGCGTAATAGCCGGCGCCTGATGCATGATTCAGGGTCACGATAATCTTCGGCACGGTTGCGCACGCCATGGCTTCGACCATTTCGGCGCCCGCGCGGATGATGCCGGCGCTCTCGGCCTCTACTCCCACCATGAATCCTGAGACATCCTGCAAATACACCAGCGGCAATCCCTGGCGCTCGATGGTCTCGACGAAATATGCGGCCTTGCGGGCCGACTCCGGATAGACGATCCCGCCGATACGCGGCCCTTCCGGCGTCTTCAAGAATCCCCGCCGGTTAGCGATGAGCCCGATTGGGCGGCCATGCAGCCGGGCGTGCGCGCATAGCATCTCCGGGGCATGCTGAGGCTGAAATTCCAGATAGTCGTCAGCATCAACAATGCGGGCGATGACCGCTTCCATGTCGTAGGGAAGCCGGTGATCGTCGGGCAGCAGGTCGTACAATCCTTCGGCGGGCTTCGCAGGGGCGAAGCCTTTATGAGGCGCCGTGGGCTCGGGTAGCTCGCGGATCTTTTCGCGGATCAACACCAGACAAGCGCGATCGTCCTTGGCCGAATAGTGCGCAACGCCACTGATCTTGGTATGCAGTGACGCGCCGCCCAACGATTCCGCGTCGACCACTTGGCCCACGGCGCCCTTCACCAGGTTTGGGCCGCCCAATCCCATAAAGCTGGTTTTCTCGACCATGATGATCACATCCGACAGTGCCGGCAGGTACGCTCCGCCCGCGATGCACATGCCCATCACCGCGGCGATCTGGGGAACTTTGAGTCTCCGCCGCATCAGCGAGTTGTAATAGAAAATTCGCGCCGCGCCGTATTGCCCAGGGAAGATTCCATCCTGATAGGGCAGGTTCACCCCCGCCGAATCCACCAGGTAGACGATCGGCAGGCGATTGCGCATGGCGATTTCCTGCGCCCGCAGAATCTTGTGAATGGTTTCGGGCCACCACGCGCCGGCCTTCACCGTGGCATCGTTGGCCACGATCACGCAAGGCCGTTTTTCGATGTGTCCCAGTCCTGTGATCACGCCCGCCGCGGGAGCCTGCCCGTCATAGCGGTCGTAGGCAATCAACAGGCCGATTTCCAGGAATAACGAACCCGGATCGATCAAATGTGCGACACGCTCGCGCGCGGTCAGCTTGCCCTCGCTGTGCTGCTTTTCGATTTTCTTCGCGCCGCCGCCGTTCTTGAGCTTCTCTTCCAACTCCTGAATACCGCTCACGAGCCCGCGCATGCGGTCGGCCGGGGTGTGGGTCACCACTCTATAGTAATCAGTAGGGACAGGCGATCGTGAAGGATCCGTACCATCTTCAGCGTTTTATCGAAGCCCAGAATCCAGTCTACCCGCAGGTGTGCGCCGAATTGCGCAGCGGGCAAAAGCAGAGCCACTGGATGTGGTTTATCTTCCCGCAGCTTCGAGGTTTAGGACACACCCAGATGGCGATTAAATTCGGCATCGCTTCGCGAGAAGAAGCCGAGGCGTATCTGCAGCATCCGCTGCTGGGACCTCGATTAAGGGAGTGCACTCGTTTGGCGACTGAGGTGGAGGGACGTTCGATCCATGAGATTTTGGGATCGCCCGACGACCTGAAGTTCCGATCTTCGATGACCTTATTTGCAAGCGTGACGTCCGACAATGATATCTTCACGGCTGCATTGCAAAAGTATTTCGGCGGTGAGTTCGATCGCCTTACGCTGGAAACACTTTGATCGGCTAGCGCAAGAATTATCAAGATCTCGGCGCACGCTTTGATTAGACTGAGATGATGATTCCGCCGGCGACGCCGTTCAAACGCGTATTGCCGATACTTGCGTTCGCCGCGGCACACCTTGACGAGGACCTTTCGTTAGCTGGGCTCGCGGAGCAGGCGGGGCTTTCGCCGTTTCATCTGCATCGCGTGTTTTCCGCCGCCGCCGGAGAAACGCCCAAGCAGTACACGCTGCGGCTTCGACTGGGACGCGCGGCAGTGATGCTTCTGGTTGGCGAGGGGTCGGTGCTGGATATCGCACTGTCCTGTGGCTTCCAGAGCCATGAGGCGTTCTGCCGGGCGTTTCGCAGGCGGTTTGACATGACGCCCAGTGCCTATCGCGCGCGCGGATTTACCGCCAGCGTGGATCAGGAGCAGGCGAAAACACACGCGAGACTAACGGATGCGATCGCTCCGTGTGTCGGACTCTTTCACATGATCCAAGACGGGAAGTCACCGGAGAACGAAATGGCATATTCGATCACAAAGAAAGAACTCGCACCGCAGCCCGTGCTGGTGGTGCGAAGGCGAGTGAAGCGGTCTGAGATCGCAGCCGCGATCGGAGAAGTGCTTCCCCACCTCTTCGTCCATGCGCAGAAGCATGGGATCGCGCTAGCCGGGCTACCGTTCACTCGTTATCTGGAAATGGGACCTGGGCTGA
>Ga0068855_100007491_pt1 | contig 13215 bp, 9 predicted proteins | sample KBSCornC52_FD_66592 | JGI IMG/M metagenome (GOLD analysis project Ga0068855, IMG submission 66592) | Corn rhizosphere microbial communities from Kellogg Biological Station, Michigan, USA - KBS Corn C5-2 | ecosystem: Host-associated > Plants > Roots > Rhizosphere > Soil ... | reverse complement strand
AAGCGAATCCAAACCGGGGCGCGAAGTTCAGCTTGTTCGTTGATACCAGAGCGCGCGTGGAAAGGCCCGGATAGCTACCGCCCTGGCCTGGAAGCACGAGCTTTCCTGTCACCGGATCGATATTCGTCTGCCGGTTGAACACTTCCGTCTGTGGCGTGAAAAGGTCATACCGGACGCCATAGCTCAGAGCAAGCCGCTGAGAAACGCGCCACGTGTCCTGAAAGTAAGTGGAAACTTCCGTGGTTCGCAATCCCGCCAGACCGGAGTTGGTGATGACGCTTCCCGATGTCGGAACCCCCAGCAGAAAGTCCGCGAAAGCGTTGCCGGTTGTGGTGAGATTCGATGGGTCCGCCGTGAAGTTGGGGCCGAAGCTGAAGGAGCCCGCCGGCGCACCCAGAATCTGGGTGAAGTTTCTTTGCACTTTTTTGAAATCCACACCGGCCTTGAATGTGTGCGGCCCACGAATAAAGGTGACGTTATCCAGATACTGATAGACGTTTTCGAGTTCGATCAACGGAAAGAATGCGGTATCGCCAAGCGTGCTCAGGCCGGTAATTGAGATCTGGGGAAATCCCGAGTTGTTGGCCGTAATGTTAGCGTTCGGAATTCCGAGCTGCTCGCCATAGTTCTTCCCGAAACCCAGTTGCGTGGCGTCGCTGCCGCAACGGATGTAAGCAAGGCGAAATTCATTGATGGTTGCGGGGCTGAAATTGTGAATCTCCTGCAGGCCAGCGCTGCGAGCGGGATTTGACACGAAGCCGGTGAGCAGGCCCGCGCCTCCCGTGGTGAGCGCGCCTCCGATCGCGGGTGCGTACTGAGGCAGGTTGCTGAACGCGCCCGGCAGGACGGTATTCGAATCACCATAGCTGAAACGCGCGGAAAGCTGATCCTTCTGGCCAAAGTTCTGATCGACTTTCACATCGAATGAGTCCTGGTCGTTTTGGCGGGATGCGCCGCTATAGAAAAAGCTTTCTCCATTCGCGAGAATCTGGCCGCTCGAAGCGGGAACATATTTCAGCACATTCAACGAGGCGGAATTGAAGCGGGAGGAAGGAATCAAGCCGCCGGGAAAAGGCGACCGGGTATTGGCCGCGGCATTGTAGCTGGTCGGATCGAAAATGGTGCGCGCCGTTCCCGCGAAACTGCCCGAGCGGATACCGGAACTCGGAACGGTGGCAACAAAACTCTGGCCTTGCCGTTGCCGGAAGCCCTGGTAATCCATAAAGAAGAACGTCTTGTTTTTACGAATGGGGCCACCGAACGCGCCGCCGAACTGATTCTGCACGAAGTTGGGCAGACGCCGGGGCGTTGTGTAGTCGAAAAAGTTTCGGGCGTCGAGCGCGGAATTGCGGAGGAATTCGAACACCTGCCCGTGGAAGCCGTTGGTGCCGGATTTCAATGTTACGTTGACCACGCCCCCGCCGCGACCGATCTCCGGCATGAAGTTGCTGGTTTCCACCACGAACTCCTGTACGGCCTCGAGCGGCGGCAGAATTGCGATCAGCCCCTGATTGATCTGGTTGTTATAAACGCCATCCAGAATGAATGTATTGTTCGACTGGCGCTGGCCGTTGACGGAAAGGCCCTGCGACGCGCGCGCATTGTCGGGAATGCTTGTATTGTTTGCATTCTGGGTCGGTATGGCCGCGGTGACGCCGGGATTCAGATACGCGAGCTGGTAAACGGTACGGCCATTGAGGGGCAGTTCCGACACCTCGCGACGGGTAATCACGTTTCCCACGGACGTCGACTCCGTCTGGAGCAGAGGCGCGATTGCCTGTACCTGCAGAGACTGGGTTACGGCGCCAACCGTAAGCGCAACGTCCACGGCGCGACGTTCGTCAATGTGCAGGACGATTCCACTTACAGTAACCGTATCGAATCCGGCATGGGTCACCTCGAGGGAGTACTCGCCGGGGATGAGGTTTGGGGCGACATATTCGCCGCTCTGATTGGTGGTGCTTGAGACCTGGACGCCTGTGTTCACATTTTTGATGGCGACCGAGACCCCAGGCACGATTGCGCCGGAGGAATCACGAACTGTTCCGCTGATGGTTCCCCGTTCCACCTGTGCGTAAAGAGCACAGGAAAGCAGAACGGGAGCGAAATATCGAGCGCGGCCACATAAAGCAAACATGGCATGCAAACCCCTTTCCGGTTCAAGCGCGATATGAACGTAGTTCAGTACATATCTCGCAAAGATGAACTTGAGTCAGTTCTTTGTAGCTCATCCATTGCCGGTTGTCAATGGAGTTGTTGACGCCTGCGCATGGATGGGATAGGGTAGATGCTCGCATGACTGAAGTTCATCGATATTTGGATCGAGTGAAGGTAGTTCAGATGGTTGCGGCGGCCACTCTATTCTCAGCCGGATGTGGAACGGCGCCTTCCAGGATGCCGCCGTCACCGGGCGAGATCGTTCGGATGGACGGTGCGCTTGATGAGCTGATCAGTCCGGACGCGAAACTCGAGAAAATTGCCGGTGGGCACGAGATTACGGAGGGGCCCGTTTACGTACCTGCCGGCTACCTGCTGTTCAGCGACATACCGAAAAATACGATATTCCGCTGGACGCCGGGCAGTGGCGAGTCCGTGTTTCGCAAACCGAGCGGTTATGACGGTACGGACGCGCCTGCCGGCTTCGTTATCGGATCGAATGGCCTTACGCTTGACAAGCAGGGCCGACCAATCATCTGCGAGCACGGAAATCGGCGCGTCACGCGGCTCGAACCAGATGGAAAACTCACCGTCCTGGCCGATGCATTTGAGGGCCACCGACTCAACAGCCCGAACGATGTGGTGGTGAAGTCCGATGGAGCGATCTTCTTTACGGACCCGCCTTACGGGCTGCAGAAACAGGACGACGACCCGAAAAAGGAACTCAAGTTCAACGGCATTTACCGAATCAGAGGTTCAACGGTTGTACTGCTCACCAAGGAGCTATCCCGGCCAAATGGGCTCGCATTCTCGCCGGATGAAAAGTTCCTTTATGTTGCGAATTCCGATCCGGCTCGCAAGATCTGGATGCGCTACCCGGTGCTGGCGGACGACACGGTAGGTTCGGGTACGGTGTTTCAGGACGTGACCAGCGACCAGCGTGACGGTCTTCCCGACGGCATGAAGGTGGATGAGAAGGGAAACCTTTATTGCAGCTCGCCGGGCGGAATTCGGATCTTCTCACCTGCGGGGAAACACCTGGGCACGATTTCGCCCCCGGAAATACCGCACAATTGCGCGTGGGGAAAGTATGCGAACGGTCCGGAATCGGCGAAGCTCGCGCCAGGCGAAGCCGCCGATACGCTGTACATCACGGCGCGGCCGAGTGTATATCGTATTCGGATGAAAGTCGCGGGAATCCGGCCCTGACCCCATGCGTGCCGCACGTTGTCCTTCTTTGGTTTGCGCATTCCTGCTGCTGGCCGGCGCTCCGGCTTCCCAGGCACAGATTTCGTGTGACGACCAGGTCACACCGCATATTCGAATCGATGAAGGCCATCGCTGGCGTCCGCCATTTGGACTCGATCGCGTCGGGAAACCAATTACCGCCGTTGTCGATCTTGCCGCCGATCGCCGGCCAGTTCGCGAATACTATCTGAGCGGCCTCAAGGGTGGCAGGGAAACTGAACGCCGCGTCCTGAATCTGAGCGCCGGCAAAGGCACCTTTACCGCTTCGCTATCGTTCCCTTCGCATCCGGATGAACTCGTGTTATCCGCGAAATGCCGCTATCAGGGACAGGAAACGGAACTTCTGCGGCAAAAGCTGGATTATCCGGATTTTGAAGCGGATGCGAGGGCAACGCCTGACAAACTGATCAATCCGGTGGACCTGGGGACGATTCTGGTCCCGGCGGACTGGCTGATTCTGGGCTCGGGACAGAAGGCCGTGATCGAGGTCGCGGCGATCTCTTATCGTCAGCCGGTTCATGGCGCGCGCCTTCAGGCGTCGTTTGAATCCACAAAGAAAGCCGCCGCGAGTGCAGAAATCAGTCTCGAGCCCAATGAAAAAGCGGTGCGGCGCCTCGAGACGGAGCCGGTCGTTTCCGGGCCGGAACAGGACACGCTCACCATCACGATTACCAGCGCGGGCAGGGAACTGTGGAGGAAGAAAATCCGCATGATGTTCGTGGCGAATCCGCCCAAGCTGCCGGCGTTCGGCGCATTCGAGACGAAACTGCGCTACGACGCTCCGATTTCGGTCCGCGACGCGTCATCCGGACGTTTGTCGTTCATCGACTATAAGACTGCCTGGAATTCGGGCCTGAATGATGTAGTGGTTGCTCTGCCCAACGGCTCGCGCTTTGTCTTCTGGCGAGGTTCAAGCTACATCCCGTTCTGGGCCGGACTGCATAATACAGGCTTCAGTTACGAATGGGCGGAGACCACGCCCCCTCCCGATGGATTCGTCGATTCCGTTGAGCCGCTAATGGATAAAGAACTGCGTTACGGGCGCGTTCAGATTGTCGAATCCACGCCTTCCCGCATCCACGTGCGCTGGACTTACCAATCTACGGATTTCACGTACAAGGTATGGGGCGATGCTGCTGCTGAAGATTTCTACTTCTACCCGGATGGTTTTGGCACTCGCACTTTGACGCTGAAGAGTGCGCCAGGCGCGGATTACGAACTGAGCGAATTCATTGTTCTGACGCCTCAATCCGGTTACCCGCTCGACATATTGCCGAAGAACATCGCCGAAATGGTTTATCTGGATGGTTACAAGGAAGAGATCGCGTTTCCCTATCGTTCCAAACCCGGCGCACAGGCCGACTTCTTCGCCAACAAGATTGCGAACGCGAGGGGACTGCCGATCGTTTACCGCCTTCATACCCACAAAGACGATCCGGCCACGGCGATCTACTTCTATCCGCGTGATCTCACACTGCCAATCGCGTACGCGCCGTTCTACGACCGTGGCTATCTCGTGACGCCCGCATACTGGGGCAGCCATTGGCCTCTCGGTCGCGGTACATCCACCGGCAGAACCATTGACGATCGCATCGACTTTAATCCCGGCCACAACAGTCTGCTCACCTGGGGAATGGGAAATCGGCCGCAGCCGATCAGCACGGCTGTTGTCGAATCGATCGACACTTTGGGGAAGTCTCGCCCGATGACCGTCCAGAAGTGGACCTGGCTGATCGCGATGACGGATGTACCGGACGAGCGCCTGATCGAGTGGGCGCAAAGCTTCAGTGAGCCGCCGTCCGTCGCCGCTACCGGCGCGCGGCTGGAATTCGATGACTTTGCACCGGAGCGGCGCGCCATCCGGCTCGCCATGGAACAGCAATCGGCGGACATCACTCTTACGCCGGTTGCGCACTGCATCGATCCGGTCTTCGAATTATCAGGCGTTCGAGGCAAACTTGCAACGGTTTCGCTTGACGGCCACGCAGTTGCGCAATCCGATTATGCATGGGATGGCCACGCTCTCTGGATCAGGGCCAGCATTGACCGGCCTACCCGCCTCCATGTCGGGTTTGAAAACAAATGACGCCGAACACCGCCGTTGCGCTCGAGAAACCGACGGCTGTTCGATGGAGGCTCTTCGGACTGCTGCTCGCCGTCGTCACGCTGACCTTCATCGATCGCTTCAACATGAACGTAGCGGCAAAATACATCCAGCAGGAATTTGCGCTCACAAACGTTCAGATCGGCGGCCTGTTGAGCGCATTCGTTGTCGGCTATGCGGCGTTCCAGGCTCCGGGTGGGTGGCTGGGCGATCGTTTCGGCGCGCGACGGATTCTTCTGGCTGCGATCGTCTGGTGGTCCGTGTTTACGGCCCTGTGCGCCGCACTGCCGTTCCGGATTGCAGGGCTTGGCGTGATGGGCTCGTTCTGGCTCGTTCGCTTTCTCATTGGCGCCGGTGAAGGACCGGCGCTGCCCAACGCCAACAAGATGATTGGCTGCTGGATGGCCCCGGGCGAGCGGGCGCGCGGCAGCAGCGTGTTTCTCACAGCCGTTGGCATTGGAGGAGCATTTACGCCTCCACTGATTGCGTGGGTGATGGTGCGGTGGGGATGGCGGCCCTCTTTCGCGCTTTGCGGTGCGCTGGGCCTTCTGGTCGCAGCATGGTGGCATTTCGGTTCCACGGAACGGCCCGAAAATCACCCGCGCGTGAATGCCGCGGAGTTAAAACTCATCCAGTCCGGACGTCCCGCGGCGCGAACGGGCCCCGTGCCGTGGCGAAGGATTTTCAGCGGCGGAAGTATCTATGCTCTGCTTGTCAGCAATTTCATGCTGGGCTATGTGACCTACATCTTCTATACGTGGTTTTTTTTGTATCTGGTGAATGTCCGTCACCTGCCGGTGATCTCCGGCAGCTACTGGTCAACGGCGCCGTTTCTGGCAATTCTGGCAGGCGCCCCGCTCGGCGGCTGGGTTTCGGATCGGATGGTGAAGCGACTCGGCCATCCATGGGGGCGGCGCATTCCGGTTTTCATTAGCGCTCTCGGCTCGGCTGCGCTACTCGCGATCGGGGCACGGGTCGCGAATCCTTATGCCGCAATCGGATTTTTGGCTGTGGCTGCGGGATGCAACTCCGTCGCCGCCGTGACCAGTTGGGCGCTTCCGAACGACCTTTCCGAGCACCATTCCGGTTCGGTTGCGGGAATTCTGAACACGACGACCAATTTCGGAGGCGCGCTATCGCCTGTGCTGACGCCGTGGCTTGCAGCCCATTACGGCTGGATCGCCGCTATCGACTTCGCCGCCGGATTCATGATCTGCATCTGCCTGCTCTGGCTCTTTGTACGTCCGGAGCGAAGAATTGACTTACCTTGATCTGCTGAGGTGTTCTTCGCTCGCCGCACGACGCTTCTCCTTCAGATCACGGACCGTATCAAGGCAAATCCGCGCATTGGCCTCGTCGCCCATGGCCAGATACACGCGCCCAAGCTGGTAATATGCGCGATCGTTCTTCGAATCCAGCTCGATCGTTTTGCGCAATTCTGTAATGGCTTCCTGCGCGTGGTTCTGTTTAGCAAGTATTCTGCCGAGCTCGTAATGGGCGGTCACATCACCCGGATTCAGGCGGATTGCCTCGCGCAACGCCTTTTCCGCCTCAGCACCGGGGTTGTCGCGCTGTGAAAGAATCAATCCAAGCTGCAGATGGCACTGCTCGCACATCGGATTGATCGCCAGAGACTTCTTTAGTGCGGCAATGGCTCGCTCGGGCTGGGCCAATTTCGAGTAGGACCTGCCAAGAAGCACCCAGGCCTGGTCGAACTCCGTATTGGACTGGATCGCCAGATTGCTATGATTCACAGCCTGTTGATAGCTGCCGAGATTGAAATAGCTTAGCGCCAGCGCGAACTGGACTTCGGCCGAACGATCGCCCGCTGCAATAGCGCGCCGGAAGACGCCTATTGCTTTTTCGTTGTCCCCGGCGCCCTGATACACCGTGCCAATACTGAAAAGCAGATCCGCATTCGTGGGCGCCAGCTTCAGCCCGCGCTTCAGCGTATCTGTTGCTGCCGCAAGCTCCTTCCGGCCAACATACGACATTCCCAGGAGCCTGTAATATTCCGGACGGCGTTCGTGCTGCGGCATCTGAGCCAGACTTTCAATCGCCGCATCATATTTCCCGGCAAGAAACTGAGCTTCAGCCAGAACAAATAGAGTTCTCGCGTCCGGGCTCGCCGCGCGCAGCCGCGCCGACACCTCGAGCGCTTCCGCGACCAGTCCCGCGTTCGTATGTCCTCTCGAACTCTTCGCCATTGACCCGAGCGCGGCATCAAGGGACTCCAGCGCATGTTGCCTGTCGCCCGCAGCCATGTTCACTCTGGCCAGCCACATCGAAACAACTGCGTCTCCTGGCGCCAGTTTGTGCGCGGTTTCCAGGCTTCCGATCGAATTGGCATAACGTCCCTGTTCCGCCAGAATCACACCGATGTTGAAGCGAGCGGTCACGTCATTGGGCGTGGTGTCCAGCGCCGCCTGAAAAAGCTTCGATGCCTCCTCCAGATCGCCGCGCTGAATATAGGCCGCGCCCAATCCGTTTCGCGCCGCTTCCAGGGAGGGTGCGAGGCGCAACGCGCGCCGGTAATAGGCGATTGCCTGGTCGAGGCGTCCGGTTCGGCTGCAGATCAGTCCCAACAGATTCCAGGTGTCGGCATCCTCAATGCCGCTCTGAATCGCCGCATTCAGTTCCGCTTCGGCTGCCGGCAGGTCGCCTGCGCGCATTCGTTCAGACGCTCGCTCCACGAACGTGGATGAGGCCTGCATCAGACCTGCACAAACAATGAGCGCCGAAAGCAGCCAGTATGGAGCGTCGCCTGCTCGTCTGTACATGCGTCTCGTCCGTTGACAAACCGCCTCCGGACTGGTAAATGATTATAGTTCATCTTGTGCGTTTGGGTAGTGAACTGACTTCATCGCCGGAGGAGACCATCGGATGTTCAGCGGTCTGCATCATTTCAATCTCATCGTTTCGGACAAGGAGAAGACGAAAGCCTTCTATAATGAGCTTCTCGGTCTCGAGATTGCGCTCGAAACCGAAATCGCCGATGACGAGTTTTCGCGCGGCGTAGGTTTACCGGGAACCAGGGTGCTGGCCACTTTTTTCAAGCTGCCCAACAACAATGGCCTGATCGAGACCTTCCAATACGTCCACCCGCCTGGCCGTCCGGTTCCGTCCGACAGCAAGGCCAATGACGGCGGATGGCAGCATATCTGCTTTCAGGTGGATGACATCGAAAAAACGAAGAAGGAACTCGAGGGGAAGGGCATCCGGTTCCTCTCAACGCCGGTCACTATCTCTCCGTCGCATCCGTATTTCGCAGGCGTGCGATTCTGCTATTTTCTCGGTCCGGACCGCGAGGTTCTTGAAATCCTCCAGGCCTGAACAATGCCGCAGAAGGCATTTGACCTGTTTCAACTGAACGGAAAAACGGCGCTCGTCACCGGCGGTGGTGGCGGATTGGGACAGGCGATCTGCCGCGGTTTCGCAAGCGCCGGCGCACGTGTCGCGGCTGCGGATAGCTCGTTCGAGCGTGCGCACGAAACCGCAAGTCTGATCGCTGAAGAGGGGGGCGAGGCCATCGCCGAAGCTCTCGACGTCACCAGCAAGGCGCAGGTGGATGAACTTATAGCTCGGGTCGCGAGCGAACGGCAGGGTCTGGACATCATCGTCAACTGCGCCGGCCGTGCAATCCGTGGCGCTGCCGTCGACTACAAAGAAGCTGACTGGGATTCCATTATCAACGTGAACCTGAAAGGAACCTTCCTTTGCTGCCAGGCCGCCGCGCGCCACATGGCGGAGCGGCGCCGCGGCAAAATCATCAACATCGCGTCTATCGGCGGCTTCATCGCCTATCCCGGCAGCATTGCTTATCTCGCGAGCAAAGGTGGCGTTGTGCAACTCACGCGCGGTTTCGCGGTTGAGCTTGCGCCTTATAACGTACAGGTGAACGCCATCGCGCCCTCTCTATTCGAAACGGCAATGACCCAGGGTACCCGGTCCGATCCCGAGTCACAAAGATACTTTATGAATCGCACGCCGGTCGGAAGGAAAGGGCAGCCGGAGGAGATTGTGGGCGCCGCGATCTTCCTTGCCGCCGATTGCTCCGGCATGGTGACGGGCCATGTCCTTGCCGTGGATGGCGGATTTCTGGCTGCATGATCGCTGTCTTTCAGGGTTTCGACCGGAATCGTTCGTCGGACGGATAGAGTTTCCGGCCCCGATCAAGCGCCTCTCTCGCGCGGTCCTCCATGCCCACACGCTTTGCCGCCTCGGCAAGTCCGAGCAAGGCCTCCGCATTCCCCGGATCACCGTTCAGCGCGATGGAAAACTGCGCGAGCGCTCGTTCCGGCTGTTGCGATTCGAGCAGCATGCGCCCGAGCACGAGTCGGTACCTCGGGGCGTCCGGCCAGATTTCGAGAAACCGCGTAATCGATTCCGCGGCTTTGAGGGAATTGCTCGAATCCAGATAAGTCTGGATCAGCTTCTCGTGCGCTTCGCGGAAAGTCGGCTCGGTTTCGATCGCCCCTCGAAAGAGTTCCGCAGCCTTCAGCAACTGCTTATTGCGTAAGGCCGTTTGTCCCGACTCAAAGGCAGCGACGGCCGCTTTGATGTGTGGTTCGTCCGCTCCGGCGCAAACCACGGCCAAAGCCACAAGCAGGGACATGAATCTCATTTCGTCGGATCTCCCCGCCCCATTACTGCGTCGCCAAGCCGCTGTTGGCTTGTCTCTTCGAGCAGCGCCTTCTCCGATTGCGCCTGAAGTCCGCTCAACAATTTCTGCGCATCACTGGTTCGCCCCAAAGCGCGATAAGCCCTGGCGAGGTTATAAGTTGCGCTTCTCGAATCCGGGCTCGTCTTCCTCGCGATTTCCAGATCTTCCACCGCATCGCCCGCGCGCCCGGCCTCGAGCAGCAACTTTCCTCGCAGAATCCTGGCCGGTGCGGACGCGGAATTCAGCGCAATGGCGCGCTTTAATTCCTCCAAGGGTGGTGTGGTATTCGCCGGGTCCATCTTCAAGAGACACTCTGCCGTGAGATAACGAAGATCGGAATCCGCAATCCCCTCTTTTGCGGCGGCGCGCAGAATCTGGACCGCATCCGCGAAATCGCCCCGCTGGTATTTCGTCAGGGCCAGGAAAAACCTGGCGTCCGCCCTTGCCGGCGCAAGCCGCGTTGCAATCGCAAAATCCTCCGCAGCTTTATCCACGCGCCCCAGGAGCATGCTGGCCGCGCCGCGCACCACAAATACCTCAGACTCCCTCGGGAACAACTGCGCCGCCTTGTCCGCGACTTCGGCGGACTTTGCGAAATCACCTCCTTCCGCGCATACCGTCACCAGATTCATCCAGGTCGTTAGATCGCCCGGCGCAGCCGCGGCGGCATTCGAGAGAACTTCGTAGGCTTCCCGATACAATCCCGACCTGGCATAGGCCACGGCCAGCAGATTCGTCGAATTCGGATCCGAAAAGCCGGCCGCACGCAAAGCCGTGAGCGTCGAAATAGCGCCTCGAAAATCAGATTGTTCAAAGCGCGCAAGCGCAACCGCGTAGCCGTGATTCTGCCGGTCCGGCACGTCTTCCGGGACTTTTGCGAAGATTTCGAGCGCAACATCGAAGCGCCGCGCGCGCCCATATAGCCAGCCCATTTGGAACGTTTGCAGATTCGAAAGCGTCGCACAGCGCCGAAGCCCGTCGAGAGTCTTCGTCGCCTGTTCAAATTGTTTGTTCGCAAGCAGAATCTGCACGCTTCGAAATGCGGCGTCCGGATCGCAGCGGCTCTGAGCGGGGCATGGATGCACACCAGCGAACAGCATTATGGTCGCCTTCAGCAAGCCAGGCCTAGTAAACATACGTCCCCGGATTTGTGAAGCGAAGGATATCCGCATGCTGCGCTTGCAGCCGCAGCGCGGCTCGCTCCGCCTCCGCATCTGTATCCCGGTGAAGCTGCATGTAAATCTTCTCGAGCACGATATGTGCACCCCTGGAACTCCGCACATCCGCGGGCAGAGACATTATCAGCTTCAACGCCTCCTCGGGCCTGCTCGCGCCAACCAGGGCGCGAGCCAGTTCGAGAGCCACTTTGGAATTCGCCTGATCCGCTACCCGTGCACGATTCAGGTGCTCCAGTGCAGCCTTCCATTCGTTTCTTCGAACTTCGATCGATCCCAGTTCGCCGTTCGCGTCCGCATTGGCCGGCTCTTTCGAAAGAACAGCGCGCAGAGTATCCATCGCCCGCTGGTCGTCGCCCTCTGAGGCGCTTGCCCGCGCCATACCGATCATCGCCGGGGCAAAGCCCGGATGCGATAGCAGTATGCGTTCGTAGTTTTGTATGGAACCGGCCGCATCGCCTTTCGCCTGTTTCACATCTCCCTCTGCTGTTTGAAGCAATGCATCCGTTGGAGTTCTCTCCAGCGCCGCCGTAACCACCTGCTCCGCCGTCTGAAAATACTCCAGCCCGATCAATTGTTCGGCAAGCGCATACGATATAGCGGCTCGCTCAGGGCTCGACTCACGGGCGCGAAGTAACCACGGAATCGCGCGCCTCGCCTCGCCGCTCGCCGCGTAGTCCAAGCCCACATGAAAGTAGGCTTCCACATAGTTTGGATGTCTATCGGTCGCGCTGAAATAGTGCTTTCTGGCGGCTTCGAACCGGCGCAGATGCGAATAGACCAGCCCCAGGTTGAACTCAACCGCCTCATCCGCGTCTGCGGCCGGAATCCGCTCGAGATACTCCCGGGCTTGTTCATACATTCCGTGCTGCGCGAGCAGTGTGCCAAGCGAAAACAGCAGTGCGGAAGCGATTGGTCGATGTCCTGCAGCCAGGAGATCTTTAAGCCGCGCAGATTGTTTCGTCTCAATAAAAACACGCGCCAGCCACAGAAACACCGCCGGATCGCGAATCAGCGCTTCATTCTTCTCTGCGCCCAATCGGTCGAGCGCCACTCCGGCGCGCTGCCAGTCATTCAACTGCACATAAGCGGCCGCAAGATACTTCGCCGTGGTTGGATTGGAAGGATCGAGCGTCATCGCGTATTCCAGCATCTTCGCCGCCTCCGGCGCCTTGCCTTCCGCGAGCCATGTAGCTCCCAGATAGGTCATTAGCCGCGCCGATTTCGCGTCCAGGGTCAGCGCCGCCCGGAACGCCTGCTCCGCGGATGACAGATCGCCGGACATCTCGGCCGCAATCCCTTTCATCTCCAGGAACGAACGGGAGCCGGAACAATCCTCGCCGGCCGAATCCAGAGCACGCTTCGCCTCACCCGTGTTGCCGGCCTTCAGCGCGCGTTCCGCCGAGGTCGCAGCATCTTCACATCGGGTTGTGGCCAGCGCCAGAAGAGGTATCAGTCCCGAAAGCAACACGAATCTCAGCACGACGCGCGGCACGAATCCCCACGAAATTCAAGAGGCGCAGGCGGCCGCCTGGACGGCTGCTATGCGCGATTGGAACAGTTCGCTCCCGTCCATTAGAACAGAAGTTTCAGAGCGAATTGAATCTGCCGTGGAGCCGTCGATGTAGCCGTAATCTGTCCAAATGCTGCATCCTGCACGTTGTTGTGCGGAACGCCGAAATTCGGATGGTTCAGGAAATTGAAGAATTCCGCCCGGAACTGCATCGTCATGCGTTCGGTAAATGGGAAGTCCTTGAACGAAATGAAATCCCAATTCTTTACGGGTGGGCCTGTCATGTTGTTTCTGCCCGCATTGCCGAACGTGAACGGCGCCGGCAACGCGAACGCGGCCGTGTTGAACCACTCGA
>Ga0068855_100007488_pt1 | contig 13217 bp, 12 predicted proteins | sample KBSCornC52_FD_66592 | JGI IMG/M metagenome (GOLD analysis project Ga0068855, IMG submission 66592) | Corn rhizosphere microbial communities from Kellogg Biological Station, Michigan, USA - KBS Corn C5-2 | ecosystem: Host-associated > Plants > Roots > Rhizosphere > Soil ... | reverse complement strand
ACTGTGCCTCAGAAGGATATCGACGCTCGCGTGAAGGTTTTGATGGCGGACACGGCATTTGCGCCCATGATAACGCTGCGAAACATGACGTCCGCGGACATTCATGAGATCGCCCGGCAGCAGCTGCTGAAAGAGCGCCTCTACAATTCTTCGCCGATCACCGAAGCTGACATACTTTCGTTTTACCGCCGCGAGACAGACCCGTCGAACCCAAAAAGCCGCCTGTACAAGCCGCAACGCCTCTCTCTTCGGATCGTAGCATGCAAGACCGAGCCCGGAATCCGCAAGGCCATGCGGGAGTTCGATCAAGGCGCGGACTTCAACGCCATTCTTCAGAAACATAAGGCCGGTCCTGATGCCATAACCGGCAAAATCATAAAGAATCTGGCGATCGGCCGCACAAAGGTTCACGACCCCGAACACTTCGAAGTGCGGCTAAAAGCGCTTAAGCCTGGGGAGAGAACGGCTCCTATAAAGTACCAGGGCGCATGGCTGATCGTTCTCTGCGACGCCAACGTTCCGGCTGAGACACCGCCGTTAGGCAGGGTTCGCGACCAATGCATCGCCGCGCTGCAATTGCAAAGAAGCCAGCAGACTCCGGACGCGCAGGCTATGGCAGCGTTTGATGAGTACAGAAAGCGCTCACCCGTCGAGATCTACTGGCGGCGCGGCCCCGAATCGCGCAATAGCGATACGCAACTTGTGAAACGAAGCGATTAGGCGCGGATCCCGTTTGGCCAGCGGAGCGCAGTTCCCACGCTGCAATCTGATACGCAGTACAAGGCAAATATCAATGTTTGGTCCGTTTCGCAGACGCAAAAAATCGGAAGATGACGACCTTCGCAGATACCGCGACTATATCCCCCCGGAATTCCGCCGTACACGAACCGGCCCCTTCGGCCTCTTCAAAAGGAAGATCGACGACGAGAGCGCATATCAGCGCAACGCGCCGGAGATACCTTCCGAATTTCGTCGCTCGCCTGCCTATAATCGCTTGCCGGAATGGTGCGCACTTCAGGTCGCAGCAATCGGGCGATTTCTCTCACACCTGCCAACCGCGCTGGTCCGGATGTTTCACATACGGTTTGCAGGGTGGTTTATCTGTATGATGGCATTTCTGGGAGGGGTGCTGGCCGGTGCGTTCGTCATGCGTCAGCGCGCGAATTTCGATCCGATAACAGCCAGGATCAGGGGCAGCGCGATTACAGCGCGGCAGTTCCATCATCGATTGGAAATGGTCGCGGGCCCCGAGGCGATGAACACCATGATCGCCGAACGCCTTTTGATGCAATTCGCGCGAACAAAACATGCGATCCCTACGGATTCAGAGGTTACCGACCGTGTACACCAGGTGATGACTAGGCCGGATTACGCCGAGACTTTGAGGCAGAAGCGTCTCACCACGCAAGAGATTCGTGATGCAGCGCGAATCGCGCTTGCGCAGGAGCATCTCGTCGGAAGCGTCGCACAGGTGTCCGACGCCGAAATTGCGGCCTATTACAACCACCAGATTTCGCCCCAGAATCCTGAAGCGAGGTTTTACACTCCGGAGAGCGTTGGGCTCAGTGTCATCGTGTCGCGCGCGGAAGGCGACATCCGTAATGCCATGAGTGCGCTTCAGCAAGGCATGACCTTCGAACGCGCGGCGCGAGCTTTCAGCACAGACGCCTCCGCATTCGCCGGCGGAGTAGTCCCAACGGTCTTCCGAGGCCGTTCGGCAATCTCCGGCATACCTGGCTTCGAAGAAACAGCGTTCACTCTAAGGCCCGGTGAAACCGCGCAGCCTCGCAAATTCGGTGACAACTGGTACATTCTCCATTGCCGGGAAAGAACGGCCGCCGCTGTCCGTCCGCTTGAGACCGTGCGCGAACAGTGCCGTCAGGAGATCCAAATGCAAAAGAGCGCGAAGATCGCAGGGCCGCAAATAGCGCGAGACTATACGGACTTCCGTGCGCGAACCAACATTCAGATTTTTTGGGATACCTGGCTCAATGGTTTGAAGTCGCAGGTGGTGCACTAATTGAAATCAGAATCGAATGCGTCCCTCAGACTTACTCATTTGGCACAATAATTGCACGCCAGGTAGGTGAGGTAAGTTTCGGTCACATCCGTGTCGAAGCGTTACTTCGACACTACGTCAAGTTGTATGGCTGTACCTACTCTATAGAGACCAGATGGATGGATGCGTTTTAGATGCGCAACTCACTGGTGCTCGCATAAGGAAAAGGTTCGATGCGCAAACTCGGTTTGATCGGTGGGTTCGCCGTTATTGGCTTGATGGCATCGCTTGGCGCGGCCCAAGCGCAGTTTTTCAACTACTCTGCTGTCTTCACACCAAACCCGTTTCCTTCTAGTGGCCCGGACCGGCTGAATATCACAAACCAATCTTCCAATTCCGTATTCGCAGGCTTGTTCGGTTCCAACGTCATTACAACGAACCTTACGACGACAAGCAGCGCCCCGGACAACTCGCCTGCCACGCTCGACGGAGATTACGACATCGCCTTCACGATTGTTCCTAGTGACAATCTGGGAAATCCGCTGACATCTTCGCAGACTCAGCATTTCTCCGGACACCTGAACGGTACGGTTTCCATGGACACGGCCAATATCACCAATATGTTCACATCCGGCACGCAGTCCTATAACTTCGGGGCCCTGGGAACGTTTGAAGTGTTCTTGAATTCCTTTACGCCGCCGGGAGCGCCTGGGTCAACCGGTCTGGGCGCGATCGCCGCACATGTCAATGGCACCCTCGCAAGGGGTCCCGATCCGACTCCTGAGTTCGGGTCCGTCTTCTCGCTCGGCGGACTGTTGGCAGCCGGCGGCGCAGGGATGTGGCTGAAGCGGCGCAAGAAAGCATAACGCACATCCCGCAAATTGTGAGTTGATCAAAAAGCTGCTAGAGACGCGATGTCTCTAGCAGCTTTTTGATTTCCAATTCCATCCTTGCTGAAGATGCCGTAGGGTCGGACCGCAATCCCTAACGGCACGCCTCAAAGCGTGCCGTCATTCTCGCGGATACGGCATTAAGCCGAGATGCAACCATAAGGACTTTATGCGAAGTCGCGCCGCCCAATCGTGTGGCCGGCGCGTTGCATGGAGTTCGAATATGGCCACTAGCGATGCTGGCGCTCAGACAATCATTCCCGCCCCGACCGTCGTATTCGTGGTCTCGTCGATCAGGATGAGGCTGCCGGTGTTGCGGTTGCGATGGTAGGAGTCGTAGACGAGGGGCTTGGTGGTCTTGAGGGTGACGCGGGCGATGTCGTTCATGCGGATCTCTTTGTCTTCGATCATCGGCTCCATAGTGCTGATATTGAGCTTGTACTTGATCTCTTGAACAAGGCAGCGCGCATCGCGCGTGGTGTGGCGGAGGGCGTATTTGCCGTTGGGAACGAGCGCGTTTACGTTGAGCCAGCACAGCATCACATCGATCTCCTGCGAGACCGTTGGATGCTCGTCCGCGCCGACGATCATGTCGCCGCGGCTGATGTCGATGTCGTCCTCAAGCGTGAGCGTGACCGACATCGGTGCGAACGCCGAGGGAATCGAGCCTTCATAGGTGTCGATCGACTTGATGCGGGAGGTCAGCCCGGAAGGCAGCACGGTGACAGGATCGCCTTCGCGGAAGACGCCGCCCGCGATGCGGCCCGCGTAGCCACGATAATCGTGATGCTCCGTCGATTGAGGTCGGATGACATACTGCACCGGGAACCGCGAGTCCAGATGGTTCACGTCGCTGCCGATGTGAACCGTTTCCAGCTTCGTCATGAGCGTCGGGCCGTCGTACCAGGGCATGTTGGTCGAGCGGTCCACGACGTTGTCGCCGAGCAGCGCGCTGATAGGGATGAACTGAACGTCCGTCACGTCGAGGCCGGAGGCGAAATCCTCGAACTCCTCTCGAATCTCCTCGAAGCGGTCCCTCCTGAAATCAACAAGGTCCATCTTGTTGACGCAGACCACGATGTGGGGGATTCGGAGCAGCGAAGCGATGATCGCGTGACGGCAAGTCTGCTCGATCACGCCCTTGCGCGCATCGACAAGGATGATCGCCAGATTGGCGGTCGAAGCGCCGGTGACCATGTTGCGCGTGTACTGGATGTGGCCGGGCGTGTCCGCGATGATGAACTTGCGGCGCGGCGTGGCGAAATAGCGGTAGGCCACGTCGATCGTGATGCCCTGTTCCCGCTCAGCCCGGAGGCCGTCCGTCAGCAGCGCAAGGTTGACGTATTCCTCGCCCCGCTTCTCCGAAGAGAGCCGGATCGCCTCGTACTGGTCCTCAAAAATCGACTTGCTGTCGAACAAGAGCCGCCCTATCAGCGTGCTCTTGCCGTCGTCAACGCTGCCAGCGGTGGTGAATCGGAGCAGGTCCATATCTAAATAGGTGTCTGTAGATAGAGTGGGCATGGGGAAAGCCGAGGGATTAGGGATTAGGGATTAGGGACTAGGTAATATGAACTGCATTGCCTAATCCCTAGCCACTAATCCCTAATCCCTAAAAGTATCCTTCCTTCTTTCGATCTTCCATGGCGGCTTCGGAGCGTTTGTCGTCGGCGCGGTTGCCGCGCTCGGTGACGCGGGAGGCGGCGACCTCCTCGATGATCTCCTCCATCGTAGCCGCGGGCGAGAGGACCGCTCCTGTACACGTCATGTCGCCGATGGTTCGGAAGCGCACTTGATACTCGCGCGCCATTTCGCCTGGCTTCAGATTGAGATGGTCCGACTGTGCAAGCAGGACGCCATCGCGCTCGATGCACAGCCTCTTATGCGTAAAGTAGAGGCTGGGCATTTCGATGCCCTCGACGTGGAGATATTGCCAGACGTCCATCTCCGTCCAGTTGCTGATCGGGAAGACTCGGAAGTGCTCGCCGAGGCGCTTCTTGCCGTTAAAGAGATTCCAGAGCTCAGGACGCTGGTTCTTGGGGTCCCATTGCCCGAACTCGTCGCGATGCGAGAAGAACCGCTCTTTGGCGCGCGCCTTCTCCTCGTCCCGCCGGCCGCCGCCGATGGCCGCGTCCAGCTTCAGCTCCTCAACCGCGTCAAGCAGTGTGACGGTCTGGAGGATGTTGCGGCTCGCATTCGGCCCGCGCTCTTCTGCGACACGCCCGCTATCAATGGAGTCCTGAACGTAGCGCACGAGCAGGCGCGCCCCGATCTTCTCGGCCCACGCATCGCGATAGGCGATCGTTTCCTCGAAGTTATGGCCGGTATCGATGTGAAGCAGGGGAAAAGGGATCCGCGCCGGCCAGAACGCCTTTCGGGCGAGGTGGCTCAGCACGATCGAGTCCTTGCCGCCGGAAAACAGCAGGGCAGGCCGCTCGAACTGCGCCGCGACCTCGCGAAGCACGAATATCGACTCCGCTTCCAACTCCCTGAGATGTGTCAAACGGCAAGATTGCATAGGATCAAGAAACCTGTTCAGCGCGGCCTGCGTTCTCAGCGGCTCGATTCCGGATCTGACCGGCCTGTCGGCAACGAGCGTGCTCACTGTAGTCATTCCACACCTACGGGCGCATGAGCGCGCGGCGGGGGCGGAACCCACGTGGGATCGTCCTGCGCGAGCAGGTGCAACCCGAGGAACTCGCCCAGCTCCTCGTTTGAGTGGCGATCGACGAATGTGCCGAACGTCTCCTCTTCCTCTTTGCGCGCCTTGTAGGCCCGAAGCACGTTCTCTATGGCGAATTTTACCTTGTCGGCCGGGACTTTGCGCGAGATCGGTCGCACGAACTTTGAGTCGGCGCCGAGCCGCCCACCGAGGCAGACGTCATAGGCCTCGACCTGGGTTCCATCGACCAATCGCGCCAGACAGCCCTGCAGCCCCACGTCGCCAATATGGTGCTGGCCGCAGGAGTTCGGGCAGCCATTAAGGTGGATGCGAATCGGCTCGTCCCAGAGCATTTCGCTTTCGAGGTGCGAAACAATCTCGCGCAGCCGCGCCTTGGTCTCCGTGATGGCGAGGTTGCAGAATTCGTTTCCCGTGCAGGAGACAGCGCCCTTATGAAACTCCGAGACTTCCCACTCGAATCCGGCCGCGCGAATGGCTGCCTGCGCCTCCGCGAGCCTCGCCTCGTGAATGTTCGGGAAGATATAGTTCTGCTGGTTCGTGGTGCGGAGGCTCCCCGAGCAGAACTCATCTGCGATAGCCGCAGCAGCGAACATCTGCTCCGAGGTCAGGCGTCCGGTGATCACAGAGACGCCGATCCAGTATTGGTCGGACTGCTTCTGGCGATGCACGCCGAGATGGTCCTGCTGAAGCCTGCCGACCGGGTCCGCGAAGGCGATGGCGGGCTCGGGCGTCCAGCCCAGCCGCTTGATCAGCTCCTCGCGGAATTTCTCTGCGCCCCAGTCGGCAACGAGGAATTTAAGCCTTGAGTGGTTGCGCCGTTTGCGATATCCATCATCCCGGAAAATCTCAGTGACTGCGACGCAGACCGGCAGGACTTGCTCGGGCGTGATCCACATATCCAGCTTCTGCGCGAAGTGCGGCTGCGTACTCAGCCCGCCACCGACGCGCACATGAAATCCCACCTCGACCTTGCCGTTCCTGAACCGCCGGACCGCCTGAATGCCCAGGTCGTTGATCTCCGGCTGGTTGCAGTGAATGGCGCAGCCTGAGATGGAGATCTTGTATTTGCGGGGCAGATCAGAGAAATCTTTGTTGCCGAGAAAGTGGTTTGTCACCTCCTGGACAATGTCGCGAGTGTCGTAAATCTCGTCGGGATCGACCCCGGCCACCGGGCAGCCGCAGACATTGCGGGTAATGTCGCCGCAGGCCCCGGTCGTGGTGAGGCCCTCCGCCTTCAGGCGCGCGACCGCCTTCGGGATGTTCTCGATGGTAAGCCAATGGAACTGGAAGTTCTGTCGCGTCGTGATGTCCGAGATGCCGCCGCCCCAGTTCCGAGCCACCTCGGCCACGGCTCGCATCTGGTTGGAAGTCATGTCGCCGCTGGGTATCTTGACGCGCATCATGAAGTGGCCTTCGTTCGGCTGCTGCTGATAAATGCCATACCAGCGCATCCGCGCGAAGTCGTCCGGCTCTATGGATGCATACCCATTTTCCGCATACCGCAGAATGTCCGGCCAGACATCCAGTCCATCCTTCGCCTTCTTGATCGCCTCCACATCGGCCTTCGACATGATTCCCTTGCTCCTCGCGATTCCAAAGATATGATACAGGTCTGCAGGTGTCCAGGTGTTTAGCACACGATCCATACCTGACTAAACCAGTCAGATTAGTAAGCTATTGTACCCTCAATTACGGATGGAGGCAAGGGAAATACTGCGCAAACCCGTCACTTTTTATCACTTTCGTCCCTAAGGAGTATGCTATGGAAGTCTCACGGCAATCAGATAGACGCTTCTACGATGAGGTGCTGAGCAAGGTGCCTCACGTTACATTCATCTTTTGGGTGATCAAGATCCTCGCTACTACCCTCGGCGAGACGGGCGGCGATGCCGTCACGATGAGAGCGGCTTCAATCTGAGCCGCATCGCGTCCTCGCTGGTGATCGCGGCCATTATGATCGCTTTGATCGCACTGACCGCCAGAACCGCCCGGCCAAATCGAGATTCCTCGGTAATGGCGCATACCTAACGTACTTTGAGCCGGCAGCCATCTTAGGCGAACACGACTGCCGGCCTGATTTGCTACGGTGTGGGATTGCGGCGCCAGTCGTTGTCGTTGTAGGATCGCCAGGTCTGCTCGGGGCGCTTCCATTTGGAATGGCCGTCGGAGTAGGCGATATTCCCGCCGCCCTGATGCCGCGCCAGGAAGCGTGCCTGGCTGGCGACGTCGAACGCAAACGGCTGCGGGTAGAGTCCGCCGCGCGAGGGCGTGCCATCCGAGCGTCCGGCATCCGCGCAGAGGATGAACTGAGCCGGGAAGCCAATTCCGGCGAGGCCGGTCGCCTGGTTGAAACCGAAGTCGCGCAGGTCGACCGTTCCGGTCCCAGCATAGTCCGCCGCGTGGTTGGTCGATGACGGGGTCAGGAACGCCTCATTCAGATGGCAGCCGTAGTCGGTCGGATACCAGTTGCTCGGCCCGAGCGGCGAATATGGCGGCGCCGACGGGCATTTGAACAGCTGTACCGACTTGATGTACGGCTGCAGCAAAACACGGTAGCTGTACGGCGCTCTGTCCGCCGCCGTGTCCGGCACGCTCGCGGGCGCTTGCCTCTCGCTAACTGTCGCCGGAAAGCTCTCATCGTAATCCTGATTGTACATCGCGAACGCCACGCTGATCTGCTTCGTGTTGGAAAGGCACGAAACCGTCCGCGCCTTCTCCCGCGCCTGAGCAAATACCGGGAAGAGAATCGCAGCCAATATCGCAATAATTGCGATCACCACGAGCAGCTCTATGAGCGTAAAGGCGGATCGCCTTCGCGTAAGGTCCAACATGTAGGTTTCCTTCTTTCTAGTTTGAATGGGAGAGGTGGGAATCATGGGAGTCATAGGACTGACTGCCCCGCGCCCAGGGGCACCCGGCGGCGCCCTCCAGGGCCATCATCTCACTATCGGCGAGGGACAAGCCCTCGCCCTACAGATTCCCCTCTCACCCCGTCATCCTTTCGTCCTCATCACGCCCCAGCCAGCCCCCATCGTCGCCGCACCGTCGTCTCCAGGCGGTCGAAGACTACTCGATCGGCGATCACTCCGATGGCGATCAGGATGGCCATAACCGCCAGCACCATGCTCATATCGTTCAGGTCGCGGCCGCGCATGAGGGTCTGGCCGAGGCCCAGCGCGCCCGTCGAGACCGAGAGCAGCTCGCCTGCCATCAGCGAGCGCCATGCAAACGCCCAGCCCTGTTTCGCTCCCGAGATGATCGAGGGAAACGCGGCCGGCAGCATCACCTCCCAGTAGAGGCGAAAGCCTTTCGCGCCCATCATGCGGCCCGCGCGCAGGTAGAGCGGTGGAATGTTCTGAATGCCGTCGCTCACCGAGATCGTAATGGCGAGCAGCGCGCCCATCAGCGTGACGAACAGGATCGCCCGCTCGCTCAGCCCGAACCAGATGATCGCGAGTGGAAGCCAGCAGATCGAAGGCAGCGTCTGCAGCCCGAGCGCCAGCGGGCCGAGCGCTCGCCGCGCCACCGGCACCGTGCCGATCAAGAGGCCGAGCAGGGTCCCGGCCGCCAGCGCGATTGCGAATGCGATCAACAGCCGGATCAGGCTGACCTTGATCGCAATGATCAGCGAGCTGTCGCGGAACCCGGCGACCAGCGCGCCCCACACTTCGGAGGGGCCGGGGAACAGATAGCTGTTCCACCAATTCAGCCTAAATCCCGTCTCCCATAGTGCCAGAAGTAGGATGAAGAATGCGACCGGCGTGAGTGTCGCCGTTACGAGCCCGATCCGCTTCCGCATAGTCGCTCTCCTCCTGCGCGATCTTTGCGATCTCGTCTTGCAGGTTGTCCAGTATGGTCCGCGCGATCCTCGCGGTATCGGGCGATTCGACCTCTCGCGGCCGGGCCAGCGTTACCGGGATCTCCTCCTTGATGCAGCCGGGACGCGCCCCCATGCAGACCACGCGGTCGGCCAATGTCACCGCTTCCAGTACATTGTGCGTCACAAAGACTACCGTCTTCCGCGTCGCAAGCCAGATCCGCTGAACCTCATCGATCAGCAGGTCGCGCGTTTGAGCATCGAGCGCCGCGAAGGGCTCGTCCATCAGAAGCACGTCCGGGTCGAGTGCCAGCGCCCGCGCGATCGCAACTCGCTGCCGCATTCCGCCGGAAAGCTCGTGCGGGTAAGAGCCTGCAAAGCGACCGAGGTGCACCATTTGCAGGTAATCCATCGCCCGCTGTCGCCGCTCGCGCTTATCGCGCACATGCTTCAGCGCGAACTCGACATTCTGCACCGTCGAGAGCCAGGGAAACAGCGCCGCTTCCTGGAAGATCACCGCGCGGTCGGGGCCAGCGGAAGTGATCGGCTTATCATCCTTATACGCGACGCCTGAGTCCGGCCGGATGAGGCCTGCCAGCACGTTGAGCAGCGTACTCTTTCCGCACCCGGACGGCCCGACCAGGCAGACGAACTCTCCCGGATGGATGGTCAGGCTGACGTCCCTCAGAGCCTCGACTCGCCCCTGCCGCGAGGAGAAGGTCATCGTAATGCCGTCGAGACGCAGCTTCGCCGTGATGGGCGCTGACTGCGGCGCATGCCCATTCCGGGCCGGCGCGCTATTCAGTTTTTGGGGTGTCAGCTCCGCCAGGCTCATTGCACGCTACTCCAGACACCTTTCCGTAACTTGTCGGCTCATGGAGCGCGAGGCTCCGCCGAGCCAAACGTTTCGCCCCAACTCGGTGCTCGCGGGACGCTCGCGCTCCCAGTCGCTCCGCCTATCGCACCGCCACTTTGCCGCTCTTCGCCAGGACGCCGTTCAGCGGACCGAGATCGATCAGGCCCGTCAGCGAGGAACGGTCCTGGCGCAGATATCCAAGTCCTTTCGACCAATCGGCGAAGGTCAGCACCGACTCTTGCAGCGGATCGTACGTGAAGTCGGTCCGCTCGATCGAGGCTTTCAGGATGTCCTCCGGCAGCGACTTGCCCGTCAGCGACTTCAGGCGGGCTGCGACGATCGCCGATGCCTCCGCCTTGTGTCCGTTGATCCAATCGACAGTCTCGACATGAGCCTGCAGGAACCTTGTAACCAGATCTGGGTGTTCTTTCAGAAACTGATTGCGAACGATCACAACGGTGGTCGCGAATTTCCTGCCGGGCCACAGGTCGCGCTCGTCCTGAAGCGCTTTGCCGCCGCCCTCCTTTACCAGCCGTGAAACCCATGGTTCTGTAATCCAGGCGGCGTCCAGCTCCTTCTTAACGAAGAGAGTCAGCGTGTCTGCGGGCGCATTCGGCACTACCGCGACATTGCCGCCTTGATCGGTCGATTTCAGACCGGCCGCCTGAAGCGCATGGCGCAGCGAGATATCTTGAGTTCCACCAGTCTGCGGCACTGCCACCCGCTTTCCCGCCAGCCCTTTTACGTCCGAAATTCCGCTGTCGTTTCGCACTACCAGCGCCGTGCCGCCAGACGATGCTCCCGCGATCACGGTCAGCATCTTGCCATGCGACTTGAGGAACCCGTTGACCGCCGGTCCGGGACCGATGTATCCGATGTCCACCTGATTGCCGAAGAGCGCCTCGATCTCTGTTGGCCCCGCGGTGAATACTTGCTCTTCGATCTTTGCGCCCGGACCAAGCGCCCTGGCAAAGGCACTATTCCCGGTGCCGACGAGCGCCACGGCGTGCGTGACGTTCGGGAAGAATGCCAGATGGACCGTTACCGGACCGCCGCTGTTCGAACCGCCCGCACGATTTGGTCCGCAGCCAGTTAAGGCGCCAGCGGCCGCAGCGAGGAGCGCCAGGAACATGCTCAGTGCAGCCTTATGAAGCTGAGCGCCGCAAGTGGCTGCCCGCCCCGGATTGACTTGCACCTCAGAGGCCATAAACATCACGTTCTTCATAATGATTGATTGCAAGTCCGCCGCAGCGCTTTGCTTCTCAGGAGCCGCTTCGGCGCGCGGCATCCCAACTCAGCCAATAAAGTTGATTAAATTGGTCGATTAAGTAAGTTATGGAGCATGATACCCTTGACAGTGGCACAAGTCAAGGTAACGGAACATTATTCACAAAATAATTCGGGAAGCCGAAACATGCGGCAATTGCCCTATTGGAGCCCTGCCATATGCCTGTGGCGCATGAAACGGTCGCCCCTAAGCCACTCTCACTTGTGGCGCGGGGGGCCGACAGGACATACGACTGGTGGTGGCATGGCCGGTAACGTTGCGGGCGCGCGGTGCGCATTTGCCAGGTAGTCAAACCAGTTTTTGCCCGATTCCGAGCTCTGCGGACTGTTAATGTTGTGGGACGGGAGGGCAACGTGGAACGACTTAATTGCGCGGATACAGCAAAAATAAGGACGACAGTCCGCGCTTCATATAAGGAGTGGAAGACTATCCATGAGCGACATGAGCATGAACGATACTCGGCACGACGAGCCGATCAAATTAACAAAGCGTGAGATAGAGGTTCTTTCCCTGGTGATCGAGGGCCGCTCCAGCAAAGAGGTCGCGGACCTGCTTTACGTGAGCAAGCGAACGGTTGACTTTCATCTCGCGAACATTTACGATAAGCTGCAGGTGACGAACCGGGTGCAGGCGTTCCGACGCGCTGTCCGCCTGGGTCTGATCTCTGGCGAGATGAACGGTTAGTCACAAGCGGTTTACTCAACGCCGTGTCATTATATCGGGGTGAGCGCAATTCTGCGGTATATGGCAGCCGCCGGACGTTTGGCGGAAGCGTGTGCGAGCCCAATCACATAGAGCGGCGGTTCATGGCAGAATCCATGGACCGCCGCTCTGTTTTGGGTATTGAGTATTGGGTATTGGTTCTCGGAGATCACTTGTCAAACCGTTGGCAGCGGCATGCCAGATAGTGCTCAGATGATCTGACCATCGTATGCCAATCGTACGCGGTCCGGAAGCATCGCGTTGACCGTCTCGTGCTGCAGATGGTGGGAGATGTGCGTGAAGTAGGCTTGCCCGGGATTCACTTCCTCCACGATCTCGAGCGCCTGATAGAGGCCGAAGTGGGTCAGGTGGGGCTCGAACCTGACCGCATCCAGAATGAGGACATCCAGGCCGCGCAGCAGGTCCAGGGAGTCTGGTGGGATGGAGTTCACATCGGTAACGTACGCGATCTTGCGCCCGCCATGCGGCTCATCGAAGCGATACGCCAGCACGGGCAGCCTACCGTGCATCACGTAGAACGATCGAATGCGCAGGCCGAATAGCTCGAAATCACGTTCGACCTCATGCAAGGTCAATCGCGGTTTGCCGCCGCCTTCCTGCGTCTCCTTGAAGATGTACGGGTAGATGCGGCGGATATCTTCCAGAGTGTCGCGGTCGCCATAGACCGGCATCTCGCGTCCCGCAAGGTCGTTGAAGCGGCGGAGATCGTCAAGGCCCATAATGTGGTCGGCATGCGTGTGCGTGAACAGCACTGCATCCACAGACTTCACGGCGAATGCCAGCGACTGCATCCGGAGCTCGGGGCCCGTATCCACCAGGATCGCCTTGCCTTCGTGACGCACGAGGATAGAAGGCCGAAACCGCTTATCTCGCGGGTCCTTGGAACGACAAACCTCGCATTCACAACCGATCATCGGCACGCCATGCGAGGTGCCGCTTCCGAGTACGAGGACTTCCATTTATT
>Ga0068855_100007486_pt1 | contig 13221 bp, 11 predicted proteins | sample KBSCornC52_FD_66592 | JGI IMG/M metagenome (GOLD analysis project Ga0068855, IMG submission 66592) | Corn rhizosphere microbial communities from Kellogg Biological Station, Michigan, USA - KBS Corn C5-2 | ecosystem: Host-associated > Plants > Roots > Rhizosphere > Soil ... | reverse complement strand
AGGACCACTCCGGAGGCGCGTCGCCGGATGGCGCGGAGGTCGTGGATCCATCCGATCCGACCTGGTCGGCAGAAGTCTGCGTCCCCGGACCGTCGGGATTGTCGGCGCGCGGGCTGGTACGGGAAACGTGGTAGGCCGAGATCTCCCCGTGCGTACCGTCCGGGAGGACCACCGGGCGGGGATGGCTGATAGGGGCGACGACCTCGGCGGGCCGGGTGACGTACCCGCCGCCGTGGCGCATGGGGACGGTGAGCGTCCACCCGGAGGCCGTCGCCCACGCCTGGACGGTCAGGGCGCCGGGATCGGGGACGACGTGGCCGTGGGACGTCACGGCGCCGAGCGCCGGGCTCGGGATCAGCGGCCCGGCGAGCGCCGCGATCGCGACGGCCAGCCCGGACGTGCCGCGCCGGGCCCGGGCCCGAGCCGGGGCCTCGAAGGAGGCGGGCTGCGAGCGCGTTGGGGAGGCGCGCCGGCGGACGCCGGCCGGCGACCGGGGGAAGCGGGGCTGCGGCTGCTGCGCCGGGGCCGGGGTGGCGACCTGCTCTATGCGGTTCATGGGATCTCCAGATCGGTGTCGGATCGGGTGGGGACTTTTTTGGTGGAGCGGGGAGAAGGGATCGGGGCCGGAGCGGTGTCCGGAGCTGTGGTTTCGTCTGTGGTGTCGAAATCTGTGCTGGTGAAATCTGTGCTGGTGAAATCTGTGCCGGTGAAATCTGTGCCGGTGAAATCTGTGCCGGTGAAATCTGTGCCGGTGAAATCTGCCGGGGCGCCGGGCTCGACGGAGTCCTCGCCGAACAGGTCGCGCCGCGTACTGGCGGCGGACTCGCGCACGCCCTCGCCGTCGATGGCGTGGTGCAGGCCGGCGCGGATCAGCGAGGCGAACTTGTAATCGGGATCGATGGCCAGCGCCCGGTCCACCGCGCACTGCGCGATGGCGGGCCGGCTGATCGCCCACGCCGCCCACGCGGCCAGCGCGTAGGGAGCGAGGCGAAGATCGGGGTGCGGCGCCCGCCGCGCGAGCTCCGCGCCCAGGCGCAGCAGGCGCCCGGCGGAGTCCACGGTCGCGGCGGCGCAGGCCAGATAGTCGCGCACCCGCCAGTTGAGCAGCGCGATCAACAGCTCGGCGGCCTCGGCGTCGGTGATGACCGGCGGCGCGAGCAGCGAGCCGGGCGGCTCGGCGAGCGCCCCGAGCGGAACGCCCTCGGACGGGACGGCGATCGACGGGACCCGGTTGGTGACGCGGCGAGGGGCACGCGCCGCCGGGATGACGGCGCTGGACGTGTGCGAGGAGGAAGCGGAGGGTCGGTCGTCGTCGCCGGAGCCTGCGACGGTCTGCACCTCGCTGTTCGACGACATCGACACCGACGGAGACGTCGAGTCCGTAGGCTCCGCGCCGTCGGCCGGGTCGGAAGCATCGGCGGAGCCGTGGGAGTGCGTGGACAAAGCGGCGGTCGCGGCGTCGGACAGACCGCGGCGGCCGGCGCGGGGACCTTCGGCACGGGTCGTACGCGGAGCGGCCTGCTCGGCGTCGTCGCCGCACCGGGCCAACAGGACGTCCATCAGCTTGCGCGCGTCGGCCAGCCCGGCGTCCGTGTCGTACCAGCCGGGGTCAAGGTGTTCGGCGGCCGCGGCCGTGCGGGCCAGGATCTCCGGCGGGTGCGGATCCAGCGTCGCGTCGAGGGCCTCCCGGCTGGCGTAGACCGTGTGCCCCCGGGTGGCGAAGGCGCCGGCCAGGGCGGCCGGGGCATCGGCGGGGACGACGGTGCCGGCCGCCGGGCAGCAGCGGTTGTTGCGGCACATGTAGGACCACCAGCGGCCGTTGGCGCTGTAGAGAGCGTCGACGACGGTGACGCGTTCCTCGCTCGCCGCCGCCTCCAGCTGGGCCCGGAACGCGGCCATCAGCTTGCGGCAGTGGTCGGGGCGGGCCTTGGCGCCGGTGGCGCCGCGCGGGCCGAAGGCGACCAGGATGGCGATGTCCGCGTCCTGATCCCGCATGCGCGCCGCGAGTTCCAGGGCGGTCGTGCGCTCCTGGCCGCGGACCTGCTCCAGATCGAGCCGGACGCCGTGCCGGATGAAGCTGCCGCCCTCGGCCGAATGACTGACGCCGAGCACCACCAGGCTGTTGTCCGGATGGAAGCCGAACAGGTACGGGATCGAGGCGATCACCGAGCCCGGTGACGCGAGCCGGACGGTACTGACCTGACCCGCGCTCCCCGCCGGCTCGGTCTGCCGCGAGACCCCCGGCGAGACAGCGCCTGCGGTCTCGGCGCCTGCGGTATCGGGGCCGCCGGGACGGAGGCCGTCGGCGGCGACGGGTCCGGGGGCGGTGGTGAGGTCGTGGTCCATGACGGATACTGTGCCGATTTCCGGGCACAGAGTGCGACCGAGACATGACTGGCTGTGGATAAACCCGGCTTGGGGACATCACGTATCCCTCTAATGGTCTAATCCCCGCGCTCGGCGGCGCCGGGACCGCCAGGAAAAACGTCGGCGTGATCTCAGCGTCTTCTCAACCGGGCGGGGCAGAATGCGGCCATGCACATCCTCGTGGTGGACGACGACCAGGCGGTCCGGGACTCGCTGCGCCGCTCGCTGGCCTTCAACGGCTACGAGGTCGAGCTGGCGGCCGACGGGCTGGCGGCGCTGGAGGCGATCGCGAAGCGGCGGCCGGACGCCGTCGTGCTCGACGTCATGATGCCCAGGCTCGACGGCCTGGAGACCTGCCGGCGGCTGCGCTCGGCCGGCGAGGACCTGCCGGTCCTGCTGCTCACGGCGCGCGACGCGGTCCCGGACCGGGTCGCCGGCCTGGACGCCGGCGCCGACGACTACCTCCCCAAGCCGTTCGCGCTGGAGGAGCTGCTGGCCCGGCTGCGCGCGCTGCTGCGCCGCACCCAGGGCAGCCTGGCCGACTCCTCGGACGCCCCGCTGGCCTTCGCCGACCTGACGCTGGACCCGGCGACCCGGGAGGTGACCCGGGCCGGCCGGCCCGTGCGCCTGACCCGCACCGAGTTCAACCTGCTGGAGCTGCTCATGCGGCACCCCCGGCAGGTCCTGACGCGGGCCCAGATCCTGGAGGAGGTCTGGGGCTACGACTTCCCGACCACCGCGAACTCCCTCGAGGTCTACGTCGGCTACCTGCGCCGCAAGACCGAGGCCGACGACCTGCCCCGCTTGATCCACACGGTCCGCGGAGTGGGGTATTCCCTGCGCGAGACCGCCCCGTGACCCCGTTCGCCCCGGTTGAGACCCCTGAGAACCTGGAGCCCGACAAGCGTCCCGGACCCTACGAACGGCTGCGCGCCAAGATCACCGTGATGATGTCGCACGTCCCGCTGCGGACGCGCATCACCGCCCTGGTGATGGTCGCGGTGGGGCTGAGCGTCGCGCTGGCCTCGATCGCGGCCTGGGTGACGGTCCGCAACCAGATCCTCAGCCAGCTGGACACCAGCCTGGACCAGCGCGCGACGCTGGCGACCCAGTACATCCTGCAGGGCCGCGACGTCACGCCCCTGGACGACAGCGTCTTCGTCGAGTTCCAGGGCAACGGCACCGTGACGAACACCAACGTGCACCCGCAGCAGGCCGTGACCGAGATACCGATCACGCCGGCCGACCTCGAGGTCGCCAAGCACACCCGGCTCGAGCACTTCTCCACGATCTACATCAACGGCGTCCGCTACCGGGCACTGACGCTCCAGGTCAACACCCCGAACACGCCCCTGCTGCCGCCGGAGGAGCAGTCGGCCGTCCTGCTCGCGCAGTCGATGGCCGACACCCAGCAGACCCTGGGCCGGCTGAGCCTGGTCTCGATCCTGGTCGGCATCGCCGGCATCGCGGTGGCCGGCAGCGCGGGCATCACCGTCGGCCGCGCCGGCCTGCGCCCCGTCGACCGGCTCACCGAGGCCACCGAGTACGTGGCCAGAACCGGCGACCTGCGGCCGATCGAGGTCCAGGGCACCGACGAGCTGGCCCGCCTGGCGACCAGCTTCAACAGCATGCTGACCGCCCTGGCGCGCTCCCAGGAACACCAAAGACGCCTGATCGCCGACGCCGGCCACGAGCTGCGCACCCCGCTGACCTCGATGCGCACCAACATCGACCTGCTCTCGCAGATCTTCAACTCCGGATCGGAGCAGGCCGAACCGGGAACGAACCGGGGACCGGGCCTGCCCCGGGTCCAGATCAGCGACGCCGACCGCGCCGAGCTGATCGGCGACGTGCGGGCCCAGATGGAGGAGCTGTCCGTCCTGGTCGGCGACCTGGTCGAGCTCTCCCGCGACACCAAGCCGCAGGCCGCGCCGGAGCCGGTGAACCTGGGCGACGTGGTCCGGCAGGCCGTGGACCGGGTCCGCAGGCGCGCCCCGCACCTGAAGTTCGACATCCAGCTCCAGCCCTGGTTCCTGGAAGGCGACCCGGCGACGCTGGAGCGCGCCGTGACGAACCTGCTGGACAACGCCGCGAAGTGGAGCCCGGAGGGAGGCACGGTCACCGTGCGCCTGTCCGACGGCCTGCTCCAGGTCGCCGACGAGGGCCCGGGCATCGCCGAGGAGGACATGCCCCACGTCTTCGAGCGCTTCTACCGCTCCCCCGAGGCGCGCACCATGCCGGGCTCCGGCCTGGGTCTGGCGATCGTGCGGCAGGCCGCTGAGAACCACGGCGGCCGGGTCGCGGCGGCGCGGGCGCCGAGCGGCGGGGCCCTGCTCGGGCTCTGGCTGCCGGGATCGCCGACCGAGGACGAGAGTCCCCAGAACGGCGGCACGGCGGGGAACGCTTAAGCAGAGTCGGCTAGCAGGTCACAGGCGCGGACCCCTCCGTCGGGGGACGCGCCTGTCGCCGTTCATGAAGCCCTTCCGTCATAAGGTCTTTACGCGACAGGTCGCACACCAGTGGAAACACAGGGTTTCCAATCCCGTTTTTCGGTCACCTCTTGTCCGGGTCTCAGCAGCATTTAAGGTGAACAGGCGAAGCTCCTTCCCATGAACGAACCCTCGAGCAACGCAGGCGGCGTCGGCGGCCTGGGCGACAACGGCGCCAACGAAGCGGCGCACCAGGACGTGAGCGACAGCTTCGGCGCGAACCCCGCCGCGTCCGGCGGCTCGGGGGCTCAGGACCCCCAGGCGGTGCCGCCGCAGCAGGACGCCGTGCCGCCGACCGCGATAGCGCAGCCGGCCCCGCAGGCCCCCGCGGACCCGAACCCGACGCTGATCCAGCCGGCCTCCGGCGAGCCGGACCAGACCCTGATCCAGCCCGCGGTCCCGGCCACTCCGGCCCCCGCAGCCGGCGCGTACCAGGCGCAGTCCGGTCCCGTGGGCCCCGGCCCGCAGCCCTCGCAGCCGCCGCAGCCCCAGCCGCCGACCCAGCCCGGCGCCGCCTTCGGCCCGGCCGTCCAGGCCCAGCAGGCGCAGCAGGCCCAGCAGGCCGGCGCGGCCAACCACCTGGGCCCCGGCCCCACGCCCCCGCCGAACTGGGCCGCGCCCTCCGACGGCGCGACCTTCCCCCCGTACACGCCCCCCGGCGGCACCGCCACGGCCCGGCGCTCCTCGCTCAGCGGCGGCAAGATGCTCGTCGCCGTGGCGCTGATCGCCGGCCTGCTCGGCGGCGGCATCGGCACCGCGGTCACCTACGCGGCCAAGGACGGCAACAGCTCGTCCTCCTCGAACGCGGCCTCGAGCACCCGCTCCCCGCTGAACACCAACAACACCGCGCTGAGCACCCCCGGCAGCGTCACCCAGGTGTCGGCCGCCGTGATGCCGAGCGTGGTGGACATCCAGGTGAGCACCTCGAACGGCAGCGGCGACGAGGGCACCGGCATCATCTACAGCTCCGACGGCCTGATCGTCACGAACAACCACGTCGTGGCCGCGGCCAACACCTCCAGCCAGAACAACGGCAACTCGAACGGCAACAACAACGGCAACGGGAACCCGTTCGGCGGCGGCAACGGCAACAACAACGGCAACTCCAACTCGAACAGCGGCCCGGCGACCATCACCGTCACGTTCAACGACGGCCGGACCGCCACCGCGCACATCGTCGGCACCGAGCCGCTGGCCGACCTCGCGGTGATCAAGGTCGACGGCGTCAGCGGCCTGACCAAGGCCTCCTTCGCCGACTCCAAGAACGTGGTGGTGGGCCAGCAGGTGGTGGCCATCGGCTCGCCGCTGGGCCTGACCAGCACCGTCACCTCCGGCATCGTCAGCGCCCTGAACCGGCCGGTGGAGACGCAGGCCGAGGACGGCAGCACCGTGGTCCTGGACGCCGTGCAGACCGACGCCGCGATCAACCCCGGCAACTCCGGCGGCCCGCTGGTCGACATGCAGGGCAACGTGATCGGCATCAACTCCGCGATCGCCTCCAACAGCCAGAACTCCGGGGGCCTGGGCGGCGGCAGCTCGCAGGCCGGCTCCATCGGCCTGGGCTTCGCGATCCCGATCTCCGAGGCGCTGCCCATCGTGGACGCGCTGGCCCAGGGCAAGCCGGCCCAGATCGCCTCGCTGGGCGTGGCGCAGTCCGGCAGCAGCGACACCACCACCCGCACCGCCAGCGGCTACAAGGTGGAGCAGGTCGCCTCCGGCGGCGCGGCGGACAAGGCGGGCCTGAAGTCCGGCGACGTGATAACCAAGATCGGCGACCGGCTGGTGTACTCCTACCAGGACGTGGCGGCCGCGGTGCGCTCGCACCGCCCCGGCGACAGCATCCCCATCACCTACACGCGCAACGGGTCCTCCACGACCGTCAACGTCACGCTCGGGGTGCTGGCCGCGCAGCCGGCCCAGTGAGTCAGCCGGCCCGGAAGGGGCGGTAACAACCAGGCGTACCCTTGAGGGGTGTCTGACGAACGTGGAATCGCGGTCCTCCGCGCCGGCTTCGGCGCGGAGGCCGTTCCGTATCTGGCTGCATGGGATCTCCAGCGCGAGGTCCACGCCCAACGGGTCGCCGGCGAGATCGCCGACACCCTGATCCTGCTGGAGCACCCGCCGGTGTTCACCGCGGGACGCCGCACCACCCCCGCCGAACGGCCCACCGACGGCACCCCGGTCATCGACGTCGACCGCGGCGGCCGCATCACCTTCCACGGCCCCGGGCAGCTCGTCGGCTACCCGATCCTGCGGCTGCCGGAGGCGATGGACGTGGTCGGCCACGTCCGGCGGCTGGAGGAGGCACTGCTGCGGACCTGCGCCGAGCTGGGCCTGACCGAGGCCACCCGGATCCACGGCCGCAGCGGCGTGTGGATCCTGGGCGAGGAGATCGAGCGCGAGGACCTGGGCGGCCTGAAGCTCCAGCTGAAGACCGTCGGCGCGCCGGTGGACGACGACGAGGAGTTCGACCCGCGGCTGGCCGGCCCGGAGTACGCGCCCTCCAACGCCGGGCAGCGCAAGGCCGACCGCAAGCTCGCGCAGATCGGCGTGCGGGTGGCCAAGGGCGTGACCATGCACGGCTTCTCGCTGAACTGCGACGTCGACCTGGCCTGGTTCGACAAGATCATCCCCTGCGGCATCCGGAACGCCGGGGTCTCCTCGCTGTCCGCCGAGCTCGGCCGGGACATCACGGTCGAGGAGGTCGCGCCGCTGGTCGCGCGGCACCTCGCGGACGTCGTTTCCGAGGCGTACGGGCTGGTCGGGGCCGTGAAGGAATAGTCCGCCGGGCACGTAGGCTGGTAATCACAGGTATGAGCGGTATTTCTTTCGCGCAAGGAGACTCGAAGTGACGGCCGTCACCCCAGATCCCGAAGGCCGCAAGCTGCTTCGGCTTGAGGTCCGCAACAGCGCCGTCCCCATCGAGAAGAAACCGAGCTGGATCAAGACCCGCGCCAAGATGGGCCCGGAGTACACCGGCCTGAAGAGCCTGGTGCGCAGCGAGGGCCTGCACACGGTGTGCGAGGAAGCCGGCTGTCCCAACATCTACGAGTGCTGGGAGGACCGCGAGGCCACGTTCCTCATCGGCGGCGACCAGTGCACCCGGCGCTGCGACTTCTGCCAGATCGACACCGGCAAGCCCAAGGCGTACGACACCGACGAGCCGCGCCGCGTGGCCGAGTCGGTGCAGACCATGGGCCTGAAGTACGCCACCGTCACCGGCGTCGCGCGCGACGACCTGGAGGACGAGGGCGCCTGGCTGTACGCCGAGACCGTCCGCCAGATCCACGCCATGCTGCCCGGCTGCGGCGTCGAGCTGCTCATCCCGGACTTCCACGCCAAGCCCGAGCACCTCGCCGAGGTCTTCGGCAGCCGTCCGGAGGTGCTGGCGCACAACATCGAGACCGTGCCGCGGATCTTCAAGGAGATCCGCCCCGGCTTCCGCTACGACCGTTCGCTGGACGTCATCCGCCAGGCCCGCGACTTCGGGCTGGTCACCAAGTCCAACCTGATCCTGGGCATGGGCGAGGAGCGCGAGGAGATCTCGCAGGCCCTGGCCGACCTGCGCGAGGCCGGCTGCGACCTGGTGACCATCACCCAGTACCTGCGGCCCTCGCCGCGGCACCACCCGGTGATGCGCTGGGTGAAGCCCGAGGAGTTCGTGGAGCTGGCCGAGGAGGCCCGCGAGATGGGCTTCGGCGTCATGTCCGGGCCGCTGGTGCGGTCCTCGTACCGGGCCGGGCGGCTGTACAAGGAGGCCGTCGAGGCTCGCGAGGCGGCGGCTGCGAGCGCGCTGGGGGCCGTGGCGGCGACGGTCGGCGTTTCGGCGTGAGGGCTGGTTCCGGCGTGCGGGCTCGTTGCAGCATGAGGGTCGACTTTTCGGCCTAACGGTCGGCGCGACTGCGCGTGACGTTCGCCGCATCGGCAGAGGTGCCTCAAGCTGCTTCGCGGCAAAAGCCTCAAGTGCTTTATTAGTGCATTGTGATGAACGGCCCCGGTCCGAGTCGGACCGGGGCCGTTTCGCAGGCAGGACGCGGGGAATGCCCGGCATTGCGCCGCGCGTTACCACGATTTGACCGGCTACACCAGACCCTGTAACAAAGAAACCTGATAGTGGTGGTGGCCCGCCACCGGCTCCGTTCCCCGACGTTCCCCTTTTCTCCTGGTCGAGGTTCCGAAATGAGCACCGCAACGTCCTCCTCACCGACCCCCGTCACCCCCGCGGCCGGCTCCCCGGTCCGCACGATGATCCTCAGCTTCGAACGCCGGGTGCTGCGCGCCGGCGGCCATCAGGGCGCCCTGGCGAACGCCCGCGCCGCCGTGCTGGAGGGCCAGGAGCGCGCCGCGCTGCGTGCCGAGGCCCACGAGTCGCTCACCAGGATGAGCATCCGGTCCCGCTAAAGGCGAACTGGTTTACCACAGGGCGCGGGCACCACGTATCCTGCGTGGCATGGCACGCGACACCACGACGAAGACCCCCGCCGGCGGGGATGCGCCCAAGAAGAAGGGCCGGCTGAAGCAGATCCGCGAGGTCTACTCGATGACCCGCAAGGAGGATCCGCAGCTTCCGCTGGTCCTGGCCGCTTGGGCCGTGGGCGCCCTGGTGGTGTTCGTGGGGCTGGGCTTCCTGCTCGGGTCCCCGCTGTTCTACGGGATCTTCGGCATCCCGGTCGCGGTGCTCGCCGCGATGATCGTCTTCGGGCGGCGGGCCCAGCGCGCGGCCTACTCCTCCATCCGGGACCAGGCCGGGGCCGCCGCCTCGGTGCTGGACACGCTGCGCCGCGGCTGGGACGTCACCCCCGGCGTGCGCTTCAACCGGCAGCAGGACATGATCCACCGGGTGCTGGGGCGCCCGGGCATCATCCTGGTCGGCGAGGGCAACCCGAACCGGCTCAAGGCGCTGTTCACCGAGGAGCGCCGGCACCTGACCCGGCTGTTCGGCCCGGACGTCCCGCTCGTCAGCGAGGACATCGTGGCCGGCGACGAGGAGGGCATGGTGCCGCTGGGCAAGCTGAACAAGACGGTGATGCGGCTCAAGCCGGCCACCGGCAAGGCCTACCTGCGCCCGGCCCAGGTGCAGGAGTACCAGAACCGGCTCAAGGCCGTCGGGCCGAACATGCCGATCCCGAAGGGGCCGATGCCGCGTAACGGCAAGATGCCGCGGGGCCAGGTTCGCTGAATCGTCGCACAGCTTGCGTATGCCGGACGTAACCCGGGCGAAACGCCATGGAACGCACGACGGCCCGCGACCGGTGATCGGTCGCGGGCCGTCGGCGTTTTGCTGTCGCCGTTGTCGTGTGGCTGTCGCCGTTGTCGTGTGGCTAGCGTCGTTGTCGTGTGGCTAGCGCGTGCTGACGATCATCGTGCGCGCGACGCGGTCGTGCAGGCCGCGGCCGTCCGCATCCCAGACCACCGCGGGGATGACCAGGAACAACAGCACGGTTCGCATGCCGATCGCGTACAGCGAGGCCCGGCCGCCCTGGTCCGAGGTGACCCGCATCCCCAGGATCGTCATGCCCAGGGTGGCGCCGCTGATCGCCAGGCCGACCAGGTAGATGACGGCCAGCAGGCTCAGCGCCGCGAACTGGCCGTTCTTCAGGAGCCGGTCGCCGACCAGCAGGTAGGCTGCGCCATAGGCGATGGCCCAGTCGATCATCAGCGCGGCCAGCCGGCGGCCGACCGGGGCCATCGAGCCCGGACCGGTGCGCGGGAGGCCGAAGCGCTGGCCGGAGTAGTCGGACGACGTCATGCCGTCCACGGTACCCCGCGCGGGTTCGCGCCCCGTCACCTCCCCTGGTGCCGACGGGAGCACAGGGTAGGTTGGAGGGGACCCGGGCTCCGTGTAACACGCCGGAAACAAAAGGGACACGGCCGGGAAACCCCCCGGTCCTACGGTCACAGGAGTGCCCGTTGGGTCCCGGGCCCGGTGGCGAGAGGCTTCCGGCCGGTGAGAATACTCAAAGGAGTAGTGGATGTTCTCGAACGCCGACGAGGTACTCAAGTACCTCAGGGACAACGACGTGAAGAGCGTCGACGTGCGGTTCTGTGACCTGCCGGGCGTGATGCAGCACTTCACGGTGCCGGTCGAGTCGTTCGACGCCGACGTCTTCGCGCACGGCCTGGCCTTCGACGGCTCGTCGATCCGCGGCTTCCAGGCCATCCACGAGTCGGACATGCAGCTGCTGCCCGACCCGACCACCGCGCGCCTGGACCCGTTCCGCGCCGAGAAGACGCTGAACATCAACTTCTTCATCCACGACCCGCTGACCGGCGAGGCCTACTCCCGCGACCCGCGCAACGTGGCCAAGAAGGCCGAGGCGTACCTGAAGGGCACCGGCATCGCCGACACGTGCTACTTCGGCCCCGAGGCCGAGTTCTACGTGTTCGACGACGTGCGCTTCACCTCCGGCCCGCAGGAGAGCTACTACCACATCGACGCCGAGGCGGCGTTCTGGAACACCGGGCGCGCCGAGGAGGGCGGCAACCGCGGCTACAAGCCGCGCGTCAAGGGCGGCTACTTCCCGGTGGCCCCGAACGACCACTACACGGACCTGCGCGCGGTCATGAGCCGCACGCTCATCGACTCCGGCCTGATCGTCGAGCGCCAGCACCACGAGGTCGGCTCGGCCGGCCAGGCGGAGATCAACTACAAGTTCAACACCCTGCTGGCCGCCGCCGACGACCTGATGCTGTTCAAGTACATCATCAAGAACGTCGCCTGGAACGCCGGCAAGACCGCCACCTTCATGCCGAAGCCGGTCTTCGGCGACAACGGCTCGGGCATGCACTGCCACCAGAGCCTGTGGAAGGACGGCGCCCCGCTGTTCTACGACGAGGTCGGCTACGCGGGCCTGTCCGACACCGCCCGCCACTACATCGGCGGCCTGCTCAAGCACGCCCCCTCCCTGCTGGCCTTCACCAACCCGACGGTGAACAGCTACCGCCGCCTGGTCCCCGGCTACGAGGCCCCGGTGAACCTGGTCTACTCCCAGCGCAACCGCTCGGCCTGCATCCGCATCCCGATCACCGGCTCGAACCCGAAGGCCAAGCGCATCGAGTTCCGCTGCCCGGACCCGTCCTCCAACCCCTACCTGGCCTTCTCCGCCATGATGATGGCCGGCCTGGACGGCGTGAAGAACAAGATCGAGCCGATGGCCCCGGTCGACAAGGACCTCTACGAGCTCCCGCCGGACGAGCACGCCTCGATCCCCCAGGTCCCCGGCAGCCTCCCGGCCGTCCTGGACTCCCTGGAGGCCGACCACGGCTACCTGCTCGAGGGCGGCGTGTTCACGCAGGACCTGATCGACACGTGGATCGCCTACAAGCGCGAGCGGGAGGTCGACCCGGTGCGCCTGCGGCCGACGCCGCACGAGTTCGAGCTGTACTTCGACATTTAGAACGTGGCTTGACCTGCGGAAACGCAGTCTGAAAAATATGCACCACTCCGTATCGCCCCAGGTCGGCACCCCGCTGACCTGGGGCGATACGTCTATACAGATGTCCGAGGATCCCTCATGTTCTCGGCATTTGGGCCCGAAATGGGCCCGTCGCAAAAGCTACGTAGCTTCCCCCCGCCCGGAGCGGTGGCGGTAGCTGGTGCACCGAAGGGCGCCCGCTTGGCTCACGCCTCCGACAAAACGTGTTGGTTGGACGACCAGGTATAGGAAATACTAAACTCAGGGTGTGGCAGGGCAAGAGTGGGAGGTCCGGCTGGTCGACGAAGTGCTCGACTGGATGGACACCCTTGAACCGAACGAGCTGAGGCGTGTCGTCGATGCTATCGATGCACTGGAGGAGAACGGGCCCGGGTTGGGCCGCCCCACTGTCGACACCATCAGCAACTCGACGATCGCGAACCTGAAGGAGTTGCGGCCAGGCACGGTACGCATTCTGTTCGTCTTCGACCCGTATCGTTCCGCCATCCTGCTTGTGGCCGGAGACAAGTCCGGGAAGTGGAACCGCTGGTATGACACTGCGATCCCGCTGGCCGAGGAGCGGTACAAGGCGTATCTGAAGGAACGAGCGGAGGAGGAGGAAACCGATGGTTAGCACACGATGGGCAGATGTCCGCGCGGAGATGGCCGAAAGGGCTGGCGGTGAGGCGGCCGTTGCCGAGGCCCGCGAGGAGCGACTCGCTGAGGAAGCCGGTTACAAGCTGGCCGAAGTCCGGAAAGCCCTCAAACTCACTCAGCAACAGGTAGCCGAGCGCATGGGCGTGACCAAGGGGCGTGTCTCCCAGATAGAACGAGGGTTGATTTCGACCCAGGACGTTCTCGCGCGCTATGCGGAGGCCCTGGGCGGTCGCCTGCAGCAGGCCATCTACTTCCCCGGCGGGGATATCGCGGTGATTGCCCGGGTGACCGCC
>Ga0068855_100007485_pt1 | contig 13222 bp, 11 predicted proteins | sample KBSCornC52_FD_66592 | JGI IMG/M metagenome (GOLD analysis project Ga0068855, IMG submission 66592) | Corn rhizosphere microbial communities from Kellogg Biological Station, Michigan, USA - KBS Corn C5-2 | ecosystem: Host-associated > Plants > Roots > Rhizosphere > Soil ... | reverse complement strand
ACTTGTCGGGCGCCATCAGCACCTTGCCCCCCTGCCCCAGCTCGGCGCAGAGCGCGTCGGTGCGCGCCGGCGTCTCGGTCTGCACGAAGAACGAGATGCTGGGGTTGATCTGGAAGGTCGGCCCGCCGTTCAGCGCCGTGAAGCGCCGGCCGAGCACCTCGAAGTCCACCGTCAGCACGCTGCCGCGCGGCTGGCCGGTGGGGCTGTCGAACGACGCCGGGTAATGCGACGTCGCCAGGATGCGCCCCTCGCCGAAGGTCCGCGTGTAGAACTGTGCGGCCTCCTGGGCCTGGTCGTCGAACCAGAGGCAGGGAACGATCGCCGGGCTCACGGCCGGTCTCCGCGCCGGGGCTGCAGCATGCTGTTCCGGTTGCCTTCCGTGTCCAGGAACGACACGTAGAGCCCGACGCCCGGGATCTCCATCGGCGTGCCCAGCACCTGTCCGCCCGCGTCGCGCACGGCGCGCATGGCGCGTTCCAGGTCGTCGACGCCGATCACCACCGACGGGTACTGCGCGGGGAAGTCCGCCTTCTTCTGGTAGAGGCCGCCGTTGATGGCGCCGCGCGGGACGTCGGGCTGGACGTCCTTGGTCGCGGTGGTCACGACCACGTAGTTGCCCATCTCGGCGCCGTACTGCTGCGTCTGCCAGCCAAAGGCCGCGCGATAGAAGGCCGCCGCGCGTTCGGCGTTCTCGTAAGGGAGCTCGAAATGGACGACCGGGTTCATGGACTCCTCCTGGGTTTGGATGGCCGCGAGCGGGCCGGCCCCGAGCGGGCCGGCCTGTTGAAGAGCAGCTCGATGTATCGCTCGAGGTGCTCGATCGATTCGACGGCCAGGCGCGGCTGGCCGCTGGCCTTGGCGAGGATGAACGCGCCCTGCAGCACGCACTGCGTGTGCGCCGCCAGGCTCTCGGCCGTGAGCTCGCCCGCGACGCCCCGCTCGTCGATGGCGGCGGCGAAGTCGTCGACCAGCGTGGCCGCGTGGCCGAAGATGCTGTCCGCGCAGGCGGCGCGAATGGCCGGGTGCGAGGCGTACGTCTCCTGCACCAGCGTCCCGGCCACGCAGGTGAACTGCGGGATCTCGCCGCGGATCAGCGATTTTCGAAGCGCCAGGTAGGCGCGCACCCGCCCCAGGCCGTCGCCGGCCTGGTGGTACTGCGCCGCCAGGAACAGCGCCTCGGTGGTGCGGGACCAATGCTCCACCGCCGCCACGCCCAGCGCGTCCTTGCTCTCGAAGTGATGAAAGAACGCGCCCTTCGTGACCCCGGCGCGCGCGCACAGATCGTCGACGGTGGTCGCGGCGAACCCCTGCTCGCGAATCAGCGACAGCGAAGCGTCCAGCAACTTCTCTTTGGCCGTGGGCGTCGCCACAGATCGCAACGTACCAACCGGTTGGTATGTCGTCAAGCCCGACAGAACGACAAATGGCGACCCTCGGGTCCGCCTTCCGGCGGCCCGAGAGACACGGATCGTTCGGCGGCGGTCGGCAGCGTGGTTACGCGGCGCGGAGCGCGCGGCGGTTGTGGTTGTGCGCGTTCAGCCCGCCCGCCTTCACCGCCGAGCGCACCTTCAGGCCGCCCCGGTTGTGGTTGTGCGCGTTCAGCCCGCCCGCCTTGATCGAGGTGGTGATGCGGAGGCCGGGCTTCTTCGTGGCGATCTTGGTCATGGGTCTCTCCTGGTGCGGGGTGGTGGGCGGCTGCCCTCTCGCCCCCGGGACGCACGCCCCCCCGACCCTGTGCGCGCCTTTTTGAAAAAAGATTCGCGTCGCGGCGCGGCGCCGCGCGACCGCACGATTTCAGGCGCTCTTGCCGAGGACGCGCGACACGCTGAGATCCAGCTGGCTGACCAGCAGGCGGGCCATCGACTCGTACTCCTCCGTCGCCACGCCCATCTCGTCTTTCAAGAGGCGCTGCGCCTCGGCCACCACCGCCGTGCGCGCTGCGCTCATCCGGCGCGAGATCGTCGACGGCGTCACGCCGTAGATCTTGCCGATGCGCTCCATCGGGACGCCGTCGACGACGTACATCCGGTAGATCAACCGCTCGTGGTCGCTGAGGATCGCCAGCGCGCGGGTGACCGCCTCGCGAAACCGGCCGCGCAGGTGCTGCTTGAGAAAGCCCAGCTCGGGATCGTCCGCCACCCGCTCGGCCTCGCGCCGCTGCCCTTCCGCGGCGCGCTTCTCGGCCTGCTCGTGCCGCATCAGACTGAGGGCGAGGCGCTGGGCCGAGACGCCGACCCACCCGGCCAGCGGCCCGCGGCCGGTGTAAGAGGCCAGCTTGGGCGGACCCTCGGCGCTGGCCAGCAGGGAAGCCGACCAGAGCCGCTGCTCGACCTCGTCGACGAAGGCCGGCGAGCCGTCCACGTTCCTCAAATAGCGGGCGACCACCGGCCGGTGGAGGCGCCGCAGGGTCATGGCCGCCGCGGCGTCACCCCCCAGCGCCGCCGCACAGAGATAGAGATCCTCGACGTGCAGCGCCGCGACCGCAGCCGGATCGTCCAGCGGCGCACCGCAGGCGGCCAGGTGGCGCGCGAACGACGCCCGGTCCACCTGGACCTGGGGGTGCGCCGCGCGCCCGCGTTCGTGGAGCGCCCGGACCAGAGCCCCGTCGGTGCTGGGCAGCGAATCGGCCACTGTCGGATCGAGATCTAGCACGCCCGTCGCTGGCTCCGGCATCATGCGGGAGCCTTTGGCCTGCCTGGACGTCGACACCATCCTCGCATTTGTGGAGGGACGGCTCACCGCCGACCAGCGCCTGGCGCTGGAAGGACACGTCTCGACCTGCGACCGCTGCCGCGAGCAGCTCTCGCTGGCGCTGGCCGCCTCGGTGACCGTGGACGCCGGCGCGCGGCCCGCGGTGCCGGATCCCCCGCACGACCAGCCGGCGCTGGCCCCCGGGGCGCACGTGAGCCGCTACACCGTCCTCAAGCTGGTCGGCAGCGGCGGCATGGGCGAGGTCTACGCCGCCTACGATCCCGAGCTGGATCGGAAGGTGGCCCTCAAGATCCTGCGGGCCGGCGACGGCGGGGGCAGCCAGAGCCGCGGTCAGGACCGGCTGCTGCGCGAGGCGAAGGCCATCGCGAAGCTGCGGCATCCCAGCGTGGTCGTCATTCACGACGCCGGGACCGTCGACGGCCGCGTGTTCCTGGCCATGGAGTTCGTCGAAGGGGTCACGCTGCGCGACTGGCTGGCCGAGCGGCCGCGCGCCCCGCGCGAGGTGCTGGACGTGTTCCTGGCGGCGGGGCGCGGGCTGGCCGCGGCGCACGCCGCCGGGCTGGTGCACCGCGACTTCAAACCGGCCAACGTCATGGTGTCGTCCGACGGCGGCGTGCGGGTCATGGACTTCGGCCTGGTTCGATCGCTGGCCGATGACGGCGCCGCGCAGGCGGCGGCCACACAGGTGACGGCCAGCGCGCTGGGCCAAGCGGACCTGGGCGGACCCTCGGCGCTCACGCGCACCGGCGAGCTGCTGGGCACGCCGCTTTACATGGCCCCCGAGCAGTTCCAGGCCGGTCGGACGGACGCGCGGACCGATCAGTTCGCGTTCTGCGTCGCCCTCTACGAAGCCCTTTACGGCACGCGCCCGTTCCCCGGCACGACGCTGGTCACCCTGATGGCCACGGTCACCGAGGGACGGGTCAGCGCGCCGCCGGCGCGGACCTCCGTGCCCCCGCGCATCCGGCGGGCGGTGCTGCGCGGGCTGCGCGTGACGCCCGACGAGCGGTGGCCCTCGATGGACGCTCTGCTGGCGGCGCTGGCCCGCGACCCGTTCCGGCGGCGGGTCTTGCCGCTGGCGGGCGTCGGCCTGGCCGTGGCCCTGGCCGGCGGCCTGTGGGCGCGCGCCGAGCGGCGGCCGGCGCTGCTCTGTCGCGCCGGCGCCAGCAAGCTGGCCGGCGTCTGGGAGCTCCCCGCAGGCGGCGCCACCCCGCGGCGAGCGGCCATCCACGACGCGTTCGCGCGGACCGGCGCGCCGGGCTCGGAGGAGGTCTGGCGGCGCACGGCCGAAGGGCTCGACCGCTACGCCGCCCAGTGGGTCGCGGCCTACGGCGACGCCTGCGAGGCGACCCATGTCCGCGGCGAGCAGTCCGCCGAGGTGCTCGACCTGCGGATGGCCTGCCTGGCCGAGCGGCTGACCCACGTCCAGGCGCTGGCGAACGTCTTCGCCGAGGCCACCACCACCGTCGTGTCGAACGCGATCACGGCGGTCGCCGCGCTCCCGTCCCTCGATCGGTGCGCGGACGTGGGCCTGCTGCGGGCGATCGTGCCGCCGCCGGAGGACCGGGCCACGCGCGAGCGGGTCGCCGCGCTGAGGCGGGAGGTCGCGCGCGTGCGGGCGCTGGGCGACGCGGGACAGTGCACGGCCGGCGCCGCCGCCTGGCATTCGCTGGTCCGGGCGGCGCGCGAGGTCGGCTACCCGCCGCTCGAGGCCGAGAGCCTGATGGCGCTGGCCGGATCGGCGAGCGAGTGCGAAGAGCCGGCCAACATGATCGCCGCCAGCAAGCGGGCGGCCTTGACCGCGCTGGCGGCCCGCGACGACGAGACGGCGGCGGCGGCGGCGGTGATCCATGCGCACTGGCTGGCCGACCGGACCAGCGACGTGAGCGGGGCCCGGGATTGGGTCGACCTGGGCGACGCGATCTTGAAGCGGCTGCCGCAACGCCCGACGGCGCTGGAGGCCTGGCGCCTGGGGGCCCTGGCCCGAACCTTCGAGAAAGAAGGCGACGCCGAGAGCGCCTGGAACACGTTCCAGCAACAGCTGGCGTTCATCGCGCGCGCAGAAGGCCCCGAGCACCTCGACTACATGAAGGCGCTGAACAACGCGGCGGTGACCGCCGAGACGCGGGGCCGCTTCGATCAGGCGCTCGCGTATCTGCTGCGGGCCGAAGCGCTGTCGGAGAAGCTGCTCGGCCCGCGCAACGTCTACCTGGCGCTGCAGCTGGACAACGCCGCGGAGGCGCTGAACGCGCTGCACCGGTTCGACGAGGCGCGCGCCAGCGCCACCCGCGCGCTCGACATCTATCGCAGCTTCGGGTCGACGGCGTTCTACGAAGCGGTGTCCCTGACCTTGCTCGGCGAGGCCTGGCTGGGCCTGGCACGGCCCGAGCAGGCCCGCCCGCTGTTCGACCAGGCGGTCCGTGCCTTCGGCCCCGATCGGTCGACGTATCGCTGGCGCGCCGCTTTCGGCCTGGCGCGCGCGCTGCCGGCGGGCGCGGCCGAGCGCGCGCGGGCGCTGGGCCGCGAGGCCCGCGACGGATTCGTCGCCGCGGGCGACACGGCGGAGGGCGCGGCCGTCGACGCCTGGCTGGCCGGCGCGCCCGGCCACAAGTGACCGCCGCCGGCGCGGCTCAGCGAAACTGGAGCCAGTTCAGGCTGGCGGCGCCCGCGAAGGTGAGATGCAGCGTGTGGATCCCGCTGGTGTGGGCCAGCGCGCACGACACCGTGGTCCACCCGGTCGCGCCGCCCCCGATGGGACAGGTGGCGATCGACGGGCCGTCGCTGGCGTCGAGGTGAACGTCGACCACCGTGGCGTTCGGCGCCTGCACGCGCAGCGCAAGCGTGTCCACGCCCCCGTCGCTGAAGTCGACCGCGTCGTAGAACAGCGTTCCGCCGCCGGCCGCCACGGCCGCCACCTGGCCCAGGTCGGCGTCGCGGCCGTCTCGCCGGGACGCCCCCGACTGCCCGTCGTAGTCCTCGCCTTCGATGGGCGCGAACGCGTCGCGCCCCATCAGGGGCCGCTCGAGCCCCAGCACCAGCAGCGTCCCCGACTGCCGGTTGACGGGGATGGTGGTGCTGAACGACCCGCTCAGCGTGGTCCGCTCGACGGGCAGCGCGTAGAGGTGCTGGGCGGCCCGGATCTCGCGCCACTGCTCTTCGCTGGGGCTGGCGGGGGTCCCCTGGATTTGCCAGACGTTGTAGGGGTTGCTGTGCGTCTCGTCGACGATGAAGCGGGTGACGAACACGGACTTGCCGGCCAGCGCCGGCGGGATGTTGTAGAGGTTCACGGTGACCGTGTCGCTGCCGGTGGTGTCGAGGCGGGTGTACTGGTCGTAGACCAGGATCTGGATCTGGTCGCCGGCCATCGACATGGCCGCCATCGCGTCGACGCCTTCGCTGCTGGCGCCGCCGGTGGCGCGCAGCCGGACGGGGCCCAGGCGGTTCAACATCTTGAAGGCGTTGAAGGCCGCCTTGCGAACACCCTGCGCGGTCATGAGCCCGAAGACCGATCCGAACGGCAAGTTGCCGCCGTCGTGGCCCAGCATGTACGAGCCGGTCGGACCATTCCACTCGTCGAACACGTCGGACAGCACCCAGTACGAGAACACGCTCAACGGCGGCCCGTTCCCGGTCTCCGTGTCGGCCAGCAGCTTCGCGGCCTTCAGGATGAACCCGACGTTCCAGTGGTTGTCCATGCTCACCAGGCCGTCGCCCGCTCCGCCGCCCTGGCCGAAATAGGACGAGTTCCACTCGGTGTTGAAGGACATCACCTCCGACGTCGTGTAGCCCGCCTGCGTGATCGCGTCGATGCGGCGCTGGTTGTCGGCGACGAGATCGGCGGCGTCGGCCATCGGGCCGCTGCCGTCGCCGCCCGGGTAATGATGGGACGACACGAACGTCACCCGCGTGCCCGCGCTCTTGCAGTGCTGCAGGAACTGAGCGATGGGCGCCGGGTTGGTCGCCGCCGGGCCGCCCACCAGCGCGCCTGGAATCACCGACGTGATGGCGGCGACGGCGTTGTCGTACAGGCTTTCATACTCCTTCATCCGGTAGGCGGTGGCCTGGCGGCCGTCGCTGCCGTACCAGAACGCCGCGTAGTCGGGCTCGTTCCAGATCTCCCAGTACCACTGCGAGACGTCAGCCATCCCGAACCGGTCGACGCAGTGCCGGACCACCGCCGCGATGAAGTTCCGGTAGTCGGTCGCGTTCTTGTAGATGTCGTGCTTGTCCCCGTGCAGCGCCAGCGCCGTCGGCATGAAGTCCATCTCCATGATCGGGCGCATTCCCGCGCTGGCGATGCCGGTCAGGTACCGATCGAGGTTCGTCCAATCGTAGAGGCCGGGCCCCTTGTAGATCCCCATGTCGTCGGACAGGACCCCGTGGCCGCGGACGCGCTGGAACCCCGCCTCCCGGTTGCCGATCTTGTAGTGAGTCTGCAGGTCGCCCCGCAACGCGAGGCTGGCTGTCCCGGTCCCCACGCTGTTGGCCCAGAAGTGCGGTTGGCCGGCCGTCTGTGCGGCGGCGTCGATCCAGATCGACGTCGCGGTGCTGGCGGTGAGCGCCGAGCCGGCCACTTCGGTGGGCTGACCGCAGGCCGGCAGCCCGACGACGGTCAGCGCCAGCCGCAGCGCACCCGAGACGGAGAGCCAGTCCTTCATGCGATGTCCTTTCGGCTCCGGTGGCCGGTCAGTTGAACCCGTACAGCAACTGGCCCGTGTCGGACATGTAGACGGGCGCAGCCACGAAGATGGCCCGCGATGCCTCCTCTGGGGGGCCGCCTGCGGTCAGCGAGCCCCGGCGAAGGGGGAGCACCGGCGGGTCGGGCAGCGTCGGCGACGGCGTCACGCGGTACCCGATCCCGGCGCCGTCCGTCGTCATCGTGGCGCCGTCGCCGTCGGACGCCGCGGGCACTTCGGTGTCGTAGAGGTCGCCCAGCGCCAGGTCGGACGAGGCGGGCGTACAGGAGGCGGCGCAGGTGCAGGTCACGACCTGCAGGCGCTGGCCGGTCCGAAGCAGGTTCACGACGGTGACGTGCTCGTTTCCCGAGGCGGGCACGTCGGGCGTCGCGACGAAGCGGCCCTGCGGCGCTTCCGGCGGCCCGTAAAGAAACAGCCGCACGGTGCCGCCGCTCGGCACCTCCGCGTCGCCGTCGAACGTGGCCGCGCCGCCGGAGGCCGTCATCGTGAAGTGGTGCGGGCCGGCGTCCAGGTAGCCCACCGCCGAGAGGCCGCCTTCGCTCACGGCCAGCGGCGAGACGTGACCATCACCGTCGTCGACCAGGGCGCGCTGGCCGTCGATCCACAGTTGCCAGGGCTGTGACGGCTGCGGGTCGGCCTGCTCGTCGTCGAAGGAGGAGGCGGTGGGAGAGAAGGCGACCAGCACCCCGCCCTGGTCCGTCCCCGCGCGGGCCGTCAGCACCACCGTGTGGGGCTCGGCCCCACAACCCGACAGCATCACACCCATCGCAACCACGAAGGCCCACGGCGCGAACGATCTCCCGCGGTCTGCCATGACGTCGAGCTCCCCTTCCCCTGTTAGTCGGCGGCGGCCCCGGAAAGAAAGTCAGCTTTTTAAAAGCCGAGAAGCCCGCCACACCCAACTGGTGGTGAAACCGCGCGCTGTCCGTCACCGAAATCCAGCCACGCCGGCGCGTCACAGGCCCGACGGTGCGGTGGGTTCGCCCGCGAGCGCCGCGGCGGTCTATGATCGATCGCGTGTCGGACAAGACCGCGCCTCGGGCCAGCCTGGCTGCTGTTCTGGTCCTGGCGTGCGCCCACACCGCCCCCGGCCCCTCGCCGGCCGCTTCGGTTCCGCGTGCCCGCGTGCTGGTGTCGGCCGACAACCAGCCGCCGGTGGTGATGGGCGTGTGGGCGGCCTACGCGGTCGCCGTCGCCGCCCAGGCCACCACGCTTGGACATCTCGACTTCGCGATCGAGGTCGCCGCGCGCGAGCACCTGGCGGAGAGCTGGAAGAAGGCGCGGGCCGAACAGCGGGCGACGGACCGCGATCTGGACCTTCTGGCCGACGTACGGGATGCGGGGCTGATGCGCGAGTACGTGCTGTCGTATCTCGCGCGCCCCGGATGGACGGTGGGCGCCGGCGACCTGGCGCGGCTCGACTTGGACCGGTGGGCGAGCTGGCAGCGCGCCCATCTGCCGCCGGACCATCGCGCCGCGACCGGGGCGATCGTCACCGGCCTCCCGCCCGCGCCGGTGGCCGGAGCGGAGCTGCCGGGGCCGGAGATCGATCCGCTCCACAGCTCGTGCCAGGCGGTGCGCCCGGCGCTGGAGCGCGCGCTGGCGGCGTGGGAGCGGCAAGAACGCGCGCTGCCGGCGCTTCCGCTGTCCGTCCCGTCCCAGGACCAGCTGGTGCTGGCGTTCAAGCAGGCGGCGCCATCACCGCGCGCGCAACGAAACGGGATCGTGCTGGTGTCGCCGCGGGTGCTCAACGTGGCCTTCGTGGCCGGCTTCTGCGCGGTGGATCGCGCCGCGTGGCCGGCCGCCGAGGCGCTGCTTCGGCACGCGGTCGCCCTGTCGCCCGCCACCAGCAACGTCCGTGGCGAGCTGGTGCAGGCGCTGATCATGGAAAAGCGCCTGGACGAAGCCGACGCCGAGCTGGACGCCGCCCTCGCGCTTCCCGACACCGCCTGCCGGAAGGCGGCGCTCTGGCGGAAGCGCGGCTACATCCTGTTCGATCGCGGCAAGCTGGTCGACTCGTACCGGGCCTACGCCCATTCGCTGGACTTCGACGCGGCCAGCCCGCTGGCCCGCAGCGAGATGACGTTGATCGTCAAGACGCTGCGGGCCGCCGGTTCCTACGACGAGAAGGTGCTGGCCCCCCTGGTCGCCCCGGCCGTCCCCAACCAGCTGCGCGTGACCAGCTGCCCGCGGCAGTAGGGGACGCCGGGCCCACGCGCTAGAGGGTGGCCGAGGACGGCAACGTCGACCCGCCGCTGTTCAGGATCACGTCCGGTTCGAACGTGATGTCGTGCGCGCCCACGCACCCCTGAAAGCTGGTCCGCGCGGCGATGTCCAGCGCGGCGTTCGGCGCCAGCAGGATCCCCTTGAAGATGCCGTCGGTGCCGAGCCGCACCGTCGGCGCGTTCGTGTACACGGTCAGCGGCTGCGCCAGCGTGCTTTGAACCTTGACCCGATCCGACCAGGTCAAGGCGCCCGCCACGTTGATCGTGCTGGCAGCGTTATCCGTGAACACGACGTCCGGCTGCACGTTCAACGACAGGAAGTTGTACGTGCCGGCCAGCAGCGTCACCTGGGCGCCCGGGTTGATGGTGACGTTGCCGTACGCGCCCGGGCTCAGCGTGACGGTCCCGGACACGGTCTGGTTCCCCGTCCCGGCGGTGACGGTCTTGATCGCCAGGCTGGGGATGGTCACGGTCGCGTGCTCGGTCAGGGTGCCGGTGATCGTGAAGACGCTTTGATGCTGCAAGACCCCCGACAAGGTGAGATTGCCGGCCACCGTGGCGTTGTTCTGCATGGAGGCGTTGGCGTTCACCAGCGCGTTGCCGGTGATGGTGGCGAACGACCCGATCTGCAGCAATCCGCCCGTGTCGACCGACGCCGTGATCTGCGTGCGGTCGCTGGTGTTGAGGCCCACGTTGACGGTCTGCGTGGCCAGCACGCACGGATTCGCCGGCGCCGCCTGCTGGCAGACCTGGAAGTAGATCGGATCGGTGTTGTTGACCGGGCGGCCCAGCGGGGCGCCGTTGGCCGTGAACGCGCCGTAGAAGCAGGTGCCCAGCGACTTCATCTGCTGGTAGTCGCCCAGCACCCGCTGCGAATCGAACTCGGTCCCGTCGTTCGGGTCGGGCGACTCGAAGGCCAGCAACGTCCGGTCCGAGAAGGTGGCCCCCTGATCGACGCTCAGCGACAGGTGGGCGGTGAACTTGGGCAGCCCGTCGGTCCCCACGCCGTCGAAGCTGTAGAAGAACACGCCCACCGTCCCGTTCGCGTCCACGGCCACCTGCGGGATGGCCGACTCCAGGTTGGTGACGATCGATTCGCTGCCGATGGTCACGTTTCCGTTCGAGAAGGTCAGCCGCCGGATGCCGAGCCGGTCGACGCCGTTGGCCTGCGTGCCGTAGACCACGTAGACGGCGCCGTTGCGCGGATCGACCGCGGCGTGGTCCACGCCGCCCAGCAGGGCGTTCACCGTCCCGAACTTCGGCCACGGCTGGGTGCTGACGCCGCTGGCCACCGACACGCCGGCGGAGTTGCCGTTCAGCGCCCAGGTGTGCCCGCCGTCGGTCGACCGGTTCAGCATGTAGCTGATGGTCTGCGCGTTCGCGCCGCAGTTGGCGGTGCACCGCTGCCAGATCGCGTACATGATGCCGGAGGCCGGATCCTTGGCCAGACGGAGCCCCGGGTTGATCGACCCGGTGGAATTGCCGATCTGGACGTCGACCGTGAAGTTGAGCGGGACCACCCCGTACGACACGGCCACGTGCATGTCGGGACCGTCGATCCCGTCGCTGTTGTTGAAGTCGTCGTAGGCCGTGTAGACGTTGTCCTGGCTGGCGTTGACGGGGTCGCGGTTGGTCAGCGTCCAGGGCTGATCGGCGCCCCCGACGCTGCCGGGGGTGAGGTGGTTGGTCAGCTGGGTCACGCCGTTCACGACGTCGTAGCTCCACGAGCTCGGCGTGGTGGGGCTGTTCGTCACCACCGAGACGATGTTCTCGGTGGTCAGGACCGCGTACCCGAGCTGGTTGTTGCGCCCCCAGTCCAGCGTCTGGTCGTTGATGAACCCGTCCGTGATCCCGGGCGGCTGCGGGATGCTGAGCGTCTTCGTCCAGGTGGCGCCGCTGTCCGTCGAATGGAACAGCGCCCCGTTCGACGATTGGCTGAACGAATCGGCGAACCCGAGGATCACCAGCTCGTTCGGGTTCTGCGGGTTGATGGCGATCGAGTCCTCCGAGTCGGACCAGAAGTCGTTGTTGTTCAACGACGGGTCGGTGTTGTGGACGATCGGGTCGATGACCCGGATCGTGTGATAGGTCGAGGCCTGTGCCCAGGCCGCCGCCGGCGTGAGAACGACGAGCGACGACAGAGCCGCCAGCCGTCCTCGTCCCAGTTGATGTCGAATTGGTCGAAATGCCATGGATCTCTCCTGCTTGCACGAATGACGTTCGACCGGGGCGCCCCCTCACCCCGATCACCAGATTCACCCCCGGGTCCCACTCAGGCCGCCCTCCTTGCGCGGCCACCGCGTCGACGGTCGTTGGTTGCGTTTACGGACAGCTGGCCGGGCAGCGAGGCCCGGTCAATCGGCTGGCGCAGTGCCCGCACTCGGGCGGGCCGCAGCAGAACTGGTTCGCGGCGCAGACCTTTCCGCCGCACAGCGCGCCGTCAGCCGACGTCGCGTCGGGGCCGCGCGCCGTCCAGCGGAGGTCCGCCGGGGGCCGCCGGCTGGCGTCGGCGGGCGCGTCGGCGGCCGCGGGCGGCTTCACCGCCTTTGCCGGAGGCTCGGCGGCCGCGCGCGCGATCAACTCGACGGCGCGGGCCGCGTTCCGCAGCTCCTCGTGACCTGGCTCGCCCGCGACGGAGCGGGCCGGCGGCGGCCGATCGCGGAACCAGCCTCTGCCCGCGCCGATCGCGGCGACAGCCACGCCCGATGCGATCACGACAACGACGGCCATCCTTGCGCGGTTCATCCCCGATCCTCCTCGTGTGCCCGACGCGAAACGTGTCGGGTCACGGTGGCAACGAGAGCGTGCGGTGATCTTCCGGTCGGAAATGAATCCGCGCACGACCTGTAAGACGAGCGGCGCGGACGTTTGTCTTGACCGACCGAATGCCGGATGACAGCCTGGCCCGGCGCCGTCGCACCCATGGCCCTGCAAGCGACCGTCTACCACCTTCAGATCGAGCTGTCGGACGTCGACCGGGGCGTCTACCAGGCCCTGGACCTGCGGCTCGCTCGACACCCGTCCGAGTCGATGGCCTACCTGCTGACGCGGACCATCGCGTACGCGCTGCTCTATGAAGAGGGGATCGCCTTTTCGAAAGGGGGGCTGTCGTCCACCGACGAGCCGCCTCTCACGGTGCGCGACCTGCAGGGGAACCTGCGCGTCTGGGTCGAGGTCGGGACGCCGTCGGCGGAGCGCCTCCACAAGGCCAGCAAGGCCGCGCCGCGGGTGGTGGTGTTCACGCAGCACGATCCGCGGTTGCTGGAGAAGGAGGCGGCCACGCGCCCGATTCACAAGGCCGAGCGGATCGAGGTCTATGCGCTGCCTCTGGATTTTCTCGACCAGCTGGCGGCCCTGACCGACCGCAACGCGCGCTGGAGCCTGCTGCGCAACGACGGCACGCTGTTCGTGACCGTCGGCGACCAGACGGTGTCGGCCGCCCTGACGACGCACGCGCTCGCCTGACGCAGTGATACCCTCCGGGTCATGGGGACCAGCCGGGGGTGGTTGGGCGCCGCGTTGGCGCTGGCCGTGTCGTCGGTGTGGCTGGCCGCCGGGTGCGGCGGTCACGGAAACGGGGCCACCACC
>Ga0068855_100007483_pt1 | contig 13223 bp, 14 predicted proteins | sample KBSCornC52_FD_66592 | JGI IMG/M metagenome (GOLD analysis project Ga0068855, IMG submission 66592) | Corn rhizosphere microbial communities from Kellogg Biological Station, Michigan, USA - KBS Corn C5-2 | ecosystem: Host-associated > Plants > Roots > Rhizosphere > Soil ... | reverse complement strand
GATGATTCCCAAAGCCAAGGTCGAAGCAGTCATCGGCAACCCGCACTCGAAGGGGGCGGTCAGCATGATCGCCATCCACAACCTCGAGATTCCCTACCGCTTCCCGGCGTCGGTGCTGAAGGAAGCCGAAGCGGCGCAGGAGGCCACGCTCAAGGGTCGCGAAGACTGGCGAAATATCCCGCTCATCACCATCGATCCACCTGATGCCAAGGACCACGACGACGCCGTCCATGCGACACCGGACCCAGACCCCAAGAACCCGGGCGGCCATATCGTCACGGTCGCGATTGCAGATGTCGCGGCCTATGTGCAGCCGGGAAGCGCGCTCGACCGCGAGGCGTATCTGCGCGGCAATTCGGTCTACTTCCCGGACCGTGTCGTGCCGATGCTGCCCGAGCGTATCTCCAACGAGCTTTGCTCGCTGAAGGAAGGGGAAAACCGCCCGGCGCTGGCCGTCAGAATGGTGTTCGACTCGGACGGCCGGAAGAAGAGCCACAGCTTCCATCGTGTGCTGTTCCGGTCGGCGGCCAAGCTCAGCTACCAGCAGGTGCAGTCTGCGATCGACGGCCGTCCCGACGACAAGACGTCACCGTTGCTCGAACCGATCCTCAAGCCGCTCTATCGCGCCTATGAGGCGATGGTACGCGCTCGCGAGAAGCGGTCGCCACTCGATCTCGATCTGCCCGAGCGCAAGATCATCCTCGACAGCAAGGGCATGGTCGCCGATGTGCGAACGCCCGAACGGCTCGAGGCGATGCGGCTCATCGAGGAAATGATGATCGCGGCCAATGTGGCGGCCGCCGAAACGCTCGAGAAGCGCAAGACCGCCCTGCTCTACCGCGTCCACGATGCGCCAAGTCGGGAGAAGCTCAACGCACTGCGCGAGTTCCTGGGATCGCTCGATCTCAGCTTCGCCAACTCCGAGGCGGTGCGCACGCAAGACTTCAACCGCGTGCTGGCCCGCGCCCGGACCGAAGGCAAGACCGAACAGGTCAGTGAGATGGTTCTGCGTTCGCAGGCACAGGCGGTATACGCACACGAGAACCTCGGGCACTTCGGACTCAACCTCGACCGTTACGCCCATTTCACCTCGCCGATCCGGCGCTATGCCGACCTCATCGTGCATCGCGCCCTCATCGCGGCGCTGGACCTCGGAAAGGACGGGCTCACGGATGCCGAGATCGCCCGACTCCCCAGCATCGCAGAACACATCTCGATCACCGAGCGGCGGGCGATGCTCGCCGAGCGCGAAACGTCAGACCGGCTGCTGGCCGAGTTCCTCGCTACCAAGATCGGCGCTGAATTTGCCGGCCGGATTTCCGGCGTGACGCGCTCGGGGCTATTCGTACGCCTGCTCGAAACGGGAGCCGACGGTTTCATCCCGGCATCAACGCTCGGCGAGGACTATTACCGCCATGTCGAGGAGATGCAGGCCATGGTCGGTGACCGCACCGGCGAGATGTTCCGCATCGGCGATACCGTGCAGGTGCGCCTCCTCGAGGCCGCCCCGGTGGCCGGCGCATTGCGCTTCGAGTTGCTGAGCGAGGGAAGCCGCGTCAAACCGTCATCTGCCAAACGCAACGCAAAGCGCCCATCTCGGAGTTACGGCCCGAGGGGCCGCAGGAGATAGGTATGCCCGTCACCGTTGCCGATTCCAATCAACGTTCAGTTGGCCGCGCAATCTGGAACGGCATGAAGCTGCGGTGTCCGCATTGCGGCAAGGGCCACCTCTTCCGCTCGTTCCTCAAGGTCGCCGACCACTGCGACGTCTGTGGCGAAGAGTTCTTCCATCACCGCGCCGACGATTTCCCGCCCTACATCTCGATCCTAATAACCGGCCACCTGATCGTCGGACTGATGCTCGAGATGGAACTGCACGGCTCGTTCGATCCCTGGGTCTACATGGTGACGATGGTGCCGGCCGCGGTGATCCTGCCGATCGTTATGCTGCCTTCGGTCAAAGGGGCAATCGTCGGCCTGCAATGGGCGAACAAGATGCATGGCTTCGATCCAGCGCACCGACACCCGGATCCAGCGCTGCCGGGCTACCCCTAGCGCTTGATCAGTTCGGCGGCACGAAAGCGTAGCCCCGTCCAAATGTCGTCGATCGAAACCGACCTGACAGTGTCCCAACCCGCCGCTCGCAGCGGGTCCCAACCCATGTCGCGCGTCAAACCCGCAGCCTTCCCTGCTGCGCCCTTGCGGTAGGCGAACCACAAAAGCCCGTCACGTGGCAGGACTTTCAGGGCCTCCTCTGCCACCGTCTCGACTTCGGCCGGCGTATGGGTGAAGGCAATCACGCCGTCACAGGCCTCGCCCGCCTTGGCAAGCTCGACTTCGGCGCCAGCGGTCAGGGCTTCTGCGAGCCAGCGGGGCACGTTGACCAGCCAGAGCCTCTGGCCCGCCCTGATCTGCAGTTTCTTGATCAGCTCGACGCTTTCCATGCCTCCCCTCCTGTCACCTTGACAATCGGCCTCAAATCCGTAGTTTGCGCCCAAATTTCAGGGCTGTGGCCCGCTTCTCCCAAGGATTCCGCTATGGCCAAAGCCGCCTCGATCAAGATCAAGCTCGTGTCCACTGCCGACACCGGCTTTTACTACGTGACCGAGAAGAACTCGCGCACGCAGACCGAAAAACTGAGCTTCAAGAAGTACGACCCGGTCGTGCGCAAGCACGTCGAGTTCAAGGAATCGAAGATCAAGTAGGATTTCGACGCCGTCGAAGTCAAAAACCCCGCGCTTGCAGCGCGGGGTTTTTGTTTGTGCCGTGTGCATGGGAGATAAGTGGCCGATCCGGAGTGGGTGCCGAAGAGGCCTCACAGCAGCTCCGGACCGGCCGCCCTACGGACTCAGGAGTTGCGGCGGACCTGAGGTGAACCGTAGGGATGTGGTGGACGAGGTCGCCGCCTCATCTCGTTGCCCGCACCCTACAAGCGGCCGCTACAAACTCAACCAAACACGCCAGAGTTAGTGAAACAGTAACCTTACCTGCTCGGCATTTATGTCAAATGCGACAGAGACTCAGGCGGCGTCGAAGACAACCCGATTACGGCCCTCGCGCTTGGCGCGGTAAAGCGCGACGTCGGCGCGCTTAAGGATCTGCTCGGGGGTGTCCAGCTCGTGCTCGTTGAGCGCAACTCCCACCGAGCAGGTCACGGTCAGCGGCCGCATGGTGCCCGTCTCGAAGCTCCGTTCGGCGACCGCCATCCGAACCCGTTCGGCCACCCCCTGTGCCTGGCGGTAGTCGGTATCCGGCATCAGGACCACGAATTCCTCGCCGCCGAAACGGCAAGCGAGGTCGACACCGCGGATGTTGCGCTTCAGACGTTCGGCGAACTCGCGCAGCACGGCGTCGCCGATGTCATGGCCGTGGTTGTCGTTGACCGATTTGAAGAAGTCCATGTCAATGAGCATGACCGCCATGTCGCGTTCCTGCTCGCGTGCCTTGTCCAGCATCAGCGACAAATGGCGGTCGAAGTAGCGGCGGTTGTACAGGCCGGTAAGCTCGTCGGTGACGGCGAGCGCGAGGGTCTGGGTCACCGTTTGACGCAACTCGGCAGCGTAGCGGTTGCGGCGAATCTGAGTGCGCACGCGCGCCGCCAATTCGTTACGCTCGACTGGCCGCATGATGAAATCGTTGACGCCAAGATCGAGACCTCTCACGACACGCGGACGATCCGACTCGTCGGCGATGAGCAGGATGGGAAGCGATCGGGTCTGTTCGAGGGTGCGCATTTGCGAGCACACGCGCAGCGGGTCGAAGTCCCCGAGCGCCATGCTGACGACGGCAAGCTCGTACTCGCCTGACGACACACGCATGACCGCGTCCGCCGGGTTGGAGAGGATGTCGACGGTGTTGGCCGGCGTGAGGTAGCTGCGGATGCGCTCGGCACTGCGTGCGTCGTTGTCGACCAGGAGGAGCTTGCCTCCGTCGACCCTCGAAGAAGTCATTGCATCCTCGACGGCGATCTCCTGACCTGTCTGGGCGCGGGCGCGGAGCTCGTCCATCAGTGCCTTCAGGCGCACCAGGCTTTTGACGCGCGCCATCAGCTGCACGTCGTCGACGGGCTTGGTGAGGAAGTCGTCGGCGCCGGCCTGCAGGCCCTTGACGCGATCGGAGGGCTGGTCGAGCGCCGTGATCATCACGACGGGAACATGTGCGGTCTGGGGGTCGGCCTTCAGCCGCTGACAGACCTGAAACCCGTCCATTTCCGGCATCATCACGTCGAGCAGAATGATGTCGATCTGCCCGTCGGCGGCAATGGCAAGGGCATCGCGTCCGGAGGAGGCAGTTTTGACTTCAAAGTATTCCGCCGTCAGGCGCGCCTCAAGCAGCCGCACATTGGTTGGAATATCGTCAACGATCAGCACGCGAGCTGTCAAAGACCGGCCGCCCCTCGACGCAACAACAAACCAGGATGGAGGCCGCTATGGGCCTAGTTGGCCGGTCCAATGTACCGGGCAATCGTTTCCAAAAAGTGAGGCACTGAGATGGGTTTGGAGATGTACCCCTCGCAGCCTCCCTGCAGGATCCGCTCTTCGTCGCCCTTCATGGCGAAGGCCGTCACCGCGATCACCGGAATCGACTGCAGATCGTCGTCTTCCTTGAGCCATTTGGTGACCACCAGGCCCGACACTTCAGGCAGCTGGATATCCATCAGGATCAGATCAGGGTGATGCGCGCGGGCGAGGCCTATCGCCTCCATGCCATTGCGGGTCTGGATGATGGAGTATCCACGGGACTCAAGCAGATCGTTGAAGAGCTTCATGTTGAGCTCGTTGTCTTCGACGATCATGACGGTCTTGGGCATAGACTCCCGCCTTCGGGCGCAAGGGACTGTGTTCTGCCCCATGGCTCGGGTAACATCAATCGCTTACGAAAGCCGTAATGGATAACCAGACTTGGCCCTGAAGACGCCGCAGCTGACGCTCGAGGAGCTGGCCGAACTGTGCCTGCAGTATCTTGCGCAAAACCCAGAGCAACTCGCTGAATTCATGGTGCAATCCGGGTTGGCGCCTAACGACCTTCGCCGCCTTGTCGGGACCGACGGTTTCAGGCACGGGCTGGTCGACTATGTCGTTTCAAACGAACAGCTGCTGCTGGCAATCGCAGCCGACGCCACGCTCTCGCCCGAGGCCATCACCCGAACCTGGGCAAAGCTCCACGCTACGGAGCACTGAGTCGCATCGATGCGGGCCCTCTGCCGAAACTGTGGCTGGATCGGAGCGCTGGGCGAGCGCCCGGATCGCTGTCCGCAATGCGGGTCGCCTCGTCTTATTGCCCATGAGGAGCTAACCGAGCTCAGCATCGCGCATGTCGACTGCGACGCCTTCTATGCCTCGATCGAGAAGCGGGACGATCCGACCCTGCGCGATAAGCCGCTGATCGTTGGCGGCGGCCAGCGTGGCGTAGTGTCGACGTGCTGCTACATCGCGCGCCAGTCCGGTGTCCGTTCGGCGATGCCGATGTTTACAGCACTCAAGCTTTGCCCCGATGCGGTCGTGCTTCGTCCGAACATGGCCAAATATGTTTCGGTGAGCCGCGACGTCAGGGCGCTGATGGATACGCTGACGCCGCTGGTGGAACCCCTTTCAATCGACGAGGCCTTCCTCGATCTCAGCGGCACGCGGACCCTCCACCGGGCCTCTCCCGCGGAGGTCCTCGCCAAGCTTGCGCGGGACGTCGAAACGCAAATCGGCATCACCCTGTCGATCGGACTGAGCCACAACAAATTCCTTGCCAAGACCGCGTCCGATCTCGACAAGCCGCGTGGCTTCGCCGTCATCGGCAAGGCGGAAACACTGAGTTTTCTCGCCGAGCAGCCAGTCGACTTGATCTATGGCGTGGGCAAGGTATTCGCCGAGACCCTGCGACGAGACGGTTTCCACACGATCGGACAATTGCAGCAGACCGCTCCGGAGGATCTGATGCGCCGCTATGGCGAGACCGGCGCGCGCCTCGCCCGTCTGTCGCGCGGGGAGGACAGCCGCGCGGTCAGTGTCGATGGCGAGATGAAGACCATTTCGTCGGAGACGACATTCAATACCGATCTTGCCAGCTTCGACGAGCTGTCGACGGAACTTCTCGCACTGTCGGAAAGGCTGTCCGAGCGCGTGAAGGCCAAGAACCTCGTCGGCGACACGGTGACGCTGAAGCTCAAATCGGCCGGATTTCGCTTGCGGACGCGGGCCCGCCATTTGATGATTTCGACCCAGTTGGCAAGTGTCCTTTACGAAACCGGACTGCAGTTGCTGGCACGCGAAATCGACGGGACGGCCTTCCGCCTGATCGGTATCGGACTGTCAGGGCTCACCGAGGCCAGCGGCGACGATCCGATCGACCTGATCGAGCCCGGCATAGCGCGCAAAGCCGCCGCGGAACGTGCTATGGACAGCGTACGCACCCGGTTCGGGCGCGACGCGGTAATCCGCGGAAAACTCTATGAGCGGCGCAAGCCACAGGCGAGCGCAGATAAAGCAGAAGAGGGCAAACCCAAATGACGACCCCACTCGAGAAGCTCCGGCAGTACGGCTACGAGCTTCCGCAACCGAAAGCGCCCGTTGCGAGCTACATCCCGGTTCGGCGGGTGGGTAACATCATCTATGTTTCGGGACAGATTTCGATCGATGCGAACGACGAGGTCATCGAGGGTCGCCTGGGCGATACCATGAACGTGGTCCAGGGCGGCAACGCGGCCGAGCTCTGCGCCGTGAATGTGCTGGCGCAGCTGGTGCACTCGGCCAATGTGCGCCTCGAGGACATTACGCAGGTGGTCAAGCTGACCATCTTCGTCGCATCAGCTCCGGATTTCCACGATCAGCATCTGGTTGCCAATGGTGGGTCGAACCTCATCATCGGCGTCCTTGGCGACAAGGGCAAACATGCTCGTTCGGCGATCGGTGTCCCCGGGCTGCCGCGCGGTGCCGCGGTTGAAATCGAGGCGATCGTCGAGGTCGCATGACAATGCTGTTCGATCGCCCGATCGCGCACCGCGGGCTGCACGATCGGAGCAAGGGCGTGATCGAGAACTCGCGGTCGGCGTTCGCGGCGGCGATCGAGCGCGGCTACGCGATTGAAACCGACGTGCAGCTCTCGAGCGATGGCGTGCCGTTCATCTTCCACGACGACGACTTCGACCGCCTGACCGAGGCCACCGGGCGCTCGGATGCCCGTCCGATCGCGGAGGTCACGAGGCTCACGCTCAAGGGGAGCGCGGCGGGCGATGTCCCGCCCCTGTTTGCCGAGTTCCTGGCGCAGGTTGCCGGCAGAACGCAGCTCCAGATCGAGCTCAAGCAGCAGAAGGATGCCGCGGGAACCAGCGCTCTCGCCGCGACGGTGGCAGCCGCGCTCAAGAGCTACGCCGGTCCGTACACGCTCGAGTCCTTCGACCCGCATCTGCTGATTGCGCTTCGTCGGGAAGGTGTCACCGCGCCGCTCGGCATCATCACCTACGGCTATGACGAACCCACCTGGGACACCAAGGTCTCGGGCTGGCAGAAGTTCGTGCTGCGGCACCTGCTGCACTGGCCCCTGACCCGCTTCAACTTCATTTCCTGCCGGAATGTCTCGCTCTATCTTCCGGCGGTACGGTTCTTCCGCGCGCGGGGGATGGAAGTGACGACCTGGACCATTACATCCGAGCAGGCGGCAGTCGCGTCCAAACGCGGCGCCGACCAGATCGTGTTCGAAGGATTTCTACCGGCAATTGCCTGACACTCTCACAGCGACGATCGCCGGGTCCACCTCCGAGATCGACGCGCAGGTGTGGAACGGTCTGGTTGCGGCGACCGACCCCCACGCCAACCCATTTCTGGATCACGCATTCTTCGAGGCGCTGGAAGAGTCGGGGTCAGCGACGCGGCGCACCGGCTGGCTTCCGCGGCACGTCGTCCTGCGCGACGGAGAGATCGTGGTCGGTCTCCTGCCAATGTACGAGAAGTCGCACTCCCAGGGCGAGTATGTCTTCGACCATGGCTGGGCGAGCGCCTTCGAGCAGGCGGGGGGCGAGTACTATCCGAAGCTGCAATGTGCGGTGCCCTTCACGCCGGTCACGGCGCCCAAGCTGCTCACGGCCGCGAACGACCCTGCGGTCAAACAGGCATTGCTCACGGCAGCGGCCACCTACGCGGATCAGCGCGGCATCTCGTCGGTTCACGCGACCTTCGTGCCCGAAGGCGATGCCGAACTGGCAACCGACGCCAAATGGCTGCTGCGCACCGATACCCAGTATCACTGGCACAATGCGGGCTTCGGCACGTTCGAGGACTACCTCGAGACGATGTCGTCCCGCCACCGCAAGATTACCCGGCGAGAGCGCCGCGATGCTCTCGACGGCCTGACCATCAAGTGGATCACGGGCAGCGAGCTGACAGAAGCCGTCTGGGACGCCTTCTTCGAGTTCTACCAGGACACGGGAAGCCGCAAGTGGGGGCGTCCGTACCTCAACCGCCGCTTCTTCTCGCTTCTGGGGGAGTCGATGGCGGATCGCGTCGTCCTGATGTTTGCCTATGACGGGCAACACCCCATTGCGGGCACATTGAACATGCTGGGCCGCGACACGCTATATGGCCGTTACTGGGGCGCGACGCGCCACGTGCCGTTCCTACACTTCGAGCTCTGCTATTATCAGGCCATCGACTTTGCGATTGCCCACAAGCTGGCTGTCGTCGAAGCGGGCGCGCAAGGCGAGCACAAGCTGGCGCGCGGCTACGAGCCGACGACGACGCGGTCGGTGCACTGGATCGGCCATCCCGGATTGCGCGACGCCATCGACCGCTTCCTAAAGCAGGAGCGCAAGGCCGTGGTCCGCGAGCAGGCTGCGCTCGAGGAGCTGACGCCCTTCAAGCACCATGGCTAGCCGCCCGGCCGGATGTCCGTGTGTTCCTTCGTCGCGGGCTTGCCGGCGAAAGTCACCCAGAAGAAGTTCAGCGTGTAGGTGAGGGCCGTGCGGAACACGCCCTCCTCGGCCAGCCGGCGTCCCGACGTCATCATCTTCAGCCGGAAGGTGAATTTGACGCCCCCGACCTTGCTGAGCCGTACCGCCACGTCGGTATCTTCGCCATAGAACTTGATCTCGCGGTTGAAACCGCCAGCCTTGATCCAGGCGTCACGCCGGAAGACGAAATTGCCGCCCTGTACCACCGAGCCCACCCGCAGCAGGTACCGGTTGAGCCAATAGATCAGCTTGGTGAGGCCATAGAACATGGCGATGAGGAAGCGGTTCCACGCACTGAGATCGTAGTACACGTACGGTCCGCTGAGGCATACCAACTGGTCGTCCCGCTCGAATTCCTCGAAAACCACGTCCAGCCAGCCGGGGGGGACGATCGTGTCCGCATCGATATTGGCGACCAGTTCTGCGCTAGTGGCGCGAAAGCCGCCGTCCCGGGCCGAAACCAGGCCCTTTTGCTTTTCGTCCACAACCCGGACGCCGGCGTAGGACGCGGCAACCTCGGCCGTGCGATCGGTCGAATTGTTGTTGACCACCACGACATCGATGTCGGTCCGGCCGCTGCGCTTGACCTCCGCGAGGACGGATTCGACGCATTTGCCGATCAGGGCCTGCTCATTGTAGGCCGGGATGACGAAGGCAAGTTGCATGGGTCGCGCTCGAAGTGGCAAATTATGGCGTTCCGCCACGATGGGCACATAGACCGGAGCCAGAATGGTGGCAACCTCTGGTCCGAAGGCGGGCCGCAGCAGCAGGGATCAGCGGGTGAATTTCGGCAATATCGGTATCTGGGAAGTGCTCTCGTGGATCCTTGAGGGCGTAGTGACCTTTGCGGTCTCGACGTTCATCTTCGATTCCGTCCATTGGGCGCTCCATCGCTGGACCAAGTCGCGCTTCGCGCTACTGCGGACGTTCGCGTCCTGGCATCACGTGCACCACCGCTTCCTGGACGGGAAGATGCAGGTCCATATGGATCTGGCCGCGACCAATTTCTGGGCTCACCTGGTGCCGGAATTCCTTACCTCGGTTGCAGGAACAGCGCTCTTCTACCTGTTTTTCCACTGGATACCGGTGACGATCGTTGTCGCCGTCCATGTGTGGAATTTTGCCAACAACATCCGCACCGAGGGGATGGACGGCAACCACATGTCGATGGACAGGGTCAGCGGACAACAGAGCCTGCTCAAGGTGAATGCCGCCTATCACGCGATGCACCACATCACGCCGGACAACTTCTATTCGTCCTATCTGAACGTCTTCGACCTGCTGTTCGGCCGCTCCTGCACAATCCGCCATCGCCACTTTCTCATCACTGGCGCCTCGGGGGCCTTCGGATCGGCGATCAAGGCGCGCGTCGAGGCTCTCGGAGGGATCGTCGAAACGGCCAGGCATGGCGTTGATTTCGCCGCCGGCGACGTCGACCGGATCCGGCCAAAGCTCGAACGCGCCGATGTGCTCATCCTGGCGCACGGCGCGAAAGGGCCCGAGGCCTGGGACGCGAACTATACGACCTTCACCGAGCTTGCCGACCTGTTCATTGCTTTGGGAAAGAACCGCCTGGTGCCGCCGGAGATCTGGGCCGTGGGCTCGGAAGCCGAATTCCATGGCGATATGGGCCAAGCCAATTTAGTGGACTATGCGGCCAGCAAGCGGGCATTTGCGCAGCGCGCGGCGGGCTATTACCGCAGCCCGGACGTCCTCTACCGCCACATTGTTCCGTCGGCCTTCACCTCGGCGATGGGGCCGGGCCCGATGTCGGCCGATACCGCAGCCCGAATCGCCCTTTTCTTCATCCGCCGCGGCTTTTCCTACGTGCCAGTAACACTCACGACGCTGGCCTTCTGGAACTATTTCCGATTCATTCGCCAATCGCCCGAGGCACCGCCGGTTCAACGCCGCGTTGCCATTGACTCGGGCGTGCGGAGATAGTTTTTCCTGTCGCGAGAGCCCATATGTGGGCCGCGGCAACAACTGAAATGCACTTATGGCCAAGCGCATAGCCATTGCGACCATCGGCACGCTGGGTGACGTCCAGCCGTTCGTCGCGCTGGCGCTCACCCTCAGAAAGCGCGGCTATTCGGTCGTCATCGGCTCTTCCGACGATTTCGAAGCGTTCGTGACCGGTCATGGCATCGAGTTCTTCAGCCTTGGCGGAGACGTCCAGGCCTTTTTGCGCCAGTCGCAGTTCGACAGCGCCATGACCAAGAGCCTGATCCTCTATGCCCCAATGCTCCTGAGGGACGGCCAGAAGGTTCTGCGCGAGGCTGGAAAGCGGGCCTGGCTGATGGCGCAGGACGCCGATGCCATCGTTTTTCAGAACAACACGACGTTCTGCATAGACATCGCCGAGGCGCTCAAGATCCCGGCCCTGTTGACGGTCTTTCAACCGCTGAACCCGACGGACGAGTTTCCGTATTTCGAGTATGGTCTCGATCCGGTCGATCCCCTGCTCTACCGCTTCAACCGCGAGCCCTTCGCCAAGAGCCCGACCTTTGATCCGTTGATCAACAGGTTAAGCTATGCCGTGCAGAAGGTGCAGCAGACCTACTGGGACCTGCCGCGCGACCGCCTGCGCCGATATCTGGGGCTCAAGCCCAAGAAGCGCGCGGCCTTTAATACGTCGCCACGCGCCGAGCCGCTGCCGATCCTGCACGCCTATTCCGGCACGATTTCGCCGGCGCCCGGCGACTGGCCGGACAGCAACATCATCACCGGTTTCTGGCGGCTCGAGGACACGACCGGCTGGACGCCACCCCCCGCATTCCAGGAGTTCCTGAGCAAGGGTGACGCGCCCATCTATCTCGGGTTCGGGTCGATGTCCTGGGGCGCCCAACGCAACACCGAAATCATAGCCAAGGCGCTCAAGATGTGGGGTGGGCGGGCGGTGATCGGCAAGGGTTGGGGCGGATTGAAAGAAGACGCCCTTCCCGACAGCGTCTTCGTTATCGATCGCGCCCCACATACGAAGCTGTTCGAGCATGTGAAGGCGGTCGTCCATCACGGCGGGGCCGGGACGACCCATACCGGACTCTATGCCGGGCGCCCCTCCTTCGCCGTGCCGCAGTTTTTCGACCAGCCCTATTGGGGTCGGTTGATCTATGAGCTTGGCGTGGGGCCGCAACCGGTGCGGCTGAGGAAACTGACGCCGCAGATCCTTGCAGGCGCGCTCGACGACCTTGCGTCGACACCGGCTTATGCCCGAGCCGCCGAGGCGTTGGGCGAGAAGCTCAAACTCGAGGACGGGACTAACCTCGCGGTCGACGTGATCGAAGAGGTCATGGCTGAACACGGGCGTGTGCCGCGCGCCGCACAACTGCTTGGAGCAGCGTCGTGAGCGAGTACGACCCGCAGAACATTTTTGGAAAGATCGTCAGAGGCGAGTTCCCCAGCACCAAAGTCTACGAGAACGAGCATCTGCTGGCGATCATGGACGTGTTTCCGCAGTCAAAGGGGCACACTCTGGTGATCCCGAAGGCCGCGTCGCGCAACATACTGGATGCCGACCCGGCGGCTGTCGCCAAAGTCGCGGCCGATTTGCCCAGGCTGGCACGGGCGGTGAAGGTCGCCATGAACGCCGACGGGTTGCGGGTCATGCAGTTCAACGAGGCGCCATCAGGACAGACCGTATTCCACCTGCATTTCCACCTGATCCCGGTCTATGCGGGGGTCGAGCTTGGACGGCACGGGCAGGGTCAGGCGGACATGGCGGAACTCGCCGACCAGGCCAAAGCCATCGCGGCGGCAATCGACTGAGCGCAACTGCATCGCCGGCTACCAGCGCTGGCATCGCCATACAAAAAGGCCGGGATCGCTCCCGGCCCTTGTTTTCACCGCAAGAGGTTCAGCTCTTCTCGTCGGCCTTGGCCGGCTTCTTCGCCGCGACTTTCGGCCCAGCAATTGCCTTAGGCTTTGCCGGCCGCGGAGGCGCCGCGATCAGTTCCAGCTTTGCGTCGGGTCCGACGCCAACCACCGCAACGGTGACGGTCCCGCCGTTCACCAACTCACCGAACAGCACCTGGTCGGCCAGCGGCTTCTTGACGTGTTCCTGGATCACGCGACCAAGCGGCCGCGCGCCCATGCGCTCGTCGTAGCCGCGGGAGGCAAGCCACTCGGCCGCTTCCGGCGTCAGATTGATCGTCACGCCGCGCTCGGCCAGCTGGCCTTCCAGCTGCAGGACGAACTTCTCGACCACCTGGCGCACGACCGCCGGCGGCAGGGCGCCGAACGAGATTATGGCGTCGAGGCGGTTGCGGAACTCAGGCGAGAACATGCG
>Ga0068855_100007482_pt1 | contig 13223 bp, 10 predicted proteins | sample KBSCornC52_FD_66592 | JGI IMG/M metagenome (GOLD analysis project Ga0068855, IMG submission 66592) | Corn rhizosphere microbial communities from Kellogg Biological Station, Michigan, USA - KBS Corn C5-2 | ecosystem: Host-associated > Plants > Roots > Rhizosphere > Soil ... | reverse complement strand
AGTCAGCGACGCCGATGGAGATGTGGTGCAACAAGGGACGCGGCATGGTGTCGGCTTTCGAGGAGCTGGCAATGTAGCGCAAGCGCACATGGCCTCGCGTCCGCTTCTGGCCGACTGCCGCGATCGTGCAGCTTCAGGCGCAGCAGTCGTTTCCTTGACGCCTAGTCGAATGGATTCAGGTCGTCGATGACCGTCTTGGTGACGTCGCCGACCTTGTGCATGCCCGACTCGACGACGTCGCCGGTCTTGTCCGCCAGGCTCGAGATGAATTTGCCCGTTTCGTGCGAGGCGCTGTCGATGGCGTTGCCGCCCGGCAGGTGCAGCCAGTCCAGGGCCTGGCGCGTGGCGTCGCCGGCGCCATCGAGCGCGTCGGCTCCGAGCCGACCGCTCAGGTCGATGGCGTAGTTGGCGCCGTCGCCAAGACCGCTGATGGCCGCGTCGGCCGCTCGAGCCGGATGAGCGACGACCTGCAGGAAGGCCTTGCCGCCCAGGACTTCGGCTTGCGACAGCGGATCGACGTAGGGCGTGCCGATCCCCTTGTAGCCGGGATTGCCGTTGAACTGCTCGTAGGTCTCCAGGTGCGCTTGCTGCCAGGCGTCGTGCTGGCCCTGGGAGATCGGCAGGAAGTGCTGCATGTCGCCGGTGAGCTGCGAACTCGCCTGGAAGCGCGCGTCCTGCACGATCCGCGTGCCTCCGCAGCCGTCATCCTGGAAGGAGAAGGTCTGCTCGCCGCGCAGCACGTGGCCGTCCAGCGTGTCGATGTGGATCGTGCGCGCGGCCGGGTCGACCTTGATCTGCACCGGCAGCCAGGTCGGCGGCGCGTTGGTGCCGCCGGTCTCGAGCATGTAGCGGCCGCTCTGCAGCGTGTTGACTGGCGGCCGGATCTCCATGCCGCCGGCGTTGAAGACTTCGTTGGGCTGTTGCGTCCAATGGGCAAAGACCTGGTCCGGCGTGGCGTTGGGGATCTCGCTCTGGTAGACCGCATGCGTGACATCCTGGCCATCGACGCCGATCGGCGGGTTCGGCTTCAGGCCGGACAGAATGCCGTGCACGTCGCCATCGCTCGGCCAGCGCAGACTGCCCGGCAATGGGCGGGTCTCGTAGCTGGACGCGGCATAGCCCTCCAGCTTGACCGTCTCGTCGCGCTGGGCCTCCTGCTGGTCGTGCGTGCCGCCGACGGCGAGGTCGGGATCGGGCCCCTTCAGCGAGAGGCTGAACTTGTCGGGGCCGGCGTCGACCTTGCCAGCGCGATAGCCCGGCAGCGTCGTCGGGCCCGTCGAACAGTCCGATGCCGCTGCCTGAGTGAAGGCCTGCGGGTGATCGAGGAAGAATTGGGCGGCCTGCACGTCGCTTGCACCGAAGCGCGCATGCCGGGTATCGGCCGCAACCATTTTCAGGTCTGCCTGGCTCGGCAGCGGCCGGGCGCCGCCGGACGCCGCGGGCGCCTGCCTGTCGAGGTCGGACTGCAACGTGCGCAAGCTGTTGACCAGCGCGGCGTTCTGCGAGATGGCGGTACCGTCGGAGGGAGGAAGCATGATCGAACCTCTCGTGAAGGAAGGATACGGGTGACGGTATCAATCCCGACTTCGCGCGACAACTACGAGTCCTCGGTGCCGGACGCGCGCCCAGGCGACCGGCACCCGGTTGCTTCTGACGATTCCACGGCGACCAAGCCGAGGCCCCGCATGCGCCTGGTCGAAAGGGATATGCGGGAACCCGGACTCAGCCTCGCACGTCAGGACAGCGTGGGCGACGGCGCGCGCGCGGGCCCGATCCGGAGCAAGCCGCCGAGTGGTCCCGGGGCCTGCGTTTCGAAGTTGGCCGGGGCGTGCGGTTGAAGGCCGGTCGTCGTCCCGCCAGTGTTGGCGACGCCCGCGGGCTGCGGACCGGTGCCGGGCACCGTGCGGACGAAGGACGCGCTGATGTGCGGCTTGGACGCGCCGAGTGCGCCGTGCCACATGGCCCCCATCCCTGCGCTGATGACGTCGTACGGATCGTGGTTGGACAAGGTCATCTTGTGGTGAGGCGTCAGGTCCAGCGTGTCGTTGACCTCGTACTTGATCGTGATCGTGCCGTCCCTGGACACGTGCGCCGCGCCGCCGAGTTCGCAGTGGCGCAACAGCCAGGTCAGCTCATTGCCCGCGACGCCCCAGGTCTTGCGCACTTCGGGGTCGGACATGTCCCAGATGTGCGTCAGCTGATGCCATTTCGATTCGCTGCCGCTGTCGCCGCCCAACGCGAGCGCCAGGTCGCCGTCCTTCTTGATGTCCGGGATGTCCGACAACTTGATGTCGAAATCGCTCCGCCCGTATCGAGGATCCTTCTTGGCGGCGTCGACCACCCGCTTGTCGATGTCCGCATCCTTCCTCTTGAAATCCGGATCGTCCTGGATTTCGTCCACGGCATCCTTGTCCAGCGTGATCGCCTTCTGCCCGGCCAGGGCACGCACGCTCGCCTTGACGACGTTGTTGAAGGGAACCTTGTCTGCCAGATCGCCCACGACCTGCTCGGCCTTTTCATGGCCGGGAACGCTGTTCCAGGCGTCGACCATGCCGTCGCGCACGTCGCCGCGTACGGAGCCCAAGGCGTGGACGGCGTCACCCGCCTTGTCGCGCAGGGTGCTGGCAAACGAGTTGACGGGCGACAGGACGTCGTGATTCACGAAGTTGGAGATAGGCGACCAGGGATTGAAGCTGATGGACATGCGTACTCCGGGATCAGATGGGTTGACTCTTCGGCAAGAAGACTGCGCAATGCAGCGATCAGCCCGCAGCCAGGGCCGCAGAGCCGGTGCTGGCGAAAGCCAGGCGCCATACCCCTGACGGTACTCGCGGCTCACCGTTGCGCGTGCGTGGCCAGTATGGGCCGAGGCGCCGCGATTTCATACTTACGAGTCTTCGTAGCGCCGTCCTCCCTGCGACGGATGCGCGGGCGCCGAAGCAATGCAAGCCGCTGCTCGCCAATGCATGGGGCGGCAGCGCGACCGACAGGATCATCGGCGCTCGCCTGGCAGGAGGCTGCCGAGCACCTGGCGCATCGCCCCGATGAACACGCCGCCTTCGCGTGGGTCGCCCTTGGCCAGTGCCTTGGCGAAGGCGGTCGCCTGCTTGAGCGTGATGTGCGGCGGCAGCGGAGGCACCTCGGGGTCGGTCTTGACCTCCAGCACGACCGGCCGATCGCTGGCCAGCGCTTCGTCCCAGGCGCGCCCGAGCTGCGCCGGATCGTCGACGTAAAGCCCGCGCAATCCGATCAGCTCCGCGAACCGGTGGTACGGCACGTCGGGGATCTGCTGCGACGCATCGAACTTCGGATCGCCCTCCATCACGCGCTGCTCCCACGTGACCTGGTTCAGGTCCTCGTTGTTGAAGACGCAGACGATCCAGCGCGGGTCGCTCCACTGCTGCCAGTACTTCGACACCGTGATGAGCTCGGCCATGTTGTTCATCTGCATCGCGCCGTCGCCCACCAGCGCGATCACCGGCCGGCCCGGATGGGCGAACTTCGCGGCGATCGCGTAGGGCACGGCCGCGCCCATCGAGGCGAGCCCGCCCGACAGCGACGCCATCATGCCGCGCCGCATGCGCAGGTCGCGCGCATACCAGTTGGCGCACGAGCCCGAGTCGCTGGTGATGATCGCGTCGCCAGGCAGGCGCGGCGACAGCTCCCAGGCCACGCGCTGCGGGTTGACCGGCGTGGCCGGCTGCATCGCGCGGTCCTCGAGCTTGCGCCACCAGTCCGACATCCAGCCGGCGATGTCGTCGCGCCACGCGCGGTCGCCCTTGGGCCGCAGCAGCGGCAGCAGCGCGCGCAGCGTCAGCGCCGCATCGCCAACGAGGTTGACCTCCATCGGATAGCGCAACGACAGCATGTCGGGCGCGATGTCGATCTGCACCGCCCGCGCCTGGCCTTCCTTGGGCAGGAACTCCGCGTACGGAAAGCCCGAGCCGATCATCAGAAGGGTGTCGCACTCGTTCATCATCTTCCAGCTGGGCTCGGTGCCCAGCAGGCCGATCGCGCCCGTGACCCAGTCGAGGTCGTCGGGCAGGGCGGCCTTGCCCAGCAGCGCCTTCGCGGCGCCGGCCTGCAGCGCGTCGGCCACGGCGATGACCTCGTCGGTCGCCTGCAGCGCGCCCGCCCCGACCAGCAGCGCGACCTTCCTGCCGGCGTTGAGCACCTCGGCAGCGCGCTCCAGGTCCGCCCGCGCCGGCACCACGACCGGCCGGGCGAAGCCCACGCCAGAGTGCAGGGTGCCGTGCGCGCGCGGTGGGTCCTCGTACGCTTGCTCCTGCAGGTCGCTCGGCAGGATGATGGCCGTGACGCGGCGCTCGGCGACCGCCACGCGCACGGCGCGGTCGACGATGTGGCGCACCTGGGCCGGCATCCCGGCCTGCTGGACATACGAGCCAGCCACGTCCTTGAACAGCGACGGCAGGTCGATCTCCTGCTGGTAGTGCCCGCCGAGCGCGTCGCGCGCCTGCTGGCCCGTGATCGCCAGCACGGGCATGTGGTCGAGCCGCGCATCGTAGAGACCCGTGACGAGGTGCGAGGCGCCGGGCCCTGACGTGGCGATGCAGACCCCGAGCTCGCCGGTGAACTTGGCGTAGGCCGAGGCCATGAAGGCCGCCATCTCCTCGTGGCGCACCTGGATGAAGCGGATCTTTCCCTCGGCCCGGTTGAGGGCGCCGAACACGCCGTTGATGCCGTCGCCCGGATAGCCGAACATCAGCCGCACGCCCCATTGGTGCAGCCGCTCGACGATGAAGTCGCCCACAGTCTTGGCCATGTCGCAATGCCCCGTTCGATGCGCCAGAAGGCCTGGCGGCGCCACGGAGCAATCCAGGGGCCGCGACAGTGGTTGGCGGCGCAGGTGCGACTGCTCTGCATCGCGGAATGAATCGAGGCCTGTCGGGACAATTCGCGGGCATGTGCCAAGGCGCCCGGCAGCGCCCCTCTTCCGGCACCGCGTGCCGGAGTCGCCGCAACGTCGCGTCCGTCCATGCGCTCATTTCATCTTCCTTGCGAACCGTCAAGTGGCCGGATCAGCGGCCTTTCTAGAGTGCGGGTTTGTCCAAGAAACCAACGGGAGTCCGAAGGCTCCCGGATGCAAGAAGGGAAATCCGCATGAATCGCTCCGTGACGTCGCAGGTGTACCTGGTGGGCGCCGGAATCGCCTCTCTGTCGGCAGCGGCGCTCCTGATTCGAGATGCAGGCGTCGACGGCGGTCGCATCCACATCCTCGAGGAGCTTCCCGTTGCCGGCGGCGCGCTGGACGGCAAGGGGGACGCCCAGTCCGGCTTCGTCACGCGCGGTGGCCGCATGTTGACGGACGAAACCTACGTCTGCCTGTGGGACGTGCTCGACTCGATCCCATCGCTCGACCAGCCGGGCCTGTCGATCCGGGACGACTGCCGGGCGTTCAATGCCGAGCATGTGTCGAACGCCAAGGCGCGTCTCATCGACCGCGATCACTACATCCTGGATGCCAGGCAACTGGGCTTCGACGTCCAGGACCGGATCGAGCTGATGCGCTTGCTGGCCATGCCGGAGAAGGCGCTCGGCACGAAACGCATCGAGGAAGTCTTCTCCAGCCACTTCTTCCAGACCAACTTCTGGACCATGTGGCGGACCACGTTCGCGTTCCAGAACTGGCACAGCGCGATAGAACTGAAGCGCTACATGCTGCGCTTCCTGCAGGAATTGCCTCGAATCCACACGCTGGGCGGCGTGCGCCGGACGCGCTACAACCAGTACGACACCATCGTCCGCCCGCTGCGCCGCTGGCTGCAGGCGCAGGGCGTGACGTTCGTGCACGACACGAAGGTGACCGATGCGGACTTCGTCTCCTGCGGGGACGGCCATCGGGTGTCGACGCTGCATGCCGTCCGGGGCGCAGAGCCGTTGACGTATCCGATCGGCGCCGACGATGTCGTGCTGTTCACTCTCGGTTCGATGACGGCCGACGCCACCTATGGCGGCGACGCCTGGCCCGCCCCGCTGGTGCGCGACAAGCGCGACGGCGCATGGACGCTCTGGGAGAATCTCGCGCGCAAGGTGCCAGGCCTGGGTCGGCCCAACACGTTCTGCGGCAACGTGGACGAAACCAAATGGCTGTCGTTCACGCTCACGATGCGCAGTCCGCTGCTGCTCGAGCGGATCGAGGCATTCAGCGGCAACGAAGCGGGCACCGGCGGGTTGATGACGTTCAAGGACTCTTCATGGCTGATGTCCATCGTCGTGCCGCATGCGCCGCACTTCGCCAGTCAGCCGGACCACGTCCAGACGCTGTGGGGCTACGGTCTGTTCGTGGACCAGCCGGGCGACTACGTCCGCAAGCCGATGGCCGATTGCACGGGTCAGGAGCTGCTGACCGAGCTGGTGCACCAGCTGGGCTTCGAGGACATCCTGGCCGACGTACGTGCCAGCACCACCGTCATCCCCGTGATGATGCCCTACATCACCAGCGAGTTCGAGCGGCGCGCCGTCCAGGATCGCCCGCACGTGATTCCCCACGGCGCCAGGAACTTCGCCTTGATGGGCCAGTACGTCGAAATTCCTGAAGACTGCGTGTTCACCGTCGAATACTCGGTACGTTCGGCCATGCACGCCGTCTACGGGCTATTCGGCGTGGAGCGCGCCATTCCGGCGATCTATCACGCCATCGCCGATCCAGCGGTCAGCGTACAGGCCCTGCATGCGCTCCTGAAGGGCAGCACGCCGGACACGCCGGCCACGGCCGAGGCGGCCTGAGTTCGGGGCTCGCCCCGCGGGGGCGAGCCGTGACCCCGCGAGGTCCAGCCAGGTCTACTTGCCCTGGATGAGGTCCATGATCGGCGGGAACGTGAACGCGAAGCCGATGCCGATCAGGACGAAGGCGACGATGCTGGTCCTGCCGATGTCGACGTCCGCGTCGCGCCAGCGGCGGTTCAGCACGAACCAGCTCGCCAGCCACACGACGATCGCGCCCGAGGAGACGCCCGAGAGCGCCCCGGTCGGCTTGTAGACGTTGAGAACGTGCGAGATGGCTGGGAACGCGTCGCCGAGCAACGCGAGCAATCCCAACGTCGCGCAACCGATGCCTGCCGCGGTCAGCGCGGCGGCCCCGGGGCCCGTGCGGAGTTCCACCGCCGCGGATTGGAGGTCGGAAGTCGCACGCTTGCCGGCTTGCAGGGCAGAGCCTGCCGATGTCTGGATGGCCATGATCATTCTCCGTTCATCAAGTGGATGTTGGCGCCGCCGCGAACGGGGGCGTACTTGTTCAGGAAGGCGCCGAACGCGCCGGCGGCACCCGTGGCCACGAAGGCCGCGAGGGCGAACACGAAGACGGCCTTGCGCAGCGACGCGAACTTGCCGAGCTGCACGCCGTACTTGCCATACACGTAGGCGACCATCGTCATCGCGATGGGCGCGATCCACGCCACGTGCTCCTTCCATTCCATGCCGAGGGAATGCCAGCCGGACGTGGTCGGGCTCGACTGGAGAAGGTACTTCGGATACGCGGCCAGGTCAGCGCCCGACGGGACCGGTGCCCGGTACCACGGGTAGACGACATAGGCTCCCGAGAACACCGTCAGCCAGGCCAGCACGACCATGGCGATGAGGTAGGTCCGCAGCATCGACTGGTCGTTCGACGGCGCCGCCATGACGGGTCCGCCTGCGGTCATCCTGTAGAACTCCGCGATCGCGCCGCTGAATGCGAGCATGAACAGCGCACCGAATCCCATCCCGTGAAGAACGGTCATCAGATCTCTGAATGTGATTTCCATGATGGATCTCTCCTTGATTCAGTACGTCACCTGGTAGGCGATGTACGTTGAGGCCTTGTTGGTGGCAGCCGCGTTGCGCAGTCCCTTGCCGGCCGAAAACAAGAGATGGTTGTGATCGTCGAAGTTGACGATCGCGCCGACGTTGAACCCGTCGCTGCTGCCCGCGCCGGACACTTGCTCGCTTCGATGGAAGACTTCGGCACCGAGGGTGAACATCTCGCTCAGTTCCCGTTGCACTTCCCAGCCCACGAACCAGCTGTTCCTGGCCCCCGCAGCGCGGTTGATCAGGTAGCCGGCGCCTCCGTAGCTGGTCCACTTGCCCCATGACTTCTGGAGCCAGACGGGCAGGTAGAACTGCGATGCGCCGTTGCCCAGGCCCCGCCCGTCGTCGCCCGTTGGGGCGATGTACAACGGGAAGAAGCCCACCTGTGGCGTGCCGTCGCCCTCCTCGACGAATCGATACTTCGCGCCGAGCTCGGTGTCGCCATACCCGCGCTGCACCGGTGCGCCGGCGGGGTGGCTGAACGCGTAGGGCGCGACGATGTGCAGCTGCAGGTTCGGCAGCGCGCCGTAGTTGAACTCCAGGTGCGGAAGGGTTCCGGCGCGCCCATCGCGGGTCACCGTCTGTTGCGAGGCCACGTAGAACTCGTAGTGATGGAGTTCGACCGGTTCCGGGTCATCGGTCTGGAACGGCGGCCCCGCGTGCACCGCGTCCGACGCGACGAGCAGTGCGAAGGCGATGACCGAAGTCACCACGCCCACGCTCCAAGACAATATGTGCCTGCTCATGTCCTTCACCTCGATTTCCTTGTTCGGTGGTGATGAGCATAGGAAGCGGCTCAGGCCCACCCTTGCGTGGGATCAAGCTCGGCAGGCCAATGAACATTGCAGTCAGGCTCATGCAAGTTTGGCCAGGGAATCGATGCCGATGAGGGTCTGCTGACGTGGATCAACGCGAGGCTGCGCGCGTGGCCTAGCCGGTCGCTACACTGGTGCGGATGTCCCGCCGCTTCGTCACTCGCCTGGGCTCCGCGTTCATCGTGGTGCTGTCGCTGCTGTTCTCGCAGCTGGCGCTGGCGAACTACGTCTGTCCGGCCGAGGCCGACGCCATCGCGATGACGACGATGATGGCTTCGGGCCAGCCTTGCCGCGACATGGATCGAGGCCAGCCGGCGCTGTGCCACGAGCACGGCGCGGCCTCGCCGCAATCCTTCGACCCGATCAAGACACCGGCGGCCACGTCGCCGATGCTCGTGCAGATGCTCGAGTTGCCACTCGTGCCGGAGGTCGATGCGGCCGTCGCCGCGCCCGTGGATGACCCGCGGGATGCGCGGCCGCCACCCGAACCGCTGTTTCTCTCCACGCTCAGGCTGCGAGTCTGATCCCTGACGTTCGCTGACCGCACCGGTCCCGGCTCACCGCCGTGCGCCCGGCGAGTTCCCGTTCGTCCGTGGAGTTCCCATGTTCCTCATTCCGACACGCGTGGCCGCACTGGCCATCGCGCTGCTGCCCATCGCCGGCAACGCCGCGCCACTTTCTCTTGACCAGGCACTGACACTGGCCGTCCAGCGATCCGCGACCGCGCGTGCGGCGCGCGCCGAGACGGCCAGCGCACGACAGGCTGCCTACGCCGCCGGCCAATTGCCCGACCCGACCTTCAGCCTGGGCGTCGACAACCTGCCGGTCACCGGTGCCGACCGCTTCAGCACGACGGCCGATTCGCAGACGATGAGGCGCATCGGCATCAGCCAGGAATGGGTTTCGCAGGACAAGCGGGAGGCGCGTCGGGCCGCCGCCGACGCCGCGGTGGATCGCCAGGCGGCGATGACCGACACCACCGTCGCCGACACGCGCCTGCAGACAGCGCTTGCCTATGTCGATGCCTATTACGGCGGCGAGGCGCTGCGGTTCGCGATGCTCGACGAGCACCACGCCGACGAGGCGATCGAGGCGGCGCGGGCACGGCTCGCTTCGGCAACGGGCGATGCGCAGGACGTGCTCACCCTCACGGCCGCGCGCGGCCTGGCGGAAGACGATTCGGCGGACGCGCGCCAGGCGCAGGCCGACGCCGCGCTGGCGCTGCAGCGCTGGATCGGGGTGCCGATCGACCTGCTCGAGCCTCCAGGCATGGGAAGCACCCCGTCGGAAGCGGCCTACGTCGCCGCATCGCCTGCGGTGAGGTCGGCGCAGCGCGAGGTCGACGTTGCGCGCCGCGAGGCGGCGGTCGCGGCTTCGGAGCGGCAACCGGACTGGTCGTGGCAGCTGTCCTATGGCCAGCGCAGCGGCTACCCGGACATGCTGTCGTTCGGCGTCAACATCCCGCTGGCCGTCGCGCGCGCCGAACGCCAGGATCGACAGGTGGCCGCGCGGGTCGCGCTCATCGAGAAGGCCGAGGCACAGGTCGAGGAGGCGCGGCGCGCAGCGACGGCGGAGTACCAGGGACTGGACAACGATGTGCAGCGCCTGGTCCGGCGCATCGAGCGCTTCCGCGCCACGGTCGTCCTGCCCGCCCACCAGCGCACCGAGGTCGCGTTGGCGGGCTATCGCTCGAACCGCACGCCATTGGCGGCCCTGTTCGAGGCCCGGCACCTGGAAGTCGATGCGCAGCGCCGGTGGGTGGCCCTGCAGCGTGACCTGGCGCGCACCCAGGCACGGCTGGTCTACAAACCCGTCATCGAAGGAGTGCGGCCATGAAGCGGAACGCCATCGTCGTCGTGTCGGTCGCCGCGGGCATCGCGCTCGCCGCGGGCGGCTTCCAGCTTGGCCGCTCCATGGGCCGCCAGGCGCCGGCATCGGCTGCGGCCGCCCCGGCCTCGGCGGCATCGAATGCGCGCCAGGTGCTCTACTGGCAGGATCCCATGGTGCCCGGCACGCGCTTCGACAAGCCGGGCAAGTCGCCGTACATGGACATGCAGCTGGTGCCGGTCTATGCCGACCAGGCCGATTCCGGCGTCAAGGTCGCGGCCGCCGTGCAGCAGGACCTCGGCATCCGGACAGCCATCGCGCGGCGCGAGGACGTGTCCGCGTCCTTCGACGCCGTCGGGACGGTGCAGTTCGACGAGCGCCTCGTGGTGGCGGTGCAGACGCGCGTGCCGGGCTACGTGGAGCACCTGGCCGTGCGCGCCCCCATGCAGCGCGTCCGGGCGGGACAGCCGCTGGCCACCCTCTTCGCACCGGACTGGCTCGCGCCGCAGGACGAGTGGCTGGCGCTCCGGCGTGCTGGCGCATCGCGCGAACTGGTCGATGCAGCGCGCGACCGCTTGCGGGCGCTGTCGGTACCCGACGACCTGGTCCGCCGCAGCGAGCAGGCCGGCACGGCGCAAGCGCGCTTCACGCTGACCGCCCCCGTTGGCGGCGTCATCGCCGAACTGGGCGTGCGCGAGGGCGCCGCCGTCGCGCCCGGCGCGACCCTCTTTCGCATCGCCGGGCTCGACAAGGTCTGGGCCGTGGCGGAGATTCCCGAAACGCAGGCCGTGCACCTGGATCGCGGCGCGAAGGTCAAGGCCATCGTGCAGGCCGACGCGACGCAGGCCTTCGATGGCACGCTCGATGAGATCCTTCCCCAGGTCAACGCCGGAACCCGCACGCTCCAGGCGCGTTTCGAAGTCGACAACCGCGCCAGACGCCTGGCGCCGGGCATGCTGCTGCGCCTGCAGGTGTCCGGGCCGATGCGCTCGCGCCTGGTGGTGCCGGCCGAAGCGCTCGTCCGCACGGGCACCCGGACGGTCGTCATCGTGCGCCGGCATGACGGCGCCTTCGAGCCGCGCGACGTGCGCCTGGGCGTGGACCTGGGCGACCGCGTCGAGGTGTCCAGCGGCCTGGAGGACGGGGACGCCGTCGTCGCCAGCGGCCAGTTCCTCATCGACTCGGAGGCCAGTCTCCGATCGGTGACCACGCGCCTGGCCGGCGCGCCGGCGTCGGCGCCGTCGTCGGCTGCCCGGCCTGCAGCCGGAGGCGCGCAATGATCGCCGCACTCATCCGCTGGTCGATCACCAATCGCGTCCTCGTCCTCATCGCGGCGGCATCCATCGTCGCGGCGGGGGCGTGGTCGTTGGCGAGGACACCGGTCGACGCCCTGCCGGACCTGTCGGACACGCAGGTCATCGTGCGAACGACCTATCCGGGCCAGCCGCCGCAGGTCGTCGAGGACCTCGTCACCTATCCGCTCACGACGACGATGCTCGGGGTGCCCGGCGCGAAGACGGTGCGCGGCTACTCGTTCTTCGGCGACTCCTTCGTCTACGTGCTCTTCGACGAGAAGACCGATCCGTACTGGGCGCGCTCCCGCGTCGTCGAATCCCTCAACCAGGTGCAGGGCCGCCTTCCGGCCGGGGCCACGGCCGCGCTCGGGCCGGATGCCACCGGGGTGGGCTGGGTCTACGAGTACGCGCTGGTCGATCGCACCGGGCAACACGACATCTCGCAGCTGCGCGCGCTCAACGACTGGTTCCTGAAGTTCGAACTCAAGACCGTGCCCGACGTCGCGGAGGTCGCGAGCATCGGCGGCATGGTGCGGCAGTACCAGGTCGTGCTCGATCCCGATCGCATGCGGGCGCTCGGCGTGACGCAGCGGATGGTCGTCGACGCGCTGAAGAAGGCCAACCAGTCCTCCGGCGGCTCGGTCGTGGAGCTGGCCGAGGCCGACTACATGGTGCGCTCGCGCGCCTTCCTGAAGTCGCTGGACGAGTTCCGCGGCATCCCGATCACCGTCACCGCGGCGACCCCGGTGTTGCTGCGCGAGGTCGCCACGGTGCAGCTCGGGCCGGAGATGCGCCGCGGCATCGCCGAGCTCGACGGCCAGGGGGAGGTCGCCGGCGGCGTCGTGGTGATGCGCTCGGGCAAGAATGCGCGCAGCACGATCTCTGCCATCAAGGCGAAGCTGGCGGCACTGAAGCCCGGTCTGCCGGCCGGTGTCGAAGTCGTGGAGACCTACGACCGTTCCAGGCTCATCGATCGCGCGATCTCGAACGTGCAGGAAAAGCTCGGCGAGGAGTTCGTGGCGGTCGCGCTGGTCTGCGCACTCTTCCTCTTCCACCTGCGTTCGGCCCTGGTGGCCGTGCTGGCGCTTCCCGTGGCCGTCGCGGCGGCGTTGGTGGTGATGCACGCGCAAGGGATCAACGCCAACATCCTGAGCCTGTCGGGCCTCGCGCTCGCCTTCGGGGCAGCGCTGGATGGCGTCGTGGTGCTCCTCGAGGCGTCGCACAAGCACATCGAGGCGTTCGAGGCGCTCGAAGGCCGGCGCCCGGCGCCCCCGGAGCGATGGCGATTGGTGACCCAGGCCTGTGTCGAGGTCGGGCCGGCGCTGTTCTTCTCGTTGCTCGTCATCACGCTGTCGTTCCTGCCGGTCTTCACGCTGCAGGCCCAGGAGGGACGCCTCTTCTCGCCGCTCGCCTTCACGAAGACCTACACGATGGCCGCGGCGGCGGGCCTGTCGGTGACGCTCGTGCCGGTGCTGATGGG
>Ga0068855_100007481_pt1 | contig 13223 bp, 10 predicted proteins | sample KBSCornC52_FD_66592 | JGI IMG/M metagenome (GOLD analysis project Ga0068855, IMG submission 66592) | Corn rhizosphere microbial communities from Kellogg Biological Station, Michigan, USA - KBS Corn C5-2 | ecosystem: Host-associated > Plants > Roots > Rhizosphere > Soil ... | reverse complement strand
ACCGGTCCGGGGCCTCGACGCCAGCGCCGTGGCCGCGCTGTGCGCCTATCCCTGGCCCGGCAACGTCCGCGAGCTGGAAAACGTCATCGAGCGGGCCCTGATCCTGGCGCGCGGGCCCGAGATCACGGCCGCCGACCTGGAGTTCACGCGGCGGCCCCTGCCCGGCGCCCCGGCGGCGGCGGGCAGGCCCGGCGACGGGGCACGCCCCCTGGGCGAGCGGCTGCACGAGCAGGAGCGGGCGGCCATCGTGGCGGCCATCGACGCGGCCCAGGGGAACATCGCGCACGCGGCGCGCGCGCTGGGCATCAACCGGTCGACGCTGTACTACCGCCTGCGCAAGCACGGCCTGGAACACCTGCTGCCCATGAAGGACGTCGCCGATCCGGGCGGCACGCCTTCCGGATCCTGACACAATAGGCGCATGAAGCTGCTCTTCGTCATGGACCCGCTGGCGCGCCTGCAGATCGCCGGCGACACGACGTTCGCGATCATGCTCGCGGCGCAGGCGCGCGGGCACGAGATCTGGTTCTGCGAGCCCCGGCACCTCTCGCTCGAGCACGCGGACGCCGTCGCGCGCGCCTGGCCGGTCACCGTCCGCCGCATCGTCGGCGATCACTACCTCCTGGGGCCGCAGGCGACCGTGCCGCTGGCCAGCTGCGACGCGGTCTTCATGCGCAAGGACCCGCCGTTCGACCTGGACTACTACTTCGCGACGCTGCTGCTCGAGCGCGCGCGCGGCAAGACGCTGATCATCAACGACCCGCGCGGCCTGCGCGAGCAGAACGAGAAGCTGACCGTGCTGGAGTTCCCCGACCTCTGCCCGCCCACCATCGTCACGCGCGAGGCGAACCGGCTGCGCTCGTTCCTGGCCGAGCAGGGGGGCGAGATGGTCGTCAAGCCCCTGGACGCCTCGGGCGGGTTCGGCGTCTTCCACGTCCGCCAGGGGGACCCGAACACCGGCGCCATCCTGGAACAGTCGACCAACCTGGGACGGCGCTGGACGATGGCCCAGAAGTACCTGTCCGAGGTGCGGCGCGGCGACAAGCGGATCCTGCTCTGCGACGGCGAGCCGCTGTGCGCGGTGCTGCGCGTGCCGGCTCCCGACGACGCGCGCGGCAACCTGCACGTGGGCGCCAAGCCCATGGCGACCAAGCTGGACGAACGCGACCAGGCCATCGTGCAGACGCTGGGGCCGCGGCTGCGCGAGCGCGGCCACTTCTTCGTCGGCCTGGACGTCATCGGCGGCTTTCTGACCGAGGTCAACGTCACCAGCCCGACGGGCATCCTCGAGGCGAACGTGCTTTACGACGACGCCTACGAGGTCAAGGTCGTCGAGAAGCTGGAACAGAAGATCGCCGCGCGGTGACGCGCGCGTCCTGGGCCGTCCTCGCGCTGCTGGCGGTCGCGGGGACCGCGCGCGCCCAGGACCCGCAACCGCTGCGGCTGCTGATCCAGGCCGACGCTGGTTTCTGGCCGTCGCCGACCGATGACAGCGGCTTCCGCTGGCGGCGGATCCGCGTCGGTGACGACGTGTCGGGCCACGACGTGCACCTGCGCGTCCTCCTCGAATGGCAGCCCGACGTCATCTACGGCCAGCCGCCCGCCACGCTGTCCGGCGGGCACTTGCCCTTCGGAGGGCCGGTTCGCATGACCGAGGTCTTCGCGGGCTGGGCCCCCAGCCGCGCCTTCGAGCTGGACGCGGGCGCGCTGCGCGTGCCGTTTTCGCGGTCCCGCCAGATCGACGAGGCCGATCTGCCTCTGCCCGAGCGCCCGGGTTTCATCGACGCGCACACCCCGGACTTCCGGACCGGCGCCGAGGCCCGCGGCAACCTGGGCGAGATCCTGTACCGGGTCGGTTTCTTCAGCGCCGATCAGTCGGTCGACGGCCACCTGTTCGGCCGCGGCTACCTGGTGGCGGGCCGGGTGGTCGCCGAGCCCATCGGCCCGGTCGGCCTTCAACCCTGGCGCCGCACCCGCGCCGATCCGTGGTTCGGCTGGTTCCGGTTCGCGGCCGGCCTGTCGGCGGTGTACGGAACGCTGGCGGCGCCTGGCACCCTGGCGCTGGATCCAGAATTCACGGCCCAATGGCGGCGGTGGGTGATCTCCGCGGAATACCTGCTGTCCATGCGGCTCGCCTCCGGCACGTCGTTTCGCGACACCGGCCTGCAGGGCGCCGTCGTCGAGCCGGGCGTCTCGCTTGCCCGGGGGCGGCAGTACCTGATCGCGCGCGCCGAGTGGCAGCAGACCGCCGGCACGACGACCTGGGGCGCGGGCATCGGCGTGACCATGCGAATCAGCCGGAGCTGGCGCTACAGCCTGGCCTACGAGCGCCGCTGGTCCAGCACCGAGCCCTTCAGCAACTATTGGCTGTTCGGCCGGCTGGCGATCGCGATCGAATAGCCGCTACTTCGACCGGCCGTGCTTGTGAACGCGCTTGGGGGCCACGTTCTCGTCGCTGGCCGACGGGGGCGGGGGCGGCGGGGCGGCTTCCTTGTGCTTCTTGTCCGGGCAGCCGTTCTTCTCGGGAACGCTGGAGGGCGGGCCCGCCTTCCCGGGGCAGGCGTCGTCGGCGTCCGAGATGTTGTCGCCGTCGGTGTCGATGAAGGGGCAGCCAGGGCGCTCGGGATCGGGGTGATCGCCGGGCGGCGTGACCGGGCAGGGGTCATCCACGTCGGCCACGCCGTCGCCGTCCTCGTCGTTCTCGGGGCAGCCGGGGCGGAAGGGGTCGGGGTGCTTGCCGACCGGCACGTTCTTGCACTGATCCTCGTCGTCGGCCACCCCGTCGCGGTCCGAGTCCGGGATGCTGATGTGCCAGACGCTGCGGCGGACCGGCTTTCCGGAGGGCGACGCCGGCGCCGAGGCGGCGCGACCGAAGTGGTACGTCGAGCTGGCCCCGATGCTCCAGGCGATGCCGTCGTTGCTGGTGTTGCGGTCCGGGTTGATGAAGTCGGCATAGCGGAAGTAGGGCCCGACGCTGAACCCGGGAACGACCGGCAGGTTGAACTCCACGCCGATGCCGACGTCGAACCCGAAGCACCAGGCGTAGCCGGTCGAGGCCGGGCCCAGGGCCAGGTCGGCGAAGGCCAGGCCCCAGGGGGCGACCACCGGCTCGAAGCGCGTCCCCAGGCCCAGCAGCAGCGCGTGGTTCGGCCCCGGCAGCCAGTACTGGTGCAGCGCCAGCAAGGCGGCGAACCCGCGCTTGATGTCGACGGTGCCGCGCAGCCCGGTGAAGAAGAGCGTGCCGTCCGGACCGGGCGACCGGTTGAAATCAGTGATCGTCCCGCCGACGCCCAGGTCGAGTCCGAGCGCCGAGCGCATCGTCCAGTCGGCCGAGGGCGGCGCGGTGGTTTGATCGCGCGAGAACGAAGGGGCCGCCTGCGCGCCGCCCGCGCCCAGCGCGACGACCGCCGCGATTCCAAAGGAGATGCAACGCGTGCGGTTCCAGCGGCCGGCCCTGATCATGGACCATCTATTTTGCCAGAACCTCAGGCGGACGAAAGATCAGGGCAGCCTTGCACCCCGGAGGCGCGAGAAGAACCCCCGCAACAGGGCCGCCCCCTCGGCCGCCAGCACGCCGGGAACCACCTCGACCCGGTGATTGAGACGGGGGTCGTCGACCAGCGAATACAGCGTGCGGACGGCGCCGGCCTTGGGGTCGTCGCAGCCGAAATACAGGCGCTTGATGCGCGCATTCACCAGCGCCCCCGCGCACATCGGGCAGGGCTCCATGGTGACGAACAGCTCGGCGTCACAAAGCCGCCAGCTTCCCAGCGCCGCCGCCGCCCGCCGCAGCGCCAGGATCTCGGCGTGGGCGGTGGGATCGGCGCCGGTCTCGCGTTCGTTGTGGGCCACGGCGATCACCTGATCGCCGATGGCCACCACCGCGCCCACCGGGACTTCCCCCCGGCCGGCCGCCTCCTGGGCAGCCCCGAGCGCGCGCCGCATGAACGCCAGCTCGCGATCAGACAGGGCCCCTGGGAGGGTTCCGTGACCTTCCGGCGACGACTCCGCCGGGCCAAGCCCGGCTCCGTCAACATCAGACAGGAACCCTGGGAGGGTTCCCTGACCCTCCCGCGACGACTCCGCCGGGCCAAGCCCGGCTCCGTCAACGCGATCGCCGGCCGGGGCGGCCGGGGGGCTGAATGACAGGGAGGCAGCGGTGGTCATCGGGAGGGCTTATTCTATTATCATTCCCGTGGCCAGGCCCGAGGTGGATCTGTCGTTTGCCCGCTACGTCGCGGCGCGAAAAGGCGAGGCGTCGGCGCGTTCGCGCGAGGGGGCGGCCTACGCCTACTCGGGCGACATCAAGGTGCGGTCGGCGCTGGACCGCGTCCGCCCGGTGACGCTGGCGGTGGAGGCGGCCGTCCGCCTCTGGCAGTCGGTCGAGAAGGCCCGGATGCTGGGCACGTCGATCAAGGTGACGCCGCGGCAGTTCCCGCGCATCGCCAAGCTGGCCGAACGATGCGCCGACACGCTGCGGATCCCGCTACCGACGCTGTACGTCTCGCCCAACATCGGCTCGCTGAACGCCCACACCTTCGGAACCGCCGAGGACCCGTACATCGTCATCAACGCGGCGCTCATCGACCATCTGTCGGAGGCCGAGCTCCTGGACGTGATCGGGCACGAGTGCGGCCACATTCAGAACAACCACGTGGTCTACATGACCACGCTGCACTTCCTGACCCACGCCGCCAACGTGTTCCTGCGCTGGAGCGTCCGGCCGGCGGTGCTGGCCTTGAACGGGTGGGCGCGCCGCGCCGAGATCACCTGCGATCGGGCCGGCCTCATCTGCACGCGTGACGTCGAGGTGTCGATCGGCTGCCTGGTCAAGCTGGCCCTGGGGTCGCACAAGCTCTACAAGGACGTGAACCTGGACGAGTACCTGGCGCAGCTGGACGAGGCGCAGAAGGGGGTGGGGCGGTTCGACGAGCTCACCCAGCGCCACCCCTACCTGCCCAAGCGGGTGCAGGCGCTGCGCCTGTTCGCGCAGACGACCTACTTCAAGTCGCTGACCGGCAGCGCGCGCGGCGAAGGCGACGCGGGGGGCGCCGCGCCGGCCGGCACGTCCAAGCAAGAGTGCGACGCCAAGGTCGCCGAGCTCCTGTCGGTGTTCCGATGACCGCGACCGATCCGGGCGGCCTGGAGGGGCGCAAACAGGCGATCCGCGGCGTGCTGGCGGAGCTGGGCGCGCTGGCCGAGCGGGCCGGGCTGCCGTTCGTGGCGCGCGACATCCGCGACACGCGCCTGCCCAAGCTGGACGACGAGCGGTTCGTGGTGGTCGTGCTCGGCGAGTTCAATCACGGCAAGTCGACCTTCATCAACGCGCTGCTGGGCGCGCCGGTGCTGCCGACCGGCATCACCCCCACGACCGCCGTGCTGTCGCACGTCTCGTACGGGCCGCAGCGCGCGGCGACGCTGGTGGGCGAGGACGGGGCGCGCCGCGACGTCGACGCGGCGGCGCTGGCCGACTGGCTCACCGTCGAGGGTGAGGGGGCCGGCAAGGCCTCCGTCCACCACGTCGAGCTGACCGAGCCGCTGCCGCTCTTGCAGAACCACCTCACGCTGGTCGACACGCCCGGCGTCAACGACATCAACGAGCAGCGGGCCGAGATCACGTACGGCTACCTGCCGCGGGCGGACGCGGCGGTGTTCCTGCTGGACGCCACGCAGATCCTGACCGCTTCCGAGCGGCAGTTCCTGGAAGAGCGCATCCTGCGCTCGACGCGCGACCGGCTGCTGTTCGTGGTGGCCAAGGTCGACCTCCTGAGCGAGCCCGAGCTGAACGAGACGCTGGCCTTCGCGCGCAAGCACCTGGGCGCGATCGTGCCCGAGCCGGCCATCTTCCCGGTGTCGGCCAAGCGGGCGCTGGCCGGCGATCGGGCCGGGTCCGGGCTGGACGCGTTCGTGACGGCGCTGGGCGCCACCGTCGAGAACCAGCGCCGCAAGCTGCTGCTGGACAACGCGCTGGCCGACGCCAGCCGGCTGGCGGGCTTCATCCGCCAGAGCCTGGCCATCCACCGCCGCTCGCTGGAGCTGCCGCTGCCCGAGCTGGAAGAGCGGATCGGGCGCGCCAAGGAGCGGCTGAAGTCCGGGAAGAAGGTGCTGGAGAGCGCGGCCACCACCGTGCGCGCGGAGACGGCGGCGCTGAAGGCGCGCGTGCGACAGGACCTGGCCGACTTCACGGCGCGCCTGCGCGAGGCGCTGGTGGGCGACCTGGACGCGGCCGACGCCGGCGACATCCGGCGCTACCTGTCCTTCTTCGTGCAGGACACCTGGAAGGCCTGGACCGAGGCGGAAGGGCAGATCATCTCCGCCGAGCTGGAGCGGCTGGCCGAGACGGTGATCCAGGTCGCGAACGAGAACGTGCGCGAGGTGCTGGACGGGGTCACGACCGAGCTCGGCCCGACGGAGACGAAGGTCGACATCAAGGTCGACACGCTGAAGTACGACGCCTCGGTGTTCGCGCTGGGCGCTCTCGGGACCACCGTGTTCCTGTTCGTCGACGGCCTGGTGGGCGGCGTGCTGACGCTGGCCGCGCCGCTGCTGGCGTTCCTGCTGCGCGGGCGCGTGGCCGCCCAGGTCAAGGTCGAGGCCAAGGCCCAGGCGCCGCAGGCGGTCGATCGCGTGGCGGCGCTGGTCGGGCCCAAGCTGGACGAGATCGTCGACGGGTTCGGCGCCCGCTTGCTGGAGTTCGTCGCCCAGGCGGGCGACGCGCTGGCGCGCGGGATCGCCGACGTGCTGGATCGCGCGCTGGCCGAGCGGCGCGCCTCCGCCGCCTCCACCGACGCCAAGCCGGACGTGGCCGGCCTGGACGCGACGATCGCCGAGCTGCGCAAGGTCGACGAGCGGATCGCGGACATCCGGCAGAAGGTCTGGACCGCGGACGGCGGCGCCACCCCGGCAGCTTGATGGGCCTCCTCGACCGCATCGCCGGACGGCTCGAGGAGCTGGGGACCGACCGGCGCGCCGCGGTCGCCGCGGAGGTCGAGCACGCGCAGGACGTGGCGGCGCTGGACCCGACCGAGGCCGAACGCCTGCTGCGCGCGCTGGCCGCGCGCGTGCCGGACGCCGCCGAGGTCTACCTGGCGCTGGGCGAGCTGCTGGCCGCCCGCGGTGCCCTGGAGCAGGCGGTCGCGCCGCTGGGGCGGGCGGTCGACCTGGCCGCCGGGAGCGCCGATGCCTGGTGCGCGCTGGGCGAGGCGCTGGGCCGGCTGGGGCGCGCCGAGCCGGCCCGCGATGCGCTTCACCGCGCGCTCTCGCTGGCGCTGGATCCCGGGCTGCGCCGGCGGGCGCACCTCGCGCTGGGGAACGTGCACGCGGCGGTCGGCCGGCTGGCGCAAGCGGCGCGCGAGCTGGCCAAGGCGGTCGAGCTGGCGCCGCCGGGCGACGACGATCGCCAGGTCGCCGTGGCGTACGGGCGGGTCCTGGCGCGCCTGGGCGAGCCCGAGGCCTCGGAATGGCTGACGCGGGCGGCGCGCGCGGAGAACGCCGATCCCGCGCTGTTCGGCGAAGCGGCCGCCACGCGCGATCCGGCGCGCGCCGAGGCGCTGTTGCGCGAGGGGTTGCTGCGCGCGCCGGACAACGTCCACCTGCGCGCGGAGCTGGTGCGGGCGCTGCTGGCCGCCGGCCGCCGGGACGAGGCGCTGCCGCTGGCGGAAGAGACGGCCGGCGCGGCGCCCGACGATCCGCGGGCCTGGCGGGCGTGGCGCGAGGCGCTGGCCGCCGCCGGCCGCTGGACCGAGGCGCTGGCCGCCGCCGAGAAGGAGAGGGCGCTGGGCGCGCCGCCGCCGTTCACCGAGCGCGTGGCGCTGGCGCTGGGCGCCGAGGCCACCGACCGCTTGCGCGAGCTGGCCCGGACGGCCGAGGCGGGTGACGGCGCGACGGCCGCGGCGCTCGGCGCCTGGGTGGACGGGCGCGCCACGGAAGCCGACCGCGTCGCGCTGGGCCGGCTGGCGCCCGGTCCCGCCGCCCGCCGCTTCGTCGCGCGGCCGGCGCTGGCCGCGCCGCCGGCCGGCGATCTGGCGGGCCTGCTCGGCTGGACCCACGAGCTGACCAGCAGCACCCCGGCGTTGATCGGGCTGGCGCCGGCGGCGGCCCGCGCGCTGGAGGCCTTCGACCGCCCGCTGCTGGTCGCGGTGATGGGCGAGTTCAACGCGGGCAAGTCGTCGTTCGTGAACGCGCTGTGTGGGGCCGACGTCGCGCCCACCGGCGTCACGCCCACGACCGCGACGATCAACGTGCTCCGCTACGGCGACCGCCCCGAGACGCGCGTGGTCCGCCACGACGGCAGCACCGAGGAGGTCCGCGCCGCCGACGCCCACGAGTTCCTGGGAAACCTGCGCGACGAGGACGCCCGCGGCATCCGCTCGGTCGAGATCTTCTTGCCGGTCGAGGCGCTCCGGCGGGTCGAGATCGTCGACACGCCCGGGCTGAACGCCATCCGTCCCGAGCACGAGCGGGTGGCGCGCGACTTCCTGCGGGACGCCGACGCCATCGTCTGGATCTTCGCCGCCGGGCAGGCCGCCAAGGCCACCGAACGCGAGGCCCTGGCCGTGGCGCGCGCGGCCGGCAAGCGGGTGATCGGGGTCGTGAACAAGATCGATCTCGCCGCGCCCAACGAGCTGCAGGCGGTGGTGCGCCACATCGAAAAGACGCTGGGAGACCTGGTCGATTCGATCATTCCCTTCTCGGCGACCGCCGCCGCCGACGCGCGGCGGGCCGGCCGCGCCGACCCGGGGCTGGAGGCGCTGACCGCCGCGCTGGACCGTCGCTTCCTGGCCGACGCGCGCGCGTTGAAGCGCCAGACGGCGCTGGGGCAGCTGCGGCGGCTGGTCGACGGCGCCCGCGCCGCCACGCCGGCGTCGGAGCGGGGCGACGTCGAGGCCGACCGGGCCGCCGAGGCGCGCTTGCAGCGCGAGGTCCTGAGCGCGCTCGACGGCGAGCGGATCGCGCTGGGCGCCCGGCTGGACGCCGCCTACCGGCGCGTCGCCGTCGAGGTGCGCGACTTCGTCCAGCCGCGCAGCTGGCTGTTCGGCGAGAACCGCGCCACGGCCGCCGACGAGGCGTTCCTGGTCGAGCTCCTGGAAGACGCCGTGGCCGACGCGATCGAGGGGACGCGCGCGGCGCTGGCCGCCGCCTGGCGCGCGGCCGCCGAACCGCCCGGCGCGGGGGGGCAGGGGAGCGCCGAGCTGGGCGCGCGCGTGACCCGCACCGCCGACGCGGCGCTGGAGCTGTTCGCCGCCTATGCGCGCGGCACCATCGAAGCGGGCGTGGTGCCGGATTTCTTCCGGCATCAGCTGCCGCGGCTGCGGCTGGAGCTGGGCGCGATCCGGGAGGCGCTGGCGCGCCGCGCGCCCAGCCCGGAGGCGCCTCTGTTCGCCGGACTGCGCCGCGACCTGGAGCGCGTATTTCGCGAGGCCGCCGCCGCCCGCGAGCAGCGCGCCGACGACGACGAGATGCGGGCCATCATCCGCGAGGAGAGCGTGAACCGCCCGCTGGAGGCGCTGGCCGCGGCCATCACCGCGCTGGAGGCGGGCTGACCGTCAGCGCGGCTGGCAGGTCGGGCAGAAGAAGGTCGCCCGCCCGCCGTCCACGCGGCGGCGGATGAGCGCGCCGCAACGCGAGCAGGGGGCGCCCTGCCGCCCGTACACCAGCAGCGCGCGGGCGTTGTCCCCTTTCTGGCCGTCGGCGTCGACGTAGTCGCGCAACGTCGTCCCCCGCCGCGCGATCCCGCCGGCCAGCGCGGCGCGGATGCCCTGCAGCAGCGCCGGCGCGCGCGAAGCAGCCCGCCGGGCGGGCGTCGCCGGGTGGATGCCGGCCCGGAACAGCGCCTCGGCCACGTAGATGTTGCCGAGGCCGGCCACCCGCCGCTGGTCGAGCAGGAACGACTTCACGGGCGCGCGCGAGGCCGCCAGCAACGCCCGCAGCGTCGCCGCGTCGAGCTCGCTCAGCGGATCCGGTCCCAGCGCCGCCAGCGCCGGCACCTCCGCCAGCGGCGTGCCGGCCGCCACCCAGCCGAAGCGGCGCGCGTCGGCGAAGCGCAGCTCGTCGTCTCCGTCGAGCGTGAACACCACGTGCGTGTGCGGCGCGCGCGGGGCCGCGGCCGGCTGAACGCGCAGGCGGCCCGTCATGCCCAGGTGGACGACCACGCCCGCGCCCGCGTCCGCCACCTCGATGAGCATGTACTTGCCCCGGCGCGCGATGCGCCGGATGGTCTGCCCGACCGCCACCGCGCGGAGCGCCCGCAGGTCGACGGGGCGATTGAGGTGCAGCGGAAACCCGCTGCCCCACACCGCCTGCACGCGGCGCCCGCGCAGCACCGGCGCCAGCCCGCGCACGATGGTCTCGACCTCGGGCAATTCGGGCATGGTCAGCTCGTCGCCGCGAAGCCGTCGGCCAGCCGCGCAAAGGCCGCCACCGAGAGCTCCTCGGCCCGCTCGGTTCCGGTCAGCCCGGCCGACGCCAGCGCCGCCGCCGTTCGCTCGTCGCCGAAGCCGGCCAGCGCGCGGCGCAACATCTTTCGGCGCGTGGCGAACGCCCGCTTCACCACCTCCTGGAACAGAGCCGTGTCTTTGACCGGCGCCAGCGGCGCGGCGCGCGGGATGAGCCGCAACACCGACGAGGTCACCGCCGGCGCCGGGTGGAACGACCCGGGCTTCACGTCGAACAGGATGGCGGCCTCGGCGCTCTGCGCAACCGCCACCGTCAGACGCCCATAGACGCGACTCCCGGGGGGCGCCGTGATCCGCTTGGCCATCTCGCGCTGGATCATGACCACCGCCCGCGCCACCGCACCGGCGCGGCCCGCCTCCAGCAGCGCCAGGATCAGCGCGCTCGCGATCTGGTAGGGAAGGTTCCCGACCACCACCAGCGGCCGCCCGGCCCGCTGCGCCTCGGCGGCGAAGTCGAAGTGCGCGGCATCGGCCGCCCGCACCTCGACGCGATCACTCGCCACTTCCCCCTCCAGAACCGCCAGCATGTCGGGATCTCGCTCGATGGCCACCACCCGCGCCGGGGGCGGCGCGAGATCGCCCAGCGCCCGCGTCAGCGCGCCCAGGCCCGCGCCGATCTCGACCACCACGTCGTCGGGCCCGGCCTGCGTGGCGGCGGCGATCCGGGCCAGCACGGCCCGGTCGCGCAGGAAGTTCTGCCCCCAGGATTTCTTAGCCGACAGCCCGTGCCGCGCCAGCGTGCGGCGCGGGTCCTCGCCACCCGGCATCAGGCGCGAATCAGCGGCTGGCCGACTTCCAGCGGAAGGCCGGGGTCGACCGCCAGGTCCAGCCCGGCGCGCTGGCCGCGCTCGAACAGCGCCGACCCCTCGGCGGCGATCATCGCCGCGTTGTCGGTGCACCGCTTGGGCGGCGGGATGAAGAGCGCGAACCCGTCGGCCTGCGACGCCGCCGCCAGCGCGTTGCGCAGGCCGCGGTTCGCCGCGACCCCGCCGCACACGATCAAGGTGTCCAGCCCCTCGCGCTGCAGGGCCCGGCGTGACTTGCGCACCAGCACGTCGACGACCGCGGCCTGGAAGCTGGCGCAGAAGTCGGCCAGCCCCTGCCCCTCCGGCACGCCCGTCTGCGCCAGTCGCATCGCCACCGCCGTCTTCAGCCCCGAGAAGCTGAAGTCCAGCTCGTCGCGCGCCGGCAGCGCCCGCGGAAGCTCCACCGCCGTCGGATCCCCGGTGGCGGCCAGCTTGTCGATCTTCACGCCGCCCGGATAACCCAAGCCCAGCAGCTTGCCGACCTTGTCGAAGGCCTCGCCGGCGGCGTCGTCGCGCGTCGATCCCAAGAGCCGCGTCCGCCCGGGCTCCTCGACGCGGATGAGCGCCGTGTGGCCGCCCGACACCAGCAGCGCCAGGTGCGGAAACTTGGGGACCGCCTCGTCGGTCAGGAACACGGCCGCCAGGTGGCCCGCCAGATGGTTCACGCCGATGAGCGGCTTGCCCAGCGCGAACGCCAGCGACTTGGCCGTCTCCACGCCGACCAGCAGCGCGCCCACCAGCCCCGGCCCACAGGTCACCGCGATCGCGTCCAGGTCGGCAAAGCCGATGCCGGCGTCCGCGACCGCCCGCCGCAGCACCGGCACGATGGTCGCCAGGTGCTGGCGCGACGCGACCTCCGGAACCACGCCGCCGAACTCCGCGTGCACCAGGATCTGCGACGCGACGACGTCCGCGCGCACCCGGCGGCCGTCCTCGACCACGGCCGCCGCCGTCTCGTCACACGAGGTCTCGACGCCCAGGATCAGCATCAGAGTTTCCCCAGCCGCTCGACGATCGCCTGAACGTCGGCCGCCCGTGAGCCGTGCGGCTCCAGTTCGAGATAGCGCTGATAGGCGTGCTTGGCTTCGCTCATTTCTCCCGCGTCCTGATGAATTCCCGCGATGACGAGATACGCGTCGGCGCGCTTTCCGTCCAGCTTGACCGCGCGTTCAGCCGCCGCCAGCGCCTCCGGCCGGCGGTTGCGATTGAAGAGGACATGCGCCAGCACGCCGTTGGCCTCGGCCGAGTCCGGGTTCGCGTCGCGTGCCGCCGTGCAGACGGCCTCGGCGTCCTTCATGCGGGCGTCCTGGTAGGCCGCGCGGCAGGCACCCAGCAACACCGGCGCCTCGCTGGCCCAGGTGCGCGCCAGCTTCGGGTCCGCGAGGCGCTCGTCGATCCCGTCGCGGGCCGCGACGGCGCCGCGCTGCACGTCCAGCTCGGCGCGCGCCGCGGGCGCGGGCGGCGGCGCCGGTGGTCCGGCCGGCGCAACCGGGGCGGCGGCCGCGACCGGCTTCCCCTCCCCTTCGTCCGAGCCCGAGCGGTGGTGCACGCCCAGCAGCGTGACCCCGATCAGCACGACGGCGCCGGCGGCCAGGCCGGCGTACAGCAGACCGCGCCGCCGGTGCGCGATCGCAAGGTCGTCGTCGGGCTCGGCGGCGATCACGCGCTGAGCCTCGACGGCCCGCTCCACCGCCGTGGCCCGCACCAGCTCGGTCGTCGACCGCGGCGCGGGCTCGGGCGCCGGTCCGTCCAGCAGCGGCGGCGGCTCGTCCAGCGCCCGCGCGCTTCCCGGCGGGGTCAGCGACTGCGAGGGGCGCACGAAGGACCGTGCGTTCTCCTCGCGCAGATGCGCCAGCCGCTCCTCGGCCGCCGGCGAGCTTCGCGCCCTGGCCGTGGTGGCGCGCACCATGATCTCGCCCGACGCCGCGCGCGTTTCGGGAACCGTCGGAAGCGCCGAGTCCCC
>Ga0068855_100007479_pt1 | contig 13225 bp, 13 predicted proteins | sample KBSCornC52_FD_66592 | JGI IMG/M metagenome (GOLD analysis project Ga0068855, IMG submission 66592) | Corn rhizosphere microbial communities from Kellogg Biological Station, Michigan, USA - KBS Corn C5-2 | ecosystem: Host-associated > Plants > Roots > Rhizosphere > Soil ... | reverse complement strand
CTCGAGTCCCGAGCGCAGAAGCCCTTCACGCTCGTGGACGTGCGCGAGAAGGATGAAGTGCGTCAGGGCTACATCCCCGGTGCCGTGCACATTCCGCGCGGCTTCTTGGAGATGCAAGCCGAGCAAAAGCTGCCGAGCAAGAGCGACGAGATCATCGTGTACTGCGCAGGCGGCACGCGCAGCGCGTTCGCCGCCAAGACGCTCGCCGAGCTCGGCTACGAGAACGTGACCAGCGCAAACCCGGGCTTCGTGCGCTGGAAGGATCTGAAGTATCCCGTCGAGCTGCCCGCCGATCTCAGTCCGGCTCAACTCGACCGCTACTCGCGTCACATCCTTTTGCCGGAGGTCGGCGAGCGCGGACAGGAAAAGCTGCTCAAGGGCAGGGTGCTGCTGCTGGGAGCTGGGGGCTTGGGCGCGCCCGCGGCCTTGTACTTGGCCGCGGCCGGCGTGGGCACGCTCGGTCTCGTGGACGCGGACACGGTGGATGCCTCGAATTTGCAGCGCCAAGTGATTCACGCCACCTCGCGCCTCGGGCAACTCAAGGTCGATAGCGCAGAATACGCGATCCACGATCTGAACCCGGACGTGAAGGTCGTAAAATACCAAGAGCGGCTCAACAGCAGCAACGTCGACCGCATCTTCGGCGCGGGCTGGGACGTGATCGTCGACGGCTGCGACAATTTCCCGACGCGCTACCTCGTCAATGACGCCTCGCTCTTCCACAAGATCCCCGTCTCGCACGGCTCCATCTTCCGCTTCGACGGGCAGGTCACCACCTTCAAGCCGTTCGAAGGTCCGTGCTACCGCTGCTTGTATCCGGAGCCGCCACCCGCGCACCTCGCGCCGTCGTGCGCGGAGGCGGGCGTGCTCGGCATCTTGCCGGGCGTGATCGGCGTCATCCAGGCGACCGAGGCGATTAAGCTGATCTTGGGCCAAGGGGAGCCGCTGATCGGACGCTTGCTCACCTACGACTCACTGCGCATGAATTTCCGCACCTTGAAGCTGCGTCGCGACAAGAACTGCCCCGCGTGCGGCGAAAACCCGACCATCAAAGAGTACATCGACTACGAAGGTTTTTGTTCCCGCTGACCGCGCCCGCCTGAAAGCTCAGCGGGCTGGCGATCGTTTCCCTAGTGCCTCGGCCCGAATGGAGTCGGGGTTCGAGCCGGCGGCGAAAGGCGGGCAAAGAGCCCCCTTTCGCTCCTGTCCGGCTTGCTGTTAGAAAGCTTGGCCGCCCCCCCGTTCGGTCCAATGGCCCACGGCGGCGGTTTTGAAGGGAGACATCGAGATCATGGCTGGAACAAAGCTTGTGCTGTGTGCCTGGGTCGCGCTGAGTGCGCTGTCGGCGTGCGGCGGTGACGACAAATCGTCCAACGTTGGCCAACCCGCGGCGACGCAGTGCGCGCCCGGTCAATACTTCGACGGGCGCATTTGCCAATCGCAGACCGGTGCCGCGCCTGCGGCCACGACGCCCGGTGCAGCTCCGGGCGCTCCGGGCGCCGCTCCAGCGGGCACCCCCGCCGGTGGTGGCCTGCCGGGTTTGCCCGTCGCGACCGCCGCTTCGGGTCCGACCGCGACGCCGCTCGACCCCGCAACCGCGCAAGCCGTCACCACCTTGATCGCACCGCTCGCCGCGTCCGCAGCCGCACCGGGTGCCAAGCCCGTGGGCGCTGCGATCGCCGGCAACTTCACGCAGGGTCAATCGCTCGAGCAGACCGTGCAGATGAACCCGGGTAAATGCTACACGATCGTCGGCGTCGGCGTGCCCACGATTCAAAACCTGGACATCGCGCTCGTGCCCTCGATCGGCATCCCGGGCTTGCCCGCCGCGGTCGTAGCGTCCGATTCAACGGTCGGCGCGAACGCGATCGTCGGCCAACAACCGAATTGCTACAAATGGGCGCTGCCCATGGGCGGCACGATGAAAGTCGTGATGACCGTCTCGCAAGGCCAGGGCATGGCCGCCGCGCAAGTGTTCGAGAAGTGAGCTCGAGAGTGCGCGGAGCCTGCACACGGCTCCGCGCACATCGTTCGTGCGACTCCGTGCGCCTTTTGCTACGAGGCCAAATCACGGCTGCTGCGCAAGTCCCCGAAGAGTGAGTCCGAGGTGCGCGGAGCCGCACTCCGCGCACCGGAGTGCCGATGCTGCGAAAGCCGACCGGCAGCGTCGTGGCAAAGCCGTAAAACCATTCTGCGGATGAAAGCGGATCGAGCGGCCAGTCTGTCGAGACGGCCGCGCGCGCGTCGGAATGGCTCGGCGGGCGGTGCTCGAGCCGATTCTGCAGCACATACACGAGCGCATTGCGCACCTGCCGCGGGCCAGTGAGCGCGCGCCCGTGCCAACGATCCGCCCAAAACCGACCGCGGCGCAACAGCACGCGGTTCACGCGCCGCGCTACCCGCACCATGAGCCCACGCATGCCCGATCCCAGCGCGGCGGTGCTTGCGGCCTCGACGATCAGATGCACGTGGTTATCCTGCACCGAGTAATGCACGAGCCAGAAGCGCGCAGAATTGCTATCCCGCAGCGCGCGCAGCACGGTTTTTGAAACGAAGCGGCTGCGCAACGAGCGCGAAGCAGCGCGCAACGTGACATGCACCGGCTGACCCGCGCGATGCTGCGTACGAGCGCGATGCGGCGTCCGACGCTGATGCGCAGGTAGCGGCTTCCGCCCCGCACCTGCTCGCGCGCCACCACGCCCGCGCGTGAATGACAGCTCTAGTTGCACTCCGCCCATTTCACCCGATCTTTGAATAGGGCTAATTTAGGGGAGCGCAAGGACTGATTTCGTCCATTGTGCATTGGGGTTGGCTGATAGCGGAACGTAGGAACCCTCAGCAGGGACGTATCGATTCGAGCCGCAGCGCACAGCTCACGTGCCCGCACAGGGAACGTTCTGATCGTTAGGTGATTGGTTTTGATGGTCACGCGCCACGGCGTGCTCCGGCCCAGCCTTCGGCGTCGCGGACGACTTCATGCGAACTGACAGTCTCCCGTGCGCCTCACCCCCTCAGCGCCATACGAGCGCGCGAGATGGCCGCTTCATGTCCCGCATTGCGAACGCCGCATCGAGCCGGAGAACACGGTATCCCGCACGCGCAAGCGCCGCGTCTCGGCGCACGTCCTCCCGCACGGTGAGCGTGATACCGCGCCGCGCAAAGCAGGGCTGGTATGCCACGCGCGCCCTCTCGCTCGACTCGAACCGACAACAGGTCTGCGCGATCCTACGCACGTCGAGCTTTGGCGGCCGCGGCGTGGGCTCCCTCCCCCGCGCGCCGCGGCTTTGCGCGGCGACCGGGGTTGAGGGGCCCGGCGCCCTCCGCATCCCGCAGGGAGGCGAGCACGCACGGCCGTTCCGCACGGCACACCGCAAGGAGCAGCCCTGGTCACGCGGCTCGGCGCGCAGCGGCAAAGCCTTCGGCGTCGCGTGTCGTCATTCTCTGGGAGAGCCGCGCAGTGCGACCCTCGGGCACCATCAAGCGGCCGCGACGTGGCTCGGCAGATCCTTCGAGCCTGAGCCGGTGAGGGGGCCGTTGTTGAATTCGGGCCAGAGCTCGCCAAGGTGTTCGCGCTCTCGGCGCGCGATTTCCCAGCGCACGACGGGGCGCGACAGGAGCACCGCGGACACGGCCAAGCTGAAGCCCACGACGACGTCGATCAGGTAGTGCCAGCGCAGGAACATCGTGGCAACGATGATGTTGGCCGTCGCGAACGTGACGAGCGGCCAGGTGTATTTGAACGGCAGTTTGTCGCGATTGCGATAGGAAAAGAGCGCGAGCAAGGTGGGCGCGCCGGTGTGCAGCGAGGGAAAGATATCCATCTGCGCGCCACCGGAGTGGACGGCGCTCATGACCACTTCGTGCCACGTGCCGCGCGGGAAGGAATGCGTGAACGCATCCGCCATCGCGCGATAGGGCCCATAGCCCGGGACCACCATGTACAGCGTGTGCCCGACGCTGAACAAGATCAGCATCGAGAACGTGAACTCACCGACGATCTGTTTTCGCCGCCCGAAGAACAAGAGCGGCACGACGTGCACCGCCATCAGCAAGAAATAGCCGAAGTAGAAGAACGAGAACCACTCGGTCGTGGCCGGGTTCACGAATTGGTCCCAGGCCATCGCGGGCTCGATCTTGAACACCGACAAATCGAAGGCGTATAGCTTTTGGTCGAGCGTGGTGGTGTTGACGAGCGGCAGCACGTGCTTCAGGAAAAAATAGCTGATTTGCACCGAGCCGTAGATGCCCAAGCGATACACGAGCGCCGCCACCCAGGAGCGGTGGAGCAGCCGCCCGCGCACCAGCACCACCGACAGCAAAAACGCGAACATCAGCCCGCCCGTGCGCGCGAGGCAAAAGTTTCGCTCGCTGCTGCTGGGGGTGGCGAGCACCGCGCCGTTCAGGATCAATAAGAAGCCGAACACCGCATAATCGTGGATCGCAGTTTCGCGCAGGGTGCGGACGAACCAGCTCTCTTTGGCGCGGGCGCGGAGCTTTGCTTCTATCTCGGAGTCCATGAGCGGGGCGGAGAGTTCAGGGCTTGCTGGTGCCGGCTTCGACTTCGCTCTGCTCGGCGGTTCGGGAAAGCTCTTCCGGCTCGGCGAGCTCCGGGACACGGAGCTTTGCGCCCGCTTGCACCTGAGGCTCGACCAAGTCTTGCACGCTCAGCTCGGCGAGGAGTAGTTCCGCGCGGGGCTCGTCGATGCGCAGCATTTGCGCGAGTGACGACGCCGTGACATCGCCCCCAGCGCGAGCGACGGCTTGGCCTGCGGCATAGACCCAGGCCTGCTGCAGCGCCTGCTCGAGTTGCTTTTGGTGAACTCGCGCGCGCCGGAACGCGACAAATGCGAGCACCAAGGGCACGACGCTCGCGAATAGCGCAAACACCTTGGCGAGTGGGGCTGGGGAGGTCGCGATCAGCACCACGTTGGTGACGAGTAGCGAGAGCAAGCCCGAGGCGAGTGCGAAGCTTGCCCCCGCGCGGAAGGCGCCCGCGCGCAGCTGCTCGCTGCGCGCTTGTTTGAGCTGCGCGATCTCGCGTTCCGAGGGCGGTCCGGCGCTGGGCGGAACGCGCGGCCCGCCGCAAGCTCGGCAACGATAGTAAAGAACGGAGCTTTCCTCGACATCGCTCAGTGCCTGACAGAGCGGGCAGCGATAGGCCTCGCCGAATACGGCGCCGCATTTCGCGCAGCGGCCGAGCGCGTCGAGCGGACCCCCGCACGCGGAACAAGCTGCCGCCTCAGCGGGTTCGACGGCACTTGGGGTTGTCACGTTGCTCGGCCTCCTATCGCGGCTGCCCGGAGTTGTCGAGCGCCGGCCAATCTCGGCTCGAAACGCCGTTCAGGCGCGTAAAAAGCTCGTCCAAAACTCGGTATGTGAGGCCCCAGACCACGTGGCCTGCAATGTCCCAAGCGGGGAATTTTAGACTCTGCTCGCCACGCACGAGGCTGAAGCTCGTGCGCTGCTCGCCCGCGAGCAGTGGCGCGACCGGCACCCACAGGGCCTGCCGGACCTCGGCGCTCAGCGTGAGCTTTGGGCGCACGTCGAGCCAATAGACGAACGGCCGGACTGCGATCGGGACCGCGCGCACCGGTGCGGAGTCGCTGAGCCGCCCCAGCCGCTCACCGAACGCGCGCAAATCGAGGCCTACTTCTTCGAGGGTTTCGCGCTCTGCGGTGGCGCCGAGGTCCGCGTCGCCTGGATCGGCGTGCCCGCCGGGCAACGCCATGTGCCCCGACCAGGGGTCGCCTTCGCGGATCGCCCGCTCGATCAGCAGCACGTCGAGCGACATTTCGACCTCGGCGAGGATCACCGCGATCGCCGCTTGGCGCACGCCGTGCCGCGGCGCCTCGGCCGGTGCCTCGCTGAGCGCGCGTCTGAGCAGGTCGCGCCGAGGAAAGCCGGACATGGTTCAGAAGCATAGCCACTTTTTCGGCGAGGCAGGCTGGTTTGCACGAAAAATCTGATAGATTCCCGCGCGATGAAAGCCAAAAACAGCTCGCTTTCGGCGCTGCTCGGGTTGCTTCTCGCGCTGCCGTTGGCTCGTCCCGCGCAGGCCTTCCCCGGGTTTCTGGCGTCCAAGAAGTCGACCGACGTCAAGGTCCACTCGACGCAGATGGTCGTGATGAAAAAGGGCAACTCGACCGCCGTGAGCGTGATGCCCGACTACGAGGGCCCGCTCGAGCCGTTCGCGATGGTGCTGGTCGTACCGGGTGATGTGACCGCGGAGCGTGTGACCACGCTCAAACGCGAGTACGTCGATCGCGTGGACGCGCTGAGCGCGCCGCGCTTTCACGAATATTGGGAGCAAGATCCGTGCGACCCCGGGCCGGTGGAGCAAGAGTGGCAGCGCAACATGAAGGCGGATTCCGCCGGTGCGTTCCTCGGCGGCGGTGATATGCCCCAGGGCACGCAGAAGGTCGCCAAAGAGCTGTCACTCGACGTCCAAGCCAAGAAGAAGGAAGGCGAATACTCGTTTTCACTGCTGGGCAAGGACGAGCAGGTGAGCGCCTGGCTGAAGAGCAAGGGTTACACGCCGCCCCCGGGCGCCGATCAAGCCGTTTTGCCCTACGTGCAGGCCGGCATGCGCGTGGTCGTGGCCCAGGTCGACCCGAACCGCGTCGAGCTGGTAGGTGGGGATCGCGCGCAGCTTTCACCGATCCGGTTTTGGACGGAGCAGCCTTACGACACGATTCCGAATCGCGTCGGGCTCTTGAACGCGCCGGATAAGCAGGAGCTGATCGTGTACGTGCTCGATCCGGAGCAGCGCTACGAGACCAAAAATTACAAGAACCTGTTTCCGCCCACTAACGTCGAGGTCGACTTCTCGGTGAAGGAGCGCATCGGCGAGTTTTACGCGGCACTCCAGGACATCATCGCGCAGAAGAGTCCGAACTCGTTTTTGCTCGAGTATGCCTGGCCGACGGAAGGCTGCGGCGAGCCGTGCGCGACCGAGCCGCTGCAGATCGCCGAGCTGCTCAGCCTGGGCGGCGATGTTTTCGAACAGTCGGTGCCGAAGGAAGAAAAGAACCCGAAGCCGCCCGAGCTGACCAAAGAAGAGAAAGACGCATTCAAAGAGGCGACCAAGGATTTGAAGCCCAAGGAGCGCAAGGACAAGGAAAAGCAAGCCAAAGAGGATCGTCAGACGGTCGCCTCGCGCCAGGCTCTGCTCGCGCGCCACAAGTATGTCGTGTCGCGCTTGCACTATCGCTACGACGACAAATCCTTGCCCAGCGATCCGAAGATCGGCCCCGCGAGCGGCGCCGTTGAGGGCGGCGTGGCCACGCCCAGGGGCAAGAAGGGCGAGGCCGACACGGAAGTGAAGCCCGCGAGCGTCAACAGGTATCAGGTCCGGTACAACAACTTCCACCCGTGGGTGCCGGTCATTCAGTGCCCCAATCCCGAGCGCTACCGCTGGGGCAAGGCGCCGCGCGACTACCGCGGCTTACGCAAGACCTGGATCGCCGAAGATCTCACGCGCAAGAGCCGCACCCAAATCAAGCCCACGGAGGTCGTGCGCACGCCGATCCCGTCGCTCGGCTTGGGCATGGCGCCGGCGCCTGCGGCCTCGGCTGACGCGGGCGCAGATGCCGGCGCAGCAGGGGCGGAGAAAGCGAGCGGCAAGTGCGGGTGCAGCGTGCCCGGCGCGCCGGTTTCGAGCTCGCTCGGGTCGCTGCTGGGCGCGCTTTCGGCGCTGGCGCTCCTCCGCCGCCGTCGCGGCTAGCGATCAATACCTGCTGTCGACGTCGCCAATCGTACCGATGGGTGCGGGCGCGCCGGCGCTGGGTGCGGGCCACGGTTCTGCGGGCTTCGCCACCTCGGCGGGCGGCCAGCTCTGATCGGCCGCGCCCGCCGGCAGCGCTGGCCGTGAGCTCGGCGCGCTCGTGACCACGACCGGGAGCGAGGCGGGCGCGGGCTGCGCGGGTGAATTGACCGCGATCACGCGCTCGTCCGTCCAAGCTCGACAACGAACCAAAAAATTCCCGTCGTGCGGATCGAAGATCGGTGACAAGAAATAACCGTGCGGGCAGAGCTCGCCCGCGAGTTGGAAGCAAGCCACCTGCTCGTCTGCGCAATGCACGTGCAGCATCTGCGTGCCGTCTGGGCCGACGATCCGCGTGGCACCTACGGGCTCGGTGCAAGCGCCCACGAACGCGCACAGCAGGAGCGGCCTGAGCCAACGGGCGCACGCGAGCTTCGACATTCCGACTAGCATAGCCGTATCCAGCCTCCGGCGCTCGGGCAGCGCGCGCAAGCTCGGATCAGCGCTCGTTCGCGGTGGCGGTCGCGACGCGGCCCGGGTCGGGTGCGGCGAACGGATCGGAGATCCAGGCGCGGCCGTGGCCGTGGAAGTAGCTGCGCATCAAATCGCGGGCAAGCTCATTGGCTTTGCGTCGCCAGACCGTGCCGTTTTCGAGCATCACGCTGACGATGATTTCGGGCTTCTGGCTCGGCGCAAAGCCGATGAACCAGCTGGTCATGCCTTCGTTGGCCTCGGGCCGCAGCGTGCCGGTTTTGCCGGAAACTCGGATGCTGCCGAGGTAGGGGTGGCCGTTTTCGTCACTGAAGGCGTGCCGGCAAGTGCCGCTGCGCACCGTCACCTCCATCATGCGCCGGATCCGTTCCGCGGTGAGCGGCTTCAGCACACGGCCCACGACCTCGGCCTGGTCATCGTCGGGTGCTTCCGCGCTGGGCGGCTCGCTGATGCGAATTTTCGTGGCTTCGCCGCCGTGCGCGATCAGGCTCGCCAAATACGCACCGCCGAGGGGCGAGAGCGTGCTGCCCTGAAAGCCCGCGGCGGTGCGCGCAAATTCGAGATCTCCGTACGGCACTTCGAGCTTGCCGAGCGGGACCTCGAGCTCGAACGGCAAGAGGCCGTTGAAGCCGATGGCCTGTGCGGTGTCGACGAGCCCCGCTCGCAACAACCGATGCGTGGCGAGCTGGGCGAACACCGCATTTTTGCTGAAGCCGATCGCGTAGTGGAAGGGCGCGCACTCGGTCGCGTCGCCGTGCGGCGCGTCCAGGTGCCGACGTTCGATGCCGTGCACGCCGCCGGAAATGCAGACTTGCTCCTTCGGGCTCAGCGTCGTGGTTTCGAACAGCGCGGCGGTCGTCACGAGCTTGAACACGCTCGCGGCTGGGACCCGCGCGGTGGTGAGCACGTGGTGGTGCCGTCCGTCGCGCGCACTCTCCGCCCACGCCAGCACTTTGCCGCTGTGCGCGTCGATCACCACCATGCCGCCGCGTACTGGGTTCGCGGTGTCGAGGATCTTGGCAGCCGTCTGCTGCAGCTCGGGGTCGATCGTGAGCTCGGCTTCGCCGCCGCTGGCCGTCGGGGCCACGAAGCGGCTTCCGCGCAACGCCATGCGGTCCAGATCGAGCGCGGGTCGCGGCTCCGCCGCCGGGGCGCCCGTCGCCGGCAGGGTCGCGAGCGCCGCGACCAAAGACAGCCCGCCGAAGGTGCGGGATCGAGCCCAGCTCATCACTTTTGACCTACCTGGCCTGCGCGATTCGGCCAAAGTTTCGGCGGGCGCTCGCTCGACGATGGGGCCGAAGCGGGTCGCTTCAATAAGTCATGGGTAAGATAGTTGCGTACCTAAGACTACATTGGCGTACAATTGGTCGGACTGGAGGATCTGCCCATGGATCGACGAGTTGGTCTCAGAGCCAGAACGGACTTTCGAGTGATCGCCGAGCGCGGGCCGTTGTGCTCGAGCTACCGAGGAATCGAGGTCTCGCCGACCGGCATCGTGCTCGATCGCGGGCGACTGGTGAGCGAGCTCGACTCGCCACTGTTGATGAAGCTCGAGCTGCGCTTGCCCGAATACTTGAAGCCGGTGCGCGCGCTCGCTCGTCCGATCTGGTCCTTCGGCACGCTGCAAGCGTTCAAGTTCGTGCGCATCGCGGACGTGGACCGCCTGATCTTGGCCGAGCACCTCGATTTCATGAGCGTGCGCGGCGTCGTGTTGAATTGAGGAACCGAAGGAACCATGTCCGTCTCTCGACGAATCAAGAAAATCTGGTCAGTCCTGCGCCAACCGGGCGCGCTCCGCGTGCTCTACCAAGGGGTCACACTCGCGCCGCGCTTGATCGTGCACTTGGCGACGGTGGCGACGGTGGCGGGGCTGATGGCGGCGTGCGTCCCAGCCAGCCAATACGAAGAAGCGAAATCCGCGAGCGAAGTGGAGCTGGCCGGCCGTCAGCGCGCGGAGGCCGAGCTCGCGCAAACGCGGGCCAAGCTCGACGCGCTGAACGCCGAACTGAGTGAGCGCGACCAGAAGCTTGCCGTGACCGAGCAGACGGTGTCCGAGTCCAAATTCGAAAACAGCGTGGCCGTCAAAGAGCGCGACGAAGCGACGGGGCTCGTCGACCAGCTGCGCGGTGAGCTCGCGCGCGTGGGCGACGATTTGCGCTCGTACGCGGAGCAAAAGGCGGAGCTCGAAAAATCGCTCAACGCCGCCGAAGCACGCAAAAAAGAGCTCGAAGCGGGTGACGCGCGCGCGGCGTCCCTGGCGCGGCTCACGCGCGACCTGACCTCGGCGCTCGGTGAGCGCGTGCTGAGCGGTGACGTGGCCATCGACGTGGTCTCCGGCAAAGTGGTGCTGAGCGCGGCCAATGAGCTGTGGTTCGCCGATGACGCCAAGCTAATTTCGGGGGCCGACCCGCTGATCGCCGCCGTCGCGCGCGTGCTCGCCGTGCACGCGGGCAGTACGCTCGAAGTGTCGCCGTCCGGCGCTGGGCAGCTCGCTCGAGACCGCGCAGAGGCGCTCTTGGCCGCGCTCCGCAGCAAAGGCACCAGCGCAGAGCGCATGCAGACCCGTGCCGCTCCGGAAGGTGACGCGCCGCCTGCGCCGTCCGCGCAAGTGCAGCTGGCGTTCACCGTGAAGTAACGCGCGTCAGCTCTTGCGTGACGCCGGCGGCTCGAACTTCACGTCCAGATCGAGCGCGGACTCCGGGTCGCGGCCGCGCGGCGCCGCGACCGCGCGAAAGCGCGGATCCGCGCGCAGCGCGTCGAACACCGCCGCCACGAGCGCGGGCCGGACCGTGCGCTGAAATTGCTCGTGCCAGGCGAAGCCGTCGTCGTCGCCCGCGTAGTCGTCGGCGAAATCTGCCAGCAAGTGCAGCGTGATGGCGAACGTCTTTTCTTCGCGGTGGGTCACAGGCTAAACGTCACCTTCGCGGGCCAGCTGCCAGGCGAGGGCAGGGAAGCGCCTTTGAGCGCGCTCACCAGGCAATCGACGTCGGATTCGCCGGCTTCGTCGGGCGGTGTGACGCCCGCAGCCATCACCGAGCCGTCCGTACCGACGTAGAGCGTGGCCTCGAACGCGCCGCTCGAGCCCTGCTTGCAGGCGGAGAGCTTCTTCGACAGCTTGGCGATGCCGTCCGAGACGCGGTCGCCGTCCCAGCTCGTGGGCGCGCGCACGTCGTTCGGCGGATCGAAGTCGAAGGATTTGCGCGCCAAGCCGTGCTGGCCGCCGATCGGCTTCGGCCAGCGCTTCTTGCGCAAGGTGTCGAGCATGCATTTTTCGGTGTCGCGATCGCCGATCGTCGACTTTTCGAGGTGCGCGTGGTCGACCTTGCCGCGCGTGTCGATCTTCACGAAAAAGCTGACCGAGCCGCCCAGAAACTCCACGCGTTTGGCGCCGTCGTCGATGCAGCGCTGGAAGTCACTCAGCGCGCTCTGAAACGTGCGGTCGACCTTGTCCTCGTTCAGGCCGCCGATCTCGGCAGACATCGATACGCCGCTCGGTTTTTCCTGTTCCGGCTCCGCCGTCTTTTCCGGAGCTTGTGGCGGCGGTTCGCTGCCTCCGCAGGCCTGAAGCGCGAGCGCGGCGAGCACAGTACAGAGGCAGCCAAGGAGCGACGAAACGCGGAAAGAGTTGGACATCGGCCGCGTAGCAGTAGCGCGAAGGCCGGCGCAGAACAACGGCAGCGCGCATCCGCGGGGCGCTTCAGCACTGCTAAAATTTGGGCGAGCGCCCGGAATTCTCGAGCCGTCAGAAGCAAAGCCGCAGCACGTCGCTAATTTCGCCGAGGCGCGCTTCCAGCGCTGGTTTCGGGCGCACGGCCACGGCGAATTCGGCCTCGCGCAGCATCTCCAAGTCGAACACATTGTCGCCAAAGCTCCCGAGCCAGCGCGCTCCGCCGAGCAGCGCGCGGCCGGCCTCTACCTTGGTGGCTGCGTACGGAACGGGGCTTTTCATCCCGCTCTCGAGCACGCCGCCGGTCACGCGCGGCGTGCTGGCCGCGATGTCCTCGGGCTGAAACCCCCAGGCGCTCGCGGCTTCGATCACCGTGGCGCGCGGCGACGCCGAAACCACGATCGTACGCACGGCGCGGCTCCGCGCAAATTCCAAGATCGGCGCGAGCTCTTGGTGCAAGCGCTCGGGGTGCTTCGTGAAGTGCAATGCCTCGCGCGCGAGCTCGCGCATTTCGCGCTCGCTGTGACCCGCGTAGCACCACGTCATCAGTTCACACATTTCGCGCTCGGGATAACGGCCTGCGACGTACATGCCGAACAAGTGCTCGGCCGTGGCGTTGACATCGGCGAACACCTCGAAGCCGCGCGTGCGCGCTTCGCGTTCGATTTCGGCGCGCGCCGCTTCGCGCAATCGCCCTTCACGGACCGCGAAGCGAAAGACATCGTCGCCCACGTCGCCCGACCAGAGCGTGCCATCGGCGTCGAAGGCCAGCGCACACGGCGCGCCGGACGCGAGATGTGGCTCGAACTCGGCGATCAGCTGCGCGGCGCTGACTTGGCGGGCGGTCACGGTCTCGCTTTCCACCAGGCTTCGGCCATCGCCAAATCCTGACCGGTGTCGATTTCCATGTAGCCGCCGTGCGTGTTCTCGCGCTGCATCACGGCGCCGGCTTCCAGCATTTCCTGGAGCAGATCCAGAAGGTACGCCTTCTGGAACGTGCGGCCTTCGCGGAAAACGCCGGCGCCGTAGCTCCGCTCCGCGCGGTCGAAGGCGTCGAGGAAGACGCGCGCGCCGTCTGCGCTCAGCTTCATCACGCCGATGAACTCGCCGTCCGCGCGCTCGCTCGGGATGGTACGACTTATTTCCAAGACGCGCGCACCATCCGCGCGCAGCTTTTCGGCGTCGCTTTCCGGATGCTGCGTGCGGCCCAGATAGCGTCGCCGCCAGGCCGTGTCGCAGCCGAGGCAAATGTCGGCCGACGAAGCGACCAACTTTCGCACGATCGCGCCCTCGTACACGATGTC
>Ga0068855_100007478_pt1 | contig 13226 bp, 8 predicted proteins | sample KBSCornC52_FD_66592 | JGI IMG/M metagenome (GOLD analysis project Ga0068855, IMG submission 66592) | Corn rhizosphere microbial communities from Kellogg Biological Station, Michigan, USA - KBS Corn C5-2 | ecosystem: Host-associated > Plants > Roots > Rhizosphere > Soil ... | reverse complement strand
TTTAGCCGTTAAAAATAAAGTTATGATTGCAATTTTTCAATAACGGTAGCTGCCTGTCTTTTTCGGAAATGAGTGCCGTATCAGGCGGAAGCCTCCAGTCAATTTGCAAGGCCGGATCATTCCACAACACCCCACCCTCGCTTTCCTTATGATAGAATTCGTCGCATTTATAAAACACTTCAGCCGTCTCACTGATAACCGAATATCCATGTGCAAAGCCTTTGGGGACAAGCAATTGCTTTTTATTCTGAGCAGAAAGTAAAATCGTGTAAGCCTTACCGTAAGTTGGCGAATTTTTTCTCATGTCCACGACCGCATCAATAATCTCACCTGATAATACACGAAGAAGCTTGGTTTGTGCATGAGGGTATAATTGATAATGCAGCCCTCTTACAACTCCAAAAGAAGATCTGGCCTGGTTATCCTGTACAAAACTGATATCAAGCCCTTCTTCTGAAAAAATATTTTTGTTATAGCTTTCAAAAAAATAACCCCGATGATCTTCAAAAACCTTAGGTTCGAAAACCAACAGGCCGGGAAATTCAGTTTTTATAAACGGCATTAAAGCAAATTAACAGTCTTACAATTATTTCTGCGAATATAAATCTTTAAAAAACTCTATCGTTTTTACAAGGCCCGTTTTGAAGTCGGTGGTAGGTTGGTAACCTAACAAAGTTTTTGCAAGTGAAATGTCAGCAAGGGAATTTTTTATATCGCCTTCGCGGGGGCCACGACGAATAGGATCAATACCACTTTTTAAATATTCTTTAATGAAGCTATATAAAAAATTTATGGAAAAATTTTCACCTACTGCCACATTATAGACTTTATTTTTTGCCTCAGCATTTTTGGAAAGCATTCCCTTTATATTAACCTGGACTGCGTTTTCAACATAGGTGAAATCTCTTGTCTGTTCACCGTCGCCATTTATAAAAGCAGAAGTATTGTTCATAATTGCTTTTACAAATAATGGTATTACCGCCGCATAAGGGCCATCCGGATCTTGCCTCGGGCCGAAAATATTAAAGTATCTGAAACCCAAAACCGGTATTCCATAAGCCTTGGCAAATACATCCGCATACAATTCATCAGCCCTTTTGCTTACGGCATAAGGCGAAAGACAATTGCCGATCCGTGCTTCCTTTTTTGGCAGCGTCGGCTCATCACCATAAACAGATGAAGAGGAGGCATATACAAACTGAGTCACATTATTATCCACCGCAGCTTTCAACATATTTACAAATCCGCCGACATTTACATCGTTTGTATCAGATGGATTTTTAATAGAGCGGGGCACAGAGCCGAGGGCGGCCTGGTGGCTTACGAAATTAATTCCTTCACAAGCCTTGTGGCAAAATTCAGCGTTGCGTATATCGCCTTCTAAAAATTCGAAGGCATCGTAAGGTCGCAATACATCAAGATTAGATTGAAAGCCGTTAGCAAAATTATCAATTACCCTTACCCTTTTTGCGCCGTGTTTTAATAAATATTCGGCAATATGCCCACCGATAAAACCGGCAGCGCCTGTCACTAAAAACGAGTAATCACCTAAATCCTGGTCATGAAATTTATTTTCCAATTTATCTTATTTTATAAGCTCCAATAAGAGCGGCTTGAAATTTTACCCCGATAAATCCCTTTCAGATCTGCTACAATCGCTTCAGGTTTTGTAATATTTGAAAACGAATTATCATCCATTTTTACATAATCATTGTGGGGAACAGTAACAATCACAGCCGCGTAATCATTCGTCAAATCCGGTGTTAGCTCAAATCCATACTCATGATTCAGTTCACTACTATTTGCATAAGGGTCTGTAACATGCACCTGCAAGGAATACGACTTTAATTCTTTAATTATATCAGCCACTTTTGAGTTCCTGATATCGCTTACATTTTCTTTAAACGTAGCTCCCATCACCAACACTTTTGCGTTTTTTACATCGTTTGTATTTTGGATAATGTGCTGCAATACCCTGCGTGCCACATGCGCTGCCATACCGTCATTGATAACGCGTCCGGCAAGAATTACCTGTGAATCGTAACCGAGTTTTTGCGATTTATAAGTAAGATAATATGGGTCAACACCAATACAGTGGCCGCCTACAAGGCCCGGCTGAAATTTCAGAAAATTCCATTTGGTTCCCGCCGCTGCCAACACTTCAAAAGTGTTGATTCCCATCTTATCAAAAATGATAGAAAGCTCATTCATCAATGCGATATTTAAATCACGTTGCGTGTTTTCAATAATTTTTGCAGCCTCGGCTACTTTGATTGATGAGGCCCTGTGAACGCCGGCTTTCACCACCAACTCATACACCTTTGCGATGGTTTCAAGGCTTTCGTGATCACAGCCACTAACCACCTTTACAATACTTGCCAAGGTATGTTCTTTATCGCCCGGATTTATTCTTTCCGGCGAATAGCCCAGTTTAAAATCTTCACCAACTTTCAGATGAGAAAGCTCTTCAATTACGGGAAGGCAGTCTTCCTCTGTGCAGCCCGGATAAACGGTGCTTTCGAAAACTACATAATCTCCTTTCTTGAGCACTTTGCCCATCGTTTCGCTGGCTTTAATAACCGGCGTCAGGTTTGGAACATTGTGTTTGTCAACAGGCGTTGGCACTGCTACTATATAAAAATTAGCTTCGCGCAACTTTTCGAGGCTGTTTGTAAATTCGATATCACAGTTTTCGAAAGCCGACGATTCAAGTTCTTTGCTTGGATCGATTGCGTTTTGCATCAGCTTAATCCTTTCTGCATTGATATCAAATCCGATTACTGAAATTTTCTTTGCAAATTCCAGCGCGATGGGCAAACCCACATAGCCCAAGCCGATAACCGCCAGCTTTTTCTTTTTATCTAATAATTCCTGATACATTTAGTATTGTTTGATTTTTATTTTTACTTATTTAAAAAAATTAATCAGGCATGTTCAACTCTCTGATGATCTTTTGCTTTGAAATTCTTTTGGCAGCTTGTACCAATCTTCTTCAGGTAAAGATTTGAAATAATCATAGGTGATTTTTAATCCTTCAGCCCGTTGTATTTTCGGCTTCCAATTCAACAATTGTTTTGCCTTCGTAATATCGGGCTGGCGTTGTTTGGGATCATCCTGTGGAAGAGGTTTATATACAATTTTTTGTTTGGTACCTGTTAATTTGATCACTTCTTCTGCAAATTCTTTCAGCGTAATCTGATCAGGATTGCCAATGTTTACCGGCTTCGAATAATCGCTCATTAGAAGGCGGTAAATTCCTTCAATTAAATCATCGACATAACAAAAACTTCGTGTTTGGCTGCCATCGCCGAAAACAGTTAAATCCTCGCCACGCAAAGCCTGACCTATAAACGCGGGCAGCGCCCGGCCGTCATTCAATCTCATACGCGGGCCATACGTATTAAATATCCTCACGATGCGGGTATCTAACCCGTGAAAAGTATGATAGGCCGTAGTGATGGCTTCCTGAAAGCGTTTCGCCTCATCATACACGCCCCGAGGACCGATTGGGTTTACATTGCCCCAATAATCTTCCGTTTGCGGATGAACCAAAGGATCTCCGTACACCTCGCTGGTAGAAGCGACTAATATTCTGGCCTTTTTTGACAAAGCCAATCCTAAGCAATTATGAGTTCCGAGAGAACCTACTTTCAACGTTTGAATGGGTATTTTCAAATAATCAATGGGACTTGCGGGTGACGCAAAATGAAGAATATAATCCAACCTTCCGGGTACATGGATAAATTTTGAAACATCACAATGATAAAATTCGAAATTTTCCAGTTTAAAAAGATGCTGAATATTTTTTAGATCGCCTGTAATCAGGTTATCCATTCCCACCACATCCATTCCTTCTTTGATAAATCTATCACACAGGTGAGAACCTAAAAAGCCGGCAGCGCCGGTAATTAAAACTCTTTGTCTGCCGGAAGCAGAATTATTTATTTCCATCTATTTCAATGATAAGTGATTTCTTTAATTTTTTTATTTCTAAATCAGTAAAATAAGAATTGAGCTTATTTGTTGGCTCACTGCATTCTCCTAAACCAATAAACTAATTCACCGCGCTTCTTCCCACGCTTTCATAATGAAAATCACATTCTTTCATCTGGTACAATTGAAAAAGATTGCGGCCATCAAAGATTACGGGATTTTTCAAAAGTGATTTCATCCGGTTAAAATCCGGCGTTCTGAATTCGCTCCACTCAGTTGCAATGATTAAAGCATCTGCCTTATCCAACGCTTCATACTGCCCTTCTGCATACACAATTTTATCTCCTAATTCCTTTTTCACATTCGCCATCGCTTCAGGATCATACGCTATAACCGACGCGCCTGCTTGTAAAAGTTCCTTTATAATATATAAGGAAGGAGCTTCCCGAATATCATCCGTATTAGGTTTGAAAGCCAATCCCCATAAAGCTATTTTTTTCCCTTTTAAATTATTTTTAAAATAAGCTTTTATTTTAGGCATCAAATGCACCTTCTGGTCCTCATTCACTTCCATAACGGCTTCCAGAATTTTAAACTGGTAGCTCGCTTGCTGTGAAGATTTCACCAGGGCTTTTACATCTTTCGGGAAACAACTTCCGCCATATCCAATGCCAGGGAATAAAAATCGCCGGCCAATTCTTTCATCGCTGCCGATGCCTTTTCTCACCATATCTACATCTGCTCCTAACTTTTCACAGAGCTGGGCAATCTCATTCATAAACGAAATTTTGGTAGCCAAAAAAGAATTGGCTGCATATTTAGTGAGCTCTGCAGATTTTTCATCCATATAAATTATGGGATTTCCCTGCCTCACAAACGGGCCATATAATTCACCTAAAACTTTTTTTGCTTTATCAGAAGCTGTTCCGATAACCACCCTATCCGGTTTCATAAAATCATCTACTGCTACACCTTCACGCAAAAATTCCGGATTGCTCACTACGTCAAATAATTTTTCAGCATTTTCGATTCCTGCCTGTACGGCACTCTTCAAAATCGTCTTTCGTACTTTTTCTGCTGTACCCACAGGAACTGTACTTTTATCAATCACAATTTTGTAAGACCCCTTTTTAAGCAACCGGCCCATTTTATTGGCTACATCCAGCACGTATTTTAGATCTGCTGAGCCGTCCTCGCCGGGAGGTGTAGGCAAAGCCAAAAAGACTACTTTGGCATTTTTAATTCCATCGGCAAGAGAAGTAGTAAACTTTAAACGGCCTTCTTTACTATTTCTTTCAAAAAGCTTCTCAAGCCCCGGTTCAAAAATGGTAATTTTTCCGGAAGACAGCTTGTTTACTTTTTCTTCATCGATATCTACACAAATCACATTATTGCCTGTTTCGGCAAAACAAGTTCCGGTAACTAATCCAACATAGCCTGTACCAACGACTGCAATATTCATTTTTTATTTATTTACGTATTCTAATACTTTTTTAGTGATGTAATCCTGCTGTTCGCTGTCCAGTTCAGTATGCATCGGCAATGAGACCACGCGATGCGTTAACCAATCTGTTTTTTCCAGCGTAAAATCAGCCCCGCCAAAAGCGGCAAACATCTTTTGCTTATGCGCAGGCACGGGATAATAAATCATAGATGGAATATTATTTTCCGCTAAAAAAGCTACCAGCCCATCCCGAAAAGCTTCCGGATTTTCAACTTTATCAAGAATTAAGGTATATTGATGAAAAACATGTTTGCTGTTTTTGTCCCTGAAGGGAACCGTAATTCTCTCATTTCCACCAAATGCATTATCATAAAATTCCGCCGCTTTTCTCCTTGCTGCAATATAGCTGTCCAATAACGGAAGTTTGATATTTAATATTGCCGCCTGCAAAGCATCCAGCCGCGAATTGCATCCCACCACATCATGATAATATCTTTTGCTCTGCCCGTGATTGGCAATCATTTTTATTTTTACAGCAAGATCGTCGTCATTGGTACAAACCGCGCCGCCATCGCCATAGCAACCAAGATTTTTGCTTGGGAAAAAAGAGGTACAACTGATATCCCCTATGTTTCCGGTCTTTTTTGTAATCCCATCTGCAAAAGTATATTCACTTCCTATGGCCTGGGCGTTATCTTCTATTACAAATAAATTATGCTCTTTAGCGATAGCCATAATCTGCTGCATATCGCACGATTGGCCATATAAATGAACTGGAACAATTGCTTTTGTTTTGTGTGTAATGGCTTTTTTGATGGCTTCCGGATCTATGCAAAATGTTTTGGGATCTACTTCAACAAAAACCGGTTTCAATTTTAACAACGCTATGACCTCTGTAGTGGCTACATAAGTGAATGAAGGTGTAATTACTTCATCGCCCGGTTGAAGATTGAGCGCCATCATGGCAATCTGAAGCGCATCGGTGCCATTAGCACAAGGAATTACATGTTTTACGCCCAGATAATTTGCAAGGTTTTTAGCAAAATCGTTCACCTGAGGGCCACCAATAAATATGGTGCTATCCAAAACCCCGGCCACTGCAGCATCTACCTTATCCTTTATATGCAAATACTGCTGTTTCAAATCCACCATGTGTATCGGTTTCATAAGGCTAATTTTTTTAAAGGTTGCAAAGATAGTCATTGAAACAGAATAATTTTTAATAGAAGAACCGCGATTTACGTCATGTTTATAGTAAAGGCATTTTTAACGATGATTCCTGTTTTAGATAATTAGCCTTTAGCTTTGCATTTAAATCAATAAAATTTTGATCGTTTTCTATCATTTGTTTCTATGGATTTATAAAGCAGGCATCCGCTTTGTTGCTTTGGGCAATGACAAGGCAAAACTTTGGATAAGGGGAAGAAAAGGAATTTTTAATCAACTTCAGAAAACAGTTTCGGGGTTTAAAGGGGAAAAAATTATCTGGATGCACGCAGCGAGCCTCGGAGAATTTGAGCAGGGAAGGCCGGTGTTGCAAAAATTAAAAGATGTAAATTCCAATATCAAAATAATTGTCACTTTTTTTTCTCCCTCGGGTTTTGAAATTATAAAAAAAAATAAGGAATTCCCGAATGTTTTTTACCTGCCGATGGATTCCAAATTTCACGCAAAAAAATGGATGAATATTTTAAAGCCTGACCTGGTTTTGTGGGTAAAATATGAATACTGGTATTATTATTTAAAAGAAATTCACAAAAGAAATATCCCCTTATTGATGGTATCAGGAATTTACCGGCAAGGGCAGACATTCTTCAAATGGTATGGAGGCTTTTACCGGAAAATGCTGATACCGTTTACGCACTTTTTTGTTCAAAATGAAAGCTCGAAAGAATGGCTTGAAAAATTAGTTGCTGCTGAAAAAATTACCGTTTCTGGCGATACGAGATGTGACCGGGTGATTAATATCGCCAAAAATTTTACTGACGTTGCAGGCATAGCCAATTTTTGCGGGGATAAAAAAGTGATTGTTGCCGGCAGCACGTGGGAAGAAGATGAAGCAGAATGGATTCATTATGTAAGGTCGCATCCCGAAATAAAATTTATCATCGCGCCTCATGAAATTGATAAAGAAAATCTTCATGAAGTGCAGAAACAATTTGACGGCTCCATTTTGTATTCTGAATGGCTTAATGATTTTTCTTCTGAGAAAAAAGAAACCAACTGTCTTATTATAGATAACATCGGTATGCTTTCAAGGTTATATTATTATGCTACCATCACTTACGTAGGTGGAGGATTTGGAGATGATGGTCTTCACAATATCCTGGAAGCAGCCGTGTATGGCAAACCTGTAATTTTTGGACCTCAATATTACAAGAATTTTGAGGCGGAGGAAATGCTGGCAAGTTCGGGAGCAATAACTATTAAAAATGCAATTGAGTTAGAAAAAACAACAGATCGGTTATTAAATGATAAAGCAGAATTGGAAAAAAGAAGCAAAGCCGCACAGGATTATGTTTATAATAATGCCGGCGCTTCTGAAAAAATTATTTTATATATTGAAAATAATAAACTGCTTCAGGCGCGATAAGGCACAAATTGATTTCTACGAACGATCAGCCTCCCAGCAGATGTATAAAAAAAGCGAATTTATATTTTAATGTATGCAGCATTTAATCCCTCAACAGGTGATGCAGTTCAATTTTGCTCATATCCCTGATAGCTTCTGCTATTGCGGCGGGATCAATTCCGGCATCGTGCTGCTGCTGACTTTGTGAGGCGTGTTCAATAATCTTATCCGGGATTCCCAAAATTTTGATGTCTGTTTTATATCCAAATTGATTCATAAACTCCAATATAGCAGAGCCAAACCCGCCGACCACCGTTCCGTCTTCGACAGTAATTACCTTAGAATAATTCTGAAATACTTCGTGTAATAATTTTTCATCAAGAGGCTTTACAAACCGGAGATCATAATGCGCCGGATTTAGTCCTTCCTTTTTTACGTCGCGGATAGCTGCGGCTGCAAAGTTGCCCGGATGGCCAAACGAAAGAACCGCAATATCATCGCCATCTTTAAGTTTTCTGCCTGTACCGATTTTAATTTCCTTCATTGGCGTTTTCCAATCGGCTTTTACGCCTTGCCCACGTGGATAACGGATTACAAATGGATTTTGGGTTGATTCCAATTGTGCGGTGTACATCAGATCTCTTAATTCGCTTTCATTCATCGGCGCACTCACTATCATATTTGGGATACAGCGCATGTAAGCAATGTCGTACGCTCCCTGGTGAGTAGAGCCGTCTTCGCCAACCAGTCCGGCCCTGTCCAGGCAAAAAACTACCGGTAAATTTTGTAATGCAACGTCATGAATTACCTGGTCATAGGCACGCTGCATAAACGAAGAATACACATTACAAAACACACGCAATCCCTGGGTAGCCATGCCAGCGCTCACCGTAACAGAGTGTTGCTCGCAAATACCCACATCAAAAGCCCGGTTCGGCATTTTATCCATCATATATTTTAAAGAACAGCCACTGGGCATTGCAGGCGTTACACCCATTATTTTATCGTTCTTTTCTGCCAGCTCGATTATCGTCTGGCCAAAAACATCCTGGTATTTTGGAGGTTGGGGAAGATCAAATTTTTTCTTATAAATCTCTCCGGTTATTTTATCAAAAAGCCCGGGAGCATGCCATTTTGTTTGATCTTTTTCAGCTAATTCAAAACCCTTGCCCTTTATTGTTTTGATATGTAGCAATTTCGGTCCCGCAATTTCTTTCATATCCTGCAAAGTATCCACCAGTTTGGAAATATTATGCCCGTCAAGCGGACCAAAATAACGGATATTTAAGGATTCAAAAAGATTACTACTCTTGCTCACCATTCCTTTAAGAGATGTTTCAATCTTCCCTACCATTTTTCTTGAAAAAGTCTTGCCCGGCAATTTGCCGAGCGCTTTCCAGAAATCATCCCTTAATTTATTGTAAGTAATAGAAGTAGTAATATCGGTAAGATACTCTTTTAAAGCGCCCACATTGGGATCAATACTCATGCAGTTATCGTTAAGAATTATGAGTAAATTACTTTTCTCAATTCCGGCGTGGTTCATCGCCTCGAAGGCCTCACCGGCCGTCATTGCTCCGTCTCCGATAATAGCTACGTGCTGCCGTTTCTCTTCACCTTTATAATGTGAGGCCATTGCCATTCCCAATGCAGCGGAAATAGAAGTGGAAGAATGCCCTACTCCAAATGTATCATATTCGCTTTCACTTCTTTTTGGAAAGCCACTTAAACCATTATACTTTCTGATTGTATTAAATTCATCTCTTCGGCCTGTAAGTATTTTATGGCCATAAGCCTGGTGGCCAACGTCCCATACAAGTTGATCATAAGGGGTATTAAAAACATAATGCAACGCCACTGTTAACTCCACCACCCCCAGGCTCGCAGCAAAATGACCGCCATGCACACTTACGACATCCACAATGTATTGGCGAAGTTCATCACAAACCTGGTGAAGCTTTGATCTGTCTAATTTCTTGAGATCCGTGGGGGAGTCAATCGCACGTAATAGTGGGCCCGGCAAAATTTCCATTCGGTAAATTTAATAAGTTAAGCACATTTTTAAAAAAATAATTAATTAAAGGTGGGTGGGCAGCGAAATCAGTTTACATAGGTTTAATAGTAAAGTTGCTATTAAAAAATTGCTCATCAGTCTTTTCGTCTAAATTTAGAACAATTCCTTTTAACATAAAATTAACATCTAGCTCAGTTTAAACAAAGCAGTTCGGGCGGCTACATTCAATTCTTTTCATCTAAATAACATTAACTTTTAAGAGTTAATTCTACAATCATTTGGTATTTCTCAAGATTTTTTTAAGGTTTTTGTGAAATTTCGTAAAATTTTGCAAACATGTAAAAATCGGCACGTATATAATATTTAGTTATTATTAGAATTCCATATACGTTCCCAACTGATTAAACGCAAGGTGAACATTTGAAAATTTTTTAGAGATTCAATTCACAAAATAAGGGTAAAAATTACCCATATTGGCATAAATATTGCCCAAAGAATGCTAAAATAAAACTAAAAAAATTCAATATAAAACCTGCAATCAAAATAGGTGCCAAAAAATCCAAATCCTTATTCAAAACTAGTTAACCCCTTGTATTTATTTAATATTATGGTTCTACTAACAGGTGGAGACCCATAAGTGACTTTTTATGTAAAGAATAAAGCAACCATTTAACCTTAATCAATAACCTAAAAACCTTATTTAATGAAAAACTTTTTCTCATTTGCCCTAATGGTATTTTTCGCGTTTTTTTCATTCAGTGCCTTTGCAACCACCTATTATCTATCAAGTTCATCAGGCAATGATAATAATTCAGGAACAGACCCCTCTTCTCCCTGGAGAACCATTAATAAACTGAATTCGTTTTATAACCTCCGTCCGGGAGACAATGTATTATTTAAAAGAGGCGACACTTTTTATGGTGGAATTGTAGTGAATAATTCCGGAAGTTCTGGTAATCCAATTACCTACAGTGCTTATGGCTCGGGGGCAAAGCCAATAATCACAGGTTTTACAAATATTACTTCCTGGAAGAGTTTAGGCGGCAATATATGGGAAAGCACAGATGCCGTTTCTTCGCTTCCTTACACTAATATGGTGTCAGTAAATGGCGTAAACACTGCGATGGGAAGATATCCTAACAGTACAGGACCAAATACAGGGTATCTTTCAATTGCTTCTCATTCCGGAAGTACTTCGATAACTGCTGATGGTAGTTTGGGATCCAATAATTGGACCGGAGCAGGTATTGTTATACGAAAGAATCCCTATTTTATCGAAAAGGGCACCATTTCCGGTCAATCAGGGAATACTTTATATTATTCTGATCCGAATACATATTCTGCCCAGGATCATTTTGGTTTTTTTATTCAGAATGATCCTAAAACACTTGATGTTGGTGGAGAGTGGTATTATAATCCCTCTACCAAGAAACTTCGAATATACAGCACTTCTACGCCTAACAATGTTCAAATAGCCTCAATAGATAATCTTATTTCTATAAATCGTAAAAGTTATATTGTAATTGACAATATTGAATTTAAAGGCTCAAATTCAGATGCACTTTATTGCGCAAATTATGGTTCAAACCTTACGGTTCAAAACTGCGATATTTCTTTTGCGGGCCTTTCAGCCATCTGGTGTATTATGGCTAATTCCATTTTACAAAATAATAACATAAGTTATATAAATTATATGGGAATTGCAGGATCACAGGATAACTTGACTGTTCAGAATAATAATATTAAGAATATTGATATGTTTGAAGGAATGGATCAAAATCTGTCATCAGGAGCAGCTATTGGAGTAAGTGGAGCAAATTCAGTTATTCAATATAATAAAGTTCAAACGGTTGGATATAGTGCAATTAAATTTGGAGGCTTAAACACAAAGGTGTTGCATAATTTTGTAAGTGGATTTTGTTATATTAAACAAGATGGTGGCGGAATTGACATGAGTGCCCGGGACAGAGCTAAAGGAAGCATTATTGACGGAAATATTGTTTTGAATGGAATTGGAGCAGGTCAGGGAACACCGAACCCAGCCAGTGTTGACTTCGGGGGAATTTTTATTGATGCTTATGGAACAGGCATAACTATTAGCAATAATACGGTTGCAAATATGGTTACTTCAGGTATAAAACTTCACGGAACAAATAATATAATTGTCAAGAATAATACCTGCTTTAATAATGGAGGAGCTAGTTGGGCCAAGGGAGGCTTGCAACTTCTTTCAGCTTCGGACTATCCCATCAGATATATCACCGTTGAGGGAAATATCTTTTTTGCAAAGACTCCACAACAATTATCCATGTTTGCCTATCCTCCTAAAAGCAGCTTGGATGATATTAAGAATTTTGGAAATGCAGAAGGCAATTTCTATGCTAAACCTATTGATCAAAGTACTGCTATACGGGTAGTTAATACTTATTATGGTGTTTCAGGATGGCAGAGTTATTCTGGACAAGATGCAAATTCGCATGGCTCACCCAAAAGTATTACTGATTTAAATGATTTAAAGTTCGAATACAATGCAACCTCTTCTTCCAAAACTATTAGTTTGGATGCAAATTATATTGATGTTAAGAATAATGCCTATAATGGTTCTGTTACACTGGCCCCTTATACATCGGTTGTTCTAATAAAAACTGGTGCTAAACAGGTTTCCTCAGTAGCTGACACTACTGCTGATACCTTACTTCCTGCTGTAGATCCGTCCAATACTGTAAATGGAATAGATTATAAATATTATGAAGGAAGTGACTTTAGCATGGTTCCTGATTTTTCGAAACTTACCCCGGTAAAAACAGGTACAGTGACTAATTATGATCTATCTGCCATTCCTCATCGGGCAGAACGATATGCAGTAAATTTTACTGGCTTTATTGATGTTCCGGCAGATGGTCAATACACTTTTTATACATCCTCAGATGATGGTAGCTTATTATACATTGATAACCAATTGGTTGTAAATAATGATGGGCTACATGCCTCACGGGAGAAATCAGGCTCAATTGGATTGAAGGCCGGCAAACATGCTATTAGAGTAGGATTTACTCAACAAACCGGAGACAATTCATTAAGTGTTAGCTACTCAGGGCCTGGTATTTCTAAACGGGCTATTCCTTCTGCTATTAGCTACAAAATTGCAGATGGCTTACTTCCTGCAGTAAATCCGTCCAATATTGTAAATGGGATAGATTATAAATATTATGAAGCAAGTGATTTTACTGTAGTTCCGGATTTTTCAAAACTCTCTCCTGTAA
>Ga0068855_100007473_pt1 | contig 13232 bp, 10 predicted proteins | sample KBSCornC52_FD_66592 | JGI IMG/M metagenome (GOLD analysis project Ga0068855, IMG submission 66592) | Corn rhizosphere microbial communities from Kellogg Biological Station, Michigan, USA - KBS Corn C5-2 | ecosystem: Host-associated > Plants > Roots > Rhizosphere > Soil ... | reverse complement strand
GCGCTGAGTAGGATTCGCCGCGCCTTTCTTTCGGCGGTCGCCACAGCGATCGTCTTGTTCAACCACTCGAGGTACGGCGCACCGGTCTCGAAGCGCATGATGGTGCGGAAGAAGTACGTTGTCGGGTCGACTTTCTCGCCGCGCGCCAGCGCCGCCAGAACTTCGCTCGATCCGTGACGGTACCCCTGGCTCACCACACGGACGAGGCCTCCGTTCTCCTCCTTCAACACGTAGCGCGCGTCGATGTCCAAGACCCCGTCCTTGCGTGCAATCTGCCAGTCTGCTCCGCCGGGCAGGACCTCGCCGCGCAGCGCGGCCCCTTCGAACGTACCCCCAAGAATGCCGACTACACGTCGCTCGCCGAGCGGCGCCATACCCATCGACACGACTTCGCCCACGTCCACGGCGAGCTTCATCATGAAATCGAATCTGATCGTCATCTTGGGTCGCCCTCTAGTCAGAACTCTTCCGCCGGACTGGACGCGATACGCACGGTCAAGGCGGGCGGCTGCGGGTATAGCCAGTCACGCAGCTCCGACTTCTTCCGAGCAACGCTGCCTTCAGGAGTGTCAATGTCGGAGTCCTCGCCGCCGCCTCAACTGCCGGGCACTTGCCCGTCCTCCAGCTTCCATGCCACCGTCCCGGCCGGATGTTGGTACCAGCCCGGATCGCGATAGTCGTCGTGCGCGAGGTTCTCGCGCACCTTGATGACGGTGAACATGCCGCCCATCTCGAGCGGACCGAACGGACCTTGTCCCATCATCATCGGCAGTGTGTTCTCGGGCAGCGGCATCTGCATCTGCGCCATGTCCGCCATACCATCCTGCCCCATCGCCATGTAGCCCGGCACCAGCGATTGGATCTTGCCGTCGAGGTCGTCGTGCTTGACGCCGAGCATGTTCGGCACGTTGTGTCCCATCGCATTCATGGTGTGATGCGACTTGTGGCAGTGCAAGGGCCAGTCACCGGGTTCGTCGGCGACGAATTCCATCGCGCGGATCGCGCCGACGGCGACGTTCACGGTGGCCTCGGGAATTTGCGCGGCCTTCGGAACCTGACCGCCTTCTGTCCCCGTGACAGTGTACGAGAAGCCGTGAATGTGGATCGGGTGATCGTGCATGCTCATATTCGCAATCCGGATGCGGACACGATCGCCCTGGCGCACGACCAGCGGATCGATGCCCGGGAACACGCGGCTGTTGAAGGTCCACATGTTGAACTCGGTCATGGTGGCCGGCTTCGCGATATAGGTTCCCGGCTCGATGTCCCAGGCATGCAGCATGAAGCAGAAGTCGCGATCGACGCGCGGCTCAGTCGGCACTTTCGGATGGATGATGAACATGCCCATCATGCCGACCGCTGCCTGCAGCATTTCGTCGGCGTGCGGGTGATACATGAAGCTGCCGTGCTGGCGCAGCGTGAACTCGTAGACGTACGTTTCGCCCGGCTCGATGTGCGGTTGCGTAAGCCCACCGACGCCATCCATGCCGTTCGGCAGAAAGATGCCGTGCCAATGGATCGTGGTGTGCTCGGGCAAGCGATTCGTGACCAGGATGCGCACGCGATCGCCTTCGACCGCCTCGATGGTCGGGCCGGGTGTCGAGCCGTTGTAGCCCCAGCAGTTCACCGTCATGCCGGGCGCGAACTCGCGCTTCACCGGCTCGGCGATCAGATGGAACACTTTGACGCCGTTGTCCATCTTCCACGGCAGCGAGCTGCCGTTCAGTGTTACGACCGGGACGTAGCGCTGGCCGCGTGGCGCAGGGATCGGCGGTTGTGTTGCCGCGGATACGCCGCCCAGTGCAGCCGAGACGCTGCCGCCGGCCAATAGCGCGGCGCCGGTCGTGAGAATCTGGCGACGAGTGATCATGGTTGCTTGTCTCCATGTTGGTGTGATGGCCTTGGCTCATCGGGAGCCTTTTCAGTGGTTGCGGCAGGCACCGGAATCTTGCCGCCGACCGCGCGTTCCAGGTCGGTCCAGGCGAGCCAGAAATCCTTGCTGGCCGAGACGTACTGACGTGCTGTCTGCACCTGAGCCTGCCGGGCGAGCAACAGGTCGTACACGCCGACCAGCATGCCGTTGTAGAACTTGAGCGTTTCGCTGACGATGCCCTGCTGCAACGGCAGCATGACCTTCTGGTAGTGCTGCACCATCGCGTAGGTCGCCGCGAGACGTGCGCTGGCTTCGCGCGCCTCCGACCGGATTTCGACGGCCAGTGCCGCGACATGCTCCTGACTGCGCCGCGACTCAGCCGCGGCGCGCGCGATGCCGGCCTGATGCTTATTGAATATCGGCAATCCGAGCTCGACGGTCGGTCCGACGAAGGCGCCGCCACCGGGTTCGCGTTTGTAAGCGACACCGATTCCAAACGGCCCCAGGTAACGGAACTGTGTGGCCATCCAGTGCCCGGGTGGCAGCTTCGGCATCCGCTTTCGCCGCGGCGAGATCGAGACGCTCAGCTATCGCGCGCGCTTCCAGTTGCTCGAGCGCAGGAAGCGCGGCCGGCAGCGCAGGCAGCCGGCCCGGAATCGTCCACCCGATATCCTGAGCCCACACACCCATCAGGCGATTGAGCCGCTCGCGGTCGGAGGCCAGCTGTGCCTCGGCCTGCGCCACTTCCAGCAGCGTCTGCGCATAGAACGCCTGCTGTACCGACTGATCGCGCCGGTTCAGGTTGCCGGCTGCGCGTTGACGCTCCGCCAACTCCGCGGCGGCTTCGGTCGCGACCACGACCTGTTGCGCAAGCTCGAGCGCCTGCGCGTCGCCGACTACGGTGTAGTACTGGCCTTCGACCTGGCGTGCGAGGTCGACCGCCTTGTTAGAGACTTCTAGCGTCGCGCGCCGTGCCGCTGCCTCGCCTATCTTCTTGCGTGCAGACATGCTGAAGAGGCCGACGAAATCCTGGACGATCGAAGCTTCGATGATGCTCCCGGGGTCGCCCGAGTACACGGATATCGAAAACACCGGGTTGTCGAGTAGACCGGCTTCGACCAGATCGGCCTGCGCGACGCCGAGGCTCTCGTAGGTCGCCTGCAGGTTGCGGTTGTTGAGCAGCGCGATCTGTACCGCGGTGTCGACGGTGACCTCCTGCTTGAGCAGACGGTGCACGGCTTCCTGCGCACGACGATCCTGGTCGCTGTTCTGATTCCAGGAGACGTTCTGCTCGACGCGCTGCCCGACCGCGTCGCGCACTTCCGGAAAGCGCGCATCCCGCTGCACACTGGCACAGCCGGACAGCACCACCATCAACGCGATGGCCGCAAAGGCGCCGTCAGTGCCGGTGCGCATGATCGCTCTCTATCGTCGGGTGATCGGCTGCGTCGCCGCTCGGCTCCCTGTCGTTGCCGAAAGACCTGTAAGTCGCAAGCGAGGTTGGCGCAGGCGGCGCAGATGCGGCCGGTGCTTCCGGATTGGCCGGATGAGTCTTCGAATACTCCGGCGGAGGCGTGGTGGCGCACGCGTGCAGCAGAACGCCTAGTCCGGCTGCGCACACTGTCCGTTTGATGAAATTCATTTCGGTCCTCTTGGCTCGTGACGCATATCGCCGACTCGAGTGCAGATCGAGTCGGACGACCAAAGCCGTGCAGCGTGACGGGCAGGCTGCGCGGGGCAGATACCATGGCAGTAGAAGTCAGAGACCCGAACGGTCTGAGCACCGGTCGAGTCCCGCGACTGCGGTCAGGCGACTACCGAGCTAAAGGAGGGCGCTTGGGCTGCTCGGGAACGAACAGCGGAGGCAGCGCAGGAGAAACCAAGGCAAAGCGTTCGCGCTGCGCCGGCGCGAACTCATGTTGGACTGGCGATGCAGCGGGAGAGCAAGCGAGATGGCAGACACCACAGTCATTGCAGTCGACGGAGGGGGAATGGTGATCAGGGCCCGTCGGACTGGGGTGCTCGGAGGACCAGCCAGCGCTGTGATGCGCATGCTCCAACGCATTGCCATGGCCGCCGACTTGTATCGAGGCGTGGCCAGCCGACGCGGCGTGCACTGCATGCTCGCAGAACGGCATCGCGATCGCGGCGAAACCTTGGACCGGCAGCCACAGAATCATGAGTAAAGCCAGCAATGTGCGGCGCAACTTCATGGATTTAGTATACCCGGGTCTTCCCATCCGGATTCTCGCCGCCCTAGACAAGTTCCGGAGACATTACTGCACGCAGCACGACCTGGCCCTGGTCTTCACGCTCTCGGTGAGTGAGCCACCAAATCGCCGCCTTCTTGATGTTCCATTCTGCCGCGTCGCCCGAGATCAGCCACGCGGCGGCCTGCCCCAGCGTCGGCTGGTGTCCTACAACGAGGACCGCGCCTTTGTGGCTCGGCCAGCCCGCAGCTGTGAGAATGGCCTGATATGAAGCACCCGGTGCGATCTCCTGGACAAGCTTGAACTGGTCGGTCAGAGCGCGCGCGGTCTGCTGCGCTCGCACGGCGGGACTCACCAGGATGCGCGTGTCCTTGTGCAGGCGTGGCTTGAGCCACTGCGCCATTTCCTCCGCCTGTTTGTGTCCTTTGGGAGTCAGCTTGCGCGCCGAGTCGGGAGAGCCGTCTTCGGCGTCGGCGTGTCGCCAGAGAATGAGGTCCATGGCTTCGCGTGAAGTGTGAAGAGTGAAGAGCAAATGTACTCTCTTGGGACCGTTGGGGCCGACGTTTGGTTTTCCCTAGCTGGCCCCTAGCCCCTAATCCCTCGCCCCTCACCCCTCATCCCTCACCTTCTTCCAGAACACGCCGCGGTCACGGAACTCGTCCCAGGCTTTCGGCAGCCGATCCAGGCGGGCCCGCGTGCCCGCAGCCGTCCAGCCGCGCAGCAGTCCGACCGCCTCGCCACGTTCGCCGGCGCTCTCGCCTCGACGCAGGGGCTCGAGCAACCGTTCGACGGTTGCAGCGTCGTTGAGACCGCCCAGCAGCTCCTGCAGGCCGGTGAGCGCGATCAGGTATTCGCGCACATCCTTCTTCTCATACAGCGCCGAGAAGAACTCCGCGGCGTAGCGCAGCTTCTTGATCTCGATGCGCAACGCATGCAGGCCGGGAGCATCCAGCTCGCCGATGTTCTTGCCGGTCTTAAGCACTTTCTTGTGCCGTCTTGCGAGAACGTCCGACGTGAATCTGAGCAGCGACAGCGAGCGCTCGAGCGCGGCCTGTTCGTTGTCGAGTTGCGACCACGGTTCTCGCAGGAACGTGCCCGTCAAGCGCAGCAGCGTCGCGGTATAGCGCGTCGAGCTGATGGCTTTACGCGCGGCTGCATTGGCTTCGCCGCGCAACGCGGCCGTGCGCTCGAGCATCCCATGCAATCCGATATCTCCAGGGAAAGCGGCCAACAGCGCGGCGAGCGTCTCGGTCGCGAACACGTCCCAATCACGTGCCGGGCCGAGGAACCGGCCGAGCCAGCGCAGTTCGGCGATTTGCTCCTCGAACAGGCCGCGCGGAAAGGCGAGATTGAAAACGCTCAACGCCGAGCGCAGTCTGCGCAACGCGACCCGTGCTTGGTGCAGGTACTCCGCGTCACCGTTTTCCAGTATTCCACGCTCATTCGCCTGCAGATGCGCGATGCATGCGAATACCACTGTGCGGAATCCCTCTGTGACGCTCATCGAGGGCAGCAGAACGGGCGTCCTCGCTTTGACCGGCGCAGCCAGCAAGCCGGCAGCCAGTGCGTAGCCCCGCTCGGCCTTGCTCGCCGCCTCCAGGCGCAGTGGAACCGCTTCGAGCAGGCGAAGCGCGAAGTCGAGCAGCGCGACCGGCGGGCCGCTCTTCAATTCGAGCTCGATCTCGCTGATCGGGATGTGCACGTCGCCAGCGGAGACCGTACCCCGATCCAGACAAAACTCGATCTGGGTGCCCGCATCCAGCTGCAGCAGACGCGTCGTGCGCTTGAAATCGGTGACGAACACTGGGCGCAGCTTCAGTGGAAGCTCTGGGTCGGTTAGCAAGGGTGCGGCATTGGACTGGGCCAGCACGGTGTAGTTGAGAATCTGGGCCGGAACCGGCGTCTCCAGTTCTTCGCGCTGATGCAGGCCGGCCTCGACGAGTCCGGCAGTCTTGAGCGTTTGTATCCAGTGCGAGCCCGTGCGGCGCAGGCGCAGCGCCGCCCCTTGATCGCGCAACGCAAATTCCGCCGTGTCGTAGTAGATGCTGTAGAGACTGCGCGTGACCGCACGCCCGCGCGACGCGCTCTTGAGCTGAGCTATGCGTCCGACCGCTGGAATGTGCTCGGGCGCGATCGAGAGCTTGAGCTCGATTTCGGCAGGCATGCGCCGGAAGGAAGAAGGGGAAAGGGCAAATACCCTTACCCTATCCCTTTTCCTCTCCCCCGGTTACGTGGGAGACGCGGCTTTGTTTTTCACCCTTCTCCCTTCTCCCTTCCTCCTTCACGTCCTTAGCCCTTCTGCTTGCGCTTCAGCTTCCGCATCTTTGTCGTAGGTTCTTCCACCATACGCGGGCCCGACAGCTCGTTCAGCAGCTCGAGCTGAGCCGAACGCGCTACGTTGCGCGTCGGCCTCACGTGCTCATAGTGTCCGTCGGAATGCATCTCCCACGCCTGCATGTTGTCTGCGAGGTAGGTCTTCAGCCCTTCGTCGATCACGCGTTTCTTGAGCTTGGCGTCCAGGACCGGGAAAGCCACCTCGATGCGGCGGAAGAAATTGCGCTCCATCCAGTCGGCGCTCGACAGATAGACATCGCCGGTGCTCTCGAAGTAGTACACGCGATGATGTTCGAGAAACCGCCCGATGATGGAGCGCACACGGATGTTCTCCGACAGTCCGGGCACCCCCGGCCGCAACGCGCACACGCCGCGGACGATCAGATCGACTTTCACGCCCGCGCTCGACGCTTCGTACAGAGCGGCGATCGTCTGCGGCTCGAGCAACGCATTCATCTTGGCGACGATGCCCGACTTCCTGCCGGCCCTGGCCTGCTCCGCTTCGTGCCGGATCGACGCCAGCACGTGCGCGTGCAGCGTGAACGGAGACTGCCATAAGTGGCGCAGCTTCCCGGCCTTGCCGAGGCTGGTGAGCTGCATGAACACGTCGTTCACGTCGGCGCAGACGTTCTCGTCGCACGTGAACAGGCCGAAGTCGGTATACAAAGTGGCCGTGCGCGAGTGATAGTTGCCTGTGCCCAAATGGCAATAACGCCGCAGTCGGCCGCCTTCTCGGCGCACGACCATCGCCAGCTTGGCGTGTGTCTTGTGCCCGACCACACCATAGACGACATGTGCGCCGACCTCTTCGAGCTGCGAGGCCCACGTGATGTTCGCTTCTTCGTCGAACCGCGCCATCAACTCCACGACGACCGTGATCTCCTTGCCGCGCTGCGCGGCTTCGATCAGGATCCGCATGAGCTCGGAGTCGGCGCCCGTGCGATAGACGGTCTGCTTGATGGCCACGACATCGGGATCGAGTGCGGACTGCTCGATGAAGTTGACGACCGGCTTGAACGACTGGAACGGCTGGTGCAGCAGGATGTCGCCTTTGCGCATCGCGGCAAACATGTCGGGCCGCTTGACCAGCGCTGCAGGCACGCCGGGAGAGAACGTCCGGTACTTGAGGTCGGGGCGGTCGACCTGGTCGGGAATCTGCATCAGGCGCACGAGGTTCACGGGCCCGTTCACCTGATACAGGTCGTCCTGCGAGAGGCCGAACTGCTGCAGCAGAAAATCCGTCATCTCGACCGGGCACTCGTGCGCCGTCTCGAGGCGCACGCCTTCGCCGAAGCGCCGCTGCGGGAGCTCGCCTTGCAGCGCCGTACGCAGGTTCTTCACCTCTTCTTCGTCCACGAACAGGTCACTGTTGCGCGTCACGCGGAACTGATAGCAACCGAGCACCTGCATGCCGAGAAACAGCTCGCTCACGTGAGCGTGGATCACCGACGACAGAAACACGAAGCCATGATCGCAGCCGGAAATTTCGCGCGGGAGCTTGATTACGCGCGGCAGCACGCGCGGCGCCTGGATCAGCGCTCCGCCCGATTTGCGCCCGAACGCGTCCTTGCCCGAAAGCTGCACCGCGAAATTGAGGCTCTTGTTGAGGATGCGCGGGAACGGATGCACCGGATCGAGCCCGATCGGCGTGAGCACCGGCATCAGTTCGCGGAAGAAATAGTCCTTGATCCACTCGCGCTGCGCGGTATTCCATTGCCCGCGTCGAAGGAACCGGATGCCTTCCTTGGCGAGCAGCGGCACGAGCCCCTGGTTGAACAGCTCGTATTGCTGTGCCACCAGCTCATGAGCCTGACGCGACACTTCCCGGAACACGACCGACGGCGGGATCCCATCGGTACCTGGCGTGTCGATGCCGTCATCGATCTGCGCTTTGAGCCCCGCGACGCGGATTTCGAAGAACTCATCGAGATTGCTGCTGACGATGCACAAAAAGCGCAAGCGTTCGAGCAACGGCACGTCGCCGTCGGCGGCCTGCGCGAGGACGCGCCGGTTGAATTCCAGCTGACCGATCTCGCGGTTCAGCAGCGGTGGCGGCGCCGCCATGGCCGCGCTGGCTGCCCTCGCCTTGCGCGCGCGCTTGGCTGGCACGTTCACGGGAACACCGGCCTCGGCAACGTGGGACGGTTCGGTATCAACTTCGCGAGGCATACGGTCCTTGTGCGTTATGGTTTCGCCGGAGGCACGTAGCCGGCTGCCCGCTCGGCCCCGCTGCCGAAGAAATGATTGACCATCTGCTCTTCCAGATATTTGCGTGCCTTGGGGTCGGCCAGACTGAGACGGTTCTCGTTGATCAGCATCTTCTGGTGCTCCAGCCAGGCCTGCCATGCCTGCTTGGACACGTTTTCGTATAAACGCTTCCCGAGCTCGCCGGGGTAGGGAGGGAAATCGAGCCCCTCCGCCTCACGCGCGAGTTTCACGCATTGCACCATCCGGGCCATGACGATTGTCCTAAAAATTGAGCGGTGGGGTTGTTACAGTTTGATGTATGGCAATTATAGGCTCGCGCTCCCATCCCGTGAGAGAGCGTGAAGAGTGAAGGGTGAAGAGTAAGCAGCGAAAACCCGGCACTTGTGAATCACCATCGGACGCCAGCGCTTCGACTCCGCCATGCTGGGACGCTCAGCGCGAACGGTGGCTTTTACCCTTCACTCTTCGCCTTTCACTCTGCACGACTCCTTTTTCCTTCGCCTTCACTTCTTCAACGCCGGATGCTGCGCGATCGGTTCGTCCAAGTGATAGCCCTGCGCCAGATCGACGCCCAGCTCGCGCAGCATCTCCATCGTCGCGGCGTCCTCGACGCATTCGGCCACCGTCAGCTTTTTCAAACCACGTGCCACGTCGACGATCGCCTTCACGAACACCTGGTTGTCGTGGTCACTCGGCAGATCGCGGATGAACTGACCATCGATCTTGAGCATGTCCACATCGAGGTGCTTGAGATACGCGAATGACGAGAAGCCTGACCCGAAGTCGTCCAGACAGACGCGCACGCCGTACTCGCGCATCGACTCGATGAAGCGCTGCGCGTCGTGCAGATCGGAAACGGCCGATGTCTCGGTCAGCTCGACGATCAGACGGCCGGGCGCGACCCCGGCTACCTTGAGCGCCTCGAGGATGAAGCGCGGCAGCGAGGGCTCGTTGAGCGAGCGTCCAGACACGTTGAGCGCGATCGCGCCGACGCCCGGAAAGCGCGCGAGTGTCGTGCAACACGCGCCGATGACCCAGCGGTCGATATCGAGAATCTTTCCGGTCTTCTCGGCGATCGGAATAAAACTGCCTGGCATGACCACGCGCGTGGGATCCTCGCGATCGACCATGCGCACCAGCGCTTCGACATGGCTCAGCTTCGCCGCGTTGCAGTAGAACACCCCCTGGTAATGAACTCGCAGCAGGTCGTTCTCGAGCGCGTCCTCGATGCGCTCGTTCCAGTTGAGCCGCGCGAGCATCTGTCGGGTGGTTTGCGCGTCTTCGCGGTACATGCGCCAGGTGTTCTTGCCGGCTTCCTTCGCCTGATACATCGCAGCGTCGGCGTGCGCGACGAGATCTTCCGCGGTCGTGGCGTGGTCCGGATACGCGGCCACGCCGAGGCTGCAGGTAAGCCGCAGATTGTTACCTTCGAAGCTGAACGGGATGCGGGCGATCGCACGAACGATACGCTCGGCGAACGACTCGGCCTCCTGGTCGGAAATGTCCGGTGCCAGGATCGCGAACTCGTCACCACCGAGACGCGAGAAAATCTCGTTGCGCCGTACTTGCGCCGACACCTCGCCTGCCACACGAATCAGCAACGCATCGCCGGCACGATGGCCGAACGTGTCGTTCACATGCTTGAACTCGTCGATGTCGAAGAACAGCAGCGCGACACGCCGGCGCCGCCGCTCGCCGCTCGACAGCATGCGCGTCAACTCTTCCTGGAAGCGATGCCGGTTGAAGAGGCCCGTGAGCGCATCGCGTTCGGCGAGATACAGAATCTGGTTGGCCGTTTGCCGCTCGCGTGTCACGTCTTCGAACAGCCACAGGTAGCCCACCATGTGCTCGAGCGAATCGCGCACCGGATAGCCGACCCGCGTGATGAGCCGTCCGTCCGACATTTCGATCTCGACCGGCGACGAGGGCTCGCCTTCCTGTGCGAGACGAAGCAGGCTTTGCATGGTCTCGTCGGCGCGGCTCAGCCGGTCGGTTGTCTGCACCAGCAGCGCGGTCGCATCCATGCCGGCAAAGCGCGTCTTGCTGCGCGTCAACAGCCAGATGTGCTCGAACGCGGGATTCGAGTAGATCACGCGGTTGTTGCGGTCGACGAACAGAATCCCGATCTGCATGGCGTTGAGCAACGCGTTCAAGCGCGCACGCTCGTCGCTCGCCAGGACCAGATACTCCTTCTGAATCGCGTTGGCTTTCTCGAGCTCGCGCAGCGTATCGGACAGCTTGTTCTCGGCTTCCTGGCGCGCGGTCACGTCGTGGACCGATAGACGCAGCCCGAGATACGCACCGTCGGCTCCGTAGATCGGGCGCCAGTCTGCCGAGGCCCAGAACTCCGACCTGTCCTTGCGCTGCGCGCGGAAGACGAAATCGTCACCCGTGGTCCCGTGCAGCGCGCCCGCAATGGCATCGCGCACGCGCTTCCAGTCTTGCGGGGAGACCAGTGGCAGCGGGAAGTCCGACATCTCTTGACACTCATCGACCGAGTAGCCCGTGATGGTTTCGACCCGCGGGTTGATCCATAACAGACGTCCGGTCGGTCCCATCCACAGCTCGCAGCCATAGCTGTAGTCGGCGATCGCGTGAAACTTGGCTTCCGAGCTGCGCAGCTCGCGCATGCGATCGGCGACCGCCTCGGCCATCGTGTTGAACGCAGTAGCGAGCTGACCAACCTCGTCGTCCGACTCCACTGCCACGCGCGCCGACAGATCGCCGCCAGCCATGGCTTCGCCTGCAGCGGTAAGTCGGCGCAGATGGCGCGTGAGCCACAGCCCGAGCGCGAGCTGCAGCACGATCGCGATCGCAATCGCCGCCGCGGCGATCATCAGGCTGCTGTGCAAAAGACTGCTGCGCGCGGACTCCAGGAAAGTCGTCGAGATCGCAAAGCGCAGCGTGCCGTAGCGCTTGCCGTTGACGGTGATCGGCAGCTCGCTGTCGAAGCGTCCGTCGGAGCGGAAGGCGGCAGCCGACATGATCTCCTCGACCGGCGGCAAGGGCTGCGCGCTGTCCCAGCCATCGGCGGCGACCACGCGGCCGCCGTTGTCCATCAACACCACGTAGCTCAAGCTGTCTTCGGCGCGGCTCGCACGCAGAATGCTCTGCAGCCGCGCGGAGTCACTTTCGGCGAGCGGCCCGGCCAGCGCCGCATTCAGCATCGGTCCGACGAGACGCGACCGCAGCCGTGCCTGCTCGATCAAAGCGTCCTCCATCAGCCGCAGACTGTTGGCGGCGAGCGCAGCCAGCATGACCACGAGGAGCAGAACGCCCGTCAGCACGAGCTTCGAACGCAGTGAGCGCCCCGGCAAGCCTTTCACAGGTAGCTCTTTGGTTGAGAAGCGCTCGCGGAGAGGCGGCGCGCAGAATGTGGGCGTCTGGGCATCGGTCGGAACAGGCTTGAGCTCGAGCGGGACCTGAGCGTCGTGAGTGCGGCGATGGGCTTAAAGTAACTAGAGCAGCTTGCTCAGCACTTTCGAACGCCGCTGGTAGTTGTACAAAGCCTGCTTGCTGGCGGGCAGATCGTCGACCGAAGAATCCGCGAAGCCGTGCTCGATGAACCAGTGCGTCGCACGCGTCGTGAGCACGAATAGACGCGTCATATGCTGCCTCCTGGCCTCGCTCTCGATGCGCCGCAGAAGGCGTTCGCCGGCGCCGGCGTTCCGATAGTCCGGATGGACGGCGAGACAGGCAAGCTCGCCTGCACCTTCATCGGGAAACGGATAGAGCGCAGCGCAAGCCACCACTCTGCGGTCGTGCTCGAGCACGAAGAAGCGTCCGATTTCGATCTCGAGCAGCTCGCGCGAACGCTTGACGAGCGTACCGTCGGCTTCGAGCGGTTCGATCAACTGCAGGACGCCGCCGACGTCGTCGATGACGGCTGCGCGCAGTTGCTCGAGCGGATCCTGGCTCACCATCGTTCCGATGCCTTCGTGCGTGAACAGCTCGAGCAGCAATGCGCCGTCGACGTGCCGGCTGATCAGGTGCACGCGCGCCACGCGCGCCCGGCAAGCGCGGATCGCAGCAGGCAACTGAGCCTGAAGGTCGCGCGCCAGGACCTCGCCTTGCGTGAGGCGCGATTGCGCTTGCGATACGGTCAGCTCGCGAATCAGATCGCCCGCATCATCCGCCACGCCCGGCGCATCGATCAGGAAGATGAGCTTGTCGGCGCCCAGTGCGATCGCAGTCTCGGCCGCCACGTCTTCGAGCGTGAGATTGAAGATCTCTCCGGTCGGCGAATAGCCAATCGGCGAGACCAGGACCAGATCTCCCGCGTCGAGCCGCTGTCGAATCGCGTCCGCCTGCACGCGCCGGACCTCGCCGGTGTACTGCATGTCTACGCCGTCGACCACGCCGCGCGGGCGCGCAACGATGAAATTGCCGCCGGCGACGCGAATCGTCGCATTGGCCATTGGCGACAGCGGAAGTCCCATCGACAGCAGCGCTTCGATCTCGACGCGCAATTGACCATTGGCCTGCTTCACGCATTGCATTGCCGTCTCATCGGTGACGCGCATGCCGCGCACGTAACGCGGACGGATGGCGCGCGCTTTCATGTGTGCTTCGATCTGCGGGCGCGAGCCGTGCACGAGCACCAGCCG
>Ga0068855_100007472_pt1 | contig 13233 bp, 12 predicted proteins | sample KBSCornC52_FD_66592 | JGI IMG/M metagenome (GOLD analysis project Ga0068855, IMG submission 66592) | Corn rhizosphere microbial communities from Kellogg Biological Station, Michigan, USA - KBS Corn C5-2 | ecosystem: Host-associated > Plants > Roots > Rhizosphere > Soil ... | reverse complement strand
GTGCGCATGTGCGCGAGTGCTGCGATCGCGACGGGCAGGCCAGGTGTCGCTTCGAGGTGCGCCGGACAGCCTGACCGGGCAGCGCTACTTCTTGCAGAGGTAGTCGAGCGCAACCTGTGAAAGGGAGCCTTTAATCGCCGGGCCGTAGCCTGGCAGCGCGTTCACCTTGCGTTCGACGATCTCGTTCGTCTTTTCGTTGGCGTAGTAGAGGCTTTCCTTTACGGCGATCGTCGACTTCGCGCAGTCGAACATGGCGAGATGCTGCGACGCGGCCCATGCGCCCCGTGGCGTCTGGACCGGCGGATCGAACTTGACTCGGACGCGGGCGTTGATGATGCCCTTGACGATCTTGATACTGCGGGGGTCTACAAATACCGAGTTGCCCGATGACGTCTTGCCGATCTCTTTCCACCGCGCTTGGGCATGGGCGGAAAGCGAAAACGCGGCCAGGAAAAGTGGCGGAAGCATGAGAATGCGCATCGACGAACTATGCGTCGCGGTCGGCCCATTTGACAATCGTTCGGTCGCATCGCCATTACACGATAGGGCGGCCCGCGGTTCGGCGGTCCTGTCTTAACAGCTTTGGTCCCATGGCGTCTTCCAACGACGCCCGAACCACGTCGTTCTCTCGTAGGCTCTCTCGTAGGCGAGGAGATCTGCATGCGCATCACGACCGGCGCGAAGGCGCAGCATCCGGATGTCGAGTCATCCGCGGACCAGGCCACCGATCAGGACGACGAGCGCGAGGTGAGTGAGCGACGGTCGCGCCGGTCATTCGTGTTCTTCGGCGCGCTGGCGGCGGCCACGTTGATGCCCAAAGCATCGAGCGCGCAGGCGCCGTCGAGACAGCGTCGAGCCATCGCGAAAGAGCCGGTCGACGCGGACACCGGAATCGTTCCCAGCGAAAGCGTTGCCGCCTTCGCGGAGTGGGACAATCCGACCAGCCGGCTGGTGCGACGAGCCACCTACGGCATCACGAACGCGGAAATCGCGCGGGCGAACCAGCTGGGTTGGCAAGGATACGTCAATTATCAGCTCAATTACACGCGCATCAATGATGATGCGGTCGAATCGGTGGTCGCGGCAAAATATCCGTTTCTCGCGCAGACGTCCGACCAGCTTTTCAGCGCGGCCGCCGGGGACGTTAGAAATCAGCTCGTCGAGTCGACCATCTATCGCGCCGCATTCTCACAGCGGCAGCTCTACGAGCGCATGGTCGAGCTCTGGAGCGATCACTTCAATCAGGATCTCGACAAGGTTGGCTATCTGCTGGTCGCCGATCAGCGAGACGTGATTCGAAAAAACGCGCTCGGCAAGTTCCCGGATCTTCTGAAGGCGAGCGCGCACAGCCCGTCGATGATGCTGTATCTCGATCAGTCGTCGAGCCGCAACACCGCGCCGAACCAGAATTACGCCCGCGAGATCATGGAGCTTCACACGCTTGGCGTCGACGGCGGGTACACGCAGACGGATGTCGCCGAGTTGTCGCGCGTCTTGACTGGATGGACGATCCAGGGTCGTGGCAGCTTCGTCTTCAATCCCGCGATTCACGATTGGGGATCGAAGACGGTGCTCGGCGTCACGATTCCGGCGGGTTCGCCTTCGCTTGGCCAGGCCGGAATCCAAGAAGGCGAGAAGATGCTGGATGTGCTCGCGAATCATCCGAGCACGGCGCGATTCGTCGGCACCAAGATGCTGCGCTGGCTGCTCACGCCCGATCCGACCGAGACGCAGATCAGCACGATTGCGTCGGTGTATCGCGCGACGGGCGGAGACATCAAGTCGATGATCCGCGCGATCTTGAATGACACGTGGTTGCCGGCAGCGCCGATGAAGCTCAAACGGCCGTTTCACTATCTCGCCTCGGCGCTTCGATCGGCGTCGCCGAACGTTACGACGTTGACCGCAATGAATCAGCAGCTGACGGTTCTTGGGCATCCGATCTTCAGTTGGGACACGCCCGATGGATTCCCAGACAAGATCGAGTACTGGGCAGGCAATATCGTCCCACGCTGGGGCTTCGGAACGGCACTGTCCAACCTGAATTCCCCGACGACGCTCGCGCTCGATACTACGCTCTATCGCGCCGGTTCTCCCGACGCCGCGGTCGACCTGATGAATCAGAATTTCTTCGGCGGCGAGATGCCGACGGCGACGCGGACCGGCCTCTTGAACTACATCAAAGCCGGAACGTTCAGCGATGCGCGAGTCCGCGAGACGATCGCGCTCGCCATCAGCGCCAACGCCTTCCAGTGGTACTGACCCGGAGCGTGACCATGGACGACCAACACGACGCCGACTGCGGCTGTCAGGAGTACAACGAGCTCTCGCGGCGTCAGTTCCTGGCCACGAGCGCCGGTGTGTCCGCCGCCGCGTTCTTTCCGGCGTGGCTGCCGAAGATCGTGATGTCGAAGAACTACGCATCGAGCCGCGACACCATCGTGTCGATTTTCATGCGTGGCGGCGCCGACGGATTGAGCATCTGCGTTCCCTTTGCGGACGCGAACTATTACACGTCACGCTCGACGATCGCGATCCCGCGTCCTGACTCACAGTCCGCGAACAAGGGAGTCAATCTCGACGGGTTCTTCATGTTTCCGCAGGCCATGGCCGGCGGCGCCGCTGGCACCGGTGGTCTCATTCCAGCGTACAAAGCGAACGATCTGCTCATCGTTCACGCGACCGGGCAGTTGAATGTGTCGCGATCGCATTTCGATGCGCAACGCTACATGGAGGTCGGGAAGCCGGTCGATCCGTCGCTCGTCACCGGATGGCTCGGGCGTCACTTGGCCAGCATTCCGCCGCTCAAGACCGATGCGCCGCTCCGCGGGATCGGCGTCGCGAGCGGTTTGCAGAAAACGCTCGTCGGTGCGCCGAAAACCCTGCCAATCGCGGATCCGACGAACTACAGCATCGGCGGATCGACGACGACGCAGCCGCAGCGCATCGCATTTTTGCAGGGTGATTACGTCGCCGCCGACGAGCCGCTGCATTCCGCGGCGCTCGATGCCACGAACACAGTGAGCTTGCTCAAGTCGGTGAACTTCACCGGATACGTTCCGGCGAATGGCGCCGTCTATCCGAACAGCTCATTCGGACGTGCGCTTCGATCGGTCGCGGTGTTGATCAAGAACGACGTCGGCATCGAGGCCGCGCAGGTCGATCTCGGCGGGTGGGACACGCACTCGGCACAAGATCCAATCGCCGGATCCATGTTCCGAACGATGCAGGACTTCTCGAACTCGCTCGCCGCGTTCTACGCCGACATCATCGCGACCGGGTACAGCGTGACCGTCGTCTCAGTGTCGGAGTTTGGACGCAACGTACGCGAGAACGGTAGCAACGGTACCGACCACGGTCGCGGAACGGTGATGTTCGCGATGGGCAAGGGAATCGTCGGTGGTCGCGTGCTGACGAAGAACTGGCCAGGTCTCGCACGCGATGTCCTCGCTGATGGCCAGGACCTCCAAGTCACGGTCGATTACAAGGACATTCTCGCCGAGATCGTACAGCGTCGATTAGCAAATCCGAATCTCGATGTCGTGTTCCCGACGTGGAACCCGACGATGTTGGGTGTCACGAGATAGAGTGGATGCAACGGCGGGAGGCTACTGAACGACGATGTCGCCTGACATGCCGGGATGTACAAAGCAGTTGTAGTGGAACGTGCCTTTTGTTGAAAACACGCGAGGGATGATGCCGTTGAGCGTGACCTTGATGTTGGCTGGCACGCCGCTTTTCGCATCGAATGTCACGTCATGTCCTTCGCCGTTCGCCGCCGGAACGATGTTGAAGCGAACCGTGTCGCCCTGCGCGATCTGCACGAAGTTCGGGCTGAACGCGGAGCTGAGGGTGAAGACGTCGACTGATTTGTTGTTGGACGTGGTCGGTGTCGTCGTACCACTATCGGAGCCGCAGCCCGAGACCAGTACCGAGAGGATCACTGCCGCGGAGACGAAAACACGCATGGGATGGGTCCGATGAAGGAAATCAAACGACGGCGTTCCTTATCACATTGGACGAACGGACGGCTTCGTTCGTTAGGCTTCGTCGCAGCGTTCACCGTACTCACGGCCGCCGCGGCGTGCGGGGGAGATTCGCCAAGCGCGCCAGCGACGCCGAAGACCCCGGACGGGAGTTACAATATTTCGACGGTAAACGGCAAGGTGCTACCCGTCGCGATCTTCGCCGACACGAACTACACCTACGAGGTCATGAGTGGCTCGTTGGTCCTGACGACCGACGGAAAATACTCGATCGTGACCAAGTTTCGTCAGACCATTCCTGGAAACGTGTCGATATTCCCGGACAGCACCGGCGGCACCTGGGTGCTGAGCGGCGCGTCGATCACCTTCACGAACGCCGATGACAAATCGACGGACACGGCAACGTGGGCGAATAATCAGCTCACGTTCACCGAGACCGATGGCAAGGCGACGACGACCTACGTCTATTCTCGGAAGTAGGCGGAAAATCGTTACGACAGCATTCGCATGGCTGGTAGCGAACGAAGGCTAGCGACTAATCGACGAGCAACTTCTTGGCGGCGCGCACGGCACTGCTGATGAACTCGTCGACTTGCGTCTGTTGTCCGGTCGGGCCGAGTCGAGACGCCGGGAGCACGGCGCCAATCCAGTCGCACATATGCCACATGCCGTTGCCCGCGAGGTCGTCACGCGGCGCTTCTGCGCCTGGCGACGGATACACGCTCGCGTAGAAGTAAGGCTCCTGGTAGTAGTCGTCGCCGGGCTCCATGCCAAGGCTGATCGTTTTCCCTGGTACGACCTGAATCTGCGTGGCGATGTCGAAGTGATGCGGCCAGCAGCGAACGGGCGATGCCTGTGGCGTCGTTGCGACAACACGCTCGAGCGCAACTGCGGCGTTCGCATACCAGCGCGCAAGCGCCTCAAACGATGACGCGGACCTCGACGACTCGAAGGCCCCGCCGTTGTCGACGTGGTGTTTCGGGATCTCGTAATGCCGCTCCAGCGTGTAGCGCCCGCTGTCGAAGCCGTGCGTCGCGAGCTGACCGCGCACCCATTGTGCGGCGTCGCCGATCGTTCGACCGTCGAGCGAATACGTCGCGAGCGCGCTGGCTTTGGCATCGAGGACGAGGATCGCGAACGGACTCGCTCGAACGGCGACTCGAACGCTCGCCGAGCCGGACGGCTTCGACGAAAGCGCGCCGAGCGAGTCGATCCATTCGAGATTCGTATGGCTGTCGTCGGGTTGCGCCGGGAGATACGAGATTCCGAACGCCGCCGCGAGCTGCGCCGCGTGATGCAATTGGAGACGTGCGTCGACGAGATCTTTGCCCCTGGCTGGATCGACCTGGCGCCATGTGCGCGGCCGCTGATTTCCGGGCTCCGTCACACGCCGCCGTACCACTCGTAGCCACGATCGCTCCAGTAGCCGCCGTTGCGCGCGGGCATGAAGGTGATGCGGGTCAAATACTTCGTGTTCTTGTATCCCAGCTTCGTCGGCGAGTAGATGCGCGCCGGCGCGCCCCACGCCGCATTGAGATAGTGTCCGTCCTGCGCGTAGACGACGAGCGTTTGCGGATGCATAGCGCTTTCGATGTCCCAACTCTCGTGGTAATCACTATCGAACGACTGAAAATCCACGTATTGCGCGGTGGGCTGCACGCCAACCAAACGCGCGACGTCGGAGAGACGAACGCCCGTCCGCGTCGCGACGGCGGTCCAGCCTTCGACGCAGAAGTGATCGAGCTTGTAGCCGACGCGCGGCAGCGCCGCGAGATCGGTCAACGAAAGCTGAACCGGTTTGTTCACTAGGCCACCGACCTCGAGACGCCACGCGCCGCGCGCCGCCTCGTCCCACACTGGCACGGTGTCCGAGACGAAGTACGATGGAAAATGCGAGCCGGCGGCCTTCGCGCCGGCGGGCGGAGCATCCATCGACGTATGTCTCAACAGCAAGCGCTCGATCGATTCATTCTTTCGCTCGGCGAACTTGAGCAGCGACGCCGCCGAGCGCGGACCCATCGAGTCGCAGGCGGCGAGCACCATTGCCCCGAGCGCGCCACTGGCCGCCGCGAGAAACCGACGCCGGTCGATGCCCGCCCGCTCGGCGAGATGCGTCAGGTCGCGAATCCGCGGCTGATCGCGAAGATCGAATGGGTCGCTCATTCGTCGCGCGGCAGAAGGTGGACGAATGGTCGCGCATTGCGTGCTTCGGGCGACAAATCCTCGCGATAGCGGCCCGTGATCATCGACGGGATCGAGTACGGATCGACCGTAAAGACCATGAAGACGTGGCCAATGGTCAGCGCTACCAGGAGAAGCATTGCCCAGAAATGCCAGTAACGCGCCCACACGTAGCCGCCCATGAGATTGGTGAGCGGCGCGAGCTCCACTGGTTTCCAGATGGCAACTCCCGTGACGACAGCAAGCACGCCGACGATCGGCATCGCGAAATACGCCATGCGCTGAAGCGCGTTGTGTTTGCCTTGTCGCGGATGATCCTTTCGAATCGTGAGATAGAACTTCAGCATCTCACGGATGTCCCTCACGATGCCACGACGCGGAACGAGGTCGCGCCATTCACCGTGCAAATAGATGAACGCGAGGTAGACGAGCCCATTGATGACCAGTACCCACATCATCGCGAAGTGCCAGTTGCGCGCGCCCGCGAGCCAACCGCCGAAGGTCAGATTCGCGGGAATCGGCTTCCCGGCGAACGGATAGCAACAGAACGTTTCGCCCTTCCGCGCGAACGACGGATACGCGTTGAAGATGCGCAGGCCGCTCGCGACCATGATCGTCAGCGCGATCGCGTTCACCCAGTGGGTGATCCGGACTATGGCGTGATGTCGTTTCATGCGTGTCCAAATACTAAGCCGTAGAGGAGCAATGCCAAGACGAGCGCCGTCACGGCGACGTATGTTCGGTCGCGCTGGAGAACGAACGCGACAAGAGTGAACGCCACGCGTGCGACCGGCGTCGCGATCAGGAGCAGGAGTCCAAGCTGCACGATCGCTTGGCTCTGCATCGTTCCGACGCCACGCAAGATGCCGGCGATCGATCGCAAACCGTCAGGCTCTCCATGAAATACCGAAAAGGAAGCCGGTGCACCACCATGTTGCACGAGCAACAACACGCCGCCGGTGAGAACGACGAGTGCGGCGATCAATACACCGAGCTGCAGCATTCGTCCCACAATTTGCTCGACCGTATGGTCGCTGACTCGCGGCGGGGAATCCTTCATAGCGACCCGGTGAAGCCCTTGTACAACATCTCGATTGCCATGACGATCACAACGCCGGTGAAGACTTGCCGGAGCACCTTGGCGTTCACGGCGCTCAGGATTCTCGCACCGAGCAGGGCGCCGCACAGCACGCCGAGCATGACCGGGAAGGCGACCGTCGGATCGATGTAGCCACGGTGGAGGTAGACTCCAGCGCTGGCGGCCGCGGTAACGCCGATCATGAAGTTGCTGGTCGTCGTCGACACCTTGAATGGAAGCCGCATCGTTTGATCCATCGCCAGCACCTTCACGATTCCAGATCCAATACCAAGCAGCGCGGACAGAATTCCCGCGACGAACATGAGCAGAAATCCAGCGGGAACGTGCTGAACTGAGTACGCCTGCTTGCCGCCGGCGGATGGGTATGTCGAATCGAGGCGCAGGCGGGCCGACCATTTGTCGGGCGTCGTGAGCAGCGCGTGCTCCTGGCGCGGGCGTATCGAACGAATCGCCGTAAAGAGGAGAATCAGTCCAAACAGGATGGCGAGATAGCTCGTCGGAGTGACTCCGGCGAGTGCGGCACCGATGAGCGCGCCGATCGTCGTCGCGACCTCGAGGAGAATGCCGACCCGAACGTTGGTGAATCCTTCGCGGACGTACGCCGCCGCCGCGCCCGACGACGTTGCGATCACGGACACGAGTGACGCGCCGATCGCGTACCGCAGATCGACATGAAAGAGCAGTGTGAGCATGGGAACGACGACGATGCCGCCGCCGAGTCCGGTAAGTGCGCCCAACAAGCCGGCTCCAAACGATCCGCCAGCGACCAGGAGCGCGAAAGCAATGGCCGTCATCCCCGCGAAATCTGGCAGGAAGAGGTTGGCGACGTTAGGGCTTGCTCTGTCCGCCTCTCCGCGGCAGCGCACTCGGCACTGGCCCACATTTCGCCTTATCTAAACGCATGATGCCTGAATCGAAGAGTACCCGACGAATGCAGAAGAGCGCGCTGCGTCTCACCGCGCTGACTGCTGCCATAACCATTGTCGCTGCGTTTGGTTGCAAGAAAGTCGAGCGTGCGAACGGCGAGGTGACGCGCAACTGGACGCCTCCGCAGCAGGACGCGTACATGGGTGTCCCAGCGACCGAGGTGCGATCGGCGATCGACAAGCGACTCGAGGCCGCGCCTCCAAGTTCGATCAAGGCGGACGCGTGGAATCACGTGAAGCGGCTCTACAAGACGTTCCCCAGCGGGATGTTGTGGTTGACGGAAAAAGGTGCGCATGAGCCGCGCGTGGATGCGCTGCTCAACGCGGTCGCCGACGCCGACAGCGACGCAATTCGTCTCGACGCGTTCCCGCTTGTGGACCTGAGTCGGTCGCTTGACGCCATCGATAAGTCGAAGCCGACTGCCGACCAACTCGCCGACGCGGACTTGATGCTGTCATCGACCTACGTGATCTACGGCGAGAGCATGTTGACGGGCCAGGTCAATCCGGCCGGTCTCGCACAGAACTGGCACATCAATACGCAAGAGGAAAAGGTCGACAGCGCGCTCACACTGACGCTTCGCGAAGACGACTTCGGTGCGGGCCTCGTACGCATGCGACCGCAGGATCCGGGTTACGACTCGCTCCGCACGCAGTTCATCCGTCTGCGAGATCAGGTCGCACATGGCTTGTCGTGGGACACCATACCGGCGGGAAAACAGCTCAAGCCCGGCGACAACGATTCGCCGGCGCGTCTGGCCGCGCTTCGCACGCGGCTCGCGGCCGAAGGGTATTTGAGCGATAGTAGCGCGACGGCAACGGCGGCATCTGACAGCGGCATGGCCGGCAGCGCCGACAGCAGCTCATCAGACAGCGCCGCACGGACGACCACGAAGCGCGCCAAGAAGACTGCACGTCCGAGTGCGAATCGTACGGGTCCCGGCGTATACGATCGGCATCTCGCCGCCGCAGTCGCGGATTTTCAGGCGCATCATTCCATCGGCGTCGACAGCATGTTGGGCAAGGAGACCGTCGACGCGATGAACGTGTCGCCGACGTATCGCCTGGCGCAGGTCGCGGCGAATCTCGAGCGCTATCGTTGGATGCCGCGATCGCTGGGCAGCCGGTACATCATCGTCAACGTGCCGCAGTTTCACCTCGAGGCGTTCGACAGCGGACAGAAGGCGCTCGAGATGAAAGTGATCGTCGGACAAGAATACGAAGACAAGGCGACGCCCGTCTTCAGCGACTCCATGGAGTTCGTGGTCTTCCGTCCGTACTGGAATGTCACCGACGCGATCGCGGCCAAAGAGATTTGGCCCAAAGTGAACTCCGACCCTGGCTATCTCGCCGCCAACAACATGGAGGTGTACAACGACCACGGCACGCGTCGTGTGCGCCAGCTTCCGGGACCCAAGAACTCCCTCGGTCTCGTGAAGTTCATGTTCCCGAACGATTTCAACATCTACCTCCACGACACGCCGAACGGCGAGCTGTTCAAGAAAGACGTACGCGCGTTCAGCCACGGGTGCATTCGAGTGGAGAAGCCAGCGGAGCTGGCGCAATGGGTTCTCGGTTGGGATGCCGACAAGGTGCAACGGGCAATGCACGACGGCCCGAACAACAAGCAGGTGAATCTGCCGAAGAAGATTCCAGTCTACATCGTGTACTTCACGACGTACGCGCGCGGGGGCCAGCTCTACTTCGGCAACGACTTGTATGATCGCGACAGCAAATTGGTCCAGCAGGTTCAAGACGTCGCGGTGCAGTCGCCCGAGACGCTGAAAGCGCTGGAGTCGCTGCGACAGATGGCCAAGAGCTGACGGGCCGGCTTCTTTCCGAATACAATCCGATCGACACCTTTCGATCGGATTCCATGACCCGAGGTTCTCTCGCCGCCGACGCGTATCTCGAGCGTGCGGCAGCGATGCGCGCCGTCGCCGAGCGATTGCGACGCAAGCAGCAACGGCTCGGCCTGGCGCGACTCGCGGTGTTTGCGCTCATCGTGCTCGGGGTCGCCGCCGCTATAGCGTATCCGGCGCGTCGAACCGAATGGGTCGTCGTTGTTGTGATCGTCGTGTTCTCGTTCGCGCGCCTGCTCGCGGCGAGCCGACGTGTCGGTGTGGCCCGGGTGCGCGCATTGACCGTCGCCGCGGTGAACGAGCATTCCGCCGCGCGCGTCGAGCGCCGATGGGATGGATTACCGTTGCCAGCGGTTGCATCGCCCACATCGGATGAAGATCCGCTCCAAGGCGACCTCGCCATTTTCGGCCCGCGCTCGCTCGCGCACCTGTTGCCGCCGCTGTCGCGGGCGCACGGCACTCCGCTCATGCGCGAGTGGCTGACGGCGCCGGCGCCTCCTGACGTGGTCGCGGCTCGGCAGCAATCGGTTCGCGAGCTGATTGCGCAGCGCGAGCTTGGTGAATCGCTCGCCGTCTACGCCCTGACCTCGAGAGTCGGTGTCGACTCGGCGGAGCGATTCGCCGCGTGGAGCGCCGCTCCCGGGGTCGCGATTCCATGGTGGATGAATGCAGCGAGCTTCGCGCTTCCTGCGGCCTTGATCGCGCTCCTGGGCCTCGAGCTGGCGAGAGCGACGGAACGGCCGTACTGGCTCATTCCAGCGCTCGTCAATCTCGTGGTCGCTAGTCGCGCCCGACGGTACGCCCGACCCATGCTCAACGCGGCGGAGGACGTCGCGGCGGTCGCGGCGAGCTACACGTCTATGTTCGCGATGCTGGGGCGGCAAGAGTGGACGAGCGAGCGACTCGCCGCTCTGCAGCGCGGATTGATCGCGCCGGCCGTTAGCGCGGAGCAGGCAATGCGAAGGCTGGCGCGCATCGGCGAATGGGCGGCGGCGCGCGCTTCGCCGATGTTACATGGCGCGCTGCAAATCGCACTTCTCTGGGACTGTCACGTGGTCCGCGCTCTCGCAGTCTGGCGTCGCGAGTCCGGCAGCTCCGTCGGCGCATGGTTCGCTGTGCTCGCCGAGATCGAGTGCTTGTCGGCGTTCGCCGGGTTAGCGGCGGAGAATCCGGATTTCACGTTTCCTCATGTTGAAGCGAGCGAATCGCCGCGGTTCGTGGCGCGCGCGCTCGGTCATCCATTGCTGTCCGTGGATTCGCGTGTGGCGAACGACGTCACTATCGGGCCCGCCGGCACCGCGCAGCTCATCTCCGGCTCGAACATGGCGGGCAAGAGCACGCTCCTCCGCGCCGTCGGGCTCAACGTCGTGCTCGCGCTCGCCGGCGCGCCGGTGTGCGCCGCGGAGTTGACCTGTCCACCGGTTCGACTGCGGACGTCGATCCAAGTCCGCGACTCGCTCGAACGCGGGCTCTCGTATTTCATGGCTGAAGTGGCGCGGCTGCGTGAGATCGTAACGGCGGCTGAAGAGAACGTGCGCGACGCGATAGACGGGCCTGTTCTCTATCTCGTCGACGAGATGCTGAGCGGCACCAACTCGGAGGAGCGGGCCGTGGCGATTCGTCTCATCGTCGAGCGTTTGCTCGAGAGCGAGGCGATTGGCGTCATCACCACACACGATCTGCCGGCGTTCTGCGTCGATCCGATTCAGTCGCGTCTCGTGCACGCGCACTTCCGTGAGCGGGTGACGGGCGCTCCGGGTCATGAAACCATGGACTTCGACTACCGCTTGTACGACGGACCGGCAACGTCGCGGAATGCGTTGCGACTCCTCGCGCTGGCGGGACTCGTTCCGGCGCGATGAGCATTGCCGGTCACGGAAAGTCGCCGCGCGTTCCGCCCAGCCAATGTACCGTGTCCGCCGCTGTCATCGGTCCGATCGTGCCCTCCACGGCTTTCGCGAGCGCCGCGGGATCATAGACGCGTCCGGCCTTGATGACGACGCGAGGATTTCGTGCGACGCGAATGTCTTTGGTCGGATCGCCTGCGACGATGACGGCGTCGGCCCACTTTCCGGCTTCGATCGATCCAAGCCGATCGCCGAGTCCCATGGCGCGCGCGGCATTGATCGTTGCGAAGCGCAGCGCGGCCGACGCGGGAATGCCTGACAGCACGAAGGACTGTAGCTCGCGATGGACCGAGAACGGCGTGAAATATTCACCCCAGCTCGGGTGGTCCGTGCCGAGTGTGATCAGGTCCGCGCCGCCGGCGTCGTAGAACGCTTTGATCTCTTTTCGCTTCACCCAATAGATGTTCTCGAATTGCTGCAATACCTGCCGCGGTGGGCGCGCGTCGATCACCCCTCGCATGTACGGCGTGAGGAAGCGTTTTTCGTCGGTGAAATAGGTGAACACCTCGGGATCGCGCTTGCCGTAATAGCCGTACGCGCTGAGCGTCGCGTCGTAGTAGACGTGCTGCTTGAGATAGAGCTCGAACGTCCGCTTGTACTCCGGCGTGTCGAATCGCGTCATCACCTCCAGCGACGCGTACGCCGTCTTGTCCGCCGGAAAGGCGTCCCCACCCATGAAGTGCTCGATGCGATCGATGCCCATGAGGATCGCGTCACGAGGATTCACTGAAGTCCGGATTCCGGAATCGAGATGCCCGGTCACGGTGAGCCCATGCTGATGCGCACGGCGAATGAGCTCGCGCAACTGATCGGGTGTGATCCCCTTCGCCTTGAACCCACGTACGCCAAGCTCGGCCCAGTGGTCCACCTCGGCGTCGATCGAGTCGGCGGAGATGTTGCGCGGCCACCCCGGACGCGCGCTGCCGAAGTAGGGTCCGGAATTGAGCAGTCGCGGCCCCGGCTCGAGCCCGCGGTCGATGCGGATGCGTAACGCGCGCATCGAGTCGGCGTTCATCTCACCGGCCGGGAATGTGCTCGTGACGCCGTTGGCGAGAAAGAGAGAGGGATACGCTTTTGTCTCGTCGATGCGGCCCTTGCCGAAAAGATCCACGGCGTAGTGGGCATGCAAATCGAACAGACCGGGGATGATCGTCTCGCTGTCGGCGACGCGGATCGTGTCCGCTCCGGGCGCGGCGATCGAGAGATCGCCGCCTACGCGCAGGAACTTGCCCGCGCGAACGAGGATGCCGGGGTTGTGAACGCGCGTCGTGG
>Ga0068855_100007468_pt1 | contig 13237 bp, 6 predicted proteins | sample KBSCornC52_FD_66592 | JGI IMG/M metagenome (GOLD analysis project Ga0068855, IMG submission 66592) | Corn rhizosphere microbial communities from Kellogg Biological Station, Michigan, USA - KBS Corn C5-2 | ecosystem: Host-associated > Plants > Roots > Rhizosphere > Soil ... | reverse complement strand
ATGTCTTGAGACCACCATCCCCGCACGTTATTGATAGCGTTGAATACTTCCATCTGACTTTTATCTACCAATATGGCAGTGGTAAAATCTTTGTTGTTCATATTGATTAATCTTACGTCTTTAAATGAATTTTATCCAGGCACTTCAAAGCTAATATGGAAGTTTTACTTCGCGGGGCGGCGATATGGACTTTGTGACTGGCCGATTTGGACTTTCGGGCACCGGTAAAAGAATCTTTCCCGAGTTGGACCATCTATGGAAAAAGGTTATGCGAGGAACGTTATATTGGAGCCCTAAAATGATTTGTTATGCTTAGCTTTTCTCTTTCATACCGATTTGATACGGCGGCCATATGGATTTCATATGAACTTGATATGGATTTCATATGGATCTCATACGGTTTCCATACAGTTGGCATACCTGAACCATACCTGAAGCATACCGGAGGTATTCCTGAGGTATTACTGTACCATACGGTTTTCATATGGACTTCATACTGTTCTCATATGGTTTTCATACATAAACCATATGGAAACCATACATGCGGCATACATAAACCATATGAAAACAACAGGGCCGCCTCAAAAATTGCTTTTGAGCCGGCCCCAAATTTTCCGGTAGCATTATCGTTTTACAAACCAAATTTTTTGCCCAGATCGCCCAACATATTTTCACCTGCATTTCCCGATTGTTCGCCGCTTGTTCCCAGTGCGGAATCTATCTGGCTGCCGAATTGCGGAAATTTTTGTTTAACATAACCGGCAACGATGCCTAAAACCTGTTGTGCTTTATCGGCGGGGATACCGGTTTTCTGCACTATCTGGTTAATTAACTCGTTCATAAATTTTGATTTTATTTAATACTACAAATTTCGGGCCCTGCTTTGGCATGCCCAAAAAACCGGGCTATAAAATACGTGAAAATCACCCCGCTATTTATCTGTTTTTTCCCCGTTTGTTTGGTAACTTTCTGTAACAATTCATTGCATGGCAAGTAAAACCCGCAAACCTGCTCCTATACCTTCACGTAAGGAGTCACCTATACAAAAGAAAAATACCTCTTCTGCCAAATCATTGCCTTCTGCCCGAAATAATTTAGAAGAACAAAAAAACAGGAATGCGATTACTGCATCCCTGGAAAATATTTTATATCAGCGAAAGACAACCGATAAAGAAGGAATTACTAAACCTTTCACGCCGATACAAAAGAAAGAAAACAAAACGGGGTTGCCCGACAATTTAAAATCAGGTATAGAAAACCTTTCCGGTTTTTCGATGGATGATGTGAAGGTGCATTATAACTCTGATAAGCCTGCACAATTAAGCTCGCATGCTTATGCACAGGGGACAGATATACATGTTGCTCCCGGACAAGAAAGGCATTTACCGCATGAAGCCTGGCATGTGGTGCAGCAGAAACAGGGAAGGGTTAAGCCCACGATGCAAATGAAAGAAATTCCCATTAACGATGATGCAGGATTAGAAAAGGAAGCTGATATAATGGGAAATAAAGGATTTACAAGCGGCTTTAATTTATCAAACACGGATGGTAGCTTAAAAAACAAAGGTATCAGCACGCCGGTATCGCAGCGCGTAATAATTTTAGAAGGCGAAAAATATTCCGATAAGTATGACCAAAGACGCCTTATTTCTATGATTCAAAGCGAGCTTAAGTTTTATGGATATAACGTAACAACAAAATTACTGGTAGCAGTTGCCAATGGAATCAAGGATGAAGGCGTACTGGCTGGTGGAGAATTTGAAAGCTTTGATGACTTTGTAGATTTTGTAACTCAGCCAGACTTGAATTTAACATCCGAAAAAATCAGTGCAAGAAGTGGAAAGCATAGACCTAAAGAACTTGGAAAAAGACCTGGCTTTATTGCAAGCATTGTTAAGGCCAGAAATACAATAAAAGAAAAAGCCCTTGCAAAGGGTGAAAAGAAAAAGTTTGCTGCCAGACATATAATCCCATCACACCTTTTGGGATATGCCGCAGAACACGTTGAGGCAAGCGATGAGGAACTTAATGAATGGGTTTTAAAGTACAGTACAGATGAAATTACCGGAGAATTTAAAAAGGCAAATAAGGTTAGAAGAAAAATCTGGATCATTCTCCATAATAACCCCAAAAATTTATGGATAGGCGATTACATCGACAATTCAGCTATTGGCTTTTCGGCCGGTATCATTGAAAGTTTGATCGAAAAACTGATTACTGCGAAAGATGATATGGAGAGACTTGAAATTTTACGGGATTTCGACCCAGGCGAAGGCCAAAGTGCGCTTGGAAAAAGAATGACGGCGTTGAAAGAGGCAGCGAAAGCGGCTATAGAAGAAATTATAGGTAATCAAGCGGCGCTTAAATCAGAATTGACAGACGACACTGATGAGCAAGACCCCAGGGATTATGTGGAAGAAGTAAATGAGAGTTTTGAGGAAGATTTCGGATTGAACTTAGAGCGGAAAAAAGAAGATATAGCAGCTGAAATTGATTCTAATGTAGCGCTTCTGCTTGATGATATATTCACTCAAATCGAAACTGATCCCTTTTGGGCAAATCGAGAGGGATTTGAACAAGCACAGGAGTTAATGTTAAAATTGCAGGAAAAACCGAAACTAGAAGATTTAACCACTTTTATGGAGACTGATTTTGGATCAAATATAGGTCCCGGGGAAGAAAAAAACTAAAGTGTAACTATTCATCAATTAACCGTTTTCCCCTCCTTGCCAAACTCTCTTCTTATTCCCTGCAACACATCTTTCAATAAAATTGTGTTGTTGTTGCGCTTTAAGGCGGCCAATGATGCATAACGTACGACGTTCATAATGGCCCCTCCGGCCATTTCATATTTGTCGGCAATAGACGACCAGTCGATTTGCGCTTCATGTTGTGTTGCTTCGGGAAAGGCCTGTTGCCATAATCGGAATCGCTGAGCAGGACCCGGCATAGAAAAATGGATCATGCTTTGAAAGCGACGACTGAACGCATCATCGATATTCGCCTTGAAATTGGTAGCGAGAATAACAACGCCTGGAAAATCTTCAATCCGTTGCAACAAGTAAGACACTTCCTGGTTAGCATGCCGGTCGTTTGAACTGTTGGTTTGCGTGCGCTTGCCAAACAGGGCATCGGCCTCATCGAAAAATAAGATCCAGTTTTTGTTTTCCGCCATATCAAACACACCGGCCAGATTTTTTTCCGTTTCACCAATGTATTTCGAAACCACCATGGACAGATCGATACGGTAAACATCCAATCCGGCAGACTTGCCAAGTAGTGATGCCGTTAATGTTTTACCGGTTCCCGGCGGTCCGTAAAAAAGCGACCGGTATCCTGGCTTTAATTTTTTTCGCATGCCCCAATCGTTCATCAATGCATCGCCATATTGCAGCCAGTCGCGGATCTCCCCTACTTCATCGAGTATTTCATCGGCGAGTACCAGATCGTTCCAGCTTAATAGGGTCGTAATGCGCTTTGCAGGAAAATTTATACTGAAGTCTGGCTTGTGTGCTTCACCCCTGGTGAAATAACTGAGGTATTCATCTGAGATAATAAGAGCGCCATTCAAATAAGGTTCTTCAGCCACTGTGCGCACGAGTTTCAGCATATTGAATTTGGAGAAGAAGTGATCTTCACTAAAAATTTCGAGCAACTTAAACCTTATGCTGAGCTCATTGGCAGCGAGAATAAATGCGGCCGTTTCGCCGGTAGGTATAAATGCGCCATGATTGTGTCCCTTACCACCAAACTCGGTAAATCCGCGATCGTAATCGGCATTCTTTATAAAAAAAACATCGAGCAGGTGCGGCATGATATGAGGCGCGAGGGCAAGGAGTAATATAACTCGTTCTGCTACATTGAGCTTATAATACTGCAGCACCTGGGCATACATCGATTCATTGCCTGAAAGATCGGGCGGTGCAATATCATAAATACTGCTATAGGTTGACTCCCGCTGCCAGTAGAGGTTCATACGGGTATCAATAACCTGTTTTAGCCATTGCAGTTCGGCGGTAAGGGTGGCCGCATTGGCGGTTGCTGTTTTTACATCCATTCTACAGTAAGTATTGCATCCATCCAGGATAGTTTTATAAAACGAAAACCCCAGGGTATAGTCTCGAGTAGTACATCATACCCCCGTTGTTCCACACGCAGGTTCCATCCTTCTGCCGTTTTGGTAAGTATTCCCTGCCGTTTCAGAAACGAATCTCTGAAACCTTCGATAGTGGAGTTTTTTAATTTATCCCATCTTTGAAAGATCACTTTCAGCATTTGAATACTAAGTTCGCGCTCATTTTCCTGAATGCTGAAGGCATGATCAACGGGTTCTTTGAGCGGAAACCCACACAATATTTTGTTCAGCGGCAATGTATGTTCTGCGTGTTCCTCTTTGCCATCGGTAACAAAAGCCAGCAGATGAATAGCTCTTTGTTGCACCAGGGAGTCGATAAATTTTCCATTCCCGAGTAACCCCAATTTTGAAAAATAGAATGACAAAAAAGGATGCAGCAAAACAAGTCCGGCGTTGGGAATGTAGATCTTTTCAATATCAGGTTCGGGTAACACAGGATAGTTTATTTGTTCTATATTTTTTTTCTCAGCTAACTTTTTCCTGTTTAGTTCGTTTTTTAACTGCATCATCAAAGTGGCATCAGATGGGTGGTTTTTCAGATTGTTAATTGATCCTTTAACCTGAAAAGAGAAATGCTTGCTATGCATCTCAATACGCTGCGCTAATTCCTGTTGCAGACGAGGCACCAGGAACGATAGCGCAGTATTATTGACATCTTTCTCTTCTACCATGGTTGCAAAAGAACCATAGAACCTGAACATAAGCGACTTATTGTACTGTTCACCATAATTAAAAAAAGCTTTTACCAGGTCTGGCGGGTTTGCGGCTTTTATTTTTCCTGAAAGAAGTTCCAATAAAAACTGCTTATATGCCTTCAGTACATTTATACTGTCTACAGATAACAACTTCACCTGCCTGAGTAATGCTCTGAATTCTTTTATAAAGGATAAAAGATGTTGTGTAGCTCCGGGCTGAAATACAGAAAACAACTGATCAACAACATGATCGCTGATATATGGTAACGAAACAGACAGCAGCGAATGACTGTATTCATTTGTTCTTAATAAACGAATGAACAATTCGCCGTTATCCTGCGCAAGAACAGTATCTATTACTTCCTGCCAATCAGGTGTTGTATTATTCTGTACAAACAAGTTATCCTGCCGCAACCAATGGACCAGTCTTTGTTCGGCAGTTGTTCTTAATAAATAAAAAACCCTTCTCTCTTCAATAGTAGCGGTATTACCGATAAGCCGGTATAACATATTAAAGCCGGCTGAGTTTATGGGTAATGACTGGAGCATTTCCTTTAAACCGGCCAAATCTTTTCTGTATGCAACCAGTATTATTTCTTTCAGCAATACAGGTAGCTCGTTACTACTGATGCCCATAATTGCATCATGGATATAGTCAGCAGTGAGCAACTTCTTTAAAAAATCCCTCGCGGCCGGCAAGCTGTTGCTTTTATCTGAAAAGCGGACGACATATTGATGGATTATTGCGTTGGCTTCTTTTGATAAGGTGATTTTATCCGGTTCAGTTCCGGTATAACCGTCAAATATCTTGATGCTACTGTTTGCACCGGGTAATTTTTTAACCCATTCAATAAGTTGCGAGGAAGAAAACTGCGCTATTAAACGCCGGCGCGTGGTGTCCTTTGTTATCAGTGGTTTAAAAAGCACCAGCGCTTTGCCTGCATCAGCTGCTATCAGTTCATCGATATATTGCGGCACCTTTGTTTCATCCTTTTCAGGCGCCCACCAGGGTAAAAATCCATAATACAAATAAAACTGTAACCACTCTATATGGGCGGCAGCATCCGGTGCTTTTTCTTCTGGATTTCTTTCCCAAAAAGTATTATCTGTTGTAGTATCCTGATGAAGTGTTGCCAATACGGCTTCTTTTTCGCCGGGGGCCAGCAATGCGGTAAACCCTGCAACGAGCACTTTATGATGGCTGTTTTTACCGTGCTGCTGAATAACAGCCTGCAGCAATGCTCTGGCTATTTTTTTATGATCAATGTCATAATGTGCCGATACAGAGAGCAGGTGCTTTTTTATAAATTGAGACAGATCTCCATTGCGTTCGCTTAATAAAAGCATACCGGTAAAAGCGGACTGATAAATGAATTTGCCTCCGGTAATTTCAGCGATTATTGCTTTATTGCCTTTATGCAGTAACTCAAGTATTTCAAAATAGCGATTGATTATGGTTGCATTCGCACCAGCGAGCACTATTGATATTTTTTTCAGTAAGGGAAGCCTCAACAGCTGAAAGAGTCTTTGTTGCTGAACCGGTTGATGCCGGATCCATTCAGTAAGTACCCCAACAAAAAAAGAAGGTGATCTTTCAACCAGTTCATTCAGCCAGCCTGCGACTGCTTCTTTTGTGGCAAACGTCGATTCAAACGGTAAGCTGCCATGTGCCAGATAATACTGTACCGTTTTCAATTTGCGCAGTAACAATACTTCTTCACTCTCTGGTTCATTTACCGGCTCCACTCCCGTACTTTCCTGATCGTGATGCTGTAAAAAATGATCATTATACACGTATTCAATGAGCAGGCCCAATCCACCGGATTTTTTCAGTGCCGGCGACACGAGTTGCACGGCTTTGTAAAAGGCGATCAGCAGATCTTCATACTGCGCATTAAAGAACATGGCCATTTTGTAAATAGACGATTTTACAAAAGAGCGTTCCTCAAATATGCTTCCTCTGTCGACCAGCAAATAATCGAGCACAAACAGCCATACAGCCTTTTCAAACTCCTTTGTTTCTGACTGTACAAGTTGCTGATCTTCCTGCAAGGCAGTGACCTCATAGTGGTAATCAAAAATAAATGCGGCTTTATCGGGCTCGAGTATTTTAATAACAGACCGGATGTATGTTTCAGGGAGTTGCCAGGCGAGTCTTTTTCTTACGGTTTCGTTTGTGCCGATCCTGTAAAGCAATTCTCTGAACGCATATTTTTTATTGAGGAGTAATTCGTCTGTTATTTTTAAAGGATCGGCATATTTTTCGGTATCGGCCCACCAGGGCAGGATGCCTGTAAGTAAAAAGAATTCGATTACTTCCAGGTGTTTGTCGGGCAGGTCTTTTTTGGTTTCGATGGCTGCTTCTGTTGCATTGGCAACAGAAATATCGCCTGTGATCTCATGAAGTGCCTTTTTAAAACATTCAATAAAGATGCGGGTGATATCCTGTTCAAGGTGTTCATAGCTTACTGTACCCAGATCAACGGTGATGGTTTCGATACGAAAATCGAGATCAGGTGGAATTTCCCTATCGATGAAAGTTTCAAGCATAGAGAAAAGCTCGTTATGAAACAAGCGGCTGAAGCGGTTTTGAAGAATGGCATACCTGTCCTTCCGCTTTGTATGTATATCGAATACCTTCTGCTGAATTATATGGTATGATGATGCTGTCATTCGTCCTCTGCATTGATCCGTACAATATATTTTTCATTAGCCACCATTTGTACCAATCTTTCACTGAGGTACCTGCGAGTGCCGCTGTCATTGCCTTTCAAATTTTCGAGCCATTGAAAATAAACGGCTTCAAAATCATTCATACGATGGATATGCAACCATAAAAAATGCGGCTGAATATAAACAGGACAGCTTTTGGCAATGAAACTCTGCGCATAGTTTTTAAACGCGGGATCCTGAAAACGGGCAGGCCATAAGGGAAAAACAAAGCTCAACTTACCGGAGAAAAAATCCTTATCTATGTAAAATGATCTTGCCTGTTTTACAATGCAACGAAAGGTTTTATTAATGCCAACGCCTTTTTCCACGGCGGATCTGAGCAAGGCAAACACTTCCCGTAATGCAGCTTCATCACCGTAAAATGATCCGTAATATTTCAGGTTATTTCCGTTCTTATATTCCACCACGGTATCCCAGTCAGCAAACAACTCCCGTAACTCACTCAGCGACGGATGCAGACTACTATTCGCAACCTGCAGCAAACATTCGTTTACCTGACGACGGCTTTCTGCAAAACCCACCAATTGTTTTTGCCACATTATGTTTTTACCGGTATCATCCACGAGTACATGTCTGTAAACAGGATCATTCACATCTGGCCGCAAAAGTATATGCTCGACCATGTGAAAGCCTTCCGAATCAATGCTTAGTTTTCTGAAGTGCTCAACGAGTTTTATCATCAGGGTTTCTGCCTGTTCGTGGCTTTCGTGCCGGCTGATGATATTCCACCTGTTATCGTTTTCACGACCTGACATCTTGAAAATAAGCACCAGGTTACCGGCATGCAATGGATCGGGTACTATCCTGTAATTTGCTTTGTTTGTTCCTATGCCAAAAACGGCCGTCGTTTGATTATTAAAAGCAGAGCCTGCCTGTAAAGTATCTTCATTCAGATCTATCAATTCCTGCTCACGCGTATCTGAAGGATGAAACCGTACATGGTGGATCAAGGGTTCAGTTCTCTCAATTTCCCTTGTGCCGGATGGTGATTGCGGTACAATTCTGAAATGTTCATTTCTGAAGCTTTCAGTAAGCGATCTTTCATAAGGGGGGGCTATATACAAAAAGCTATACATGTTTTTTTTAAACCCCGCATAACCCATTGCATCGGTATCATTCCCTGTGTAATTAAAAGCCCTGAACTTAAAGTAACCGATCTCCGTTACCTGTGATAGTAAGGCTGATTTCCACCGGAGCTTCAGATCTGTTCTTCCGTTTATTTCCTGACCGTAATATTTCTGGTATTTCGTTACGGGCAGATCGGGAACCGACAAGTTAAACCTTGCCAGCAAATGATCAACGACCTGGTTCTTTTTCTTCCTGTATTCATCATCAGTTTCTATTAACTCATTAAGCAGATCTATGAATGCATTTTCTGATTGTTCGGCGTTGTTATCGGTGAATGACCTGATTATTTCATCTGCCCCCGGCAAATTGAAAGCCGGTTGGGAATAGCGTGTTGACAGGGCCTCTTTTGACTGAAGATCGGGAGAAAAAAAATTGCTCACATTACTCAGTTGCGCCAGATAGTTCATTAATGTTTGTTCAAAGAGCATGAGATAGCCCTTTAACTGTTTCACAGCTGCTTTTCTTTCAACCGGAGCATCTTCAGGCAATTTGTTTTTTCCCAGTCCATATGGTATGGGAAAAAAATCCTGGATAGAATGGTAATTTTTGAGGTCTCTCCATCTTCCGCGCAGCATAGCTCTTTCTTCCTTTTGATACAGGGCGGTTATAAAATCCTTATTAGCCAGTTGTTTTGTTCTGTAGTAGTGGAACTTAAAAACACTGTCACGAATTTCTACCGGGCTGTTGTTCCTGTATAAAGTTATATTCTCGGGCCTGGTGAGCATGTATGGGTAGTATCCTTCCCGGATCTGAAACGGCTTGTTTTCCGTAGCATTCTCACCGATCGTTAGTTTTAAATTTTTGATATTAACGACTCCCTTAACCGATAATATAGTTTTCACGAACTCAACAGGATCTACTTCTCTTTTTAATGGCCGCAGCTGGTCATCGGCAATAATACCTTTTTGAAGATGCGGCCCCTGGTAGATGTCTTCTGTTTGCAGGCCATTCGTTTTTAAATCCTTTTCTGTTGCGTATTTTATAGTGGGTGTAACGAGTGCTTCGAGACGCAGACAAATATCCGCCAGCACTTCTTCAGCTACTACCTCATTATCAATGAAGAGGCCTGTATTTATTTCAATTAGCTCAGGTTTTAGAACGGTTATTCCTTCAAAATCCTCGCACAGGTTTCTTGAAGCAGTAAGTCTGTTTAATACAACGGCTTTTAATCCTTCCATATTTATGGAATCAGTCGGATCTTCAACCTGCCCGCTGATATTTCTTATTTCAGGATCATAGTCCTTGTTGAGCTGAACGATCGTTTTATACAAACCTTTAAAGCTGGCCTCACGGTCCCCGGCGGCAACCACAGGTTCCATCCAGATATTGGTAATTTCAGGTATGGTATCAATAATATACTTACGTTTATCATTTACGGAAACCGGATTGATGGTTAAGATATTTCTGGCTGTAAAAAAAGAATTGATGCGAACAGGAATTTGTCCGTTTTGATTTGCAAGAATGTCCTGTATTGAAAAATCAGTGCGGTAAGCCAGATCGGTAAACACAAAACACAAATGTTCCAGGATGGTTACACCGGGATCATGCAGATTGTAATCGGTCCAGATATTACCGGAAAGCTGCTGTACCAGGTCGATGCCATGCTGCCTGAGAAATTCAAAGTTGAAAATTAAATCGTGTTCCATTAAGTTCGCTCCGGATTAACACTAGTAATAATAATCTGCAGGCAAAAATGTGGTATCATCCCAAAGCCTGGTAACATGGTAATGAATATAAACGCCATAGCCGTAGTTGCTGTTCGATCTTAACATGAGCGCATAGTCGTGCAATTTTCCACTCCATTTTAAATTTATCTTATTCCAGAAGAAGCCGTATTGGGCGCACACTTTTTTCACTTTATTTCTTGCCCGTGGGCCACCAAAAGTGCTTACGGCAATGGCGTGCATCATGGCAAATTTACCGCTGTGTTTAACGCCGGTCCTTGCCACTACTTCAAATGCCTGACAGTTGTTGAGTTGGGTAATAATGGGATGCCATTTGCCATTGGCCGGCACTTTACCGGTGGCAAAGGTGCCTGACCTGGCATACATGCCGGTAAAACCATTGGCTATTTGAAGCCGGTACTTTTCATCAGCTGGTGTTCCGAGGCCCAGACTTCCATTTGTGTGGAAGAAAAAGCTATTATTGTTTGTGGCTGCATTACCGCTTTCGGAAAACGGTGTTATTCTTAAGGCCTCAGAATTTTCAACAGACCTTTCCATAACCACAAAAGGATTCAGCTCGTTTGTTTTGCGAAAAAAGCTGATGAATTTTTTCGATTCTCCGGTTGACGCAATAACAAGTCCCTGGTCATCATCTTTTACAAAACCATCATCCAGCTTGTTAACGCCCGAATCGATCAGTTCGGAAAAGTCTTTTTCTGAAGGAAGTTTTCCGTTACGAAACAACTTCTTCAACTCCTCACGGCTCAGGTTTTTAAATAAGGGGGTCATTTTATTACAAATTGTTAGGGTCTACTATTATGTGAAATCTGTAGGGGTCTTCGTCTACAGTTTGAACAAGATCTTCTATGGATACTTCTGTTTCATCATTATAAAATACAACAAACTCATTTCCGAAAGCAAGTCCTGAAATACCTGTAGGCACAGGATCGAGCGTTTCTGTATCGTTTATTATTTCAATATTGTGATACTTTGACGGTACAAGCACGGCATAGGGAACAGAAGCGCTGATGCTGACGTCACCGGCCGGTTCACCGGGATTCCGGCGCATGGCGGCGGTATCTTTCATCATGGCATCATATTCGCCTGCAGCATTTTTCTCCATATAAAAATGCAATAATGAGAATGAAGTAACATAAGCAACATATGGTCTGCTTTGGATAAAATACAATAAATGATTTTGCACGATTGTTTGCCCGGTAAAAATATTCTGCTTCTGTTCATACAACCATGGACACAAATACTGTTTTATTTCATCATTTAGTTTTTCAAGAATCTGAGCAGGTGTTTCGGTGATATGAGCCGCCAGTTTCATCTTACAGGAAACCTTTACCTTTTCATATACCGGGTTTAATACCACGAGATTTATAGAAAAGGGAAACCTGCTTTCTACAAATGTTTTTATCTGGTTAAGTTTGGCAGAGCAAACTTTGGGTTCGTCGGGATTGCCGGGATCTTCATTGCTATAAGGAAATACGACCAATAACAGATCGGCATCGTATTCGATTCTGCCATGGATTGTAAAGGGAAGAATGCATTTGACCAGTAAAATTTCCGGGAAGGCATTTAATACTGTTTTCGCAATTTCATTGGCGGTTAGCGGTCTGTTCTTATGCCACAGCATTTCACTTACGCGGGTATTGTATTGCTCGTAAGATTCTGGTGGCATGCCTCCAAAAGACGGGAATGGCTGGCAGATGGCTTTAATGCCGGGCAATTTATCAGTGAACTCAGTTACGGATGCCGGAGACAGCACCATTTCTTCGGCTGTTATATTGGTAAGATCACCGGTGCGTTCTGCCAGGAAAGCCTGAACAAAAATTCCTTTTATATGAGTAAGCAAAGCGGTATTGGCGGATGCACGCATCCATTGTAATTGCGGGTTCATGCCTCCTTCTCTTTTTGTAAATGGTGGAAGTCTGAATTGTATAATGCCCGACCTGGTTAAACTATCGGTAGCGTCGTCAATAATATTTGTATGATTTAATAAAACCCAACCCGACTGCAGTAAAAAATACCATAATACTTCAGGCGTTTCTGTTGCTCCTGAAAAATCCAGATGAGCCAGTTCTATAAAAATACTCAGGTCCTGTTCGGGTTTGCAGTTATCAAGACCGATAAAAAGATTGGCGTTGTGTTCAATATCAGGCAGCAATAAAACAGCGCTTTGCTGATTAACCGGGAAAACCGGACTGGTTTCAAAAGCACCGATATGGAAAAATTGCAATGATTGCGCTTCGGTGTTTGCAGCATTGGTAAAATAAGCGGTTTGCTCCTGTATAAAATCAACAGCAATGTTTTTTACTAATGGTGTATAAGGAGGATTGGGTATAGGCTTTTTTTCAGCAGATCTTCTTGCATTGTTCAGCAGGATCTCGGGCAGAATTTTTAGGAACTGTTTATGTCCGAATGCCGCTGCAGGCTGGGCCAATTCAATTCTGATACCTGCCTGTTCATAGTCAGGCAGCGTGGCAGTTATTTCTTTTGCAGGAAAATGATTTGAAAAGGTTAGTCTGTTGGTTTCTGTATGGCTGACGCTGATCGTTGAAACGGGATTTACAAATAAGTTTCCCTCTGTATTACGGTACTCATAAAATAACTGTTCAGCAATCCATACTGTTTTTTTATTGTCGTTTGCGTTATAGAGATCGGCAATAAATGTGTCCGTTTTAAAATTGCCGGGATATGCTTCATAGTAGCGTTCAAACCCGCCGGGTTGTTCGGGCAGATCGAGCCAGTGAACATCTATATTGAATGACTTTAAAGACCTGTTGAATACATTGCTGTTCCTCACATCAAACCAGGCGCCTGTTACCGGTTGTGCACCAAAAGCCTGAAAAGGAGCAGCCGTGCTAACGAGGCCA